>Ga0224555_1001099_pt1 | contig 39636 bp, 38 predicted proteins | sample 714S23034metaG_FD_180687 | JGI IMG/M metagenome (GOLD analysis project Ga0224555, IMG submission 180687) | Peat soil microbial communities from Stordalen Mire, Sweden - 717 S2 30-34 | ecosystem: Environmental > Terrestrial > Soil > Wetlands > Peat | place: Sweden: Norrbotten County, Stordalen... | reverse complement strand
TCATCGGCACCAGCGGAAGGCGGTATTCCTCTTCCACCAACCCCATCATGGCCAGCGCGGCCTTGACAGGAACCGGATTGCTTTCGATGAACAGGTCCTTGAACAGGGGAAAAAGTTTCGCATGCAGGCGGAGCGCCTGTCCGGCGTGTCCCGCCGCGAACGCCCGGACCATCCGGGCCACTTCGCGCGGCACAACGTTCGAGGCGACGCTGATGACGCCATCGGCGCCCACCGCCAGGAAGGGCAACGTCAGCGAATCATCCCCGCTCAAGATCTCGAAACGCGGTCCGAGCGCGGCGCGGAGCTGGCTGACCCGGTCGCAACTGCCGCCGGCCTCCTTGATGCCGATGATGTTCCGGCATGCGCGGGCGAGCCGCCGGACGGTGTCCACTCCGATCTCGACGCCACAACGCCCCGGGATGCTGTAAAGCACGATGGGCAGTTTCGTTTGCCGCGCGATGTCGCGGAAGTGTTGGAACAACCCCTCCTGAGACGGCTTGTTGTAATACGGCGCCACCTGCAGCGAGCCATCCACACCCAGTTTCGCCGCCTCCTGTGTCAAATAGACGGCCTCCGCGGTCGAGTTCGCGCCGGTGCCAGCCAACACCTTGACCCTGCCGCCGGCGAATTCCACCGCCAACTCGATGACGCGCAGATGTTCTTCATAATCGACCGTCGGCGATTCGCCGGTCGTGCCCACGGGCACGATCCCGTCCACACCACCCCTGATTTGAAGCCGAATCAGGCGATCGAGCGCGGGTCCGTCGATTCTTCCGTTTTTGAACGGGGTAACAATTGCAGTATAGGTTCCAGTAAACATCGGATTCCTCAATAAACTGTCGGTATTATCGGAGATGCAAGCCTCTTTGGCCAGCCTGATTTTTGGGCGGCGCCTCCGCAAACTGTCCCCGGCGCGCGGCCTTCAGGCCGCGTCAGCGTCCAAGCGGGCAGAGACGAAACGATTGACCTGTGGACTTTCGAACGATTCGCGTAAACGCCGCGCTCCGGCCCGTTTGCGATCGGGGGCAGTGTCAGTATGCGCTGATTTTTCGCCGGAAAACGGCCAACTGGACTCAGCCGGGACCCTGGCTCCGGATCGCTTCGGAAAACATCTCGTCAGCGATCACGCCTTCCGCGACCTTCGTCACCGGCCCGGTCATCACTATGTCGAAGTCCGGCCCGATTTCGATGGCGAGTTTTCCGCCGGGCATGTGAACGGTGATCGATCGGTCGCAGAGGCCGAGCTTGTGGGCCACCGCCGCGGCCGCGCTGCTGCTGCTGCCGGATGCCAGCGTATAACCCGCGCCGCGCTCCCAGATTTCGATCTGGATATTCCGCCGGTCGAGCACTTTCAGGAATTGCACGTTCGTCCGGTTCGGAAACGCCGGATGCACCTCGATCAGTGGACCGAGTTGCTTCGCCACCCCGGCCGTGGTCGCCAGCAGCACGACGCAATGGGGGTTGCCGACCGTCGCGGCGCAATACGCGAACGTTTTGCCATCGACCTGAATCTGCTCGTTGAGGACCTCGCGTCGCGGGCCCGCGACGGGGATTTTGTCGCTCCAGAAGCTGACCCGGCCCATTTCAACGCGGACATTGTGGCCGCCGTCCAGAACGGCGGACTTCACCACGCCCCCGGTCGTTTCAATGGCGAACACGTCGCCGCCCACGAGCTTCCGGTCCCACAACCAGCGCGAAAAAATCCTCAACCCATTGCCGCTCTTTTCCGCTTCACTGCCGTCGGGATTGAAAATGCGCAGCGCGAAGGGCGCCTGCCGCGAGGGCAGCGGGCCCAGCAGGATCCCGTCCGAGCCGACGCCGAAATTTCGATGACAAATCAATTTGACTTGATCGGTCGTCAGCGGCGCGGGTAATTCCTTCGGATCCAGGACCAGGTAATCATTCCCGAGCGCGTGGTATTTCCAGAATTTCATCAGCGGTGACGCTAACGCTCAAGTCCGCGGACGCAAAGTGAAAAAATGGCGGAGCAATTATCTCTTTACAGCGCGGAACGGGATTCGCAGAGTATGAGCGTGTCAGCGACTTTCGATGAGAATCGTTTGGAAGGCCAGCCGCGACAGCAACAATACGGGTTTCGACCCCATTCCGACCTGGCAACCGCGATCCTGCGCGCGCAGGAGCATCTCTTCTCGATCCAGAAGCCGGAAGGTTACTGGGTCGGGGAGTTGATGGTGGATTCCACGCTGGTTTCCGATATGCTCGCCTACCATTACTGGGACGGAAAAGTCGATCCGGCCTGGCAGCGCAAGGCCGTTCATCAGATTTTCTCGATGCAACTGCAGGACGGCGGCTGGAACATCTATTATGGAGGTCCGTCAGAGGTGAACGCCACGATCAAGGCGTATCTTGCCTTGAAGCTTGCCGGGGTGCCGGTCACGGATTGGCGGATGTTGCGCGCGCGCGAGGTGGCGCTGAATCTGGGCGGCATCCCGCGGATGAACACGTTTTCCAAGCTCTATCTGGCGCTCCTGGGCCTGTTTCCGTGGGAATACCTGCCGACGATCCCCTGCGAGGTGTTGCTGCTGGGAAAATGGTTTCATGTGAATTTCTGGGACATGAGCAACTGGTCGCGGGCCATGCTGGTGCCGCTTGCGATCATCAATCATTTCAAACCCACGCGGCCGCCCAAGAACGGCGTCACTATCGATGAACTTTATCCGCAGGGTTTCCACGAGCGAGATCTGGCGCTGGCGCCCGACCCGGATCGCCTTTCGTGGCGCAACTTTTTCCTGTGGCTCGATCGCCTCCACAAATTTGCCGAGTGGTTCGCCGAAAGCGGCATCCACCCGTTCCGCAGACGCGCGCTCAGGAAGGCCGAGCAATGGATGCTCGAACGCTTCGAGGGATCGGACGGCCTGGCCGCCATTTTCCCGGCCATGCTCAATTCATTGATCGCGCTCAAGGCGCTCGGCTATCCCGACGATCATCCGCAGGTCGTCCGCGCCGCGCTCGAATTGAAGAAGTTGCAGCATGAAACCAAGGACAGCGTGCGCATCGAGCCCTGCTTTTCACCCGTCTGGGACTCGGCCATCGTGGCGATCTGCCTCCAGGAATCGGGGATTCCCGCCGACCATCCCGCGCTCCGGAAATGCGGGGACTGGCTGGTAAATCGGGAAATCCGAATCCGCGGCGACTGGCAGCATAAAAACCCGGCGAAAGTCGAGCCGAGCGGCTGGGTGTTCGAGTTCAACAACCAGTGGAACCCGGACGTGGACGACACCGCGATGGTGCTGCTCGCGCTGCGGAAAATCCCGACCCGCGATCCGCAGAAGCGGGACGAGTGTTTCCGGCGCGCGTTGAACTGGATGATGACCTTCCAGTGCAAGGACGGCGGGTGGGCGTCGTTCGACAAGGATTGCACCAAGAACATCCTGGAAAAGGTTCCGTTCGCCGACCACAACGCCATGCTCGACCCGGAGTGCGCGGACATCACGGCCCGCATCCTCGAGCTGCTCGGCTACGAAGGCTGGAAGACGGATCACCCGCAGGTCAAGGAGGCGCTCGAGTTCATCCGCACCCACCAGGAGGCCGACGGCTCGTGGTACGGACGCTGGGGCGTCAATTACATTTATGGCACCTGGCAGGTGCTGCGGGGCTTGCGCGCGCTTGGCATCGACATGAACCAGCCCTGGCTCCTCAAGGCCCGTGACTGGCTCGAAAGCGTCCAGCACGAGGACGGCGGCTGGGGCGAACGCTGCAACACCTACGATGATCCCGTGTTCAAAGGCCAGGGCCCCAGCACCGCATCCCAATCCGCCTGGGCCATCATGGGCTTGTGCGCTTTTGACGACCCGAATCGACCGAGTCTGCAGCGCGGCATCGATTATCTCGTCCGCACCCAAAACCCGGATGGTTCCTGGACCGAACCCGAAACCACCGGCACCGGTTTTCCCAGAGTCTATTATCTCAAGTACGACATCTACCGGAACAGTTGGCCGCTGCTGGCCATGGCAACTTACCGCAACATTCTGAGGAAAACCGCCGGGCGGAATGGCGAAGTCAACAGTCACACGCTGCCTGCCGCCCACCCTTCCGCCACCACGACCGCCTCGTCGGCGGGTGGCCCTGCCTGACCCCTCGGGCCGGGCCACAATCCAAAGCGGAGGTCAACCCACATGCCGGACCGCGGCTCTGGCGAAGCCGAGCCGCAGCGCCCCAAGCCATTTCACGCCCGCAACAGGTTCCTGGGCAGCATCGATCTGCCTGCCCGCTGCGGCTGATGCTTCGCATACAGCCGCGGTCCAGCATCGCACCAATCCCGCGTCGCGCAACGCCTCGCGCACCGTTGACAGGTTTGTCGTCCCCCCGCATGCTCAAGAGCGACGATGCTCGAGCAAACAGTCCAGATCGTTTCCAACGAGCCCGACCCCACCGACCTTTACTTCCGGCTGGTCATGAGCGCGCCCCGGATCGCTCCGCTGGTGCAGCCCGGTCAATTCGTTCATCTGCGCATTCAGTCGATAAAGGACGCCCTGCTGCGGCGGCCCTTCAGCATTTTCCAGGTGTCAGGCGACACTGTATCCATCCTTTACAAGAATGTGGGGAAAGGGACCGACGCGCTCTCGCGAATGCGCCCCGCCCAGGATCTCAGCCTCATCGGGCCGCTGGGTCACGGGTTCACCGTTCCGCCGCCCGGGGGAGAGTCGCCGCTGCTGGTCGCCGGCGGCTACGGCATGGCGGCGCTCTACCTGCTGGCGCAACGGTCCCCACAAAAGGGTATTGTCTTCGTCGGAGGCCGCAGACGCGTCGATATCCTGTGTCAGGACGAATTCCAGTCGCTCGGATGGGAAGTGCGCGCGACGACCGAAGATGGCAGTCACGGCGGGAAGGGACTCGTGACGCAGCCGCTCCTGGCCGAATTGCGGAGCGGGACCGCCGGGCGCAAGCTGTTCGCGTGCGGGCCCACGCCGATGCTCAGGGCCGTGGGCAGGATCGCGGAAGAATTCAATCTGCCGGCCGAGCTTTCGATGGATGAACACATGTGCTGCGGAGTGGGCGTGTGCCTGACGTGCGTGATTCCCGTCAAAACCGGCGCAGATTGGGAGTACCAACGCACCTGCACCGAAGGACCGGTGTTCGATTCGACTCGAATTGCGTGGGATGCGAATTCATGAATCTCTCCGTCCAGATCGGCACGCTCAAGCTGCAAAATCCCGTCTTGGTCGCATCCGGCACCTTCGGTTACGGCGCCGAATACTCCGAACTCATCGATCTGAACCAGCTCGGAGCCGTGGTGGTGAAAGGCATCCGGCTCGGGCCCGTTCGCGGCAATCCCACGCCGCGCACGGTCGAGGTCGCCAGCGGACTCATCAACGCCATCGGCCTGCAGGGGCCCGGCGTGGACGGTTTCATCAAGAAATACTGGCCCTTCCTCAAACTACTGAAGGTGCCCACGATCATCAATATCTGGGGCACAACGGTCGAGGAATATGCCGAAGTGGCCCGGCGATTCGACGCGCTGGGCGGCGTCGGCGCGCTCGAGCTGAACGTCTCGTGTCCCAACATCAAGGAAGGCGGCGCGCAGTTCGGCACGGATGTGAAGTTGCTCGGCGAGGTGGTGGCCGCGTGCCGGCAGTCAACCCGGCTTCCGTTGATCACCAAGTTGAGCCCAAACGTGGTCAGCATCGCACCCTATGCCAGGGCGGCGGAGGATGCGGGCAGCGACGCCTTGTCGATCATGAACAGTTACCCGGCCATGGCGATCGACATCAAGACGCGCAAACCCAGCCTTGGGAACGTCACCGGGGGCCTGACGGGACCGTGCATCAAACCGATCGCGATCAAACTGGTCTGGGAGGCGGCCGCGGCGGTAAAAATCCCGATTATCGGCATGGGTGGCATCCAGACAGCGACGGACGCGATCGAATTTCTGATGGCTGGTGCGACGGCTGTGGCGGTGGGGACGGCGACATTTTACGAGCCCCGGACAGCGGTGCAGGTGATCGCCGGTGTCCGCGAGTTTATGCAAAGCCACGGCATCGAGGATGTGCGGGAGCTGGTGGGTTCCGTTCGCGCGGCGAAATAGGCGAGATCTTCAGGCCGCGGCGGATTTCGCTTTGCCTGTTCCGGCCACAACCGCAAAGAACAGCACCATGCCGGCCATGCCGATAGCGGCTTCCGTATTCAGCATTCCGCCGGGGCCCCACCGGGTGTGGGCCCAGCCGTCGATGAGAGTCATGTAATAGATCGGGGCGTTGGAGAGTGAGGCGAAGACATTGTATTTGGTGGCGGCGGCGCCCGTGCCGATGGCCTCCAGCACGAATGCGGTGAAGCCGGCGTAGGTGAAGCCTGTGATCAGGGCATACACGCTGGTCCACACGACATACATCGCCTCGGTGCGAGGAGCCAGGGCCATTCCCGCAGCGCAGCCGGCCTGCAATACTCCGTAGATCACATAACAGGTCTTGCGGTCCATCCGGTCGCAGATCCATCCGCCGATCAGGCAGCCGCCTCCGGATAGGATCCCGCCAACGACGCCGGTGACGAGCGCCACCGTGTCCGCCGAAGCGCTCCAGTCGGCTGCCACCGCGGACCACAGGTTGGAGGCGGCGCCGGACCCGATGGGCAGGAAACACAGGAACAGCGCCAGGAAACCCATGCGCGACCTGGCCACGCCCCACAGGTCTTTTGCCAGGTTGACGAACGTCTTGCGAAAGGCGGCGTCGCGGATGGTGGACACAGGCTCGGGCAGGAAGACGAGGCCGACGGAGCATAGGAGGCATGCGCCCGCCAGGATCGCACCGGCCATCCATGGCGATGGAAGCCGCTGGGCAAGCCACAGCCCCGCCCCGCCGCCGATGCCCGCTCCTCCAAGGTTGCCCGCCTGGAACCAGCCGCCGGCCCGCCCCTTCAACTCCGGCGGTGTGCCGTACGCCATCAAACTGTCCGTCGCCATGCCGAGGAAGGTTACGGCGAAGTTCGAGACCAGGATGACCAGGGTGAGCAGGGGCAAACTCCCGGCCTTGATCGGAAGGATAGCCGTGATCAGAATCCCGACCGCGCTCGCCGCATTAGCAATCAGGTACCAGCTCTTGCGGCTGAGAGTCGTATCCACCAAAGGCGCCCAGGCGAACTTCCAGGTGTGGGGAACGATGCCGATGGCCACCAGCGCGGCCACCTGTCCGACCGGAATGCCGGCCTTTGAGAACAGGTATGCCAGCGCCACGGTAACGTAGCCGGCCATCACTCCGAACGGGAGGATGAGGACCATGAAGACGCTGGGGTGGATGTGAGGCCGGGGCTCTGGGCGGCTCATAACGGGGCGAACCTGGAACTCATCTTATGAATTTTTTTCGGAGGGATCCAACTCGACGGGCCGCCGCGTCCACTGCGCGATTCGTCAAGTCAGGACCTCATGCAACTCGGCCCTCCGATTTCGGGGACGACTTCTAACAGACCGCCACGGCCGATGCGATCAGGAATTCGCGCGCCGGTGCATTTCGCTCCTGCCGTGGAGGGCACTTAAAGGGTCACCTAAATAGTGCGATTCCTCGCTTGACCATTGCCGTAGCGCGGGTTATACCCGCCCGGTCAGAGAGAGAACAAAACCTAACCCATTACGCTATGACCCTGACAAAGCGAGATTTGGTCACCCGGATCAGTAACGAATCGGGTCTTGTGCAACAGCAGGTTCTCGATGTGGTCCAAAAGACACTCGATTACATTGCCGAGGCATTGTCCAAAGGCGACAAAGTGGAACTGCGGAACTTCGGCGTATTCGAAGTGAAGGTCCGCAAAGCTCGAATCGGCCGAAATCCCAATGCGCCTGAGACAGATGTGCCGATTCCCGAACGTTCCGTGGTGAAGTTCAAGCCGGGCAAAGAGATGCGTGCCGAGGTCCTGAAAATCGCGCCGAAGGCCCCGCCTCAAGCGCCCCAGGCTTAGTTCCGCGATCCTTTTAAGAGGAGGCTCCACTCCCCAACAGGGCGCGTGCCGTCGTGACGGCCCGGGGGCTGTGAAACTTGCGCCTTCGTGGAATCGAGGGGCACGACCCCTCGCCGGGCAAACCGGTTCCTTCCGGGTTTTTCCATGGAAAAAAACCGCGTCTTTTATTCCACTTCTCTTTTTCGCGCCCGGCTTTTACATTCGGCGGCGACTTATGGAACGTTTGCCCGGCTTTCGTGATTTTTATCCTGAACCGCTTCCGAAGTCCGATGTCTGGAGCGCGGACGCCCGACAATACATCTTCGCCAAATGGCGGGAGACGGCGCGACGATACGGGTTCCGCGAATATGACGGCCCGCCGGTGGAGCCGCTGGAGTTGTTCACCACCAAGAGCGGCGGCGAGATTGTCGGGCAGCTTTATAACTTCAGGGACAAAGGCGACCGGGAGGTTGCTCTCCGGCCTGAGATGACGCCGAGCCTGGCCCGAATGGTCGCGGCGCATGAACGGAACTACAAAAAGCCGATCAAGTGGTTCGCCATTCCGCAATTGTTTCGCTACGAACGCCAGCAGAAGGGGCGCCTGCGCGAGCACTTCCAGTTCAACGCCGACATCATCGGCGAAACCGATCCGGCGGCGGATGCCGAGTTGATCGCGCTGCTGATCGACACACTGCGGTCCTTCGGTCTGACCGCGCAGGACTTCTGCATTCGACTGAGCAGCCGCAATGCGTGGCACGAGTTCTACGAACGCAGACGGCAGGGGGCGAACGCCGGAGGAAACGGGGAGCGCGAATATGAGTTCTTCCAGATCATCGACAAACTGGAGCGGACACCGGCGGACGAAAGCGCCCGGAAGCTGGCCGAGCTGGGGTTTTCGCTTGATGAAGTGAATCAATTCATCGCCGGCGGAGACCCGACGGCGGAACTCAAAAGCATTCTGGACAATCTGGCCGCACGCGGCCTGGGCGGGTTTGCGACGGTGGATTACCACGTCATTCGCGGCCTGGCGTATTATACCGGAGTCGTGTTCGAGGCTTTCGACCGCAAAGGCGAATTCCGGGCCATCGCGGGCGGCGGACGCTATGACAACCTTGTCAAGCTGATCAGCGGTGGAAAGGTGAACCTGGCGTCGCTCGGCTTCGGCATGGGGGACGTGGTGCTGCTCGAACTCCTCACGGCGCGCGGGCTGTTGCCAAAATTCGACGGCGGCCTGAATGCGTTTGTTCTGATCGAAGACGAAAACCAGCGGATGCCCTCGCTGAAGCTCGCGCACGATCTGCGCGCGGCAGGCTTCTCGGTCGAGTATCCGCTCACGCCCGCCAAGGCGGACAAGCAATTCAAACGGGCGCAGGAGTTGAAGGCCGCGTTCACCCTCAGACTCGAAACCGGACCGGCCGTGCGCGTCCGGAACCTGAAAACGCGGGAGGAAAAGGTGGTCGCTGCGGTCGATGCAGGCGCGGTGGCGCGGCTATTGAAGTGACCGACTCAGTTCTTGTAGCCGCCAATGTAAATTGGCGGATCTGTCCTGCGGCACCAATCTCCGCCCTTTCACAAGGGCGGCTACGAAGTCCGGCAGGATCAAGCCTTCGCTGCGGGAGTGGATGGAGCGGCAGGAGCGGCGGTTCCCGCTTTGCCTTCCTTCTCGCGAACCAGTGTGGCGCCCTTGCCCAGGCGTTTGCGCAGGTAAGTGAGTTTGGCGCGGCGCACATAGCCTTTGCGTTCGACCTCGATTTTGTCCACCCGGGGGGAGTGCAGCGGGAAAACGCGCTCCACACCCTCCCCGTAGCTGATCCGCCGGACCGTAAAGGTTTCGTTCAAACCGCGTCCGCGCCTGCCGATCACCACTCCGGAGAAAATCTGAATGCGCTCCTTGTCGCCTTCCACAACCTTCGTATGTATGCGCACCGAGTCGCCCACTTCGAATTCCGCCTTGTCCTTGCGAAATTGTTCCGATTCGATTTTTTCTTGTAATGCCTGGTTCATAAATTCTTTCCATGCCGGGAGTGAGCTGCTGCTCGTCCCTGTCGTTCTTCACAACAAATCCGGCCTCCGCTCCTGCGTTCGCAGCCGGGCGTGCTCGGACCGCCACCGGGCTATTTCCGCGTGGTTGCCGGACAACAGCATGTCGGGGACCTTCATGTCCCGAAATTCCGCCGGACGGGTGTACTGGGGATATTCCAGCAGGCCCCGGCTGAAGGATTCGTCCTTCGAGCTTTCGTCATCGCCCAGCACCCCGGGCAACAATCGCGTGACCGCGTCCACGATCACCATCGCGGGCAACGCGCCGTTCGTCAGCACATAATCGCCGATGGACAGTTCATCGTCCGCCAACTGCTCCCGGATCCGCTCGTCGAAGCCTTCATAATGGCCGGTGACGAGCAACAGATCGTCCAGCAACGCCAGTTCGCGCGCGACAGCCTGATTGAATGGCCGGCCCGACGGGCAGAGCAGGATCACGCGCGTCTTTTCGCCCCTGAGAGCCTCGACTGCTTCAAAGATCGGTTCCGGCTTCAGCAACATGCCGGGCCCCCCGCCAAACGGACGATCGTCCACCGTCTTGTGGCGGTCGTGGGCGTAATCCCGCAGATTATGAATCCGCACGTCCAGCAACCCGCTTTCCCGCGCGCGCTTGATGATGCTTTCATCGAGCGGTCCGGCGAACATGGCCGGAAACAAAGTGAGCACGTCAATTTTCATGCTCATCCAACATCGTGTCGGCGGAACCGAATCCACAATGGACCGGCCTCGGCGCGGCCGCTACTGCTTCTCTTCCACAATCTCGAGCGTGCAGCGCATGCCTTTCTTCGCACTGCCCGCCAGCAGCAACGACCGGATCGCATTGATGGTCATGCCCTGCCGGCCGATCACTTTGCCGATGTCCTGCGGATGCAGACGCAGCTCATACACCGTCGTCCCCTCACGCTCGACGGGCGTAACCGTCACCGCGTCGGGATACTGCACCAACCCTTTGACGACGTATTCGAGAAAGGCGTGCATGGAGAGTCCTTCAGGCGGTTGCGGCGGCGGCGGCTTTGGCCGCCTTCTTGATGAAACTGGCGACCGTCTCGCTCGGCTGCGCGCCTTTGCTGACCCAGTAGTTGACCCGCTCCAGCTTGAGGGTGAAGTTGTCACCCTTCTTTAACGGCTGATAGGTCCCCACTTCCTCGATGAACTTGCCATCGCGCGGGCTGCGGCTATCGGCCACGACAATGCGGAAAACAGGGGTGTTTTTTGTCCCGATCCGCTTCATGCGAATTTTAACTGACATAAATCATCACTTCATCTGGCAGGAACGACCTGCGCGTCGTCCAACGGCCCCGCGCAGTGGCGTGGCTCTGCCGCTAAACCTGCTCGCAAAATACCGGCACAACGCCGCTCTCACCCAGGTTCCCAAAAAGGACGGAGAGCCTAGTCACGACGCGGATTCTTTGCAAGTCCTGTTTTGACAGTCGTTTTTTTGGAGGGTTTTCCTTGCGAAAAACGTCGCCAGGTTGTCTCCTCAAACGAACGCACATGCATCGTCTCAGCACCGGGTCAACCGATTCGCGGGTTTATGTCACCGCGGAGCTGGCGTTGACATGGGACGCTCCAAGAGTCCCGAAAGGCCGGGAGCCTTTGGCGGAGGAGTTGAATGGCTTTTGTGAATTCGGGCAGCCCACGCGAGTACTGGCAACCCCGTGCGCCGATGCCTCCGGCAAGACCCGCGAAGTGCCCACGTTTGTCAACGAATTCTGGACCGCCCGGCAGCGCCAGGCCAATTCGCTCCACGAAGTTTCCTATCGCGCCTGCTTCAAACCCCAATTGCCCCGCTTCTTCATCGAACGGCTGACGAGCCCGGGCGATGTGGTTTACGACCCGTTCATGGGGCGCGGCACGACCCCAATCGAGGCGGCCCTGCTGGGCCGCGTGCCGTTCGGGAACGACCTCAACCCGCTCAGCATCGTGATGACGCGCCCGCGGCTGCGTCCCCCGGCGCTCGGCGCCATTGCGGAACGCCTCCACGAGATCCGCTACGATGACGCCGACGAGAGACCGGCGGAATTGCTTGCGTTCTATCATCCGCAGACCTTGCTTGGCATCGCTTCGCTGAAGAAATATTTCAGCCGGCGGCGCGCCGCACGAAAGCTGGATGCGGTGGACGAGTGGATCGAAATGGTGGCGCTGAATCGGCTGACCGGACACTCTCCCGGATTCTTCTCCGTCTATACACTGCCCCCCAACCAAGCCGTCTCCGTCAAATCCCAGCGTAAAATCAACGAACGCCGCGGGCAAACACCACCGCAGCGCGACATCGTCGCAATCGTCCTGAAAAAATCCACGCAATTGCTGAAGGACTGCACTTCGGAATCCCGCGGGGCTCTCGCGCGCGTCTGCGACGACGCCCTGCTCCTGGTGCGCCCTGCCGATGCAACCCGGAGAATCCCGGACGCCTCCGTCGCGCTCGTAGTCACCTCGCCGCCATTCCTCGATGTCGTGCAATACGCGGACGACAACTGGCTCCGCTGCTGGTTCCTGGACATCGATCCAAAGTCGGTCAAGCTCACCGTCCCCAGTAAACTCGAAGCCTGGCGCCAGGCCATGACCGAGGTCTTTCGCGAACTGCATCGCGTTCTGAAATCCGGCGGCCATGTGGCGTTTGAAGTCGGCGAGATTCATGGCGGGAAGACCAAATTGGAAGAAACAGTTCTGCCCTGCGGGGTCGCTGCCGGATTGGAACCGATGCTCGTGGTCATCAACGACCAGCGTTTTACCAAAACGGCCAACTGCTGGGGCGTGGATAATAACTCCAAAGGGACAAACACCAACCGGATTGTGGTGTTCCGGAAGCCGTAGCCGCGCTTTCGCGGGCGCGTCGTGGTTACGTCCCGAACACCATGGCGTAAACCTCGCGAATCGCCTTCCGCCACTTCCCCAGGGCCTCGCGAAACGCCTCCGGCGCCGCAAAGCCGCAGCGCACGGCGACGCGATAATAAGGCTCCGGTTCGTCGGGCAGCACGGTTTCGCCTTCATAACTCCAACGCCGGAGGATGCCTTCCACCCGCCGTAGATTGCGGTAATTGACGATGAGTTTGTCCGCATCGGGCAATGTCTTCGAGTCGCGGCCGTGTTCCAACGCGCGCAGGGTGTTTGCCTCCCGCCAGCCGTTCTCCAGGCACAGCGCCTGGGCGACGAATTCGGCGTCCATCAGCCCCCCCTTGCCCGTCTTGATCGACAGATCGTCCTTGCCGGCGGGCGTGCGTTCGCCCTCGATCCGCATTCGCATCCGGTGAATCGTCCCCTTCCAATCGGGCGTGTAAGCCGCAAGGCCCTGGTGCAAACCTGCGGATCCAGGTTTCAGCCTGCGCGTTTTTCCACCGTCGGGTGGCCGGCCTGGAGGCAGGCGAAAGTCTGCGGCGACAGCGCCGGCGCGAAAGTCCGTCAGCACGCCGGCCAGTTCCTGAAAGCGGCTTCCCCATTGCGCGTCGCCCGCGACCGGTCGCGTGCGCGTGAGGGTTTGGATTTCCCACACCTGCGCCCGCCGGCGGTAATACTCCTCGAATGCATCCAGCGTATTGACCAGCAAACCCTTCTCGCCATCCGGCCGCAGCCGCGCGTCGGTGTGGAACACCAGCCCGGCCTCGGTCCGGCGGGAAACCAGGTCCATGACCTCCAGGGCGATTTCCTGGAGGTGCTGCAATCGCGTCGCCTTTGGATCGGCGACGAAGACGATGTCGAGGTCCGACCCGTAATCAATTTCGGCGCCGCCGAGTTTCCCGAGGCCGATGATGGCGAACGGGGACCGTTTGATTTTCGATTTGCGCAGCACCACTTCGAGGGCGTATTGGAGGCAGGCGTCGGCCAGGCCGGACAGCTCCTGAAGATACTGCTCGAAGTCGGCCAGGCCCAGGATATCGCGCAGGCCGACGCGCATGAGTTCAGTGTGGTGATACCGGCGCAGCCAGAGATGCTGGTCTTCATCCTCGAGTCCGTGACGGAGGTCGTTCAAGGTTTCTTCCGCCGTCTTGCGCCGGCGCAGGCGGCCGCTCGTGACCAGTTCATCCACCATGTCAGGCGTGCGAATCGCAAGCTCGGCCAGGAACTCGGACCGGTCGAACAGAAGAATCAGCAATTCGAAGATGGCGGGATTGCTGTTCCACAACTCGAACAGCATGGCACGCGTCCCATAGGCCGTGATGAAACTGTCCAGCCTCGTCACGACGCGGTCGGGGTCGGAAAGAACCGCGGATCGCGGATCGCGCGATGCGGAGGGACGCGGTCCGGCATCCTTCATTCCGCCGGCCGCATTCCGCCTCGGACACATGCCAAGCAATCTGGGCAGGAGTTTATGCGCCAGCCCGGCCGTGCGCTGCGAAACGTGAATGTAACCCGGGCCTTCGACGAATTCGCGCAGCATTTGAAAGGCCTTGTCCGGGTCCCGGAACGAGTGCTCCGCCAGGAGTTTCTTCCAGGGCTCCTCCGCCCCGGCAAACTCGCGCGGGAAGGACTCCGCCGGCGCCGGGATCTTTTCGGATTTCAAATGCCGGTCGAAGATCCGTCGGACCTCGCCGGTGTGCGCCCGTCGCGACGCGTCGAACTGAGTCACGGTTTCACAACCCATCAGCCTGGCCAGGCGCTCCCGGGCGGGCCGGCCGGCCGGGATCGTATGGGTCTGCAGATTCTCCTCCATCTGGAGACGGTGCTCCACGTCGCGGAGAAAACAGTAGGCGCCGCGAAGCGACTCCGCTTCCCCGCCGGACAGCAGGTGGTACTGCGCCAGCTTCTCGAGGCAGGGCAACGTCTGCGAGCACTGCAGGAACGGCTGCCGCCCGGCGTGGAGCAACTGCTGCGACTGCACGAGGAATTCAATCTCACGGATGCCGCCCCGACCCAGCTTTACGTTGCGATCGATTTCGCCGGCCCGCACCACTTCATTTTCGATCCGGTCTTTCATGGCACCGATCTCCTGGATCACCCCTGCGTCGATCGCCCGCGGGTATCGGAACGGCTGGATCATTTCAAGGAATTCCCCCGCCAATCCCCCGTCTCCGCCAACAGGCCGGGCTTTGATCAACATCATCCGTTCCCACGTTTGCCCCCACTGGGCATAGTAATTCTCGTAACTGCCGAGCGACCGCGTCAGCGGCCCGGCGTCGCCTTCGGGCCTCAGCCGGAGGTCGATCCGGAACAGCATGCCGGCCGGCGTCATGCGCGACACTTCCGCGATGAATGCTTCGGCGAAGCGATTGAAGAACTGGTGATTCGGCATGATGGGGCGCTGCGTTTTGCCCTTGACGGGCGGTTCCCGGAACACGTGGCCCTCCTCATTATAGACAAACATCACGTCCACATCCGAACTGTAATTCAGTTCCTGCCCGCCCAGTTTGCCGAGACCCAGCACGCAAAACCCGGTTGGCTGCCATCGGCCTTCCGTGTCCTGATGCCAGGGCCGGCCCAACCGCCCGACGAATTGCCGCCGGCAGATCTCCCACACGCCGCCAAGGCAAACGTCCGCCACGTCGGAAAGTTCGCGGGTGATCTCCGAAACCATTCCCAGGCGCACGAGATCGCGCGCGGCAATCCGCAGCATTTCGTGTTGTTTGAACTCGCGCAACCGGTCCAGGGCCACCGCAAAATCCCCGGCCTCGATCGATGGATTGACCAAGGCGGCAAGCTCATTGCGCAACCCCTGTTCCCGTCGCGGGAATTGCAGCCGCCCCGCGTCGAGCGAACCCAGCCAGTCCGGATGGGCGACCAGCAGGTTTCCGAGGGTTTGCGAACCGCTGAACAGCGCCGCCAGAATCTTCGCCTGATCGGAAGAAAAGGTCTTCAGGACGGGGCCCGCGGCGGTCGCCTCCAGGGCTTCGAAATAGCGCCGGGCGCGCTCCGGGTCGGCTGAAAACTCGAGGACCGCTGCCAGGACCGGATTCTTCATGTCAAAGGCCTGTTCCAGAATCGGAGCCCGAAACCTTTTCCAGCCGAACTTCGATCTCCGGCCGGTCAGCGCCGCGATCGAATCTTGTGGCGAGGCCGCGCCAAAAGCCGAGTCCGTAAAGGACGTGGCTGGCGACCAGCAAGGGCATGGCCGCCAGGGCGCGGAGAGCACCGTTCGAGAAAGTCGAGACGAGCGTCTGCAGGAGAATGGCGGAAACGTAAGCGGCCAGAGGCGCCGCGCCCCAGCATGCCGCCCGAGTGCCGGGCATGGCGGATTCAATCACGAGCAGCGCGATCAGATACAAACAGAACAGCGGCGGCACGAAGTTTGGCAGTGAACCCGCAGTCGGGTGCAGGCGGAATTGTTCCGCCCTTCCCCGCCCGTAGGTCATCAGCATTCGGGCGAACGCCTTGAGCGTGCTCCTGGGGTGGCGGTAAACGATGAACTGCGGATCGTACATCAGCCGGCGGCCGCGTTTCCGCAGCTCGTCCATCAGGGCGTTTTCCTCGTTCGGATACAGCGCCTCGTTGAATCCGCCCAGATCGAGAAGCGCGGCGCGGCGCGCCATGAGGTTGCAAAGAATCAATTCCTTCTCGTTGGTCGGCCGCACGCCGCCCACCGCCACGTAGCGGGCGCGACTCGGTCCGAATGCCAGCCAGCTTCCCAGGACGACCGCGAACACCTGCTGCAATGGCGGCGCATCCGGCGGACACAGATTCGGGCCGCCGACCATTCCGACCGCCGGCTCGCCAAGCATTTCGAGAACGCGTCGAAGATTGGAAGGTTCCGGGACCGAATCGTCATCGAGGAAATAAATCCAATCGCCCCGAGCCGCTTTCATCGCCGCGTTGCGCTGGACGGAAGGATGCTTGCCGCGAGCGACGATGATCTCGAGGCGATCCGGCGGGTAATCGAGCCGCTGCGCTGCCGGGACGGCCTGGATCCGGGCCTGGTCGGGTCTGGCCGCGATGATGACCGAAACGCTCGGGAGGTTCTCGCTCACGCGGGAAAACCTAGAGGCCGGCGTTCAAAGTTCAAAGTTCAAAGTTGCTTTGCGAGACGCCGGCGGATCGATTATGTTTGTCCTGTCCCGCCCCGAAGCCGTTTGGCCGGGCGCGATCCCTTTATGCAAAATGTCATTTCCGTCGAACTCAAACGGGACTGTGAAGCGGTTCAAATCCCGGCCGGCACTTTGGTCCGTTTGGCCGCGAGCACGCCTGTGGACATCACCCAGACACTGGGAGGGACTTACACCATTCACGCGCAGGGCGGCTTGTTCCGGATTGAGGCGAAGGACGCGGATGCCCTCGGCCTTGAGATCTCCCCGGACGCCGGAGCGGGGACGGCGGCGGGGAAATCCGATGTGGACACGGAGAAGGTCTGGGCGACGTTGCGCACCTGCTTCGACCCGGAAATCCCGGTCAACATCGTCGATCTGGGGCTGGTTTACGACATGCAAATCCAGCCGCGGCCCGACGGAACGAGCGCGGTGTCGGTAAAGATGACCCTGACGGCCCCCGGTTGCGGCATGGGCGGAGTCATCGCCGGGGACGCGCAACAGAAGTTGCTGGGGTTGCCCGGCGTCGAGGAGGCGACGGTGGAAATTGTGTGGGACCCGCCTTGGCACCATTCCATGGTCACGGAACAGGGACGAAAGGTTCTGGGGTTGGAGTGACAGGGACTGCGACGGGGATCACGGCTCGAAAACAACCGAGCTGCTTTGATTCGTGCCGAGGAGATAGCCGTATCCGGCGTTCATTTTCTGCAGCACAGCGCCCCGGAATGGCCAGGTTTTCCCGCTGGAAGGATCCTTGACGGTTCCATGATAGGTTCCGGCGGACAACACGAAGGTCATCGCGAGGTGGTTGCTGCCGGATTTCACGGTGCTATTCAGCCCCAGCGTCAGGAAATTCGTAAAGCTGTTTGCCAGATCACCTCCGCTGAATTCCAATTGCGCGGCGGCCAGGTCCAGGATGTTGGTCCGGACCGGCGGCAGGTAGGCTGAACCGACGGCGTTGATGTTGAAATCGTTGGTGAAGCCGCCCGGATAATAATGGGCCTTCGGGTTCGACGACCGGATCCAGCTCAGGGAGCCGTTGAGGTCGCTGCCGGCTTGATTTGTGAAAGCGAGCCAGCTCAGAAGAGACCCGTTGCCGAGATAAAGCGACGCGTAGAGCGGCCAGAGGCCGTTCTTCGAAACTTGCGCGCCCTGGCTCACCACGGCGCCATCCGCAAGCCTTCCGGCAAAGAGGGCTGTCCCCGCAGGACCCACATAGACGGTGCCGAAGCCGTTACCGGCCGGGGTTGACATGTCGCCGCTCTGGCCCGGAACCAGCAGGGTGTACTTGCCTTGGAACGGAGCCGGGTTCGTCCGGCTGTTGAACACGGCACGATCTCCAAGCAGAGTCGCCGCCCATAGCTCGTTCGTCACCTGGCCAAAGATCTGGTCGGATTGGTTCGTGTCTCCGATTTGCAGATTCAAACCCAACGGACTGTTCTTGCCCCTGAGAATGGACTTGGCCATCTGACGTTGCAGACCGAGTTTGCCGCTGAAGGAATACCGTTGCGCACCGAGCTGGAGATAACCGGAATAAGCGCCCCCGCGGGTCGAGGAGACCTTGAAGAATCCGGAACGGTACAATCTCACTTGATCATTCTCATAGAACAGGCCGCTGTACGTGCCGGCGGTGGCGATCCAGGGGCTGGGAATAAAATTCGCCTGCAAAACCAGGTTGGAAGCCATCAGGAACGTCAGCCTGGGATTCGATGAAACATAACTGCCGGTCCATCCGGCGAACACCTGGCCCGCCGCCGGAGCCGCGGTGACGGTGTACGTCTTGCCTAGGGTCAACTTTTGGGAGTTTAAATTGGGCGTGACCTTGCCATTGCCATTGGTTGTGATGATGAGGCCGGCCGGAGGCGCCGGATGCCCCAGCACGCTGAGCTGGAATGTCGTGCTGGCGGTGGCCATGCCGTCGCTGACGGTGATGGTGATGTTTCCGGTGCCGCTCTGGTTTGCCAGGGGCGTCAGCGTCACGGTGCGGTTGCTGCCACTTCCGCCGAATGTGATCTGGTTCGTGGGAATCAAGGTCGTCGCCGAGGAGGCAGCCCACAGCGTCAGACTCGCCGCCGCGGTTTCGGCATCGCTTATGGTGAAGGGAATCGGTCCGGTGCTCGAGTTGGTGGCGATCGTCTGATTGGCGATTGGCGTAATCGTGGGCGGCGAGTTTACCGTGACGGTAAATGCCTGCGAAACGGTGTTGTTGCTCGCCCCGCCGTTATTCACCGTGACGGTGATGGTGGCGGAACCACTGACGTTGACCACCGGCCTGAAGGTCAGGGCGCCATTTGTGCCCGGGCTCGTGTAATTGACGGTCGGATTGGGGATCAGCCCCGTGTTGCTTGAAGCGGCCGTGATCGTCAGCGTCTGAAATTCGTTGGTGGCGCCGGAGCTGATACCGGTCAGGTTCACCGTCTGCAGCCCGGCGTTCTCGTTGATCGTCAGGTTGGAGATCGCATTCAACGTCGGTGCCTGGTTGACCCCGTTGACCGTTACGGTGAATGTCTGCGTGACAATATTATTGCTCGCCCCACCGTTATTGACCGTCACTGTGACGGTCGCGGAGCCGTTGGCATTCGCCACCGGCGTGAACGTCAGCGTCCCGTTCGTGTTCGGGCTTGTGTAATTGACCGTCGGATTGGGGATCAATCCCGTGTTGCTTGAAACAGCCGTGACTGTCAGCGCCTGGGACTGGTTGGCGGCACCGGAGCTGATGCCGGTCAGGTTCACCGTCTGCAGCCCGGCGTTCTCGTTGATCGTCAGGTTGGAGATCGCATTCAGCGTCGGGGGCTGGTTGACCGCGTTGACCGTTACGGTGAATGTCTGCGTGACAATATTATTGCTCGCCCCACCGTTTTTGACCGTCACTGTGACGGTCGCGGAGCCGTTGGCGTTCGCCACTGGCGTGAACGTCAGCGTCCCGTTCGTGTTCGGGCTTGTGTAATTGACCGTCGGATTGGGGATCAATCCCGTGTTGCTTGAAACAGCCGTGACTGTCAGCGCCTGGGACTGGTTGGCGGCACCGGAGCTGACACCGGTCAGGTTCACCGTCTGCAGCCCGGCGTTCTCGTTGATTGTCAGGTTGGAGATCGCATTCAGCGTCGGGGGCTGGTTGACCGCGTTGACCGTTACGGTGAATGTCTGCGTGACGATATTATTGCTCGCCCCTCCGTTTTTGACCGTCACTGTGACGGTCGCGGAGCCGTTGGCATTCGCCACCGGCGTGAATGTCAACGTCCCGCTCGTGTTCGGGCTTGTGTAATTGACGGTGGGATTGGGGATCAATCCCGTGTTGCTTGAAACAGCCGTGACTGTCAGCGCCTGGGACTGGTTGGCGGCGCCGGAGCTGATACCGGTCAGGTTCACCGTCTGCAGTCCGGCGTTCTCGTTGATCGTCAGGTTGGAAATCGCGTTCAACGTCGGGGGCTGGTTGACCGCGTTGACCGTCACCGTGAACGTCTGCGTGACAATGTTATTGCTCGCCCCGCCGTCATTGACCGTCACTGTGATGGTCGCCGAGCCGTTGGCATTCGCCACCGGCGTGAAAGTCAGCGTGCCGTTCGTCCCCGGGCTTGTGTAATTGACGGTGGGATTGGGGATCAGCCCGGTGTTGCTTGAAACAGCCGTGACCGTCAGCGTCTGAACTTCGTTGCTGGAGCCGGAGGTGATGCCCGTCAGGTTCACCGTCTGCAGCCCGGCGTTCTCGTTGATCGTCAGGCCGGAGATCGTATTCAATGTCGGCGGCTGGTTTCCGGTCCCGGTGCTCACCGGCACGGTATAAGAAACCTCGGCCGAATAATCGCTTTCCATGCCGAGGATGTTGTACGCGGTGACCGCGAAGTAGTATGTGGTGCCTTCGACGAGGCCGGAGATCGTGGTGTTCGTCACGTCGCCCACGTCAACGATGTTGGTGTACGTGCGGCTGGCGACACCATAGTAAACCTTATAGCCCACAACGTTCGTGTCCGGGCTTGGGTCCCAGGCCAACGATACGCTTTGAGTCGCAAATGCATTGGGTTGGGCAAATATCAGACAACCTCCAAGAAGGAATCCAACAACCGCGCGCCGCACCATATCCCGTACAACAACTCTTTCCATCAGGGCGTGGAGCCACGCATAAGGGCTGCCAACGCCGCCGCGAGGACGAAACATCCGGCAAAATGTCAGCCCTCCTTGTCGCGACAGGAGTTCTTATCGGGAAATATCGCCATCATTAACGTTGCCGATGAGAAGACCCCGCGATTGCTCTCCCGTCGGCATGATGGAGAACTATTTTGTCGTCGGCCAAACGAGGATCTTCGATGAAACCTTTCAAGACAGCCGCTGCCCTTATGTCTTAAAAGGGAGCAAACAAATCTGTTAGAATCTCTAATTCACAATATCAATTGAATGCGTCACTCTTCACAACGTGTCTCCACTTTGCAACCCGCCGGCCTGCTCATTGCATGATGGGAATGGTGAGTTGAAAAAAACCGGGAATCACGAGTCATGCTCCCATTGCGGCGGCGTTCATGGAAGCGCCGACGTGGCGGAACCACTCGTGATGCGACGGAAGAGCGCCGATTCCCGCGACGCAGCGAGTCGCGGAAAAGCCGGCGCGGAAAAACTGCTTTGACAAATCGAGCCGGCTCTTTAGATTGCCGCCGCTCAGCGATGGGGTCGTAGCTCAGTTGGTAGAGCACCACAATGGCATTGTGGGGGTCAGGGGTTCGAATCCCCTCGGCTCCACCATCCTTTTCACCCGCAAAAACACTGCATTTATTCAATGTTTGCAGGCTTTTCGTTGATATTGCCTCACTCTCCATGATGCCGACATGCTGCCAACGTGGTGTCAGTTGATACACACTTAAACTTGACAGACACGGGCACTATCGGGCACTATTGGGGTATGAAAGTAAGGAAATTGGACCGCCGGGACAAAGGATACACCCGCGTTGAGTGGCTTCTGGACTACTACGAAGGCCCGAAGCGCATCCGCAAGTGGTATAAATCCAAGGGCCAAGCTGAGGCCGCCGCCGAGGAATTGAAGCAGCAGCATCGGCACGCCGGCCAATCCTGGCTTGAACTATCACCCGAGGAACGCAACGGCCTGATGTTGCTCCACGCCGAGGCCAGCCGGGAGAACGTCACGTTGCGGCAGATATGGGAAGCATTCAAAAGCGGGAAGCTGGACGCGACACCAGTTCAACGGCGCACACTCCGGCAGGCCATTGACGAAACGATCACCGCCAAGACAAACGAGAATCTCCGCGAACGATACGTTGCCGAGTTGGAGAACTACCTTGAGAAATTCTCAACGGGTCGCATGGAGATGTTCATTGACCGCCTGACCGTGGCGGATGTCGAGACGTGGTTTGACGGTCGCGGCGAGGCATTGAGCACCCGCAAATCCAACCTCGGCAGGCTTTCATCCATGTTCGATGTCTGCTGGCGACGCGGCTACCTGAAAGAAAATCCGATTCTCAAAATCACTCCACCGAAACCGGAGGACAAACCGCCGACGATCCTGACGGTGGACCAAGCGGTCAAGCTGCTGAACGCCTGCCGAAAGTATCCGCGCATGGTCCCGTGGCTATCGTTGGGAATGTTCTGCGGTATCAGGCCAGAGGAAATCGAAAAGCTGACATGGGGTGACGTGGACGCAAAAAACAGGCACGTAAAGATCGAGGCCGCCGCAAGCAAGGTCCGCCGCCGCCGAATTGTGCCCTTGAATGATACGGCACTCGCCTGGCTCAAGATCGGCAGGACCGGGAAACCCTCGGCCATGATCGCGCCGAACCGTACCACGCTCCGCAGGCACCGCAGGGCGATGAGTGAAGCCGCAGGCATCGAATGGACGCAAGACATCCTGAGACACACCGCCGCTTCCTACTTGCTCCAACGTCACGAGGATGCAACCAAAGTTGCTCACTGGCTGGGGCACTCACCGCGCACCCTCGAAACGAAATACAAAAACATCGTGACGCCGGCGGAATGCAAAAAGTTTTGGGCGTTGACCCCGGACAAAGTGAAAACGGAGATGAACAATGAAGCCCAATAATCGAAACACGCTGAATAAAAAGATTGCGGCGGCAAAAACGATCGGCGAAAAGTGGTTGATTGCATTAAATGGGGGCGAGCCGCCAACCGAGATTCAGTTTCTAGCAAGGCAAGCGACCGCGCTTCGGAAATCGTTGAACAACCCGAACCAACCTGCCACACATGGGCCGGGGTTTCACACAACCTGCGAGCAATTAAATCAACGATTCACGAGACTTCTTTTCCCCGCGTTACTGGAAGATAACCCTGCGCCGTTTGCGGAGCTACTCGAAGCAATGGCAAAATCGCGCCGCTCTGAATGCCGCGACTTGAACGAATTCATTTCCAGAATGGAAGAGTACTCGAAGCAGCCTGTGAGTAAAAAGGAGTCGGGGCGAAGGCTCCGGCTCGCATTGCTGGGTCTTTGGCCGGACCAACTTCTTTCGATGGGCTCTGTGATTAAAAGCCTCAGTGAACGGGGATTGTATAAGTTGGACGAAAGACACGTGCGCCGCACCATGCGGGAAATCGACGTGCATCTACTGAGGCCGGGGGAATGCTTCATATACCGCAAGAATGGCAGGACTGTCCGCACCTTGAGAGTAAGCAAAAGCGGAAAGCCCATCGCCACGGGAAAGAGTTGGGAGGAATTGAGAGCCGAACCCGCTTTTACCTCCTGGGCCCAGCGACCTAAGGCGGACAAATAAGCCCCCAAGTTTTTCTTGTCGTCCATTACGTGCCGCACCAACTGCGCCTAATGTGGGCGCATGTTAGATCGAAAACGCAGCAAATCGCCACCGACCAAGTTTGACTTGGACGCGGTCCTCACCCCGCCGGAAGCGGCGCAATTTCTTCGGATAACCACGCGAACACTCTTGAAAAATGTTCGCCTCGGGAAAGTGGCGTGCATTCGCGTGAATGACCGCGTGCTCCGGTTCCACGCACGGTCACTGATTGGGGCATAAACAATTTCGCCGCGGTCCTGGACGGAATCACGCGGCGAAGAAACTAACGATTTGATGAACACTAGCATTGAAATCCGGCAAACGTCAACCACTCTTACGCCGTCCGAATCCTCGGACCTGGCCCGGAATGAATCCACCATTGAGCACGGGCTCAAAAACTTTATTGAAGTAGGTTCCGCCCTACTGGACATCAACGACCGGAAACTTTACCGGCAGACCCATCCCACGTTCAAGGACTACGTCGAGGAGAAATGGAAGATGTCGGTGCGGCGGGCATATCAGCTATGTGAAACCGCCGAGACTTTGAAGGCGCTTCCGCCGAGTGTGCAAAATTTTGCACAAACGGAATCCCATGTTGCCGAGCTGTCCAGAATCCCACCTGAAAAGCGGGTTGAGGTTTTGAACAGGGTTGAGACAAAAGCGAAGGCCACCAGGAAGAAGGCGACCGCGAAGGACATTCGTGAGGCCGCCGCCACCAATACATCAGAGACATCAGAGTTGGTTGATCGGCCAAAGTTTCGCGCCGCCACCAAGAGCAAGCGCAACGCTGGAAGATGGTGGTGGACGAAATCGACGACGCCTGAGAATCGTGGTCAGTTTCTTCTGAATTGGATTTTTTGTTCAGACAATCCCGTTGTAGTTCCGAGCAAAGCCGAGTTGCGGCAGAGAATCGACAGATGGATGGACGATGCGGTCAAGGAGGCCAAGACCCTATGATCATCCAACCGGATTTTTTGGAACACTGGAAAACGCGCGCGCTAGTCGAATTGACCGGCGACGAAGCGGCACCCCTGGCCGTGATTCGGTTATGGGCACATTGTCAGAGCTCAAGGCGTGGATTTTTCCCGGACATGACGCCAGCGCAACTCGCGTCGATCTGCCGGTGGCGTTGCAAACGAATTTCCTGCCACACGGCGTTGATCCGGGCCGGATTTGTCGAGAAACTTTCCCCGAAAGGCTTCATGGCCCATGAGTGGGCAGAGCATAACCGCCAACTTTTGCAAAAATGGGAAGCGGGGAAAAGTGGAGGCCGACCAAAAATATGCGCGGATACTCAAGAACAAACGGATTCTGAGAAACCGACCGATAACCGACCGATAACCGTCCGGGAACTAGAACAGAACAGAACAGAACAGATAGACCAGAGAGATAAGAACAGAACTGATGAACCAGAACTGACCGGACCAGAGCCGAAGGATGGAAACGGCGGTTCGGGTTCAAGTTCTCCTTTTTCAGCAATTGAGGTTTGTTCTGGTTCTGGTTCGGTTCTCGAGGCCGTTTCGGATATCGCAAGCGGGATGACTGCTGGTTCATATCCCGATGGCGGTCGTCCTACGGTAGAGCAGGTCCGCGCCTTTATGGACGGCCTTTTTCGTGGTGCGGGTGAGTTTGCCGAGAAATGGCACGCGACGATGACACGCCAGCAGTGGAAGGACCAGCGTGGGAAGCCTGTTCACAAATGGCGAGACCTGGCGTCGCGATGGGCCAGCGCATGTGAACGGAAGAAGCGGGGATGAAGACATGAGCGACCGCGAGCCAACACCAGCGCCACCAGCGCCGACAGCCGATGTTCCAGTGTCCACCGTCACGATTACGTTGAGGCCGGAGCCGGGTAACTGGTCGTCCCCACCGGTTGCACGATTAAAGCGGCTCCTAAAAGCGATCAAGCGCGGATATGGCTGGACCTGCGTGAATATCCACACCAAACAACCAAACCCAAACGAAAGAAACGAACCATGAATGCCGAAGAAACGACTTTCCGCAAAGCGGCTTGGCAAACGACTGTCCGCGCTTTGGCCGCATCTACAGAGCACGCTGGCACTTGCGTGGAAGGAACCCGACCGCAACGGGGTTTTACTGTTCACACTCAGAACCAGCGATGCGGGCTTTGCGGGGTTTCAAACAGCCTTTGAAAGATAACATAACATGCTTATATGCAAATAGATACGCGGGTCCTCTCGGCACCTTTTGCCGATCGGGTGGACCATGCCGAACTCAGCTCGTAGTGATAAAAAAATTATGAAATCTCCCCATAAAACAGCATTGGAATCGAAGGAACAGCACGCCGGCATTCGCTGGACAGTGAACGCCGCGGCATCCGAATTTTCGCATGATCGGCGCACTATTCGCCGCCGACTTTCAGCTGCCGGTGAGCAAGCCGGGCCGGACGGAAAGTTCTCAACACAGCAAATATGTCGCGCAGTGTTCAACAATCTGGAACTGGAGCGCACGCGGTTGACCCGGGCGCAGGCCGACATTGCGGAAGTCCAGTGTGACGAGCTCTTGCGCAATTGGCTTCCGCGTGACGGGGTAATCAAAGTGTGGAACGGCACGCTTGAAATAATGCGCGGCATCATTTCGAGCCGCAGCGACATACCGGAACATCTCAAAGCTGACTTGCTGCGCGACCTGCAACCGCCGGACGAGAGAGAATACCTCGCCGACGCGCCTTTTACAGAGCAAGAGGGTCCACTTTCGAGCCCAGAGGAATAACCGATGAAAAACTACCAGCGCAAGCGAGGCCGTCCACCGATGACAAGGGACGCCCGGACGATTGCCCAGCTCAAAAAGCTCATGCGCGGCTTGCTCGAGTACCACTTGGGGCGCCGGCGCACCTGGATAAAACGATGACTATGGAGCACCAGGAAATTGCCCGCGTCTGGCGCGAGGAGTGTACGCCCATGGCTCGCGCCGTCGGAGTTTTGGTAAGGGATGATCGGCTCGACAAAGAGATTGCGGAAATGCTCAAACTCTCACCGGAGGGCGTGCGGTATCACATGCGGGCTTTGAGAAAAAAGTTTGCCTGCCGGTCGCGCGTGGGAGTCGCAGTTGCGGTTGAGAAAGTCGCGCACACGCTACCAAAAACGGCATCTATGAAGTCTGCCCAAACGGTGGAAAACTTTAAGCCATGAATTCAAATTCTGAAAGTTCTGTAATCACTCGCGACGAGCAAAAAAAGTACAGTTTGGCCCGCTACATTCGCGGCATGTTGCCGGGCAGTTATGAATCCGCCACCCTCGAAAATGAGATTGGACAGCGAATGTCCGGGCGTGGCGACGGGGTGAAGCTGTCGCGCCCCGTTCCGATGGAGATTGTTTCTCCGGCACTTGCAACGCGCGACCTTTCTGTGGGAAATTTTGGATCTGGCGGGGCACTGGTTGAGACGTCAGTCTCAGATGAGATCGTACCATTGCTGCGAAATGTCCCGCTCTGTCGCCGGCTAGGCGCGCGAATTTTAACTGGCCTCTCTAGCAACGTCTCATTGCCCAGACAGACCAGCCCGTCCACCGCTTCAAACATGCCGGAGACTGGGACTGTTCAGACGTCAACCCCTTCGGTTGACCAGCTCATTTTAACTCCCCATCGCGTTTCCGTATCAGTGGTTTTCAGCCGGCAATTAATTCTTCAAAGTTCAGCGGACGTAGAGGCTTTCATCCGAGACGATATAAGCCGTCAAATTAACCTAGCTATTGACAGCGCAGTTATCTCCGGCGCGGGCGCGGCGGACCAGCCTTTGGGAATTTTGAACACGCCTGGGGTTGGCAGTGTGTTGTTCGCCGGGACGGCCACATGGTCAAGCATCGTGGCATTTGAGACTCAGCTCGCTTCTCAAAATGTTTCCGACGATGGCTCAATTGGGTATCTGATGACGCCCACCGTGAAAGGTCGCCTCAAAACGGTTGCAAAAACTGGCGTGGGGGTTACCAGCGTGGTTCCCATCTTCCTCGTGGGGGAAACGGATAATGGACAAGGCATCTTTTCCGTAAATGGATATCGGGCAGGGAGCACGAACCAAGTGCCTGCGAACCTAGTTCTCTGCGGAAAATGGAGTGACGTTGTGATTGGCTTCTTCGGCCAAAATAATGGAATCGATTTGATCCTGAATCCATACTCACTTGATATTTCTGCACAGGTGCGCCTGACCTGCCATGTTTTTTTTGACGTGGCCATTTTGCATCCGCAGTCGTTTGTGGTATCGGCGGACTCCGGGGCACAATGATTCAACCAATAACTGAGTATGCCAAGCTACTGTGAACGAGTAACCGACCGCGCGACGTTGAGAATGCTCCGCTCCGGCGCGCGACCGCGAAAGCGCGGGCTCCGTGACCCGTTTTGGAAATCAGGGGACGTGAACACTCAAAAAATCATGGGTAAGTTGCACATTGCATTTGCCAAGGTGAATTTGGGAAACCCTCATGCTGTGCCCGTGAGCGTCAGCCAACCGCCTTTTCAATGAGTGAAAACGCAGCAGCGGAAGCGACCGAGGCCGAGCTTTTGGCCGCGTGGTTCATCGAGCGCGCGCAGCATTTCGACCCGGCGATGCTGGGGGGTATGCAACGGAATGCGGCGGGTTGCCCATTCGCTGTAGAGCACGGCGACAACCACGAGTTTGTGACGATGCAGCGTGATGTATTTTTGAAGCTGGTGAAATCAGCCAGCCAACCGCAGATGCCACCCGATAACCATTTCACACGCGAACCATGAATCACCACCCCGCGCAAAAACATTTGGCCGCAGCCTGCGCTTTCGTTGGTGTCCTCAACGAGCACGCAGAATTGCGCGGTAGAATTGACCGGACGCGCGCGGCACTGTCCGAGGCGAGCGCATTGCTTGACGGCGACCAATGGCAGCAACACCTGGCCTTGGGGCACGTGAACCGAGTCAGCGACAACTTGAAGAAGTTGGAACATATCGTGTCAATCATCGAGGACAATCTCTGTGCAGGACTCACGGAAATTCGACAGTCCCGCGATTTGCAGTCGGAAACTTGGGGAGAGGCTTAGTTTGTTGTTGCAGGCGCGTTATGCTGCGCGCGTCTGCAACCTCACCCTGCCGGGTTCTTTCAAGTTTCCGGCGGGGTTGAATTTAGATTTGGCGTCCTTCGTTTCATAGGGACGGGGGACGGGCTGGTTACCCATGCGCGCTAACGGTCGCGTGTGCCGAAAAAGACCCGCTCCGGCTCGTTTGCACCGGGGCGGGGTTCTTTTTTCACGGCAGCGCAACTATCACTGCCGATCCTTAGACCCTTTCGGCGATGTTCAGAGCGGCGGCGACATCCTCAGCGAGCCCTGGCGCATCTTTCTCAATAAGCGTCATTACATCATCGAGGGTATCACAGACATCCGCCGTGAACTGGTCGCTCTCCCCCTGCCAGCAGGTAATGCGACCGATGCCGACCACGAATATTGCCTTATCGGTTTCATAGATGCTGGCCTTGACCCAGCGTGTTGTGTCGTGTGTCTTTGTTGACCCGGTGAACAGTTCAGACCCCATGAATGCGATGGGACGTTTTTCTGTGCGGGTTAATTTCTGCTCCGTGTAGGTTTTCTCTGTGCTCATTTTTATGGTTGCCGGTTTACGATCGGCGACGGCGCTCTTGGACTTCAATGTCCGGTTGCCACTTCGCGCCTTGTGGCTGAGATGACGCTAATCAATCGTTGGGATCGCCTGCAAGCTGATTCACCCCCATGTAAGGACAAGGGACGGCTCAAACAAACCCAATGGCGGGCAAGCCAGAGGGCATGAATCACAGCCGACCATGGCAAAAGCCGGGGAACAGCCGAACCGGATCGGGCCATGGTCCGGGCCGCTCTACAGCAGGGGCACGCCCAACACTTCGAGCAACGCGGCACTGACCAAGGCCGTCAGGGCTTCGTTGATCTTGAGGCCGCGGCGGGATGCAACGTGCAGGGCTTCGCTCATTAGCAGGGCGATGAGTTGAGGGTCCAGTTCGATCCAAAGCCGCGTCATTTTGGTTTTACCTCCATCCGCCTGAAGCGCGGCAATGCTCCGCTCAAGGCCGGGGTGATGGATGATGATTCTCCGAGGGGCTCCGTGTTCCGTGTTCATTGTGTGATTCAATCGAAACCCGCCCCCGGAAGGCGGAAACCTTGTCGCCACCCCGAATCACCGGGGCAGCTATCCAAGAGCGGGCGATTGACTGTCTCCGAACGGCAAAGGCGGGTGATTGGTCCGCCAGACAGTTGCCGGGCCACCTTTTCCGCGATGGCCACCAGGACACTACCGCGACGGCGCGACAGCCTGCAAGGCCGAAATCCGCTTCCCTTGCCTCACCATTCAACGCAGGACGGGCTTTGTTTGCCGGCGAGGGTGTTGATATGGTCCCCGCGATCCTGGCGAGTCCTGGCTGAAGGCGTAGCACGCCGGGCCAAGACCAAAGAAGGAAACGCCGGGCACTATACAGGGCACTAAAACGGATCATACCACTTCTAACCTTTAGTGACAGGCACTCACCCCACCATGGCATTGTGGGGGTCAGGGGTTCGAATCCCCTCGGCTCCACCATCCTTGCAGCAATCCTCCTGCTCGCAGGGAGCAACCCGAGACACAAAACAAACTTGCTGGCCGCGCGGTTCGCTCGGGTTGGTTGCAAATAATAGTCCACTGATTGGGATTGCCGCCGAATGAGCGGCCGGCAAGCGGGCCGGCTGGAAACCAAGGGGCTTTCGGAGAACTGTTGCGCTTTCATCATGGGCCGTTAATTTAGCGCCATGCGTTTCATCGGGAACATCATCGAGAAGCTGCAACGCCATCCGAAGCGGATCGTTTTTCCGGAAGGGACGGAACCGCGCATTTTGCAGGCGGCGCGGCAGTTTCATTCGCTGGGCCTGGGGGCGCCGATCGTGCTGGGAGACCCGGCCAGGATCAGAAAGATGGCGGAAGATCTGGGTGTTTCCCTTGAAGGCATCCACATCGTCAACCCGGTCGAAAGCGAGGACCTGGATAATTTCGCGCGCCGGTTCACCATCCTCCGGCGCTACAAAGGATTGCAGGGCCCGGAAGCGCGCGAGGCGATCCTGCAACCGAATTATTTCGGCGCAATGATGCTGGCGATGCACCAGGCCGACGGCCTGGTATCGGGGACGAGCCACACCACCGGGAGCGTGCTGCGCCCGTTGTTTCAAATCGTGAGGGTGGCGCCGCAAGCCACCACCGCTTCGAGCTGCATGGTCATGGAAGTGGAGGATTCCCAGTTCGGCGAACAGGGGGTTCTGTTCATGGCGGACTGCGGCGTGATCCCCGAGCCGAATGTGGATCAGCTTGCCAACATCGCGGTATCGACGGCGCTGCTCGCGCGCCAATTGCTCGGAGTCCGTCCGCGCGTAGCCTTGCTCTCCTTCTCCACCAAGGGGAGCGCCATGCATCCGACGGTCGGCCGCGTCCAGGCCGCCTCGGCCCTCGCCCAGAAAAAGGCGGAGGCGGCGGGATTGGAGGCGGATTTTGACGGCGAGCTCCAGGCGGATGCCGCGCTGGTGCCGGAAATCGCGGCGCGCAAGCTGCCGGAAAGCAAAGTCGGAGGCCATGCCAACGTCTTGATTTTCCCGGACCTGAATTCGGGCAATATCTCGAGCAAATTGATACTCCATATCGCCCACGCAAACGCCTACGGCCAGATCCTGCTCGGACTGGATCGTCCGGCCGCCGACGTGTCGCGCGGCTCAAACGCGCACGACATTCTCGGTGTGGCGGCGATCGTCGGGGTGCAGGCCATCGAGTACAACAAGCTCTACCCGGGCGCCGGCCAGAAGCTGCCGGGAGAAGAAAAATGAAGAAGGCGGAATGAAGAGTGCGGAATGCAGGCGAACGGAGCCGCCCGGCAGTTTTTTCTGCAATCTTCATTCTGCCTTCCGCCTTCCATGAACACCACCACCCCACGCGTCTTCATCGCCGCCACTCGGCAGAACGACGGCAAAACCACGGTGTCGCTCGGGTTGATCGCCGCGTTGCAGCAACATTTCCCGCGCGTGGGCTACATCAAGCCGGTCGGACAGCGCTTCGTGCAAATCGAGGAGCAAAACATCGATGAAGACACCGTGCTGATGGACAGCGTGTATGATCTGAACTGCCCGCTGAGGGATATGAGCCCCATCGCGGTCGAACCGGATTTCACGCGCAAATACCTGGAATCTTCCAACAACGATGCGCTCGTAAAAAAGATCAAGAAGGCGTTCGACCGGGTCGCCTGGGAAAAAGACTTCGTCCTGTGCGAAGGTTCAGGGCATGCCGGCGTCGGCTCCGTCTTCGATCTGTCCAACGCGCAGATCGCCAAAATCCTGCGCGCCAAGGTCATCATCGTCTCCCAAGGCGGCATCGGCAAACCGATCGACGAAATCTCCCTGAACCAGGCCTTGTTTGAACGCGAGGGCGTCGAGATCATCGGCGTCATCCTGAACAAGGTGCTCGGCCAGAAACTGGACCACATCGCGGATTTCGCGCGGCGCGGATTGAAGCGCAAAGGGCTCGAACTGCTGGGCGTCATCCCCCATCAGCGGATCCTGTCCAGTCCAACCGTGGGATCCATCCGCGAGGAACTCAATGCCGAGCTCCTGAACGAAAACGGGAACATCCGCGGTTTGGTGGAGGACGTCATCGTGGGCGCGATGGGCGTGCACAACGCGATGCCGTTTTTCCGGCGCGGCGTCCTGCTGATCACACCAGGCGATCGTGAGGACATCCTCCTCGCCGCCTGCGCCGACCTGGCGGGGCAGGCCGACGAAAAAATGGCCGGCATCGTCCTGACCGCCAACCTGCGTCCGGGCCCGAGCGTGCTCAAAATGATCCAGTCGATGCCCATCCCCGTCTTGTTGGCGGCGCAGGACAGTTACGAAGTCGCTTCCAGGGTCCACGATCTGACGGTAAAAACGCGGCCCAATGACGCGGAAAAAATCTCGCTCATCCGGGATCTCATCGCCAAGAACGTGGACATCGAGGCAATCCTCAAGGCGCTTTAGCCGCGTGGCGGACGGTCCGGATGCGAATCCAAACCGCGCCCTATTCTCTTGACACTCCCGGACGGCAGATGTCTTTTGACTGAAAATTCGGAATCAAGAACTTGAACCTGCCACTGAACCCATCCCTGTCGAATTTGCCCGTCTATCAACCCGGCCGCCCGATTGAAGAAGTCGCGCGCGAACTCGGGTTGGCCGCCGAGGGCATCATCAAGCTCGCCTCGAACGAAAACCCGCTCGGCCCGTCGCCCCTCGCGGTGGCGGCCATGCGGCAGGCGCTCCGCCGGACAAACCTCTACCCGGACGGCAATGCCTTCCATCTGAAGCAAAAGCTTGCCTCCAAACTCGGCGTCACGGCGTCCAATCTGGCTCTCGGCAACGGCTCGAATGAAATCATCGAAATGATCGGCCATGCGCTCCTCGCGCCGGGCGCCGAGGTTGTCGTGTCGCAATACTGCTTCGCCGTGTATCCCATCGTCACCGCGCTGTTCGGAGCGAAACTCGTCACGGTGCCCGCAAAAAAATTCGGCCACGACCTCGAAGCGATGCTCGCCGCCCTCACCCCGAACACTCGGGTGGTTTTTGTTGCCAACCCGAACAATCCGACCGGGACCACCGTCGGACGGGAAGATCTCGCGCGATTCGTCCAAGCCGTGCCGGACAATGTTTTATTGGCTATGGACGAAGCGTACATCGAGTTCCTGGAGGAGCCGATCGATCTCCTGCCCGAAATCCGGAACGGCAGCAGGACCAACCTGATCCTGATGCGGACGTTTTCCAAGATTTACGGACTGGCCGGCCTGCGGATCGGCTACGGGATCGGCCATCCCGATTTTGTCGCGGCGCTTGAGAAGATCCGCCAGCCATTCAACATCAACTCCGTCGCGCAGGCAGGCGCGCTGGCGGCGCTGGACGACACCCGGCACATCGAGAGGACCCGAAAGACCAACTCGCGCGGGCTCAGACTCTATGCGCGCACCTTCCGGAGGCTTGGACTCGAGTTCATCCCCTCCTCCGCCAACTTCATCCTGGTGCGTGTCGGAGACGGCCAGCGCGTGTTTGAGGAGCTGCAGAAGCGGGGCGTGATTGTCCGGCCCATGGGCGGATACCAGTTGCCCGAATGGGTCCGCATTTCAGTCGGCACGGCCCGGGAAAACCAGCGCTGCATCGAGGCGCTCACGGCAGTACTGGGTCGCAGTTAGACCTGGCTCGGGGCGGCGACGGCTCGTCGCCGGGCAAACGCTGCAATCAATCGCTGGGGACGCGCCGTCCCCACCCCGTCATGAATGGGTCCTTTCAGAGCCACGAGGACTAAAATTATTGATTTGAATCCCGCCTGAAACCGATTACTTATCTGCACACGAGAAGAGCACCAATCGACTGACGTGAAACTGACTGACCTGCGCGGCATTCTGCAGTACATCCCGCAATTCCGGGAGAAGACGTTCATCATCGGCGTGGATGGCGCCATTGTGACGGACGAGAATTTCGCCAACATCCTGCTGGACGTGGCGGTGTTGCGCTCGCTCAGCATCCGCGTCGTTCTCGTGCACGGCGCGTCGGCGCAGATCAAGGCCCTGGCCGAGGAGCAAAAGGTCAAACCCTCCAATCTGGACGGTGCCGGGATCACCGACGCGGAGACGCTGCAACTGGCGCTGACCGCGGCCAACCGGCTCACACACGAAATTCTCGAAGGCCTCTCGGCCAACGATCTCCGCGCGGCCTACTCGAACGCGATCATTGCCCATCCCATGGGCATCATTCAAGGCACCGACCAACTGTTCACCGGCAAGGTCGAACGCGTGGACACGGAGTTGCTCCAGACCCTGTTGAACCAGGGGATCATTCCCGTGGTGCCGCCGCTTGGCTTTGATGGCGACGGCAAAACGTATCGGGTCAATTCGGACAGCGTGGCGGTGGCGCTGGGCGACGCGTTGAAGGCCACAAAATTGATTTTCATCACCGCGCAGGATGGTTTGCGTTACAACGACCAGATCATCCGCCAGATGCTCGTCGTGGAATTGCAGAAACTCTTGCAGCAAAATGGCGCCAGTTTCGCCCCGGACATGGTTTCCAAGGCGCAGCACGCCGTCAGCGCGTGTCTGGCGGGCGTGCAACGAGTCCACATCATCAACGGCCGGGTGGATGAAGGGCTGCTCGCGGAAGTGTTCTCCAACGAAGGCATCGGCACGTTGATTTACGCCAACGAATACCAGCAGATCCGGCCTGCGAAAAAGAAGGACATTCGCGCCATTCAAATGTTGACGAAAAAGGCGGTGGAATCGGACGAACTGGTCAAGCGGACGCGGGCGCATATCGAGAAAAGCCTGGCGGACTATTACATTTTTGAAATCGACAAGAACCCGGTCGCGTGCGTCGCGCTGCATGCGTATCCCGAGCTGGGCAAGGGCGAACTCGCCTGCCTTTACGTCAATCCCTCCCACGAAAACCAGGGCATCGGACGCAAGCTGATCCAGTTCATCGAGAACAAGACCCGGGAACTCGGGTTGACCGAGCTGATCACGCTATCGACCCAGGCGTTCACCTATTTTCAGTCCAAGGGCGGCTTCGTCGAAGGCATTCCAGACGATTTGCCGCCGGGCCGCCGCGAAAAGTACGAACAAAGCGGACGCCACTCGAAGGTGCTGGTGAAAAAACTGAAAGTCTGATTGTGCCGAAAGACGCTTCGTTGGGCTCGCCGCCTACCGGACCAAATGAAAACGCTCCCCTTCGATTTTTTCCTGGCCTGCAAGCAGCCCGGCGTTTGTCCAACCCGCTTCGTTCTTGTCGTCCGCATCGCAAGTCAGACTGTTTCGCTGTTCGAGAAGTCCTGTGCGACTTCGCGACTTTGCATTAACCGGCCGGACTCAGCGGCGGTTGCCGGCAAACGCCATACATTTGTGAAACGGTTCCGATGCTCCGCTTCCCGCTTTGGCATCGGCCAGGCCCAGGGCTCGAATCGCACTCCGCTCGGCCTGCACCGGATCGCTGAAAAAATCGGCGGCGGATGGCCGGTCGGCGCGGTTTTTAAAAGCCGCCAGGCCGTCGGCTACACGTGGCAGGGTTTGCCGGACGCAACCATCACCAGTCGCATTCTCTGGCTCGAAGGACTTGAACCCGGGTTCAATCGTGGCGGCAGCGTCGATTCCCGCGCGCGCTATATCTACATTCACGGCACGGGCGACGAGCGCGGATTGGGCCGTCCCGCCTCCTGCGGCTGCATCCACCTGGCCGCGGACGATCTGATTCCGCTGTTCGATAGGGTCCCCGTTGGGACGCTGGTCTGGATCGACGCCGGTTGACGCATCTCTCAATTCGAATACCTGGCGATCAAATTCGTCAGCCCCTTCTCGGTCAGATAGTCCGGCTGTCCTTCGAAGCGAACCGTGTTCTGAGGATCAATCAGTATCACATGCGGGATTCCCTGTACCCCGAGCATGTTCCACGTCCGGGCCTGGGTGTCCGTGCCCACGGAATAATCCATGTGCGGCGATGTCATCTTGCGAATGTCCTCTTCGATTTCATTGCTCAGCCCGATGACAACCAGTTGGTCTTTGAATTTTGCCTGCAATTCATTCAGGTGTGAAATGGCTTTGCGGCACGGCTCGGCCCAGGTCGTCCAAAACTCGACCAGGACAAACTTGCCATCCACCATCGGCGGCGGAGTCAGCCATTGGTCCACGATGATCTGGGGGGGCCGCCGGCCAAGAAAGGACTGCGCATACAGTTTTGGCGGGATGACATTTCCATCCTCGTCGATCTGCAGATGCGGGACCGCCGCCGCTGCCGCCTCGGCGACCATGTTGGACCGGAATTGAGCATTGGCTTGAAGTTGTTGCTTCTCCACCACCGCGGCCCTGGCGGCATCATACTTGAAATGCCGTTGCAGATCGGGATCCAGGTTCTTCAGTTTGACATTCCCTATCCCGCGCGCGTGGCTGAAGTAAATGTCGGTCGCCGTGACACTTGTAACGGTCACATTGCTATAGACCTCGCTACCCACCTTCAACACGGGAATAGGCTCGTCCGCGCGAACGGTCAGCACGACGCTCAATAGTGCGATTGCGGCGACAATCCCCAATCGGGCGCCCTTGTTGGATGTTTGACCCTGCATCGTGGGCGGAAAGAAGCAGGAGGCACGCCAAAACTGCCGTCATCACGGGTGGGCTCGTGTCCCTGAAAGAGTCGATCCGGGTGCGGATCGCCAGGGTGGGATGAGGTCTTAAACAGCAACTTCGCACTTTTCAGTTCGGGTTTTTGGCTTACTTTCTCTCCACATGACTTTGAACGAGCAGATGACGAACCTGGCAAAACAGGCCAGGACCGCCTCCCGCCAGATCGCCAAACTGACGACCGCGGAAAAGAACGCTTGTTTGTTGGCCATGGCCGAGGCGGTCGAGAAAAATGCCGCCGCCCTTATCCAGGCCAATGCGCTGGATATGGAAGCCGGAGCAAAATCAGGGCTCTCGTCCGCGATGCTGGACCGGCTCAAGCTCGACGACAAACGCATTCTGGCAATTGCCCGGGGTCTGCGCGAAGTGGCCGCCTTGCCGGATCCGGTCGGAAAAATCCTCGACGAACGGGTCCGGCCCAATGGGCTGAAGCTCCAGAAAATCAGCACCCCCATCGGCGTGATCGTCATCATCTACGAGTCCCGCCCCAACGTCACCGCGGACGCCGCCAGCCTTTGTTTCAAGTCCGGCAACGCCACGATTCTGCGAGGCGGCAAGGAGGCCATGAACTCGAACCGGACGATCGCGCGGGTGATGATTGAATCCGGGAAACAGGCACTGGCAACATTCCCCGAACACGCCGTGCAGGTTGTGCCGGTGGCGGACCGCGAAGCCATTCCAATCCTGCTGTCCCTCACGCAATACGTGGACCTGTGCATGCCGAGAGGGGGCGAAGGCCTGATCCGTGCCGTGGCCGAGTGCTCGAAAGTGCCGGTCATCAAACATTACAAGGGCGTTTGTCACGTCTATGTGGATGCGGATGCCGACCTGGCCATGGCCGGGCAAATCGCCATGAACGCCAAAGTGCAGCGCCCTGCCGTCTGCAACGCCATGGAAACCCTGCTCGTGGACCAGGCTGTCGCCGCGCAGTTCCTCCCCGGAATCGCCGTGCAACTGGACGAGAAACGCGTCGAGTTGAGATGCGACGCCCGCGCGCTGGCGCTTCTCGGTCCGCAGAGCGCAAACCGCAAAGCGCGAATCAAGGCCGCCGCCGAACAGGATTGGTTCACCGAATACAATGATTACATCCTGAACGTGCGCGTAGTGGACGGCGTCGCCCAGGCCATCGATCACATCAATCATTACGGCTCGGCGCATTCGGACAGCATCGTCACGAAGAACGAGTCGCACGCGAAGCAGTTTCTCCAGGAAGTGGATTCCGCCGCCGTTTATTGGAACGCCTCGACGCGGTTCACCGACGGCGGAGAATTCGGCATGGGCGCCGAAATCGGCATCAGCACGGACAAAATCGGCGCGCGCGGCCCGATGGGGCTGGAGGAGTTGACGAGTTACAAGTGGATCGGGATCGGCAACGGACAAGTTCGAACCTGATCCGGATCCGCATTGGTAATCTCATGGAAAGCGCTCCCCATACTTCCTCCGCCCCGGATGCCGCGGAACGCGCCCGCTGGGTTCACAGCCATTTGCCGCCTCAGGGGCTCTTCGCCGGCCACCAATGGCGCATCTCCCCCACTCCCTTCCGACTCGGACCGAAGCTGGCCAAAGACCTGGACTCGCTCGGACGCGCGCTGTTGCAGTTCTATCGCGCGGTCAATCTCCTCTATCGCAAGAGTGTGGAAGGCAAGCAACCCGAATGGATCGCCCGGTGGCTGAATATCGGCAAACCGCGAGAGCTGATCGAGCTGCAGGGTTCGGCCGCCTGGAAAAATGAAGTGCCGCGAGTGATCCGGCCTGACCTGCTCATCACCGAACAGGGCATCAGCGCAACGGAACTGGATTCGGTGCCCGGCGGCATCGGGTTGACGGCCTGGTTGAACCGGATGTACTCCACGCGAGAGGCGGACGGCGACTCGTTCGAAGTCATTGGAGGCCCCGACGGAATGGTGCGCGGGTTCGAGTCCATTTTTGGCGACGCCGCGCACGTCCACATCATCGTGTCGGAAGAGGCGGCCACCTACCGTCCCGAGATGGAATGGCTGGCGGGACAAATCCAAGGATCGAGATTCAAGGTTCAGCCCCAGACGTTCGGAGATTTCGCCGACGGCGACGCGGTTTACCGCTTTTTCGAACTGTTCGATGCACCCAACGTGCCGAACGCGGCGAGGATTTTTGAACTTGGCTCAGCCGGCCGGATTCGGCTGACGCCTCCGCCGAAGCCGATTTTTGAGGAAAAGATGTTGTTTGCGTTGTTGTGGAACCGCAATCTCCAGGGCTTCTGGCGACAGGAACTCGGGGAAGGATTCTTCAATCGGCTGCTGCAGCTCACGCCCTACACCTGGCTCGTGGATCCGCATCCCCTGCCGCCGCATGCGGCGATTCCGGAGCTGAACCTCACCGACTGGCATCAGCTCAAGACGCTGTCGCAAAAACAGCGCGATCTGGTCTTGAAGGTCTCGGGCTTCTCCGAACACGCATGGGGAGCCCGCGGCGTTTACATCGGCAGCGATCTCTCCCACGCGGACTGGTCGGCGGCGGTGGACCAGGCGGTGGCCGCGTTTGGCAGCTCGCCGTTCGTCCTGCAGCGTTACGAGAAGCCTGTTCTTGTGGAAGCCGCGTGGTTTGACTTCGATCGCAACCAATTGGTGCCGATGAAGGCGCGCGCGCGTCTGTGCCCTTACTACTTTGTGGCGGGAGAGGGCGATGCGGCCCGCGCGCAATTGGGCGGTGTGCTGGCCACCCTGTGTCCGCCGGACAAAAAAATTGTTCATGGCATGCCGGAAGCCATCTTTGCGCCCTGCTCGATCTGAACTGGGAGACCGAGAATACCGCGCGAAAGCACTTGCGCCGGGGCAAAGCTGGTCCATTATCTTAATCCGCACTTGGAACGCGGGGT
>Ga0224555_1001097_pt1 | contig 39643 bp, 27 predicted proteins | sample 714S23034metaG_FD_180687 | JGI IMG/M metagenome (GOLD analysis project Ga0224555, IMG submission 180687) | Peat soil microbial communities from Stordalen Mire, Sweden - 717 S2 30-34 | ecosystem: Environmental > Terrestrial > Soil > Wetlands > Peat | place: Sweden: Norrbotten County, Stordalen... | reverse complement strand
TTCAAAGTGCATAGCCCTCCATGGGGGCGGCTTCCTTCAAGTCGCTGTATCAGAAGCGCCCCGTCCGAGAGCATGCAATCTCGCGCTGCTTCGTGGGGGCGCTCCAGATACAGCACTAAGACTTTTCAGGACTGACGCCGGACAGTCCTTAGACTCCAAATAGGACAATGACGGTTTTGTGAACCCGATAGCGGGTACCCTGTCCAACTTGTTAATAACCTAGATCATCGCTATAGCGTGTCTCTTGGGCTCTACTCGCCATTGTGGTCCGCTGGATTGTGGACAACTCGGAGAATTTGAGTCAGACCTTCATCGTGAACCATCCTGTTCTTGAAGCGGCGAGCCGGCGACAGCCGCCGCTATCGACCCGGTGTCGGTTCGGTGCTGAACCAGATCGCATTCGGCGCGTCGGAACGGGCAGCCACGATGTCCGGCCAGCCGTCACCATTGAAATCCGCGAACGCCAACCCATACACGGTGCCCTTGCCGTCATTCCAACGGATTTCGTGGAAACTGTGCGGGCCCGTGTTGTAGTACACCGACCCCGGCATCTCCACATAGCCCACCACAATGTCCGGCCGACCGTCACGATTGAGATCGGCAACTGCCAGCGCGTACGGAGGCCGCGGCGGACCCGGAAGCCGCTCCGGCTCTCCAAACTGCCGTTTCCCACGGTTGTAGATCACGAAAGCCGCCTGTTTTTGCTCATCGATGAACGCCAGATCCAGCCGCCCGTCCCCATCGAAGTCGCCGGCGGCGCCCATACGGATCCAGGCAGCGGCCGGTCCAACTTTCGTAGATGTCGGGAAATGACCCTTCCCATCGTTCCACAAAATGATGCTCTGGCCGCCATCGCGGTGCGGGACGAACAGGTCGATTGCTCCATCGCCGTCGAGGTCCGCCGCTACGATGGATGTTGCCGATTCTGTCGGGAGCGCTTCGCAGTTGGGGAAATAGCCCTTGCCGTCGTTGAGGCAGAGGTAACTCGGAGTGGGGACATGGGGGCCTTTGCCGGGTTTGCCGTCCACCAGGTCCGGATAGTCGCCGCGGTTGGCGACCACGATGTCCGGATAGCCGTCGCCGTTAAGGTCGGCCAGTGTCACATAACGCGTCGTCCAGTTCGGGCTGCCGAATGTGCCGGCCTCGGTGAAGTGCCCTTTGCCGTCATTCAGGTAGACAAGTTTGCGGTCAGGCGCATCGTTGCTGACGATAATGTCCAGGTAGCCATCGCGATTGAGGTCCGCCAGGGCCGCGGAATATGTTCGACTCGGAGTGATGCCGAGGTTGCTCGCGGTGAAACCGCCCTTGCCATCATTCAGCAACACGCGACTGAAGAGCGGCCAGTGGCGGCCCTTACCCAGGACGATGTCGGGAAGGCCGTCGCCGTTGAGGTCGCCCACGTTTACGCCTGCCGAGGTTTCACCCTTTTCCTCCAAAAGCAACACGCGGTCAAAGGAGCGGAAGACCTCGCCCGCTGGGGGTGGTGCATCGCCCTGCGCCGTCAGCCTGCGCAGCGGCACTGCGGCTGCTGCGGCAAGGGAACTCCCGAGAAATTTTCTGCGGCTCGAAGTCAGCATCGGCATCTTGCTCTTGCCTTTCCTGTGTTGCTCGTGTCTTTCTTGCCCTGTTGAGTTAGTGCTTGTCGGCTGGCGCGACCAGCTTGCGGCTCAAAAAGTCCGCGCTCGCAGTATAGGCGCTCACCCAGTCGCGGTGCAGCAGAAAGTCGTGGATCTCATCCGGGGAAATCAGCTCCTCAAGATATACATGCTGCCTACGCAGGAGCCGACCTCGGATCATTAGTCCTGATAACGCCGATGCCGCCGGGATTCACGGTTTTTGCGGAATTGCCTTTCATTCAGGGAGGGATGGGTGCAGTGCGGCGCGAGGATTCGTTCAGCCCCTACGGGGCTGGCTCTTCTTTTTGAGACGCAGTCCCAGGGCTTTGCCGTGTCACCCCACGGACGAAGACCTGTCCGCGGGGTGACACGGCCCTGGGCTATTTTCGCCTCTCCCTACGGGAGGAGTGCAGAGACTGGCTTGCCCGTATACGCTAAAGGCCCGTGGCTGAAGCCACTATTATTGCAAGTTTTCTTTCAGTGGCCTGAAGGCCACTGCTCCCTCCGTCATCTCGCCTGCGTGTTTCCTCCACAATTTCGCCCCTGCTCGCTCCGTCATTTGGTCAGTGCGTTTGCTACGCCATTTCGCCCATGCCGCGTCCGTTATTTCGTCAGCGCGAGTCTAGCTGCCGAGGAAGCCGGTCACCGTTTTCTGCCACATTTCCGGCTGGTCAACGAAGTTCATGTGGCCGGAGTTGGGGAAGATGACGAGTTTTGAGCCGGGGATTTTGTCGTGCATCTCCTTGCTGAGGCTGGGGTCGCACTCGTCGTGATCGCCGACGAGAACCAGCGTGGGGACGTGGATGGAGGGCAGGCGCTCAACGTACTCGACGCTCTTGAGGTTGCCGTCGATGACGAATTCACCGTGAGAGCCCCACATGGCGCGGTAGAGCTCCCAGTTGGTGGGGGCGTTGCCGGCGCTGGGGTCATAGTTGGAATCGGGGCGCGCACCGTAGAGGAAGGGAAAGTAGCCGGGACCCCAGGCGAGATTGGCGTATTCGGCGGGGTAGCGGCCGTGCTCCCACAACTCGCCTTTGCCGAAGAGGCCCGCTTGTTCCAGCTCATTCAGGCGTTTCAGCTTGTCAGCAGGCATGGCGGCTTTTTCACGGGCCAGGACTTCGTTCATCTCACGAGTGGAGGCGAAGGTGCTGTTGAGGATGAGGTGGGAGAGGTTTTGCTGGTACTTGAGTGCGTAGGCCTCAGCGAGGACGCCGCCGCAACTGTGGCCGAGCAGGGAGATTTTGCCGAGGTGGAGGGCCACGCGCACGGCTTCGATGTCTTCGACGTCCGCCTCGACGGTATAGCGGCTCGTGTCCTGGAGGCGCTGGGAGCGGCCGGAGCCGCGCTCGTCGATGAAGATGAGGCGGTGCGTGCGGGCCAGGGGCAGCAGGTAAGGCAGGAAATAGTCGTGGCTGGCGCCGGGACCGCCATGCAAGACGACGAGCGGCGAGCCGGTGCCGAAGGCCACGTAGTAGATGAGGACGCCGTGGGCGTCAACGAAGCCCTCCTGCTGTGGGTATACGGCGGATTGAGCGACGGCCGGGGCAGCGAAGGCGGCGGCGAGAAACAGAGCGAGAGCGAGGCGCAAATATTTCATGAAGATGAGAATACCGCAACGAGCAGAGCCAGTGATTTATCCTGCTGATTAAGCCTATGAATGAAGAGATTCCGAATTTGACGGCATTTGATGAGGCTGCGCTGGACGAGGCATTTGCGCGGCTGGAGCGGCAGGCGCGAGCGGCCGCGGCTGCGCTGGACAATGATGCGGCTGTGGAAGCCTTTCGTCTGGAGTGGCTGGGGCGCAAGCAGGGGCGGCTGAACGAGGTGTCGGGACGGTGGCTGAAGGCTGCGCCGGCAGAGGCCAAGAAGCTGCTGGGAGTGCGCTTCAACGCGCTGAAGGCTGTGGTGGAGGGGTTGCTCGACGCGGCTTTGGGAGCGGGTTTGACGGACGCGGCGCTGGCTGCTGAGGCAATCGACATTACGCTGCCGGGAACGCGGCGGCTGAGCGGGGCGGAGCATCCGATTACGCGCACGCTGAATGAGATTACCCAAGTTTTTGCGGCACTGGGCTACTCGGTGGGCGTGGGGCCGGAGGTGGAGACCGACTACTACAACTTTGAGAGCATGAATTTTCCGCCGGGGCATCCGGCGCGGGACACGCAGGACACATTGGTGGTGGCGGGGCAGGAGCGGCGACCGCAGAGAGACCGGCTGCTGATGCGCACGCACACTTCGCCGGTGCAGATGCGGACGATGGAGCAGCAACCGCCGCCGGTGCGGATTGTGATTCCCGGCAAGGTGCACAGGAACGACGCGGCGGATGCGACGCACTCTCCGATTTTTCACCAGGTGGAGGGGTTGTGCGTGGACACGAATATCACCTTCAGCGACCTGAAGGGGACGCTGGACCACGCGATGAAGGCGCTGTTTGGCTCGGCGGTGAAGACGCGATTTTTTCCGTCGTTTTTTCCGTTCACGGAACCGAGCGCGGACGTGCAGATTAGCTGCATTTTCTGCGGTGGAAAAGGCTGCAGGAAGTGCAAGCAGTCGGGATGGATTGAGCTGCTGGGCTGCGGAATGGTGGACCCGGCGGTGTTTGCGTTTGCGGCGGAGAAGCAGCCGGGATATGACTCGAAAAAGATTTCCGGATTTGCATTCGGGATGGGGGTCGAGCGGATTGCGATGATGAAGTATGGGGTGAGCGAGATTGGGAGCTTCTATGCAGGGGATATGCGGTTCTTGAGCCAATTCGCATGAGGGCGAGCTTGCTTGGTGACTCCGCTAATAACGCTAACTCCAGTCAAGAAGGATATTAACGATGAAAATACTTACGAAATGGCTTAGGGCTTATGTGCCGGGAGTTCCGGTGGACGATGCGCAGCTTGCCGAGGACCTCACTTTGCGTGGGATTGCCGTTGAGGGAATTTACGATCTTGGCGAGGGCAACGGCTCGCTCTTCGAGATGGACATTACGACCAACCGCGTGGATGCGATGAACCATTATGGCGTGGCGCGGGAGGCGGCGGCGATTTATGGACTGACGCTGGCGGGGCTGGATTTTGCTTTGCCGAAGGCGCGAAAAGCTGTAGCAGCTTATTCCATGAGGATTGAGGCTGAGGGCGCTTGCGGACGGTTTACGGCGCGAGTGCTGCGCGATGTGACGATAGGCGAATCGCGGGACTGGTTTGCGGGCGCGGAGGTTGCCACTTACTTTGGACTGCTGGAGCAGAAGCAGATTTCAAACGCCGTGGATGCGACCAACTTTGCTTGGATTGCGATGGGGCAGCCGACGCATGTTTTCGACCTGGACAAGATTGAAGGCGGCATCGTGGTGCGGTGGGCGCGGAAGGGCGAGCGGCTGAAGACGCTGGACGGCGTGGAGCGCGTGCTGGATGCAGAGGACCTGGTTGTGGCCGACCACGCGAAGGCGCTGGGGCTGGCCGGAGTGATGGGCGGTTGGGACACCATGATTACGCCGGCGACGAAAAATGTGTTGGTGGAGGCGGCGTGGTTTGACCCGATCGCAGTGCGGCGTACGGCACGGCGGCACGGGCTGCACACCGACGCCAGCCACCGCTTCGAGCGCGGAGCGGACTTCAATGCCGCGCCGGTGGCGTCGGGGCTGGTGAGCGCGATTCTGCTGGCGAACGGCGGCTGGCTGGAAGGCGAGTTGGTGGATGTGCGCGTTCCGGCCATCGAGGCGCGGACGGCCAAACGCAAGCCGGTGGAGCTAAAGCTCAGCGAAGTACGGCGGATTCTGGGCGCGACGGTGGATGAAGAGGGGATTACTGCCGCGACGGTCGAGGGTGTGCTGACGGCGCTGGGGTGTGAACTGGCGGAGTTCGCGAAAGCCGATGCGGGCTGGCTGGTGACGCTGCCGAGTTGGCGGCTGGATTTGGAGCGCGAGATTGACCTGATTGAAGAGGTCGCGCGGGTTTACGGGTACAACCGTTTTGCGAATACTCTGCCGGAGTTTGGCGAAGGAGTGCGCGCGCTGCCGTTTGCCGAGAAAGAGGCCGCAGTGCGGCGGACGCTGCTTGGAGCAGGATTTCATGAGGCGATTGCGAGCACATTCTGCTCGGCGGCGGAGGCCGCTCTTACGGCGCCGCAGCCGGGACTCGTGGTTCCGCTGGGCAATCCGCTGAGCGACGAGGCGGGCGTGCTGAGGCCGTCGCTGGTGCCGGGAATGCTGGCGATGATTGCCGGCAATCTCAACCGCGATGTGAGCGATGTGCGGCTGTTTGAAGTGGGCACGGTCTTCAGCGGCAACACGGAAAAAGTTGAGGAGCGGCCTTCGCTGGCTTTCGGCGCGGTGGGCAGTTTGCCGGAGCAGGGAGCGTTGCAGGCGGCGCGGGCGATTGAATTCCACGATGTGAAGGGTGTGGTGGAGCAGGTGCTGGAGCGTTTCCAATCGCGGGCTGTCTACTTTGATCAGTATCCTGCTGAGACCGGGCTGACGCCGGAGTGGCTGCATCCGTATCGCGCGGCGCGGGTGGTGGTGGATGGCGCGACGGTGGGTTGGTTTGGCGAGTTGCATCCGCGGGAAGCGACGGCGCGCAAGGTGAAAGAGTGTGTGCTGGTGGGCGAGCTTTATCTCGACCGGCTATACAAGCTGCCGTTACGGCAGCCGATTGCGCGGGAGATTTCGCGCTTCCAGCCGGTGCGGCGAGATTTTTCTTTGGTACTGGACGAGAGCATCGCGTGGGAGAAGATTGATCGGGCGGTGGCCGGATTGCAGATTCCCGAGCTGGTGGAGTGGCGTGCGCGCGAGGTTTTTCGCGACCGGAAAATGGGAGTGGGAGAATATTCGCTTCTGCTGGGCGTGACCTTTCAGGCCGCAGACCGGACGCTACGCGAAGAGGAGTTGCAGAGCTTTCAGACGCGGGTGGTGGAGGCTGTTGGCAAAGTTGGGGCGCGGCTGCGGAGTTAGGCGAGAAGCTGGCCGGGAAGAAGCCGGCCCGGGTTATACTTGCAGCGTTAAATCGAATGTGCGGAGGTTTTTCAATGGCGGAGTTTTTCTGGAAGTCGGAGACTATGGACGAGACGCAGGGAGAAGAGGTGGTGCGCGAGCAGCCCGCGGAATCAGGCGGAGAAGCAAGCGCGTTGAGGTTGAGCGTGGACGAGTTTTCCGCGCTCGAGGAGCGGATTGTGCGCGCGGTGAACCTGGTGAAGCGGGAGCGGCAAGAGCGCGCCGCAGCCGAGGAGCGCGCCAGCGCGGCTGAAGAGAAACTGCGCGAGCAGGCTCCGCAGGCGGAGAGGCTGGAAAAGGAAGTGAAAGCGTTGCACGACGAACGCGACCATGTGCGGCAACGTGTGGAGCGGCTGCTGGCGCAACTGGACGCGCTGGAACTGTGAGGCCAGGCGTGGCTCAAGAACAATACGGCAACCCGGCCGGCTACGTAACCGTCGAGATTTACGATCAGACTTATCACCTCTCCGGACAGGACGTGGAGCACATTCGCGGGCTGGCCGAGATGGTGGATGCGCGGATGCGCGCCGTGGCCGCGCAGGGCCGGACTGTGGACTCATTGCGCGTAGCCGTGCTGGCGGCGCTGAATCTTGCCGATGAACTGTCGCGGGCCGAGCAGGTTGACGGCGGCGATGCGCGGGTGGGCCATGCGCGCGCGGTGAGCCTGCGCGGGCTGCTGGACGAAGTGTTGGAAGAAGAGCGGAAGACAGGGCCTTAGAAGGGATGGCCGGCCAACATCTTTCCCTCTGAACGCTCGGCAATTGCCGAGGAGGAGATGCGACGTGTTCCGCGATTCTGCTTTTTCATTCAAGGGATGCTTTGCCATTTTGTTCTTGCTGCTGGCGGCTGGACCGCGACTGAACGCCGCCGGCGCGCCAAAGAATGACCCACCCAAGAGCGATGCGCCCAAGCCGGGCGAGCCCACCGACCCCAAGGCACGCAAGACGTTTGCCTCGGCGCAGGAGTGGGAGAATCATCGCCACTATGAAGCGGCCATGGACGACTATCGCAAGGCCAACAAGCAGGATGGAGGCAATTGCCGCGACTGCCTTCGGCGCGCCTATATATTGACGTTGCAAATCGGTGACTTCAAGGATAGGGAAGAGATTGCGCGCGAGATGCTGCAGCAGTCTGGGAGCGACGCAGAAAGGGCAAGCGTGCATTATCTTATGGCGCTGGCTTTGCAGGACGAGGGGGTCCACGACAAGAAAGACAAATGCTTCAGTGAAAGCTGTGATGAGTTCAAGACAGCGCTCGAACTGGAGCCGCGGCTTGCGTTGACGCACTTTGGCTATGGCATTTCGCTGGCACATCTGCATCAGGACGACGCGGCACGCGGGGAGTTTGCCGCTTTTCTCGCCCAGGACAAAAAGAGTTCAGACCTGCATGATCGCGCCCGACGGTACATGGAGCGCATTGAGTTGGCGCGGGCAAAGATGGCGCCGCCGTTTTCGCTGACCACGCTGGATGGCCGGCACATCTCCCTGGATGGGCTTACGGGCAAGGTGGTGTTGATCGATTTCTGGGCAACATGGTGCGGGCCGTGCCGCGAGGCGCTGCCGCACATTCGGCAGATCGCGAAGAAGTTTGATGGGCAACCGCTTGCAGTGCTCAGCATCAGCCTTGATTCGGACGAAGCCAAGTGGAAAGGCTTTGTCGGAAAAAATGGGATGACGTGGATGCAGTATCGCGACGGCGGGTTCGAGGGGCGCATCTCCAAGCAGTTCAATGTGACGGCGATTCCAGCCACGTTTACCATTGATGCCGATGGCGTGCTGGAAGACCAACATGTGGGCGATGCGGATATTGAAGGGAAGCTGAAGAAGCTGATTGCGGAGGCGGCGGAAGCGGCCAACCGCAAAGCTGCGGCGGAGGGGCTCCACAGCGAAAAGCCTGCGAGTAGTTCTGAATGAAAGAGCAGTGCAGTTCGCCGTATTGGGAAAATGATGCCCGAAAGCAGAGGGTCAAAAACGTAGCACACAACGCCCACCTTGCACAAGACTTGTAATTTCCCTCGCCGGCCCCTAATATCCGCAATAGAAACCGGCCTGCAAAGCAGGTGGGCGATCAACGCTGGTTGAACCAACATTCGTGAACAGGGGCTCAACTCGACAATCGGTTCTGTGTGCCGTGTCCGCCAGTCCGGAATGCCTAATGAACCGCGGAGAGCTCCACCTTCCTAGGAAGGGTTCACCAGCGCATCAACCACGGCCCAGTGGGCCGGATTCTACCTTCCTCGCGGCCTGAGGGGCTATTCTGACTCAGGTGCATCCGGTTCTCTTCCATATCGGGTCTTTTCTTATTCCGGCGTATGGCGCTTCGGCGGCCATGGGCGTGTTGCTGGCGTTGTTTCTTGCCGAGCGCACGTCGCGCATTGCGGGGCTCGATTCGCAGCAGGTGTGGAAGCTGTGCGTGGTGACGCTCTTCGCGGCGCTTGTGAGTTCGCGTCTGGTGTTGGTCGTGCTCAACTGGAGCGCGCTGCGCCTTCACCCTTCGTGGATGCTGACGCTGGCGATGGTGCATCATCCGCTGCTGGCCTGCTTTGGAGCGCTGATCGCGTTGGTGGTTGCTGTTTTGTATGGACGGCGGCAACGGCTGCCGCTTTGGACAACGGCTGACGCGCTGGCCGCGCCGCTGGCTTTGGGACTGGCCTTCGAACAATTGGGTGCGCTGTTGGCCGGGTCGGGCTATGGGACTGAGACTGCAGTGCGCTGGGCCGTCACTTACACCGACCCGTTGACTGGGCGATGGAGCGGCGCTCCGCTGGGTGTTGCGCTCAATCCGGTGCAGGGTTACGCGGCGCTGGGGTTTCTCACACTCTCGATTTTCTTGCTGGTCTGGCTACCGCGCAGGCGTCGGGCGGGAGATGCGGCAGGGTTGTTGTTGCTGGGCGCGGGCGTGGTTGTTTTTGTCACCGAGTTCTGGCGGGATTCCGAGGGACGGGGCGCGGTGCTGGGCGGCGCGCTGGATGGGCCGCAGATGGCGGCGGTGGCGCTGGTGGTGGTTGGAGGGTTGGTTTTGCTGGAACGTAGAGAAGTGGTCGAGGGTTGAGGTTTCCCAGGTCTCAAAATCGAGATCTGGGCCACCCAGAGTGCGAAATCTGTAAAGAGCTATAAATGTCTATAGATAGGTGGGGCACCCAGTTTTTTGGGGTTAGGGACGAAAGGCGAGGCTGCAAATGGCTGAACTGCGCACCATCGAAGTGACGGCGGAGGCAAAGGGACAGCGGCTTGATCAGTTTCTTGCCCAGTCTTTGACCGCGCAAGGCGAAGGCGTGAGCCGCTCGCGCGTGCAATTGCTGATCGACCAGGGCGATGTGCTGGTGAACGGGCTGCACGAGAAAGCCGCGCTGAAGCTGCGCGGGGGCGAGCGAATTGATATTACCGGCGAGCCGCATCCGGCTCCGCTCAAGGCCACGGCGGAAGAGATTCCGCTGGACGTGATTTACGAGGACGCGGATCTGGCAGTGGTGAACAAGCCGGCAGGGATGATGGTTCATGCAGGCTCAGGGCAGAATGAGGACGCGCGCAGCTGCGGCACGCTGGTGAATGCGCTGCTCTTTCGTTTCAAAAAGCTGTCGGCGACCGGCGGCGACCTGCGGCCAGGCATCGTGCATAGGCTCGACAAGGATACGAGCGGCCTGATTGTGGTGGCGAAGAACGACCGCACACATGCGGCGCTGGCGGAGCTGTTCGCCAGCCGCAAGATCAAGAAAAGTTATATTGCGCTGGTGCATGGGACAGTGGAAAGGGCCAAGGGCACCATCAGCGCCAGCGTAGGGCGCGACCCGATGCGGCGCACACGCATGACCGCGAAACCTTTGGGCGACGCCCGGACGGCCGTATCGCACTACGAGGTGGTGAGGCGGCTGGCGAATCGCTTTGGCAAGTTCACGCTGGTGAAAGTGCGCATTGAGACGGGCAGGACGCATCAGATTCGAGTACACATGGCGTCGATTGGGCATCCGGTGGTGGGCGACACGCTCTATGGCGGATCGGGGCAGTTGACCGATCAGGTGGCTTCGCAGGCCGCGACCTCGAAGGCGGCGCGGCGCAAGGCGGAGCCGGAAAGGCTCAGGCTGGGACGGAATTTTCTGCACTCGGCGCGGTTGGAGTTTGCCCATCCGAAGACGGGAAAGCTTTTGGAGCTTGAGGCGCCGCTGCCGGCCGAGCTGGAGGAGTTTTTGGCCAGGTTGGAAGCGAAGCAGGCATAGTTCGACGGTTTTTTTGAGCCGCAGCTAGTGTAGTTCGCTATTCTCGTGCAATGACAAGAAGCCGTCCCTCAGGGGCTAAAGCCCAATTAATTTTGCTCGGCTTATGTCCAGGCTGAAGCCCGTAACCTCCAAACTGACCCATTACTATGTTTTGCGCCGCGGCTAGAAAAGATAGCGGGCAGTGAAGACGAGGTTGTGGTTGGTGGCATGGAAGGTGCTGGTGGCCATCTGGAAACCAGCGCCAAAGGCCAGACCGATGCGGCTGGTCTTGTCCTCAGGGCGCAATTTCAGCTTGCCAAACATCAAGCCCGGAGTGGCGAAGGTCTGGACCTTGCCATCGTTTTTGCCGCCGCGATAATAGGTGGAGTTCTCTTCGATCTCCGGCCACCAAATTTTTCCAAAGTGGTACTGCAAGACCGCGTTCCACGCAACCGGGCGGCCGAGTTTGGAGGTATCGCCGGTGGGCAGCGTAACGCTGGCGCAGCTCTGCACATCGAAGCGGCCATAACCTTTACCCAGGCCGATGGTGGGCGCGATGGTGGCGTCGGTGCTGCCGTTGGAGTAGCTGCCGGTGGGGATGGTGGCAAGGACCGCGGCGCTAGCCACGTAATTGCCATGCTTGTCGTTTCCGGCGAAGGGCCGGAACTTGAGCGTGAAGGAGGCGTCGCCGGCACCGTCTTTGGTGGCGGGCACATTGTGCTGGATGTAGGGCGGAAGGTTGACGTCTATCTCTGTATTGGCGAACGGGATGACGTTTACACCTTTGCTGTTGTCGTAGATCCAGGTGGTGGTGCGGGCGATGGTGATTTGGCGAACAAAGTCGGTGCGCGCAACCTGGATCAAGGCGGGGTATGGCGTGATGACAGCAACGCTCCATCCGGGCTGCTTAGATTGAGTCCGAGATGCGCGAGCTTGCCACTGGCTGAAGAACGAGCCTTGCGCGCAGGCGGCCGCGGAGGCGAGGAGGAGGGTCAGGGAAAGAAATGTGCGGTTTCGCATCTGATTGAGAGTAGATCTTTACAGCACGATGAGGAGTGAGCAACCACCCATGGGTGGATATTCGTCTCCACCTTGCGATGCAGAGCGGGGTGCGAAAATCAATCTTGTGCGAGGAGGATGGCGCGCAGTTCGCACGGCAGGGGCGCGGGCTGCTTGATGAGCAAACCGTCGAGCGGGACGGTCGAGAGCACGCGGGCAATGGTGGCCGCAGCAGTACCGTCGCCATAGGGGTTTGTCATGCCGCGCAGGGTTCCACGGAATTCCGGACTGAGGGCGCGCTGAATAGCGGCGTGGATTGCGGAGGTTTCGGCGAGTGAGTCGATGATGTTGCGCACACGCTCGCGGCCCTGCTGGCGTATGCCGACATTGACCGTGGGCAGGGCAAAAGATGCTGCTTCCATAATGCCGCTGGATGAGTTGCCGACCATGGCGGCTACGTTGCCGAGCAGGCTCCAATACGTCACGGTATCGAGATTGACGAAGATACGTGTGTGCGGGCGCGTGGCTGCCAAGGCGCGGGTGCGTTCGATGAGCGCGTAGCCGCCGGCGTCGGAGTTGGGATAGACGAAGATAAGCTGGCCGCGCGTATCAGCGAGCGCGGAGAAAAGGGCATCGGCTTCGGCGTTGGTGTCCTGGAGGATGGTGACCGGATGCCATGCGGCAAGGAGCGTGGGCGGCGTGAGCGTGAGCGCGAGGCGAGATTCAAGAGCGGCGCGGTCGAGCAGCGAGGAGTGGCGCAGGTGGTCCAGCGAGGGCGCGCCGGCATGATGCACGCGCCACGGCTCCTCACCCATAGCGATTACGCGTTGGCGCGCAGTTTCAGTCGAGGTGAAATGGATGTGGGCCAGCTTGGTGAGAGCGTTGCGAACGTGGTCGTCGATGGCGCCCTGGCTGATTTCGCCGCCCTCGATGTGGGCGACGGGAATGCGCAGCGCGAGAGCGACGGATGCTGGCGCGAGCATCTCATAGCGGTCAGCGATGAGCAGCAGCATATCGGGACGCCATGCAGTGAATGCGTCGGCCAGGCCAAGGATGGCGATGCCGATGGTCTTGGCCATGCCGGTGTCGGTGTCAGAACTGAGCAGGCACTCGATGCGCGCGCGAATGGGAAAGCCGTCGCGCTCGATTTCGTTGACGGTCGAGCCAAACTCCGGCGAGAGATGCGCGCCGAGCACAAAGACGCCCAAATCGACCGCAGGATTAGCGGCCAGTTCGCGCAGCGGCCAGTAGAGGTGACTGTAGTCGGCGCGCGAGGTGGTGACCACGCCGATGCGCCGCTTGTTGACGGTCTCACTCATGCACAGACCTGGGGTCCGCGCTGGCTTTCGGGAGGCGGCGACGGCAAGGGTGGACGCGCAAGAAAGCCGCGCCAGTCGATGCTGTGGAGGGGCGGAGTCACAGGACAAGTATAATAGGCCCGGGTTTCGTCCAGGGCCGAGTGAGGACGCGAATCCATGTGGCGTGACAGCCCTCTCGATTATGCTGTGGATTCAGCGGCTTTTCAATTGAAGTCTTCCGGCCGCTTTGAGAAAAGGGACTTATGAGGGTGGTTGGGCTGTTGGCTCTTGTTCTTTTTGCTGTTGCTGCGGCCGGAGCGCAGACGCGCTTCGATGCCGAGGCGGTGCGGCTCAACAATCGCGGCGTGGCGCAGATGGGCCAGCAGTTTACCGAGCGCGCCGCGGAGAGTTTTGCCGCGGCCTTCAAGAAGGACCCGAAGCTGGCGCAGGCGGCGGTGAATGAGGGCATAGCGCTGCTGACGCTGCAAAGAATTGACGAGGCCAAGAAGGCGCTGGCGCAGGGGATTGCGCTCAACCCCGAGAGCGCGCAGGCGTGGTACAACCTGGGCCTGGCCGAGCACGCGGGCAATGAAGTGGAGCTGGCGCTGGCCAGTTTTCAACGCGCGGCGAAGCTCGATCCGAGGGACGCGGACTCCATTTATTTTGAGGGCGTTTGCTACCAGGAGATGAAGCAGTTCGACAACGCAATTGCGATTTTGGAGCAGGCATTGCAAGTGAATCCGTTGCATGCGTCTGCGGAGTTTGCCCTGGCGCGAGCGTTGCAGCGTTCGGGTCACACGCCGCAGGCGAAGGCGCATTTTCAGCGATTCCAGCACCTGGCCAACACCAAGATTTCGTCGCCCATTGGGCTGTCTTACGGCGAACAAGGCCACTATTCAATTGTCACGCCGATAGTCGAGCCGGAAGCAGGCCGGAGGGTGATGATTCCGGTAAAGTTGGTGGCGCAAGCGATGATTTCCCAGGTCCGAAAATCCGGACCTGGGGCACCCAGCTTTTCGACTACGGGCGGCACGTGCATGATGGACGTGGCCGGAGATGGCCGGATGGATCTGGTGCTGATGCAGACGGGCGCGCAGGCCATTCGAGTGCTGCATAACAAGGGCGATGGCAGCTTTGAAGAGTGGGACGCCGAGGCTGCGGGGCTGAAGGCCAAGGGCCACGCGGTGGCCTGCGCGGTGGGCGATTTCGACGGCGATGGGTTGAATGATCTGGCGGTTGCTCTGGACGACGCGGTGCTGCTGTTTCGCAATTTGGGGCATGGGCAGTTCAAGGATGTAACAGCAGAGTCGGGGCTAACGGCGCGCAATCGGCCTTCGGGGATTACTGTAGTGGACTACGATCACGACGGCAATCTGGATTTACTGCTGACCGGCTCACCCATCAAACCGGGCGATGAATCGAATGTCCTGTGGCGCAACAACGGCAATGGAACCTTTGCCGAGCGGACCGAGCCAACCGGGTTGGGCGGAAGCGGACGGACGGCTGCGGCGATTCTTACCGACTTCAATAATGATCATGCCGTGGACCTGGCGGTAACAGGCGATGGACCGGCGCCGCTGATTTATGTGAATCCGAGGGAAGGGAAATATCCGACACAGGCGTTGTACTCAGAGAGTCAGCGAGTCAGCAAGTCAGCAAGTCAGCCACCTGCGGCGGGGAAGTCGGCGCTTGCGCGGCTACAGCACGTTGGGCCTGACGAGAGCAGGTTGCCGGCGACGGTGGGCATTGCCGTGCTGGACTACATCAAAGACGGCTGGATGGACATTGCCGTGACCCATGCGGGCGCGCCGGGATTAACGCTGTGGCGCAATGTTGCTGGACCGGAAAATGTTGGCCGGAGGTTTGAAAGAGTGGAACTCCCGCTGCACGGCGCTCTGCGCGGATGGGGCGTTACGCCCATCGACATCGACAACGACGGCTGGATTGACCTGGCGGCGATTGTGGAAGCAAAAGCGGGGCCACGAGTTCGCGTCTTTCGCAATCGCGGGGACGGCAGCTTTGAGGATGTGAGCCACGAGCTGGGCCTGGACAGCGTGGTGCTGCACGCGCCACGCGGGCTGATTGCCGCCGATGTGGCGGGCGACGGCGCGGCAGATTTGATTGTGACGCAGTTAGATGCGCCGCCGGTGCTATTGCGCAACGTGGGCGCGAACAAGAATCATTTTGTGCGTCTCGATCTGACCGGATTTGCCGACAACAAAACAGCGATCGGCGCGAAGGTGGAAGTCTTCGCCAACGGGCTCTGGCAGAAGTGGGAGTTGGCCGGCGCAGTGGGCTACCAGACGCAGGCGCCGCCGCAGATTCTGGTGGGGCTGGGCGATGCGGAGGGGATTGATCTGCTGCGCATTCTGTGGCCGACGGGCGTGCTGCAAGATGAGATTGATTTGCCGCACAAGCAAGTGATTGCGATGAAGGAGGCAGATCGGCGGGGCAGTTCATGCCCGGTGCTGTTTGCGTGGGATGGGCATAAGTACAAGCTGGTGACCGATGTGATTGGCGCGGCGGTGGTGGGCCACTGGTTCACGCCCACGCGGCGCAATACGCCCAACCCCGGCGAGTGGATCAAGATTGACGGCGGCGCGCTTGCGCCGGTGAAGGGCAAACTGAGCCTGCGCTTCATGGAGCCGATGGAAGAGGTCAACTACATCGACCAGTTGCGGCTGGTCGCGGTCGATCATCCGGAAAATGTCGAGGTGAATCCCGACGAGCGATTCCTGGATGATCCGCCGTTTGCCTCGGGCCGCGTGGTGGCTTCGGCAGGCGCGCGGCTTCCGGTGGGCGCGTGGGACGGCGAAGGGCGCGATGTGCTGGATCAGGTGAGCAAGCACGATCACAAATTTGCCAGCGGATTTACCGCGCTGCCTTTCGATGGATTCGCCAATCTCCACGCCCTGACACTTGATTTGGGTCCGCTGGACGCGCGGTCCCCGCTGCGATTGCTGATGACCGGCTATGTGAATTACTTCAGCGCGACCTCGCTCTATGCGGCGTGGCAGGCGGGCGTAAAGCCAATATCGCCTTACGTCGAAGTGCAGATGCCCAATGGCGAGTGGAAGCGAATTGCGGACGATGTGGGTTTTCCCGCGGGACTGGAACGCACCATTGTGGTGGATTTGACCGGTAAGCTGCCGGCGGGCACGCAGCGCATTCGGCTGATGACGAATCTGGAGATTTATTGGGACCAGGTGCTCATCGATAATCACGCGGAGGCGGAGGCGCGCACCGCGGAGGTTCCGCTGGCTCTGGCCACGCTGCATTTCCGCGGCTACCCGAAACAGATGGAGGGCGCAAGCCCTGGCGATCTCGATTACGACTATGACCGCGTGAGTTTGACCGGGCCGTTCCAGCGGCAACGGGGAAGTTACACGCGCATGGGCGACGTGACTGCGCTGGTCAGCGGCATTGACGATCGCTATGCCATCTTCGGGAGCGGCGAAGAGATTGCCGCGGAGTTTGACGCGACGAAACTGCCCACGCTGCCTGCGCACTGGACGCGCGATTACTTTTTCTACGCCAACGGATTTGTGAAGGATATGGACTGGTGGGATGCATCGCCTTTTACCGTGGCGCAACTGCCGTTCCACGCTATGAGCAAGTATCCGTATTCGGCGAGCGAAAAGTTTCCCGATGATGCGAATGCGATTGACTACCAGTTGAATTGGAATGACAGGTGGGATTCGGGCGAGCCGGTGAGGTCGTATCGGTTTGATTACCGGGTGATGCCGACTACGCCTGAAGACGACAACGCGCCCGCACCGGCCACGGCGGCGCGGCGATGAAGGATTTGGTGCTTGAGCCGGCGGTGCGGCAACTGGAGCTGCTGCGCGCAGGCGAGGTTTCTGTCGTTGAGTTGGCCGAGGCGCACATCGGGCAGATTGAGCGGCTGAATCCACGGTTGAATGTATTTGCCGACTTCGATGCGGAGCGTGTCCGCGAACGGGCGCGGAAGCACGATGGGTGGCGTGGAACGCGGTCCCGCAGGCCGTTGTTCGGATTGCCGGTCACCGTGAAGTCATCGATCGCCACGCGAGGATTCAAGTGCGAGATTGGGAGCCTGCTGCACAAAGGCGAAATTCCCGGCGAAGACGCTGTGGTGGTCGAGCGGCTGCGCGCGGCGGGAGCATTGATTCTGGGCACCACAAATTGCCCGGAGTTTCTGATGGCTTACGAAACGGCGAACCTGTTGCACGGACGCACGCTGAATCCGTGGGACCTGGAACGCACGCCGGGCGGGTCGAGCGGGGGCGAGTCGGCTGCCATCGCGGCAGGACTTTCGGCGGCGGGGCTGGGCAGCGATAGTGGCGGCTCGGTGCGTGTGCCCGCGCACTTCACCGGCATCTGCTCGCTGAAGCCTACGCCGGGACGCATTCCCGGCCGCGGCCACTTGCCGCCGTGCGTGGGGCCGTTCCAGATTCTCGGGGCGATTGGACCGATGGCGCGCACCATTGCCGACGTTGCGCTGATGTTCCGCACTCTTAGCGGGCAAGATCCAAATGATCCGGCAAGTCCGCCGGTCGCGCTGCGTTCACCTAGCCTCGACGAACTGCGGACGAACACCATTGGAGTTTTTGAGGACGACGGCCTCGTTCCAGTGACGCCGGAGACGCGCGCCGCAGTGAACGCCGCGGCGACTGCGCTGCGCGAGGCGGGCTTCCGCGTGGAGCCGTTCCGGCCGAGCACACTGGAGCAACTGCGCCAGTTGTGGTGGAAGTTTTTTGTGCAATGCGGAGCTATGTTTTATGCGCCCGAGATTCGCGGGCGGGAGAATATGCTGAGCCCCATCTTCAGTGAGTTTCTTTCGATTGCCGAGTCCGCGCCTCCGCTGACGGCAACCGAGCTTCTGGATGCGTGGGCCGATCTGGATGTGTTGCGGGCGAAGACGCTCGAGGAGATGCGCGAGCATCCGGTGCTGCTGTGCCCAGTGGCGAGCATTCCGGCGTTTCGCCATGGCGAGAGGAAGTGGATCATCGAGGGGCGGGCCGTGGAGTATCTTGACGCGGTACGGCACACGCAATGGTTCAACGCACTCGCCGCGCCGGCGGCGGTGGTTCCAGTGGGCAGTTCGCCGGAGGGATTGCCGATTGGCGTGCAGATTGTTGCACGGCCATTTGAGGACGAGACGGCGCTGGGAGTTGCGGCGGTTGTAGAGGCGGCATTTGGGTATAAGCCGCCGCCGATGGCACGGTAGATTGTAAAGTGCAATAAATAGGAATATCCCAACTTAACCAATTCGCAAAAAGCGCGAATCGGCGAAGGCGGGGCACCCGCAAGGTTGATTGATCCCTGATCGCTGACTCCTAACCCCTTATCCCTGACTCTCAGACCGCATCTCCACCTTTAGGTGGAGGCGTGGAACGTATAGTCGCGGTAGTCTTAGGCTTCCCCGGATAGGAGCGCGAAAGGTGCGCGAAAGCTGGCACGAACGGTTTGCCGAAACGCCTGATGTCCTGAAGAATGCGCAGCGCCAGCACACCATTGTGCCGGTGCTGGATCTGGAGATTGGCGGCGGCGAGTTCATCGTCATGGCGGGGCCGTGCGCGGTTGAGACCGAGGCACAGTTGATGGCCACCGCCCGCCACGTTCGCCGCGGCGGCGCGCGTATTCTGCGCGGAGGAGCATTCAAGCCGCGCAGCTCCCCTTATGCATTTCAAGGACTTGGCCTGGAAGGGCTGAAGCTGCTGGCCCGCGCGCGGCAGGAGACTGGCCTGGCTATCGTCACTGAGGTCATGTCGGAAGACGACGTTCCCATGGTGGCTGAGTACGCCGACATTTTGCAGATCGGTTCGCGCAATATGGAGAACTACTCGCTGCTGGAAACGGCGGCGCGCTCGGGCCGGCCGGTGCTGCTGAAGCGCGGGATGATGGCCACAGTGGCCGATATGCTGCGCTCGGCGCAGATGGTGCTGGACAACGGCAATCCAAATGTCATCCTCTGCGAGCGCGGCATTCGCACCTTTGAGACGGCAACGCGCAATACCTTCGACGTGGCAGCCATCGCGCTGCTCAAGCAGATTTCGCATCTTCCGGTGATTGCCGATCCCAGCCACGCGGCCGGGCATCGCGAACTGGTGCCAGCACTGGCGCGCATTGCCGTAACCGCAGGGGCCGATGGCCTGATCGTGGAGGTGCATCCCGACCCGGACAAGGCTTGGAGCGACGGCGAGCAATCGCTGGACTTCGACGGATTCGACGAGATGATGGCCTCGCTTGATCCATATCTGGCGCTGCGCCGGCAGGAAACTGCCGTGCGTGACCGGGCGGTTCGGTTGTGCGAGGCGGCGGGCGCGCGGGTCATGGAGGCCGTTGGATGAGAATCCGGGCCAGAGTCCCGGCAATCCCGGGCTCGATTGCATTGCTGATTTTGATTTGCGGGTTTGCGCTCGGTCCGGCGCAGATTCCAGCCGTTTCTGTAATTGTGACTGCCACGCCGGTTTACGAGCCGCTGGCGGAGTTGCGTGGGCGAGAGCGGTTTCCTCAGGGCGCGCAACTGCTGGTTGTGCGCGACGGCAAGGCCGAGCCTCTGGTTGCGGGTTTCGCGGCCACGGCCGACGCCGATGTTTCCTTCGATGGCAAAAGCGTGCTGTTTGCGGGCAAGCAGACCTCCGGCGATCCGTGGCAAATATGGGAATTGACGCTTGAGAATCGCGCGGTGCGCAAGGTGATTTCAACCGCGACCGATGCCGAGCGCCCGCTCTATTTGCCGGGCGGACGGATGGTCTGGGCGCAGCGCGCGCCGTGGGGATTTCAACTGGAGTCCGCGGAAGACGGCCATGCGCCAGCGCGTGCACCCTTGAATCCGACGGCAGGGCCGGGTGTGCTTCCGCTCACTTACACGCAAGCCAGCGCGTTCCCCGCCGATGTGCTGGCGGACGGGCGCATTCTGTTTGAAGCCGGCTTTCCCCTCGGCTCGGGATCAACCGCAGACCTGTATCTGGTTTACGCCGATGGCTCGGGCGTTGAGTCGTACCGCTGCGATCACGGCCGGGCGCGCTGGGGTGGGACGCAGTTGGCCTCGGGCGACGTGGTGTTCACGCACGGAGATTCGCTGGCGCGCTTCACTTCTCCGGTGGCCCATGAGGTGAAAATTGATGCGCCACGCGCGGAGTATGCGGGCGCGATGGCCGAGACGGCTCAGGGCGGATGGCTGGTAAGTGCGCGGGCAGGCGCCGGCGCGCGGTTTGCGCTCAAGTTGTGGAAACCCGGTGCGGCGGCGCTCGAAACAGTGCTTGCCGTGAGCGGGAAGGATATTGTCGAGCCGGTTCTGCTTGCGCCACGCACCGCGCCCAGGCGCCATCCCTCAGGTCTGCATCCTTGGGATTACGCCAATATGCTCGCGCTCGACGCGCGCCTCTCGCGCGAAGGGGATTTGCAGAAGGCTCCGGCATCGGTGCGGATGGAAAGAATGAACGCCGACGGCCAAACAATCGTTACTGGCACGGCGCCGGTGGAAGCGGATGGATCTTTTTTCGTCAAGGTTCCGGCAGACCAGCCGATTCGGTTTGCGTTGCTGGATGAAAAGGGCACGGTGCTGCGGCGTGAGCACGGATGGTTCTGGATACGGCGAGGCGAGCAGCGCATCTGCGTGGGCTGCCACACGGGACCGGAGCGTTCATCGGAGAATCTCGTGCCTGACGTATTGCTGCGCACGACGACGCCGGTTGATCTGACAGGCACGGCGCAGACAGAAGCATCGCCGCTGAAAACGCCAGGGGGCAAATAGGATGTTGATTCGCTTTCTTCTTTTATTCGGCGCGGTTACCATGGCGGCGGCACAGACTGCACCTACAGCACTGGCCGCATCCGCGACTCAGACAGCGCCTGCCGCACATGCGCCATCTGCCGCGCCTGTGCCGGTGATTCGCTTTGAAGACGCCAGCGATAAGGCGGGCATCAACTTTGTCCACAACTTTGGATCGCGGCAACTCGGATCGCTGTTGGAGGGTACGGGAGCGGGCTGCATCTGGTTCGACTACAACAATTCCGGCCGGGAATCTCTTTACGTGGTGAACGGACGGCCGCTGGACGACTCGATGCATCCCTATCCGCTCAAGGAGAAGCCGACAACCCCGCCCCATAATCATCTATATCGCAACGACGGCAACGGCCACTTTACCGATGTTACGGAGCAATCCGGACTCGATCCTGATATGTACGGAATGGCGGTGACGGCGGCCGACTATGACAAAGACGGTTTCATCGATCTGCTGGTGACGGGCTACGGAAAGACGATTCTCTATCACAACGACGGCAACGGCCACTTTACCGATGTGACCGAGAAGGCCGGCATCAAGGTGGACGGCTGGGCGATCAGCTCTACCTGGCTGGACTACGACAAGGACGGATGCGTCGATCTGTTTGTGGGCCGCTACGTAAAGTTCGATCCCAAGTATCGCGCCTTCTATGCGGCGGATAACTATCCCGGACCGCTGGATTACGAGGGCGAAACCAACAAGCTCTATCACAACAACTGCGACGGAACGTTTACGGACGTAACCGATAAGTCGGGCATCGGCGCTTACGTGGGCCGCACCATGGGCGTGACGGCGGCGGATTTCGACAACGACGGATGGGATGACATTTACGTTGCCAACGACCGCACGGAAAACTTCCTCTTCCACAACAAACACGATGGAACCTTTGAGGAAATCGGGAGCGATACGGGGACGGCTTTCGGGCAGAATGGCGAATCGACTTCATCGATGGGGCCGGTCTTTGTTGATCTTGAAGGCCGCGGCATGCTGGACCTATGGGTGACCGACGGACACTACAACCGCCTTCTGCATAACACAGGGAAGATGAGCTTTGAAGATATCGGCGCGTCCAACGGGGTCTCGCAGACCAATGGGCAATACGTCAGTTGGGGCACGGGCGTTTACGACTTCGACAACGACGGGCAGCTCGACATTCTCATCTTTCACGGCGGACTGATTCATCTGATCCCACAGGAGCACACCGTATTTCGCGGACTGGGCGAAGGGAAATTTGCCGACGTTTCGCGCGAGGCTGGGCCGGCAATGAGCGAGCGCACAACGGCTCGCGGCGCCTGTTTTGGCGATTACGAGAACAACGGGAAAATGGATGCGTTCGTAGTGAACCTGGGTGGGAGGGGAACGCTGCTGCACAATGTCTCAACGAATACCGGCCACTGGATCGAGATCAAGCTGGTGGGCACAAAGAGCAATCGCGACGGGATCGGCGCGCGCGTTGAAGTTTTTGCCGCGGGCCAGCGCCAGACGGCGGAGCGCGTGGCCGGCTCGGGCTATCTTTCACAGAACGATGAACGTTTGCACTTCGGGCTGGGCGCTGCCACCACAATCGACAAGCTGATTGTTCACTGGCCCAGCGGGATTGAGCAGACGCTGGAGAAACTCACCGTGGATAAAGTGCTGACGGTGCAGGAACCGGGCGAAAGGAAGCTGAAGTGAGCCAGCGCCTCCAAACCGCGGTGGGCACGGGGCTTGCGGCATTGGCCGTGGCTCTGTTGACGCTTCTGTTCTGGCCCGCCATCGACCATCCGGTGCGCGCTGACGAGCGAGGTGTGCAGGATTACGCGTCGCCGCTCGAGGTTTTACTTTCGCCTGATGGATCGCGTATTTACGTGCTCTGCCAGCAGAGCGAGCAGGTGCGCGTGCTGGATGCGACGAGTTATGCAGTCATTAAGAGCATTGCGGTAGGCCGCGTGCCGCGAGGGATTTCCTTATCACCTGATGGCGCTCGGCTGTTTGTGACCAACTCCGGGGACGACACTTTATCAGTGATTGACACGCGGACGCTGACCGTGACGGCAACCTGGCCGGTGGGCGCGGAGCCATCCAGTGTGATTGAAGACCGCGCGGGCAAACACTTGTTTGTGGCCAATCGCATCAGCAATGACGTTGCTGTGCTCGATGCTCAGACCGGAGTGGAAGTGAAACGGCTGGTGGCGGGACGCGGCGCGAGTTACATGACGCCTTCTCCCGACGGCAGCCGGCTTTACGTGACTCATGTTTATCCGAACCCGCCGCGGGTGCGGAGCGATCGGGACAACCGCACCGCGCCTGAGTCGGAGATTACCGTGATCGACACGGCGCGCGCGGTGGTGGTTGACCGCATTCCCCTCCACGGCATAGCCGGCGTCTTTCACGTGGCACTCTCTGCCGATGTCCGGCTGGGCGTTGTGGCGGAATATCATCCCAAGAATATGATTCCGCTGGCGCACCTGGAACACGGCGGAGCTTTCGCGTACACGCTTACGTTATTTGGCGCGGATGTGGGCAAGCCGGTCGAGGTACCTCTGGACGAATTGGAGCGCTATGCGTCGCGGCCCTTTGGCGTGGCCATTGCGCCGGATAAGTCGCACATCTATGTGACCAGCGGCGGTTCGGAGATGGTGACCGTGATTGATGTGCCGCGCCTGCTGCGATTCATTCACGCGCGGCCGGTGTTGTTCGCGCAGGATCTTGCGGCCAGCGCGAACTATATAGTGGCGCGCATCTCCGTAGGTCACGATCCGCGAGGACTGACGCTGAGCAGCGACGGACGCAAGCTTTTTGTGGCCAACCGGCTTGAGGATACGCTGAGCGTGATTGACACGCGCTCCAATCGCGTGGCCGCGACCATCAAGTTGGACGGACCTAAGGAGATTTCGCCGTTACGCCATGGCGAACAGACGTTTTACACATCGCGTTATTCATTTCAGGGGCAGATTGGCTGCGCCAGTTGCCACATCGACTCCACCTTCGACGGACTCACGTGGAACCTGGAGCCAGACGGCTTTGGCCGCAACACGGTGGCCAACAAGCTAATCGAAGGCATCAAGGACACCGAGCCTTACAAGTGGACGGGCACGAATCCCAACATACCGACCGAGTGCGGCCCGCGCACCGAAAAATACTTCTGGCGCGCGGAGAATTATGACGATCTGACACTCGCCGATCTGGCAACCTACATTCGAAGTTTGGAGCCGCGGCCCAATCGCTGGCGGCTGGCGGGTCGAGAGTTGACGCCGGCGCAGGAACGCGGCCAGGCGATCTTCGAACGTGCTACTGACAAGTTCGGCAAGCCGATTGCGGAGAGCAACCGTTGCTCTTATTGCCACAGCGGCCCCAAAGGCACCAACCAGAAAACCTCCGACGTGGGTACGCGCAGGCCCAATGACAATGCAGGCCTTCTGAAATCGGCGCCGCTGACCAACGTTGCGCTCACCGCGCCCTATCTGCATGACGGCTCAGCGGCCACGCTTGAGGAGATCTGGACAGTTTATAACCCGGACGACAAGCACGGCCGCACCAACGACCTGACCAAGGATGAACTCAACGATCTGGTCGAGTACCTGAGGACGCGATGATGAAAGTTACATACAACACGTTCGCAGCACAGGCGATACTGGTGACCGCATGGTTGCTTGTTGCCGCGCCCATAGCCGCGCCGCAGCCAACGCCTGGCGGGCAAAAGACTCATGCGGTGACAGTGGCGTCTGCCGCACATGCGCTTCCGCGCTATCGATTTGAAAACTTCACCACAGAAAATGGCTTGCCCGACAATCACGTCTACTCCGTGCTGGTGGATGGAGACCGCATCTGGGCGGGCACGGACAATGGCCTGGCTGTTTACGAGAACCACGGCTGGAAGACCTACACTACGAAGGATGGTCTTGCGCATCGCGCCGTGCTCACGCTGGCGCTGGACAGCCGCACCGGCGACGTGTGGGCCGGCACCATGGGCGGGCTGAGCCGCATCTCAGGCGGGCGCATCGACAGCTACACGCAGTTGAACTCGGGGCTGAGCAACGATGTGGTGTACGGTGTGTCGGTGGAGGGCGAAAATGTGTGGGTGGCCACGGCCGCCGGCGGCTGCCGCCTGAATACGCGCACTGGCCAGTGGACGCTCTACAACGAGCGCAACACACCAATGATCGAGATTTGGACTTACGGTGTTTCCGCCACGCCCACCAAGGTTTATTATGCGGTGTGGGGCAGCGGCGTTCTCGAGTATGACCAGAAGACCGGACGCTGGGATAAGTACGACGACCCCGACGGCGAAAACGAGATTGTGCTGTTTAAGGACCAGGGACTGATCCACGAGATTGTCACTTCGGTCAGTTATGTTGACAACATTCTGTGGGCCGCCACGTATTTTGGAGCGAGCCGCTACGATGGCCGCTACTGGCATAACTTTCTCACCAAAGATAGCGGACTTCCATCGAACTTCATTAACGTTATCAAGGGCGTGGATGGCAAGCGCGCCTGGTTCGGCACCGACAAGGGACTGGCTTACTACGACGGCGTGAACTGGGCGATCTATCGTCCGTCGCTCAAAGACAGCAAGCCGGAGATGACGGTGCGCGATGCGCAAGGCAAGGTAACGCCGATCGCCGTTGCTACCGCGCCAGCCCACAACTACATTCTCGGCATCGACTTTCAAGGAAGCGATATCTGGGTCGCAACCGCCAAAGGCCTGAGTCACGGAATTCGACACAAGTAAAAACTTAAGGAGTCATCATCATGAATGCATTTGCGGGTATTCTGGAAGCAATCGCACACGCGCCTATCGAAAAGCGCTCCATAACCAATCACGGCGTACTCAACGAGGCCTACGCCTATGCCAAGCCGAGTTCGTTCTCGCGCGGCATGAGAATCGATATCGGTGGCGTTGCCATTCTGCTGATCTCGGGTACGGCCTCGATCGACGAGCAGGGCGTTAGTGTACACATCGGCGACTTTCCCGCGCAGCTTCGGCGGACCTTCGACAACATCACAGGGTTGCTTGAAGCGGAAGGATGCACCTGGCACGACATAGTGCGCACCAGTTGTTACCTGCGGGACATCGATCGCGACTACGATGTTTTCAATGCCGGACGCACTGCATTCTTTAAAGAGCAGGGGCTTGATCCGCTTCCCGCGTCTACCGGCATACAGGCGCATCTTTGCCGGCCCGAGCTGCTTATCGAGATCGAAGCCATTGCCATGTTCCGCACGGACAGGGCTTGCTGCAACAAGGAGTAGTTGTCATGCGCAAGAGATGGTTGTTGGTCGCGGTGTGCACTTTGGCAGCGGTTGCCGCCTCAAACGGCGGCGCGCAGAGCACAGGTGTCTGCGCGTGTGGCGCGCGTCCGCCGGGACCGCCGCGTGATCGCGAGGTTGCTCCTTATGCGGGCGAGCCCGCTGACCTGAGTCCGTACGCCAAATTCGCCGCGCCCTACGACCTCAACTATACGCATCCGAACATTTACTCCGGCGCGGGGCGCGACCTTCCCGAGCCGAAAAACCTCACTGAGGTGCGCGTCGGATTTATCGGGCCGATCGAGCACAATCCTGAATCGATTTTTGGATTGCGGATGCTGCATGGCGCGCAATTGGCCGTGGAAGAAGCGAATGCGCGCGGCGGCTACGGCGGCAAACCCTTCAAGCTGATGCTGCACAACGACTATGACAACTGGCAGGCAAAGACGGTTTACGGAGACGACCGTCCCACCGACCCAACTATCTGGGGTTCGGCATCGAATGAAGTGGTGAAGATGGTTTACGACGATCAGGATTGGGCGATCTTCGGCTCGATCAGTTCTGAGACCACGCACATCATGCTGCGCGTAGCGCTGCGCGCGGAGATTCCTATCGTCAACTCCGCCTCGACCGATCCCACCATTCCCGAGACCTACATCCCGTGGTACTTCACCGACCTGCAGGATGACCGAGTGCAGAGCCTGACGCTGGCGCGGCGGATCTTTACCGAACTTGGCCTGAAGCGCGTGGCGCTGCTCAGGGTGAACAATCGCTACGGGCGACTTGGTGTTCCAAAATTCCGCGATGCCGCACGGCGCCTGGGCCATCCGGTTGTCATCGAACAGAAGTATCTTCCCGGCGACACGGACTTTTCAAAACAGTTGCAGGTGATTCGCTCCTCTCGCGCGGACGCGATTGTTTTGTGGACGGATGAGTCGCAAGCTGCCGCGATCCTGAAGCAGTTGCGTGCAGCCGGAATGAAGCAGCGCGTCTTCGGAGCGTATCGCACACTCGGTCCGACGCTACTGGCCGAAGCAGGAGACGCGGCCGAGGGATTTGAGGCAGTGTTTCCCTATGACCCCACGCACAATGATTCGCGCTGGCTGGACTTCAACAAACGCTTTGAGGCGCGTTTCAAGGAGAAGCCTGAACAGTTTGCTTCGCTTGCTTACGACGCTATGAACGCGCTGTTGGACTCAATCTGCAAGGCTGGACTGAATCGCGCGCGCATTCACGACGCGCTGGCCGACATAGAAGAATACGACGGCGTTACCGGGCACATGGTCTTCGATCCCAATCAGAAGAATACGGCTCCCTTGTATCTGGGCACAGTGCATGACGGCGCTATTACTTATCGCGTGGCCAGGATGGACAAGGCGGTGAAAGTGGAGGCCCCGGCCGCACCAGCAGCGTCTACCGCACCGCAGCCACCTTATGCGCGCGTGGGCGAAGATGGCGTCGGCTACGCCGGTCCGCACCCGAGCGACGTTCCGCCGGGGCCGGTTCGCGTAGTGCTTTTTGGCCCCCATGCCACGGAGGTCGCGCGGTCTGCCGCAGTTGTGGAAGAGCTTGCAGCCGTGGCGGCAAGGGGGCGCGAGTGGAAGCTCGAGTCCGTCGATAGCGATCAGAATTGGGGTGCGGCGTCAACTCAATTGGTTCACGCACTGATAGATGAGCACGCGCTGGCGATTGTGGCGACGGACCGCGATGCCGCTCATCTGGCCGAGCAACTTGCGCTCAAGGTTTTTGTGCCGGTGATTGCTCTCAGCAGCGACAAGAAACTTACCTCGACAAACGTTCCCTGGATCTTCCGTTTGCCTCCCGAAACGACGCCGGCGGCGGCGTTGCGTTTGCTTGAAACTGCTGCCGCCATGAGCAGCGCCAGGGGTCGAAGCGGAACCAATCCGGAGCGGCTTAGAGACGTGCTGGCTTCAGGGGATATGGTCTCGGGAGTCGCCTTCCTGCAGACGGGCGAGCCACGCGGAAACAATTGATTCGCGCGTGAAAAATGGATGGACTGCAGCGGGAATCAAGGCTTGCCATCTTTGGCGGGCAGCGCTGCCGGGGCCGAAGATGTGCCCGCGCACGGCGCGCCGCCGCATAAGGCGCTGGTAATTCCTTTACGCTCGGCGATGGTGTAGATTCGGTCCACGGCAGGCAGCTTCACTGTTTCTTTGGCGCCGGAAGGCCAGTGAATTTCGGCGGTTCCGACATCGGTCGCATCCCCCAACCCGAAGTGCAGCCGGCGGTCGTTCGAGGAGATATAGCTTCCGCTGGAAAGCACATCCTGGCGCTGGCGAATGCCGTTGGCCGTCAGATAAACTGTGGCGCAGGTGGCGTCGCGCGGGCTTCCGGGTCCCCCCACCAGCTTCATCTCCACCCAGTGATGATGGTCGGGATTCACGTTCCTGAGCAGCACCGGCGGACCGTCGATGGGGTTGATAACCACGTCGATCTTTCCGTCGTTGAACAAATCGCCGAAGGCCGCTCCACGAGCCGGAATGACCACAGCCAGCCCCGAGCCTTTCACTGCGGGCACGTTTTCGAACTTCCGTCCCTTTTTGTCCGGCACGTTATGGAATAGCAGTGGCCGCTCCGCGAAGGTTGTGCCCCAGTCGTGCTGGTCCACCTGGGGATAGACGTGGCCACCGACCATGAAAAGATCGAGCCAGCCGTCGTTGTCGTAGTCGATAAATGCGTCGCCCCAGCCGACAAAGGGAATCGGGAGCTGCGCGACTCCGGCCTTGTAACTCACATCGGTAAAACTGTCGTCGCCGTCGTTGTGGTAGAGCACCTTGTAGTCGTCGCCAAAGTCGGTAACAAAAAAATCCAGCAGGCCGTTGTTCTCGTAATCGCCGACGGCAATGCCCATCGAAGCTATCTCGCGCCCATCCGCATTGAGTGCGAATCCCGAGGCGTAACTCTGATCGTCGAACGTTCCATCACCCTTGTTGATGTAAAGATAATTGGGCGTTGAGTCGTTGCCCACTAGAAGGTCCGGCTTGCCGTTTCCCTTGAGACTCACAAAGATCGCGGTAAATCCGTAATAGCGGTTCTTGTCTTCCACGCCGGCCTTCACGGTCACGTCGGTAAACGTTCCGTCGCCGTTGTTGTGAAAAAGATGATCGGGCTCGCCTACCAAACCTCTCGGCCCGCAGTTCACCGAGACGCCGCGATAGTTGCAAAAGGCATAACCAACCGCCTTGCTGCCGGCTATCGGCATATTATCGCGGTCGAAGTGGACATAGCCGGTGACATACAGGTCGAGCAGCCCGTCGCCATCGTAGTCTCCCCAGGTCGAGCCGGGCGACCAGTTGCCAAGCGCCACACCGGCTTTCTCTGCTACGTCGGTAAACGTTCCATCGTGATTATTGTGGTAGAGGCGGTTCTTGCCGTAGTTACCCACATAGATATCGGGCCAGCCGTCGTTATCGTAGTCGGCCACGCTGACGCCATAGCCCCAGCGGTCGTTAGTCACACCCGCCTTGGCGGCCACATCGGTAAAGGTTCCGTCGTGATTGTTGTGGAACAGTGCTGCATGCGGAGATTCTTCCTTGCCGTCCAGCGCATCGAAGGTCGAGCCGTTCACCAAATAAATATCAAGCCAGCCGTCATTGTTGGTGTCAATCAGCGCCACACCGGAGCCATTGGTTTCGACGATAAAGTTCTTTTCCGGCACTCCCATTTTGTGGCGCCAGCCGGAGAGCCCCGCAGCCTTGGTGATGTCCTTGAAGATCACGGTTCCGGAGTCGACAAACCCGCCCGCCGTAATGGGCCGCTTCTGCTCGTCGTAGACAGGGGCGGCTCTAATTCCTCCGGCGATGCCGCCCATGCCCTGCTGCATTTTGGCGGAAGCCGGCGGCTGGGTTTGTTGGGGCGCCGTTTGCGTCCAGGACGCAACGGGCGGCAAAAACATCGCGATCAGGGCGCTGAAAAACCATCTGCGAGCAGGCAACAACGAGAGTCCCCCCACGGCTCAAGCTTATCGCAATGACGCGCGCTTCGGGAATAACTCACTATTCCTTTTTGTCCCTACAGGAGCGTAGATAGGCGAGCAGATCGGCGAGCTCCGAAGCCTGCAACTCGTCTCCAAAAGGCGGCATACGCAGGCTGCCGCTGATGATTTGCTGGCGCATCTGGATTTCGTTCAATCTTCTACCCACACCGGAGAGGTCGGGCGCTTTGCTGCCGCCGGCATGGTGGATGGTGTGGCAATGCATGCATCCGGTGGTAGCGAAAAGTGAAGCGCCGTGTGCGCGCTGATCGCGTGTGGACGCAAAGCACACGAGCGAGCAAATCAGAGCCAGGACAGGGACAGTCAACCACAACCTCATTGATTAGCTCCTCCGGCCGCAACGGGCTCTGCCGCCAAGTCACTGTGTATGTGCCAAGGCACACTTTCTGAAGTAATCTCCGGATGCTTGCGCAGGAATTCCAGCGCATAGGTGCTGGCGGTCGGATCGTCCTTCTGATCCGCGAAGGCGCTGGCCTCGCGCGTGGCCTCGGGCTTCATGCCAAGCCGGCGATAGACGATAGAGAGAATATAGTGCGCCGCAAGGTCGTCGGGATCAATCGACTGCAACGTCTCGTACTCGGTGCGCGCCTCGCCGTACTTGTGCTGCTGATAGAGAGAGAAACCAAGTTCGCGATGGGCGTCGCGCGAGCGGGGGAACTGTGCCGTCACTTCGCGAAGATCGCTGATGGCCGCGTCGAGATGGCCTTGAATACGTTCCACCAGCGCGAGGTAATAGAGTGCGCGAGCATTGTGAGGAGCAAGCTGCAAGGCCTTCTCCAGGCTGGCGCGTGCGTCGTCGAAACGTTCCCATTGAGAGTCGGCGATGGCCACGTTGGTGAATGCATCGGCGTAGTCGGGACGCATCTCGGTAACACGCTTGAAGGCGCGCGCGCTTTCGGCATACTGCTGCGCATCCAACAGGCCGATGCCGTTGTTATTCCAGCGCATCCAATCCTTGTTATCCTGCGGGTCGGGCGGAGCTGCCAAATTAGAGCCAACGGCGAGGGTGCGAGTGCGCGCGGCCATCTCGACCACCGGCATTTCATAGTGCTTGCCCAGGCCGAAATCGATGAAGTGCTGATTGAAGCGGCGGTAGTTCACCTTTGCGGTTATGCTAATTGGTCCAGCGGCATCCGTAGGTACCTTGAACTGGTAACGAACAATCTGGGAGCGGCCCGATTGTATGGTGTTGTTATAGGCAACCACCCTTGTATTCCAGACCTGATGAAGATCGTTCAACCCACCCTGCGCATTGACCAATCGATTAGTGAAGCTATGCGCGCGCGGATCCAGCGCGCCCTCTGGCTGCAACGCGCCGGAATGCATCAGCGTGCGGCCCGCCGCGTCTTTGGCCTCGAATTCCACCCAGCTCTCATAAAAGTCGCGCTGTTCGGGAACAAGGCTATGGGCGATGCCTTTATTTTGAATCACGATGGAAACGGTGAGGACGTCGCCATCTGCGATTTCGAAAGGCTCACTCCCAAGCGGCGCAATGATCTTGTCTCCGTTGCGTTCGATCCCGAAAATGTCAACATTCAAGGCTCCGTTGCGCAGAAAGGCAATGGTCTTCTCCATCTGCGCGTCGTAGCCGTAATACTTTGACAGGACGGTATTGGCCCCGAGCCAGCGATGCGACGCCAGCTTGCCGTCTTTGGCGCCATAGTCCGGCAACTGAATTTCTTCCCGCTTCATGTGGCATGTCTGGCAAGTGGAAACTTGGTCCTTGACGTAGAAGGGAAGCGGAGATTCTTTAGCGAAGGAAGAAAGCTGCCACTCATCATAAAGAAATATAGCGCGCTGCCACTTATAGTCATTCAGCATTCGGGGTAATGAGGCCTTGTGGCACGCGGAACAGAATTCGCTGGTATGGTAGAAATCCTTCATGACTGCTTTGGAGTGCCGATCGAGGTGAGCCAGTATCTCCTTGTCAGAAACTTCGCCGTAGATAGGCTTTCCGTTTTCATCCACCATCACGGCCGGTTGTCCGAGCACATAACTCCCGGTGCCGCGCGTATTGACTTGTTGAATGGAGTGGCATACCGAGCAGGTTACTCCGTCCGCGTCGAAGCTGCGATTCACGGGAGAGTGCTGGGTCATTGCGCCGGAAGTGAGCGCGATGGGATTGTGGCACCCTTCGCAGTGGCGCGCATACTCGATCCCTTTTCCATTGATAAGCATGTTGACATTCTTGACGTACCAGGGAGCGCGGAAAGAGTTTGCATGCGCGCTCTGACGCCACTCAGCGTGTGCTTCCTGATGGCAGTGGCCGCAATACTTTGCTGTGGGAAAACTTTTGGGATTGATGAACTCGCCTGTGTCCGTGACAGCATTGGAGGGGAGAAACGGCTGGTCCACGCCAAAGCGAGAATTGTAGTGTTCTTTGACGGCCTGCGAATAAGCCGACCGGTCGGTGGCGTCCGGTTCGTCGTTGGTCGCATAGGCTCGTTCTGCCCGCCACGCCATCCAACCGCAACAGGCGGCCGCTGCAAGCGTGAGAACGCCGGCCATGCGAAGCGCGCGATGGGCAAACAGCGCGGGTGGGATTGCGAGGCTATTGAACTTCATCGGGTTTGACCTCCGGCGTTGGATGGGGAAGACTCTCCACGGGAGATGGAGACGGAACCATGGACAATGCGCTCTAAGGCTTCATTCCTTGTCCCTCGGTCAGGGTTACGATGCGGTCAATCTGCGCAACTGCGAAGCGCTCTTTGACGCCGCTGGGCCAATGCACTTCAGTTTCGTCAATCACAGTGGCATCGCCCAGGCCAAAGTGCAACCGCGGGTCGCTAGTGGATGCATAACTGCCACCAGAAATGACGTCGCCGCGCTGCCGCATGTTATTGGCGGTGACATATACGATAGCGCCGACAGCATCTCGCGGGCTTTTCGGACCGCCAATCAGCTTGAGCTCGATCCAATGATGTTTGTCAGGCGAGACGTTGCGGAGCAGCGCCGGAACACCGTCGAGATTATTGATGACCACATCGAGCTTGCCGTCGTTGAACAGATCGCCTACCGCCAGGCCGCGGCCAAAATAGGTCTGGGCGAGCGCCGTTCCCTCGACGGCGGGCACCAGTTCGAACTGCTTGCCGCCGATGTTATGAAAAAGCAAAGGGCGCTCGGCATAACTGGTTCCCCAGGGCTCTTTATCCACGATTGGGTAGACGTGGCCGTTAGCGACAATCAGATCCTTCCAGCCGTCGTTGTCGTAGTCGAGGAAAGCTGTGCCCCAACCGAGGAAAGGGATGGTAGGTTCGGCAATCCCCAACTGATAACTGATGTCCGTGAAGTTGGCGTCGCCATCGTTGCGATAGAGCGGGTTGTAATCGTCGGAGAAAGTGGTGTCGTAAAGATCGACAAGGCCGTTGTTCTGGTAGTCGCCCACAGCGATGCCCATGGTGGCAGTTTCACGCCCGCTTTCGTTGAGCGCATAACCGGAGGCATAGCTGACATCTTCAAATGTGCCATCGCCCTTGTTGAGATAGAGGTAATTCGGAGTTGAGTCATCGCCTACCAGCAGGTCGGGCTTGCCATTGCCGTTGAGACTCACAAAGACCGATGTAAGTCCATAGTAGCCATTTGTGTCGGCGACGCCCGCCTTTTCACTTACATCCGTAAACGTTCCATCGCCGTTGTTATGGAAGAGATGATCCGGTTCGCCTTTGAGTCCGCGTGGCCCGCACATTACGTTTTCGCCGCGAAACTGGCAGAAACTGTAAGCAACGCCCTTGTCGCCGGAGGCAGGCGGGGTCGCCAGGTCATAGTGAACGTAGCCGGGGACAAAAAGGTCCAAGCGGCCATCGCGGTCATAGTCTCCCCATGTGGCTCCGGTTGACCAATTACCCAGGGCAACGCCTGCTTTTTCGGCCACATCGGTAAAGGTGCCATCGTGGTTGTTGTGGTAGAGCCGATTCTTGCCGAAGTTAGTGACGTAGATATCCGGCCAGCCATCGTTGTCATAGTCTGCAATGGCGACGCCCACGCCCCATCGGTCATTGGTCACGCCGGCTTGCTCAGCCACATTGGTAAAGGTGCTGTCATGATTGTTCCGGAAAAGCGCGGCCTTGGGAGGCACGGCCTTGCCGCTTTCGGCGTCATAGGTTGAACCGCTCACAAGATAAATAGAGAGCCAGCCGCTGTTGTCATAGTCGATCAGGCCCACGCCTGAGCCATTAGCTTCGATAATGAATTTTTTCTCTGGCGTGCCCATGACATGCTTCCAAGTCGTCAAGCCGGCCTGGCGTGCAATGTCTTCGAAAAGGACGGGGCCCTCTTTGACGAAACCGCCGGCGGTGATGGGACGGTGCTCGCTGTCGAGTACCGCGGGGTGTGCGCCTCCGGTGTTGACCCCGCCAACAGCGGGAGCCTGTCCGCCTTCCCTGGGCTTATCGGACTGTGTATCGGCGGAGTGGGAGTCCGGCGTGGTGGACTGTGGAGCGCAGCGACTCGAGCCCGCGACCAGCAAAGCGCAGAGCACGACGGCGGCAAGCCGGAAGATGGAAACCGGCCTGGCAGTGAGCTGAACTCCGTCATTCCATGGGACCAACGCTTTGGAATTCGGGGAAGGAGAAACCTGGAAATGCCGGGGAATCGACGAGAACACGGGGCCTCCACACGTGTAACGTCATCACCATACACGATCTGGCGGCAAGCCAGACTCATCCAAAAGATGGAGTGTTGCCTTAATGGCGGCTCCCGTGGCTGTGCCGGGCTAAGGCTGCACTTCGGCCCATAAAAAGAAATCGGGTGACCGCCAGTAGAATGGCGATCACCCGAAAGTCAAACTCAGTGACCTTTTCAGAGGTAATCACAGGTTATAGGCAAATCCGCGCCGTGTCTTGAGCTATTCGACTGAGCCTGGAATCCATCAATAGGTGGAGGCTGGGTGAGGGCTGCATCGGCTTTTCATGCGAAAATCTGCTTATGTTTCTGTGCATTCCCGCGCCTGTCCAATTACTGTGGAGGTGCGCGGTTTTTTGCGCAGGATGAATTCTGTTTGAGGAAGCCGGCTCGCACTTCCGTGGCCCGAGATTACGCCAACCCGATGTATGCAGCGCAAAAGGCCGCCCGGAGCTCGGCGCGGTTTGCCGGAGCTCGGCGCGTGGATGCGCTATGGGGCCTGCTGGCAATCGCAGTTCTTCTGGGCCACGGGCTGACAGCCATCGCGCTGGAGCCTTCCACTCCGCTGGCCAACTACGGCCGCCAAACGTGGGTGATGGAGAACGGCTTGCCGCAGAACACGGTGCAGGCGCTGCTCCAGACCAGAGATGGCTTTGTGTGGCTGGGGACCGAGGTGGGGCTGGTCCGGTTTGACGGCAACGGGTTTCAGGTCTTCGACCGCAATTCGACGCCGGCGCTGCCGGGGAACGATGTGCGTTGTTTGCTGGAGACAAAAGACGGGGCGCTGTGGATTGGGACCAGCGAGGGGCTGGCGCGGTGGAAAAACGCGGCGGTTACGGCGTTCACCACACAGAATGGGCTGCCGGGAAACGGAATCCGGGCGCTGGTTGAGGCCGCCAACGGTGGGCTATGGGTTTGGACAGATGGAGGATTGGCGCGGCAGAATGGGGAGCGGTTTGCGGCGATTACGGCCGCGGATGGACTGCCAGCCGGGGAAATCACCGCAGTGGCAACGGACGGAGCGGGCGGTTTGTGGATCGCTACAACGGAGGGCATGGCCGTATACCGGGACGGCCGCTGGACACGACCTGGACTGGAGGCCCTGCTTCCCAGGGATGGGGTCGGGGTTATGTGCGCCTTGCCGCCGCATGATCTGGGCATCGCCGAAAAGAGCATTGAGCAGCATGGGTTGGCCGTCGCAAGCAAGAGTACGCTGCGGCTTTTGGTGAACGGGTATGCATTTGAACATTTGAGCGTTGGGCATGAGCTTCCGGGCAGCCGCATTCAGGCCTTGTTCGCCGACCGCGAGGGCAGCCTGTGGATTGGCACCAACGGCGGGCTGGCGCGCTTCGCCGGAGGAAAAATCGAACGGCTGCCGGTGACCGACCCGCTGGCCTCGGCGTCGGTGCTGGCGCTGATGGAAGACAGCGAAGGAAATATATGGGTGGGAACCGAGACCGGCGGGCTGCACATTCTGCGCGATCAGCGTTTCCGCACCGTTGGCGCACGGGAAGGGCTTTCTTCCGACGCAACGACCACAGTTGTTGAGGACAAAACTGGCACTCTGTGGGTGGGAACCAATGGGGCCGGACTGAATGCTCTCAAACCCGGCGCAGCGGGAATCAATGCAGGGCCGGTGAAGACTTACTCTGTCCGCAACGGTCTTTTGAGCGACGTGATTCTCTCTTTGGCCGCTGCGCCCAACGGCGACCTGTGGGTGGGTACGCCGGATGGATTGAACCGGATTCGCGGGGCCAGAGTTGATTCCTTCACTTCGGCTGACGGGTTGCCTGACGACTTCATCCGCTCGCTGCTGGTGGACACCGATGGGTCGCTATGGATTGGGACCAGGCGCGGATTGACGCACTGGACATATAGGAACGGCGGGCCCGGCGGCGCGCATATGGAGACTTTTTCTCATGCCAATGGGCTGGGCAGCGACCTGGTGGGCGCATTGGCGCGTGACTCGGCGGGGAATCTCTGGGTGGCTACCTTCGCGGGGCTGTCGCGACTGCGCGGCGGCACAATTGCAAACTATACGACTGCAAACGGACTCTCAAGCAACGTGATCACAGCGCTGCTTTCGCGCGGAGATGGAACGCTGCTGATTGGCACGCAGGACCACGGGTGGAATGTTTGGGACGGCCAAAGATTTTCACCCGAAAAGCATGACGGTTTGGACCAGACGAGTATCCACGCAATTCTGGACGATGGCGACGGGCATCTGTGGTTTGCCACCGGCAATGGGATTGCGCGCTGCGACTGCGCGGGCGCGGGCAATGCGATGCAAGGGGCAGGCTGCTCGCACTGGATTGAATTTGGCGCCACGGACGGGCTGCGCAGCCGAGAGACAGCGACCAACAGCCATCCGTCGGCGTGGCGCTCGGGCGACGGACGCCTGTGGTTTGCCACGTCCAAAGGAATTGTGGAAGTGGACCCGGCGCACTTTCCGGTGAACAATGTTCCGCCGCCGGTCGCACTGGAACGCTTTGCCGTGGACGATCTTCCCCAGGCATTGCATGCGGCGGATTCCGCTTTACGGATTCCGGCGGGTCATGTCCATTTTCAATTCGATTATGCGGGGCTGAGTTTTACCGCACCACAGAAAGTGCGTTATCGCTATATGCTGGAGGGCTTCGACCGCGACTGGACCGATGCGGGCGCGCGCCGCTCTGCTTACTACACCAACATTCCTCCGGGGCGCTATACCTTTCGCGTGCAGGCGGCCAACAACGATGGGCTTTGGAACACTTCGGGCGCGGCGCTCACTTTCGAGCTGCGGCCACACTACTATCAGACAGCATGGTTTCTTGTCTTGTTGCTATTGGCGGCGGCGGGTATGGTGGTGCTGCTGTTGCGGCTCAGGCTGCGGCGGGCTGAAGGCGAATTTCGCGCCGTGCTGGGTGAGCGCAATCGCATTGCGCGCGAGATTCACGATACGCTGGCCCAGGGCTACGTAGGCATCAGCGTGCAGTTGGAGGTGTTGGCGGAGTTGCTGCGGCTGAAAAAGCCAGAGGAAGCGTCGAAACACCTGGACTTGACTCGCGGCTATGTGCGCGAGGGGCTGGCCGATGCGCGCCAGTCCATTTGGGCGCTGCGCTCGCAGGATTCGGGCGAGACCACGCTGCCGGTTCGCCTGCGCCGAATGACGGAGGCCGAAGACGGTCACGGATTAGAAGCAAGATTCAACATCTTCGGCGCATACAGGCCTATGCCTCCAGGTACGGAGCGAGAATTCCTGCGCGTGGCCCAAGAGGCAATACATAATGTGAAGAAGCACGCCGGCGCCAAACAGCTTCTTGTTCAGTTGGAGTACGGGCGGGACGGAGTTGCGCTGGAAGTGCGCGATGACGGGAGTGGTTTTGCTGCGCAACAGGGGCCTCAGCCGGGACGCTTCGGGCTGACGGGAATGAGAGAGCGCGCGGCGGCCATTGGCGGTACGCTTGAGGTAGCGAGCGAGCCGGGCGCGGGAACCACAGTGCGGCTGCGGGCGGCGGCGTTGAGAGAGACACTTAGCAATTGAGGTTTGTGATTTCCCACCCTTCCGCAAAAGACGCGGAAGGATGGGGCACCCAGCGGCTGTGGGAGACAATAGAGACTGCGAGGAAGCAACCGTGACCAAGGAGTCGATTCGCGTGCTGATTGTCGAGGACCACCACGTGGTGCGCCAGGGACTGGTCGCGCTGCTCAATGTAGTGGATGGCCTTGAGGTGGTGGGCGAAGCCGCGGATGGCGTGGAGGCCATCGCGCAGTTTCGCAAGCACCAGCCAGCCATCACGCTGATTGACCTGCGGCTTCCGCGACTGAGCGGCGTAGAAGTTATTGAACGCATCCGCATGGAAACGCCGCAGGCGCGCTTCATTGTGCTGACCACTTACGACGGCGACGAGGACATCTATCGCGCCCTGCAGGCTGGCGCGCGCGCTTACCTACTGAAAGGCATGACTAGCGAGGAGTTGATCGCGACCATTCGCGCGGTTCATGCCGGCAGGTCTTACATTCCGCCGGCGATCGCCGAAAAACTGGCCGAACGCATGGGCACCGAAGAGTTGACGCCGCGAGAGTTCGACGTGCTCGAGCAAATTGTTCATGGCAAGAGCAACAAGGATATCGCGACCGAATTGGTAATATCAGAAGCCACAGTGAAGACGCACGTGAACAGCCTACTGGGCAAGCTGGGCGTGACTGACCGGACGCAGGCGGCCACGGCGGCCATTCAGCGCGGCATTGTTCCGCTCGAATCCCTCAGAAAGACGAAGCTATGAGACGAGATCTGACCAGGAAACTGGTTTTTACAGGACTCATCCTGTTGTTATTGTCCCCCCTTGCGCAAGCCCAGAGAACGGCATGGCGGCAGGCCACTGACGCGGAACTTGCGTCGTTGTTGCCGGCGCGGGCGCAGGTGGTAACGGAACATATCGAGACCGAGATGCGCACTGCCTCAGGCATCGTGAACGGCAGAGGCCAGTTCATCGCCGGGGTGGTGCTGATCACGGCCGGATATTCGGCAGCCGACAAATATTCGCACTACCTGATTGTGCAGGCGCCGGTCAGCATTGGCGGTGTCGAACTGAAGCCGGGGAAGTATGTTCTGGGTTGGGTGCGCACGGGCGACGCACTGAACGTGCGCCTCTACGAGGCTGCCACGGGTGCGCCGGTGGGATCTACGGAGGCGCATCGCATTGCGGGGTCGAGCCGAGTAGAGAGTTTGCACATCTGGCCTCCCTCCGGCAAGGCATTGATTCAAATTGGACGGTTCGGGATACCATATCAGTTAGGCGAAAAGTAGCGGAAACCGGCAGCTATTAGAAAGACAATTTCGACGCGAACTGTATCAGGCGCGGATTGGTTCCAGGGTCGGTGCTGGTGACTACGCCAAAGTTACCGTTATTACTTGTGCAGCACGTTGTATTCGGTGGCGCAAACTGTTTGT
>Ga0224555_1001096_pt1 | contig 39684 bp, 19 predicted proteins | sample 714S23034metaG_FD_180687 | JGI IMG/M metagenome (GOLD analysis project Ga0224555, IMG submission 180687) | Peat soil microbial communities from Stordalen Mire, Sweden - 717 S2 30-34 | ecosystem: Environmental > Terrestrial > Soil > Wetlands > Peat | place: Sweden: Norrbotten County, Stordalen... | reverse complement strand
AACGTCTCGGGCTGAGCGAGCTGATCTCCGACAATCTGACCGATGCCCGTCGCGGCAGGAATACGCAATTGCCTCTGGCGGATCTGTTGCGCCAATCGATATACAGCCGCCTGGCTGGATATGAAGATCTCAACGACGCCGAGCGCCTTTCCCAGGACCCGACCTTCCGCTTGATTGGCTCGGAGAAGATCCGGGATCGCGGCGCGGCGCTTCCCTCCCGGCTGCATTGGTTTGAGACCGAGGTGCTGACGCAAGCTGTGAACCTGCGCGGTCTGGCGGCGATGAACCGGGGACTAATTGCAAAGGTCGAACGACAGGAGTGGACATGGCGGGCAGTGCTGGACATGGACAGCACCGAGATCCCGGTCTACGGAGAACAGGAACAGAGTGCCTACAACAAACACTATGAATCCACCTGCTATCACCCGCTACTGCTGTTCAACAGTGCGGGCGACTGTGTTGCCGCAAGACTGCGGCCAGGCAACGTTCACAGTGCCGATGGCTGGGAGCAGCTTTTGCTACCGGAGATCGAACGGCAGCAGAAGCTGGACAAGGAGGTCTGGTTCCGGGCCGACGCGGCCTTTGCGAAACCGGACATCTACGAAGCACTGGAAGAGCGTGGGGCGAAGTACGCGATCCGGATTCCGGCCAACGACTGCCTGATGCGGGATATTGCAGAGTTGCTGACTCGTCCGGTAGGCCGTCCGGCTTACAAACCAGTCGTGTGGTACAAGGGCTTTCTTTACCGGGCAGCCAGTTGGACTATGGCACGGAGGGTGGTTGCCAAGGTGGAATTTCATGCCGGGGAGCTGTTCCCTCGGGTGGGCTTCATTGTGACCAACACGCTGCTGAGAAACCGCAAGGTTGTCCATTTCTACAACCAGCGCGGCAAAGCGGAGCAGTGGATTAAGGAGGGCAAGCAGGCGGTGAAGATGACGCGGCTGAGCTGCCACCGGTTTCGCGGCAATGAGGTTCGGCTGTGGCTCAGCATTCTCGCCTACAACCTGGGAAACCTGTGGCGGCGGCTGGTGCTGCCAAAGGAAATCGGAAAGTGGTCGCTTACCAGCCTTCAGCAGAGGCTGGTGAAGACGGGAGGGCGGTTGGTGAAGCACGCGCGGTACTACTGGCTGATGCTGGCGGAAGGGCACCTGACGCGCGGGCGGTTCGCAGCAATGTTGCGACGGATTGCGACGTTGCCCCTTCCGGCAAACTAACTATGATCGCGCGGCCAAATCAAATCGCTGAGGAGAAAGGAGGAGGAAAGAGTGTCCGATAAATCGACGAGGAAGGCTCCCGATTACGCGGTCGAGTCCAGGGCGGCACGGAATCGCTCTGTTTTCGACCGCAATTGCAGCATTAGTCTTGCAAGACCCATCAGGAGCGGTACAATTCAAGCGAATCGGTGCAGAAAAAGGAGATTCCTATTGAAGGCATTCCTGGCAAGTCCGTGATAGCTCCAGCATTGAGGAAAACGAATGAACACAAGGGCCAAACAGCACCATTGCTTCTTTATGGCGCATAACCCTTTCATTCGCCCGGCCGGCAAGACCCGTGGGAGAAACATCTCAAGAACTGTTGCTCTAACCGCTCTATTTGCAATGTGCGTGATTGTTGTCCTTGGAAGCCCATCACTGGCTCAGGTCAATGGCCAGGGGCAGCTTCCCTACATGGGTTGGAGCAGTTGGACTCAGGAAGTTCTGCATGGCTCGGCCTGGGAGACTGAAGCTGAGATCAAGATTCAGTCCGACGAGTTGAAATCCTCCGGACTGCAGGCGGCCGGATACATTTACATCAATATGGATTCGGGATGGGCGAGCGGATTCGATAGCAATGGCCGACCTGCGGTCAATTTAGCGAAATTCCCGGATGGCATGGCCGCAACGATCCAGTACATCCATAACAATGGACAAAAGGCTGGAATCTATTGGATTCCCGGCGTGGAACAACCGGCATGGTCGGCAAATTATCCTATTCTCGGTACCCCCTATACGCTACAGGATATCGTCCTGCAGGATACTCCCGGCAACGCGTTCAGTTATGGTGCCACCGCGCCATATCACAAGAAAATAGACTTCACGAAGCCCGGAGCTCAGGAATATGTGAATTCGGACGTCGCTCTTTTCGCTTCATGGGGAGTCGATTTCATCAAGTTGGATAGCGTAACCCCAGGGTCTGACCACAACGATCTTACGATCGACAACCGCCCAGACGTTGCGGCCTGGTCGCAGGCTGTAGCACACGCAAGCCGTCCAATATGGCTGACTGTTTCTTGGAACCTGGACCACAACTACCTCAGCACGTGGCAGACGTATGCCAACGCCAGAAGGATCGACGACGACATCGAATGCTATTGCAGCACGGCTACTTCATGGGCGAACGTGGCCCTGCGATTCACCGCTCTTGCAAACTGGCAGAATGATTCCGGCCCCACAAAGGGATGGAACGATCTGGACTCGCTTGAAGTCGGCAATTCTACCGATGGACTAACTAACAACCAACGGCAGACTCAGGTGACCCTTTGGGCCATTGCCAATGCTCCTATGTTCATCGGGGACGACCTTACCACGGTGGGTGCCGTCGGGTTTGCCGACCTCGAGAACGCTGCGGTCAACGCAGTTGACCAGTCCGGAAAACCCGGCCTCCTGATTACCGCCGGCAATAACCAGGTTTGGGCATCTCCTGCGCTATCCAACGGAAAATACAACGTAGCCCTGTTCAATCTGGGCAGCAGCACTTCTACAACCACCGTGAACTGGACCAGCCTGGGCTTCAGCGGGTCTGCAGACGTCTACAACGACTGGACCGGCACCGATCTTGGCATCTATGCCAATAGCTACAGTGCGTCCCTCGCCACCGATTCTTCGAGTCTCTTGACCATCACGCCGGTTAACGGGTTGATCGCCTTCAGCGTGCCGCCTTCCTCCAGCGTTGCAGAGGGCAGTAGTGCGGGGACAGTCACCGTAGAAGAGTTGAACCCAGACGGTTCGGTGTATATCTCGGGCTCCGATCAAATCACGCTAACCGTGACCGGTCCTTTAAGCTACTTACAGACCTACCAGACGAACGCAGTGAGCGGAGTGGCAAGCTTCAACCTATCGGGCGTGACCCTTGCCACGGCGGGCACATACAACTATGTGGCTACCTCCGCGACCTACACCGCGCAGACGGTTGCGGCGACCGAAAGTGTCGCGGCCTCCGTAATCGGCAGCTTCACGGTGGCAGGTGTGCCCTTCACGGCGGTAAACGGCCAACCGTATACCGTTACCGTCACCGCTAGGGACACCGTCGGCTCTATCATGACGAGTTTCACGGGAGCGGTAACGTTGATCAGCAGCGACCCAGCCGCCTCGACCGCCCCGTCGAGCTATGTTTACCAAACTTCCGACCTTGGCGTTCACACCTTCGCTGTCACGCTGAATACCGGCGGCTTGCAGTCCATCACCGCGACCACCACAGGAGGTGCGACGGGCTCTGAGCCTGGCATACAGGTCGGCGGCTTCATCTGGATGGCGAACAACAACAGCACTCTCACCAGGCTCACTGAGGCCGGCACCGGCTTCACCACCGGTTCCGGCGCCGGCGGCCCGGCAACCTACGGCGGTATTGCGTTCGACGCCACCGGCAACCTGTGGTCGGTCAATTCAGCAGCCAATCAGTTGCTGTTCGCCACCAACACAGGCAGCGGCGCGACGACATACGCCGGCGGTGGACTCGACGCTCCGGCGGCGATCGCGGTGGATGGCGCAGGCTACATCTGGGTGGCGAACTCGGGCAACAATACTGTGTCAGTCTTCAACAATGCCGGTGTCGCGCAGAGTCCGAGCGTAGGCTACGGCACCTCGGATGCACTCAACGCGCCGAGTTCCGTCGCTATCGACAACACCGGCGGCGTCTGGGTGACGAGCAAGAGCAGCAACTCGGTCACGCACATCTTAGGCGCTGCGACGCCGGTGCTTACGCCGGCCGCGTTCGCCACCGCCAACGCAGCACTGGGAACCACGCCGTGAGCCGGCCCTCTCCAGTCTCCTTTCCACCTCTCACTCCCGTCGCACTGCGATCACGCCGCAGATCCAAAGGTACGGGCCCCACATGCGTCTATTGAATCTCATCTCCTCCGTTCTCGTCCTCGCGGCCACATCGCTTATGCTCTCAGGCTGCGCTGGATTGCAAAGCACGACCGCCAGTGCCACCCCAAAGGCGATCACGCTGGCCGATATTCATGGCTCGGTCTTCGGCGGACAGCAGCCAATCGTCGGCGCAACCGTGCAGATCTATCAGGCGGGCGCGACCGGCTACGGCCAGGGGGCCAGCGGTCTCATCTCGGGCGGCGGTGTACTCAGCGGCAGCGGCGGCAACTTCAGCATCACAGGGCTCTACACCTGCACCTCGGGATCCCAGGTCTATCTCGTCGCGACTGGCGGTAATCCCGGCGTGGGAACTAACAATAACGCCGCATTGATAGCCGGTCTCGGCTTGTGCAACAACCTCACATCGAGCTCTTTCGTTCAGGTCAATGAAGTCACGACCGTCGCCACCGTCTGGGCTTTGGCGCCGTTTATGAACGACGTCAATATCGGTGCGCCGCCGTCCAACCAGAGCGGGCTCGCAAGCGCCTTTGCCGACGTCAACACGCTGGTCAGCACGGCCACGGGCCTCTCCCCGGGTGCCAATCTGCCGATCGGGACCACCGTTCCCAGCGCCGAGGTCTATGCGCTGGCCGACGTTCTGGCCTCCTGCATCAACTCAACCGGTTCGGGCGGGGGTGGCGCCTGTGACCGGCTGTTCGCCTACACCACTGTCGGCGGCGTAATGCCGATCGATACGTTGGCCGCCGCGATCAACATCGCGCGCTACCCAGCGTCGAATGTCAACAGCATCCTCGCTCTTGTCGGCGCCACGCCGCCCTTCGCGACCGACTTTGCCTCAGCCAACGATCTTTCCCTCGCGGTGACGTTCACCGGCAGCGGCCTCAACGGCCCCGCCGCAGTCGCTATAGATGCGGCCGGCAACGTATGGCTGGCCAACTCCGGCAATAACTCAGTCACCGAGTTGTCGCATACAGGCGCCGCGCTCTCTGGCGGCAACGGGTACACCGCTGGTTCGATGGCTGCGCCTTCGGCCATCGCCATCGACACCACCGGAAATGCATGGATCGCCAACTCCGGCAACTCCACGCTGACTGAGCTGATTCCCTCGGGCGCCAACGCCGCAAACTCGCCGTTCTCCGGTGGTGGCCTATCGACGCCAACCGCCATCGCCATCGACGGTCTGGGCAATGTATGGCTTGCTAACTCCGGCAACAACTCTGCCTCGGAATTCTCTCCCTCCGACGGTGCGCTATCCGCCGCAATCTCAGGTTTCACGGCCGCCGGCGTCTCCGCTCCGGTAGGTATCGCCATCAACCCACACTAGCCGAATACGCCGCTACTCGTGCTATGGCCACGTGATTATCTAGTGAAGTGTTCTTCTGGGCTGCGGGCGGCCTTTCATCTTGGCAAGTTGCCTGCCCTCCTTCATAAGGTGATCCGATGGTGAGGACGGCTCTCATATGGGGGTGTTTGAGAATGCCGCAAAATCGTACCCCGAAATTTCTCCTCTTGTTAACCTCAATAGTCATGCCTGGTGCGCCTACACTGCTCGCGCAATCGTCTGCGGAGAGTGGACGGGTTCAGTTGGCTCGTGCCGAGCAACAGCTTTTGGGAGATCTCGGCAATGGATATTATCGGAACCCTATTATTGCGGGTGACAATGCGGACAATTCCTGCGCGTCTTCCTGTCGCCCTCAGAGACCACTTGGATAGGCTAAGGATTGATCTCTTGGACCCGGCGAACACCACTCTCCGCAAACAGTTCCAGCTGCGATATGACGAAGGATTTGACCAGAGCAGATCAGCGGCTAAGAAGGCGACGAAGGTATCCAAGGCAGGTAGCCGCCGGCAACCGTCCTCTGCTGGAATCCACAATCACCCTTGATACTGTGGGCCAAACCAAGTTGCCAAACTCATCCGTGAACCCATCTACTCGACTCCTATACGATTGCAAATCCGCTGCCCAGCAACTCTCGATTAGTGTTCGAGCGCTCGGCTACCTGATCCAACAGCAGAGGATTGCCACGAGACGAATCGGCAAAAGGGTCCTGATACCCCATGCTGAGCTGGTGCGATTTGCTCGTGGGAATCACACGGATCCGATATGTCGCCCGAATAAGGCCGGTGACAGCTCAGGGCCAGCCGCAGTCTGAGCACACGCTTGGATGAGCGTTGCCTAGCGGATCCCGTGGTAATGCTTTCGGCCCGTGGTAATGTTTTGCGCTAGGAGAGGGCGGAATAGAGGGGTTCCGGATAGCCCAGATAGACAGCAGGGAATCACCCTAACTCACCTGTTATCTGTTATCTATCTTATATTTCAATAAGATGCAGGAAGGAATGGCGGAGAGACAGAGACTATCCACTTTAGCATGATATCTTATTGATAACAAAGCATGTCAACTTCCGTGGTAAGATCATGGTAAGAAAAATTGGGGTTGACGGATGGCCAATAGATCGACGGTGTTGGTGTGGAACTGCAAGACCGAACAAGGCTGGAGGAGGTATCCGGCACTAATCGGAAAGAATGGCCGGGTCAGGAAGGGAATCGTTCTGATTGATGGCGTCGAGAAGACGTATCCAGAGGGACGCTTCCAGGTCCGGTACTTCGAAGGCGAAAGAACGGTCTACGAGAATGCCGGCCAGGACGCCTCCTTTGCGCTCGCGATGCGCGACAGGCTGGCTCAACGCAAAGAGATCATCGCCGACGCCAAGGGTGCCGGCATCGCAGTTCAGGAAGATACCAGCCGCATGGCCATCGGCCCGGCGATCGACAAGTATCTTCAGCGCTGCCGGGACATGGAAGCAAACGAAGCGGTGCAGACCTACGGGGTCGCGCTCGACGACCTGGTTGTGGCCGTCCCCAGCCTGAACTTCGTCGATGAGATCAACGCGGACACTATGGTGAAGTTTGGGGTCGCCCTTCGCAAGAAAAGGAACTCGCAGAGAACGGTTTTCAACAAGCATCGTGCGGTGCTCGGCTTCTTGCGCTGGTGCGGGGCCGATGTGAAGGCTCTGAAGATCAGCACGCCGAAGTTCGAGAAGAAGGTGCCGCGGATGTACACGGACGAGCAGATTGCAGCCCTGTTGAAGGCGGCTCCCGACGGGTATTTCCGGTTGGTGCTCGAGGTTCTCCGCATGACCGGCCTGCGCGACCAGGAAGCGGTTCATCTTGGCTGGCACCAGATCGATTTCAAGCGCAAGCTGATTCTCGTCCGCTCATCTCCGGAGTGGGGCTTCCGCATCAAGGACAAGGAAGAGCGCGACGTCCCGCTGCCGGACAAGCTGGCTGTGCTCCTGAAGGCCTGGAAGAAGAAGCGGGGTGGCAGAAAGCTGGTGTTGAGCAAAGACAGAGACGTGCCGTATCGCCATTGGCTTCGTGATCTGAAGAAGGTCGCCCGAGATGCCGGGCTAAACTGCGGGGTTTGCGAGGGCTGCAAGAAGAAGCACCGACAGTGCCGGAAATACACCCTTCATTCGTACCGCAGGGCGTACGCAACGGCACTTCATCGAAAGGGAATCGGAGTACGGGACATTATGCAGTTGCTGGGTCATGCAGATATTGCGACCACCATGGCCTACCTGGCGCCCATGGAGGCCCAGGAAGCGCACAAGCAGGTCAACGCCGCGTTCAGTTGATGCGGAAGGTGCGATGGTGCTGGATACAACGGGAGATTTCACTGAACTTATTGGGAATGTGGGTTCTGGCGGCGAAACCGGCATCGCGGTGCGCAGAAGGCGATTGAACTTACCCCGGGAGATCTGCTTCGTGTCGCTTCGGCGACTGAGGCTGCCGCGAGGCATCCTGACCGCGGGGCAGAAGTCAGCAGAGGGCATATTAGACCATGACGTCGGCAAGGCTAGTGAGGCACTCCAAAGCCGAAAGGCGGAGTCAACAGATAGGCTGAGCCGGGAACGGTGGTTGAAGGCCCAAACGAGAGGAGAGGCAAGTAGGACATGAGTCTCAGGGACGACATGCAGCAGAACATTCAGAATGAACTGAACTTTTCTCCCAGGCCAGCAGGTGAAGCCTGCGAAGCAGGAAGGGAAGAGACTGAATCGCCCCCGGCGATGAATGACCCCGAAAGCCCAGCCAGCACAAGTCGATTGATGGAGGAAGTAACTTCAAATCGCTGGGACTACCTTCATTGGTCGACGAGTGATGGCGTAACTTCTCGAACCGCCGTGTACGGACCCGTTCGCACGGTGGTGTGGCAGGGGTCAGCGGGCAATTGCTGCCCCTATGCCGATCAAACGGCGTTTCCGGCAACTTCAAGGCGGCGAACCGCTGGCCCGGTGAACTTGCACAAAAACCCGACTTTATGGGCAGTTCGATTACAAGCAGGAGACCTCAGATGGTATAGCCGCGCGCCCTCCGGATCCCGTTTACTGTTGGCGTGATACCAGCGGGTTCACCGGTTGACTCACCGTACTCGCGAACTCCGGAGGCACGGTCCCATACAGGTGCATGGCCGCCTGAAACTCGCGCGTAGCGTCATCAGGCTGATGCCGCGCGACGTATGCTCTCGTCAGCGCCTCGCGCGCGTTGAGCGAGCCTGGGTCGAGCGTCACCGCCGTCTCTGCCTGCGCCACAGCATCGTCGACCTTGCCGCTACGCAGGAGTCGGCTGACAGTCATGTAGTGGCTGACGGCAGCGAGCCTGTTCACGACAAAGGTGCCGTCGAACTCGAGAATCTCTCCGGCGATCACATGGGCCGGCTGCATCGCGGCAAACTCCTGGTAGGGATTGAAGTTGTTAGGCCCCCAGAAAGATCCTGCCGTTTCTTCTGTGCTGACGAATACCGGCCCCTGGATCTGTTCCGGAATCGCCTGTTGCTGTCCGGTGTCTAAGATCATCGAGAAGAAGGTCGGCAGCCGTTTGCACGGAATCCCGAACTTCGCTGGATTGGGCGGTGCCGAATAAGCCAACCAGCATTCCGCGATGTGCCTCTTCGTCAGCTCAGCGTCCAGCGCCTTCAGCCCACCACCCCAGCCCACATTCGAGTCCGATAGCACGCGGTAGGTCCTGCTCGGGCCGCCGAAGAACTCATTCGAGTACGGCAGATCGTTCGGAAAAGCGTGCAGCGACGAAGCCACATGCAGCACCAGCAGGATCGACACCGCCCAGGCCCACACGCGCGACTGACGTGCCAGGCTCACCGCACCCGCCGCCGCCAGCACCATCAGAAACGGCATCGCCGGCATCGCGTGCCGGATCCCGATGTCGAGCTTCGAGGTCAGCGCTGCGCCGAAGAAGATAACCGGAGGAATGGCAAGGAACAACACCTCGCGGCGTACGTCGCTCCGCCACAGTGCCTTGCTGAAGGGAATCAGCAACAGGAGCAGCAGAAAGCCGATCGTCGACTTGATTAAGAACGCCGCCGGAAAGTAGAACCAGCGGCCCTGCGGGTACATCCTGCCGAAGAGGTACATCACTCGCCCGTCGCGACTCAGCATCGTCACGTCGGTAAAGCCGTAGAGATATGCTTCGGGCAACAGATGATGCCTCTCCGCAAAGCCGATCGCCTTGGCCTCCACAGGATGATGCAGCCCCTGCAGATAGATCGCCGTGGGAGGCGTGATCTGCGCACCGCCTGGCCTGGCCGCATAGCGAAACCCATAGAACGCCCACAGGATCGTCACCGACACAGCCGCGATCACCGCCAGCGAGACAGCCATGCGAACTGCGCGCCGCCCCCGGCTCTGCGCCCCCGGCACGTTCGTGCCCTCCGTGGCCGCAGCGGGCCGGTCCCGCAGAACCTCGGTCGCAGCCAGCAGGATCAGGATCGGAAAAACCAGAATCGCCGAGTGCTTGGCCGCCAGCGAGAATCCCGCCGCAACAGCACAAACGCCCAGCCGTACCAGCGACGGCCACTTCAGGTAACGATAGAAGGCATAGAGAGTCGCGAAAATGCAGCAGGTCGCACCCACATCGGTTCCCAGCAGGGGCCCGTGCGCCACCAGCAGAGGATCGAAAACAAAGAGAGTCAGCGCGAATAGCGCCACCGTCTCACCGAACATCTCGCGCGCGGCAACCGTGAGCAGCACCGCCAGCAGGAAGGCAAAGACACTAACCGCCGTCCGCGCGTGGTTCAGCAATCGACCGGAGCCGGGCGTCCCCAGCAGCCGCGCACCGTCCATCGCCGATTCACCGCGGAAGAAGCTGTGTCCCGGCTCCGGGTACTGCGGCTTGTCCGCGAGCACCAGCGGCAGCGAAGCCACCAACTTCACCAGCGGAGGATGCTCTGGATTGATGCCGAAGTCAGAGCGAAGCCAGTATGAGTAGCCTGCATAGAGATGCGCCGGCTCGTCGAAGGTCTGCGACTCCAGCCTCGCCGACAGGAACATCTCAAGGCCATAAACCAGCAACAATAGGGCAACCGAAGGAACAAATAGCTTCGGCTGCCAAAGGCGTCGATCCGAGGACATGACTCACCCCATCTACTTCTGCTGAAGTTTTCTGCAATGGTCCTGAAACTTTGAGGAAGGTATGAGTCGCCCGGGCCCGGAACTGCCCGCAATTACAGCAGATAGAGCCGCTACAGGCAAGCGCCCTCGGTTCTCGGCGACACAAACTTCCTCGAAAACGGCATTTGAGCAAGTTCAACGTGCCGAACCCGCTGGCCCGGCGAACTTGCCGACCGGTTGCACGGACTCGCCGGAGAACCCAACCGTAGTGTTGGCGCTGGTGGGCGGCGCGGGCGCGCTGTTTTCGGCGGGGGCTCGGATCGAGGCGCGGCGTAACTTGTACCAGCGGTAAGCATCTAGAGCCAGTCGGGAAACAGGCAGCAGTGTGAGCTTGCCGATGCCGATGCGGTAGATCGCTTGTGGATGCTGGTAGGCTCTGTCCGAATCGTTCCAGTAGATCAGGATGCCGCTCCAGATCATGGTGAACAGCACTGGAAAATTCACCCAGTGCATCCAGCGAATTGCGAGCGGATGCTTCCGTTCTAGACGGATGCTTGCAGCAGCGGTCCCGGTATCGGCAGTCCTATCGGCTCTCAGGACAGTCATACGCAGGCCTTAGTTTTCTCCCCAGCGTAGACGCAATGGTAGCGGTCGAGATCACCCTAGATCAACATCGCGGCTCCCTTTGCGCTGTTCTTGACAGGCATATAGGAACGGCGCATGGTGTTTGCTGAGTTCTGGGCCAACCGAGTCAATCGCGGGCGCGGCCAAGGTGGGTTGCGGGATTCGAGGAGAGGAAAGCAATGAGATCCAGACGGCTGGCGGCGATGATCGTATTGTTCTCAATGTTTCTGCCGGCGGCTCTCGGCTCGGTGACTCCATACCCGGCGTATCCAGGCGCTGCGGAGAGCCTGGCGTACAAGGTGACAGTCGACGGCCAGCCTGTATTTGTGCATCGCCTGCCCACCTACAACCAGTTCCAATGGATGGATCATGCCAGCTTCTCGATGCCGACGCCCGGCAAGGTACACATCACGATTACGTCGCTTGTGAACGAGCGGAACATCGTCACCTGTTATATCCGGCCGCTCGCGTATGACATTCACCCTCAGATCAACGGCAAGACGATCAGCTTCGACCTCGATCAGCCACGGTACCTGGTGATCTTTTTCAACGAGGAGCCGACCTTCCAGAGCCCCGGGCTGCTGCTGTTTGCTGAGCCAGAGGAGAAGAGCCCGCCGAAGCTCGGCGACGCTAACGTGGTTAATATCCTGGACTACAAGGTCGACAACACCGGCAAGACGCTGGAGACCGCAAAGATCAATCAGGCGATTAGCGAAGTCTCCGGCAGGCCTGATGGCGGCGTGCTCTTCTTTCCTGCCGGGGTTTATCTGACTGGCACGATCGTCATGCAGAGCAATGTCAAGCTCTACGTCGAAGCGGGTGCACTTATACGCGGGTCGCGCAGGAGTGCGGACTATGGTTCGCCGTCGATGACCGCCGGGCAACGGCCGCTGCGGGCCCTCGTCGTCTTCAACAACGTCGAGAATGCCGGTCTGATGGGGCGGGGCGCGATCGACATGGAAGGCTACCCGTGGCTCTGGCACGACTTCCAACCTGACACCGGGGATGGCAAGGCCCGATCGGACGAGGGCCTGGTGAACGATCCGCATGGAACGGGAGTGAGGGGCTACATCGTCAACCACTGCCGCAACATCTCGTTCCAGGGGCTGCTGCTGCTGCGGTCCGCCTATTGGACTGCGACTGTCTCCGACAGTGAGAACTTCTCCGCCACCAACATCAAGATCGTGAACCGCAAGCAGCAGTACCACGACGACGCCTTCGACTTCACCGGCAACAGCAAGCACATTCTTGTCCAGGACAGTTTTGCCATGACCATGGACGATACTTTCGCTTTTTACGGCGGCAAGAACTCGACAGTAGAGGACGTTGTGGTGAAGGGATTCGTGAACTACACATACACTTCGGCGCTGGCGATCGGGTATGGCGGTGCGCCGAACATCAGGCACCTGCACTTCGAGGATGTGCATTTCGTCACCAACCAGAACAAGTTCGCCGTGTGGATTCAGCTCACGCCCGCATACTTCACCGGCAAGGGTTACACCTCGGGACAGAAATCGAGCGAGGGCATCACCCTGGATGATTTCAAATTCGTCAACACAACATTCGAGAACGACGGCGGCCACATCTACATCGACGGCGGAAGAGACGTCCTGACCAACTTTGTCTTCGAGAACTGCACCTTCGGAAAGCCGACGCGGCCCGGTTTCATCATGGGCCCCGGAATAGGTCCCATACTCTTCAAGAACGTCCGGATGAACGGGGAAGTGGTGCGAAGTGCCGCGCAACTCAAGCGCGATGGCTTTGAGCTTTCCGTGCCGGTCAAGTTCGAGCCGTGAGTCCGGGCGGCCGGTTCTGCGTGCCTAGGCCAGCGCGCGATTCAGGTTTTCGATCGCTTCGTCGACTTCCTGCGTGCTCTTGAAGCCCACTGTCACGCAATCCACGCCGGCGTTCTGGAATGCAAAGCGCATGGCCGCCTGGCGGTCTTCGCGTTGTGTGAAGCTGCCTTCACCGACAAGTTTCATACTGATCACGCCCATGCCTTCCTTCTTCACCTGCTTCACGTGTTCGACCACCTCGCCCACGCTGTCCGGACTATTGCTTGTGCCTGTCGGCCCATCCATGCGCGTGCCGTTGTGGTTCATGCGGATCATCGCAACCTCGAGCCACTTGTTGCCCGGCATCTGGCGCAATGCGGGCAGGCCGTGCACCGAGGCCCCGCGGGTTCGTATGAGCTTCTTCGACTGCGCTTCGAGGATGCCGTCCTGCCAGCGACTACTGGTGGCGGCCCAGTCGGGCGTGTGCTGCCAGTGCAGCAGCATGATGTCGAAGTACTCGGCTTTGGAAGCGCGCAGCATATCGTCGAAGCGTTGCTTTGGATCGACGCCCTCGTCGGTGGTCACTTTGTTCATCAGTTGATAGCTGTCGCGAGGGAGGCCTTTGAGCGCTTCGCCGAGCATGCCCGGAGTGACGTAGGCTTCCGCCGTCTCGAAAAACCGGATGCCGCGGTCGTACGCGTAGTGGACCAGGCGCGTGAATTCCTGCTGGCCGAGCGCAGCTTGCACGCGGCCATTGTTGCTGCCCGTACCGAAGGCCAAGCGCGAGACCCGCATCCCTGATTTGCCAAGAGTGACCAGGTCGGTAGCTGTGCGCGGCGCGGCGTGTATGGAGAGACTGCCGACGCTGCCGAGCGCTCCTACGGCGATTGAGGCTTTGAGGAATTCGCGGCGGGAAAGTGGGCTCATGGGGGCTCCTTGACGGGACCGGGCGGCCTTGCGGACGAACTTTGGTGAGATGCTATCACGAAGCCGCAGCTCCTGGAATCGGTCTTCTGTACTCCGGCGTGCGGCGTGGGGTATCGTGACTGGATCGAAATTCTCTGTGTCCCTGGAGGATGTATGAACCGGCGTGACTTCACCAAGTTGTCCACTTTGGCCGCGGCTTCCATGCGGCTGCCGCGTGTGCTGGCCCAGAGCGACGCCCCCGCGCAGAAGCCGGTTGGCTACGGCGTTGTCGGGATCGGGTCGATCTCCACGGCGTTTATGGAGGCGTGCGCCAACTCGCCGACGGTGAAGATCACCGCGCTGGTGACCGGGCATCCCGAGACCAAGGGGGTGCAGTTCTCGCAGATGTATGGCATTCCTAAGAGCTCCATCTATACTTATGAGGCGTTCGACCGAATTCGCGAGAACAAGGACGTTGAAGCGCTGTATATTGGGCTGCCCAACAGCATGCACTGCGAGTACACGGTGCGCGGCGCGCAGGCTGGCAAACACGTTCTGTGCGAGAAGCCGATGGCGATCTCCAGCGCCGAGTGCCGCACCATGATCGACACCTGCCGCAAGGCGGACCGCAAGCTGATGATCGCGTACCGCATGCAGTACGATCCCGTCTGGCAGCAGGCGTTCGACATAGTCCGTTCCGGAGCGCTCGGGAAGGTGCAGTCGTTCCGCGGAAGTATGCTTCAATCTCAGGTACTTGGGTGGCGGCAGACGAAGAAGTATGGTGGCGGTGGTCCAATGATGGACCTCGGTGTTTATCCGCTGAACGGCATCCGCTACCTTACGCAGGAGGAGCCCTCGGAGTTTACCGCGGTGGTCGCCACCCGCGACAAGGACGACCCGCGCTTCAAGGAAGTGGAGCAGTCGGCGGAATGGACGATGAAGTTTCCGTCCGGGATCATCGCGTCGTGCGGGTGTTCCTATGGCCAGTTCGGTCCGATGACACTCAGCGTCCACGGCGATCAAGGCTATATTTCGCTGAGCCCGGCCTTCGGTGGCGGAGGCATCCATCTAACGGGCAAGGCCGGAGATAAGACCTTCGACCAGACCGGAACAGGCACGGGCCACTTCCAACTGGCGCTGGAAGGCGAGCACATGGCGGCGTGCATCCGCAACAATACACAGCCAAAGTCGCCGGGCGAGGAAGGGTTGAAGGACCTCGTCGCCATAGAGCATGTTTACCAGGCCGCCGGCACGCCGATCGCGTAGAGCTCTCGCAGCAGGCCGGGGGTTCCCAGCGACTTGTGGACGACTTCAACCCAACTCGCTCGGGCTAAGTGTATGTTCTACCGACTTCTTCCTCGACAAGAACGGCGGACCATACATTTCGGGCGGTTCAGAAGGTTGCTCATATGTGCGCATCACTGCGAGGTCCAACCTCTATGCCTATGCAAGCGACGATCCACTCGGTTTAGTAGATAGAACTGGGCTCTGTCCCAGATGAGTTGTCGGGTCAGGGAGAGTCAAGTAGTACTGCCGGTCAGACTCGCCTCGCGTCACCACTACGGTTGTGCGTGCAGCGAGGGAATGAATGGTGCCGTAACCACCACTATTGCGGCTCTTGCCGCTCCCGCTGTTTTAGCGCCCAAGCTTTCCCGCCTCGACATTGGATCGTCACTCGCCGACTTTGATCTGCTTGCGCAAGGCAATTGCATCGGAAGATCCGCCCACGCGAATCTCCACATTGTCGCTCTCGACAGCGAAGTCTTTGCCATCCCAATATGCCAGCAAACTCGCTTTCAGTGGAATCGTCACGGTACGGGTCTCGCCAGCGTGGATCGTCACTCTGCGGAAGCCCTTCAGTTCCTGCTGCGGGCGGGCGACGGTTGAGCCGATGTGTGCAACGTATAGCTGCACCACCTCGTCGCCGTCTCGCGTCCCCGCATTCTTCACGTCCACGCTGACGTTTGCGGTGCTGTCCTTCGCCAGGCGCATGCTGCTTACGCGCAGGTTTGAGTACGCGAATTTCGTGTAGCTGAGGCCGTATCCGAACGCATACAGCGGCTTGCTATCGAGGTACATATAGGTTCGTCCGTGGCGAATGTCGTAGTCCATCATGGGGGGCAACTGGTCCATCGACGCGACCCAGGTCTGAGTCAGACGGCCGGCCGGGTTGTAGTCGCCAAAGAGAACGTCGGCGAGTCCATCGCCCTGCTCTTCGCTGTTATGAGTCATCCCCAGAATCGCGGGAACGTGCTCCTGCGTCCAGGTAGTGGTGAACGGAAAGCTCGCCTGCAGGACGACGACGGTCTTTGGATTGGCTGCGAGCACGGCTTTTGCGAGTTGCTCCTGCTCGAGCGTCAGGGTCTTGCGGTCGATGGCCTCTTTGCCGTCGCTGGGCAACGGACACTTGGCCCATCCGGCATCGCAGGTTGGATGGTTGCCGATGATGACCACAGCAACATCGGCGTTACGCGCGAGATCGGCGGCGGCAGCGCCGTCCGTGCCATCTGAATATGTAACCTCCGCAGTTTTTCCGGCGCGAGCGCGAATGCCCGCCAAAGGCGTGACGGCAAACGGCGGCGTTCCGCTGTACCAGTCGAGCGCAACCTTGTCCGCCAGAGGCCCGATCACGGCGATGCGCTTTAGAGCCGTGGCCTTGAGCGGGAGAAGGTTGCCCTCGTTCTTCAGCAGCACGATGGATTGGTCGGTTACCTTGCGCGCCAGCGCTTTGTTCCTGGGCCACAGCCATGGGTCATCCACACCGGCGATGCCGGTTGGCGTGTCGAAGCCGATATGCGCATAGGGCTCGTCCGCGTGCGGATCGAGCATTCCCAGCCGGATCATGACGCGAAAGACCCCGCGCAGGTTCTCGTCGATGTCGGATTCCTTGATGAGGCCCTGCGTCAGCGCGTCCTGCACGGGCTTGGTTGCGTTCTCCAGGAATTGATTGATGCCGGCGTGGATGGCTGCGGCGGCGGCCTCAGGCATGGTCGCGTAGGTGTGATGCGCGCGCACCATGTTGCCGAGGGCGCCGGCGTCGGTGCAGATGATGCCGTCGAAACCCCAATCCTTCATCACCACATCGCGCAGCACTGGATTGGCACCCATGGGCACATGGTTCCAAGCGTTGTAGGAGGTCATCATGGCGTCGGCGTGACCATCCTCGATCGCCATGCGAAACGGCACGGCGTAGTACTCGTGAAAGAGGCGGTCGTCGAAGTTGGAGCTGGAGCCATCGCGGCCATCTTCGTTGCTGTTTGCCAGGAAGTGCTTGAGGAGTGATGCGGTCATCCATGTCTTCGGGTTGTTGCCCTGCAGCCCCTCGGAGAATGCCGTGGCCAGCGTCCCGACCAGATAGGGGTCCTCACCATAGGACTCTTCACTTCGCCCCCAGCGTGGGTCGCGGCTCAGGTCTGCATTAGGAGCGCGCACCACCAGCCCGCCCTTGTGGTACTTGTTGAAGGCCCAGCGCGTCTCATACGCTTCTTCGGTGGCGGCCTGACGGAGCAGGTCTGGGTCCCAGGTTTGACCAAGCCCGCGGGACTGGGGAAACTGCGTGGTTGGCGTGACCAGGCCGCGCCCGCCCCATCCTCCCGGGCCACCAAGCGCAAGCCCGTGCAGTCCCTCGACGTGGTTGGTTCCCACGATGCCGAGCCGCGGCACGATGGGGTCGGTGCCCAACATCGCCAGCTTCTCTTCGATGGTCATGCGCTGAAGCAAATCGGTGATGCGCGCCTCCACCGGCGCCGTCTTGTCCTGATACACCGGCTTATCCTGCGCCATCCCTGTCAAACAACCGAACCCCAGTACCGCACCTGCAGAACCAAGCGCTTCATACCCAAACTCTCCTATGCAAACGGCATGGCCGCCATTCTCTAACTGCACGTCCGGATGTTGCCACAAAAATCGCACCGGATCTCCACGCCCCGAGTTTTTGACCTGATTGCTACCCTCTCTCATGCAACGGCGTTACTCTTCCTGCATGTCGATTCAACCCATTTCTCCGCGGGCTGGGGCGCGTCCCTTCGCACGTCTTCTCCGCGCAGCCGTCGCGCTCGCTCTAGGTTCCATCGTCGCCGCGGCCCAGCCACTGGCCACGGTCGTCGTCAGCGACCCTCCCCAATGGGGCCCATACAACGGCACATTCCTTTCCGACGGTCCTGGCCTCCGGATTGCCATCAGCGACCCGCGCGACCCCATCCTGCTCGCCGACTCGCCTTGGTCGCTCTCCTGCTGGATCAAATCCAGCGATCCCCTGGACGCATTCTCGCTGGTCGCCGGTGTGGGCACCCCCGCCGCCGAGTACCCGCGCTACCTCGCCGTCGATTCCGGTAAAGTCGTCCTCTGGCTGGGCGAGGACAACCAGCTCACCGGCCCCACCAACCTCAAACCCGGCGAATGGCACCTGCTCGCCGCCTCGTTCGATGGCAGCCGCTTCCATCTCTACGTGGATGGCCAGCCCGCCGCATCCGGCACGCTGATTCTCGGCAGCCCCACCGCGCTCCTGCAGATGGCTCCTTCAGGCATGGGATCGCCGGGCCGCCACTTTGGCGGCCAGATCGCGGCCTTCACCCTGCTCCGCCGCGCGCTCTCCGACAGCGAAATGCATCAGCTCTACCTCGCCCGCCCGGACTTCTCCACCATCATGTTCGAGGAAGGCTCCAAGCCCTGGCCCATCCAGACCCGCGGCCAGGCTGGCTACCGCGCGCCCCAGGACCCCGCCACCATGCCCACCTCGCGCGCGCCGTTCTCCGCGCCAGTCGCCATCAAGCGCCCGCCCGTCGGCCCCTCGCTCACCTCAATCGGCCCCGGAGAGTGGACCTTCTCCGATGGCTGGACCCTGCGCGAAGCTCCCAAAGTCGATGGTGACGGCAGCCGCATCAGCACCGCCGCGTACGATGCCTCCGGCTGGATGCGCGCCACCGTCCCCGGCACCGTGCTCACCACCCTGGTCGACGACGGCATCTATCCCGACCCCGGCTACGGCCTCAACAACCTTGCCATCCCCGAGTCGCTCAACAAGCAGGACTACTGGTATCGCAACCAGTTCTCCGTGCCCGCCAACGCGCTCTCCGGCGGCGCCCACGCCGAACTGACCTTCGAAGGCATCAACTACGCCGCATCCGTGTGGCTCAACGGCAAGCAGCTCGGCACGATGAAGGGCGCGTTCCGCCGCGGTAGCTTCGATGTCACCTCCGCCCTCATTTCCGGCCAAAAGAATGTCCTCGCCGTGCGCATCTCGCCGCCGCCCCACCCTGGCATTCCCCAGGAGCAGTCCATCCTCGGCGGCCCCGGCGAGAACGGCGGCGCCCTGGCGCTCGACGGCCCCACCTTCGTCGCCACCGAGGGCTGGGACTGGATCCCCGGCGTCCGCGACCGCAACAGCGGAATCTGGCAGCCGGTCACCCTGCGCATCATCCGCAGCCTCAAGCTCGGCGACGCCCACGTAATCACCACCTTCCACAATCACGACACCTCGCAGGCCGCCATCGATATCGCCGTCCCGGTCACCAATCTCTCCACCGCACCCATCGACGCAACCCTCGACGCGTCCATCGAGCAGGTCGGCGTGCACAAGCGCCTCACCCTGCCGCCCGGCGAGACCCTCGTCAAGCTCACTCCCGCGGAGTTCCCCCAGCTCAATGTGCAGCACCCGCGCCTCTGGTGGCCTAACGGCTACGGCAGCCCCGAGCTCTACCACCTCAAGCTCGCCCTCAGCGCAAACGGCGTTGTCTCCGACACCAAGACCGTCCGCTTCGGCATCCGCGAGATCAGCTACGAGCTGAGCCTGCTCGACAGCACCGGCCATCTGCGCCGCGTCGAATACACACCGGCCAACTCACATGGCGACAAAAGCCCTATCGTCGACGTCAACCACGATGGCATGCGCGAAATCCCCATGCCCGAAAGCGAGGCCGCCAACATCCCCGAGGAGCGCCGCGCCAATGCCACCTCGCACGTCTCCTCGCTCACGCCCGGCTCCGAAAACTCGCCCGCGATCGAGCCGCTCACCGACCTGCGCGCCGCGCCCTACCTCGTCCTCCGCATCAACGGTGTGCGCATCGCCGCTCGCGGCGGTAACTGGGGCATGGACGACTTCCGCAAGCGCGTCTCCCGCGAACACCTCGAGCCCTTCTTCCGCCTCAACCGCGACGCCGGCCTGAACATCATCCGCAACTGGGTGGGCCAGAGCACCGAAGAGACATTTTATGAGCTGGCGGACGAGTACGGCATGATGGTCTGGAACGACTTCTGGGAGTCCACCGAGAACTACAACATCGAGGCCGAAGACCCGCAGCTCTTCCTCGCCAACGCCGCCGACACCATCCAGCGCTTCCGCAACCATCCCGCCATCGTTATGTGGTGCGGACGCAACGAAGGTGTGCCCCAGCCCATCGTCAACCTCGGCTTGGACAATCTCGTCCGCACCCTCGACGGCACGCGCTACTACTCACCCAGCTCCAACGCCGTCAATCTCCAGGGCAGCGGTCCCTATCGCTATCAGAATCCAGCAGACTATTACACCCGACTCAACCGCGGCTTCTCGGTGGAGACCGGCACGCCCTCCATGTCCACCCTCGAGTCCTTCCAAAGCACCGTCCCCGAGCCGGACCAGTGGCCCATCGACGATGTCTGGGCCTACCACGACTGGCACCAGAGCGGTAACGGAGATGTCGCGCCCTTCATGGCCGAGATCCAGACCGAGTTCGGCGCGCCCACCAGCCTCGAAGACTTCGAGCGCAAGGCCCAGATGCTCAACTACGTCTCTCACCGCGCCATTTTCGAAGGTATGAACGCCAACCTGTGGACGCCCAACAGCGGCCGCCTGCTGTGGATGACCCAGCCCGCCTGGCCCAGCACCATGTGGCAGATCCTCAGCTCCGACTACGACACCCAGGCCTCGTTCTACGGCGTCAAGAAGGCCTGCGAGCCGCTGCACGTCCAGCTCAACCTGGCCAACTACCGCGTCGACATCGTTAACACCACCGCCGCCGCGCAAGCCGGCCTTACCGTCAGCGCCAAGGTCTACACCCTGACCAACGCCCTCGTCTCCGAACAGACCGACCACAAGGACGTTCCTGCCGACTCCACCACCCCCAGCCTGCGTCTCGACCTCGGACAGTATCTGGCGCAAGGCATGGTGCTGGTCTCGCTCGAGCTGCGCGACGCGCACGGCGCCGTCGTCTCGCAGAACCTCTACTGGCTCGGCGCCAGGCCGTCCTCCTACCGCGAGTTGAACAAGCTCGCGCCCACCCAGCTCAAGGCCTCGGCCAGCACATCCACCGCCGGAGATATGGTCAAAGTCACGGTGCAGCTCACTAATCTCTCCACCGTCGTTAGCCTGGAGAACAAGCTCATCCTGCTCGACGCGAAGGAAAAGGCACGCATCCTGCCGGCCTACTACTCCGACAACTACATCTCGCTGCTTCCCGGCGAGTCGCGCACCATCCAGGTCGAGTACCCCGCCAACGCCGCCCGCGGCCCCGCCGAACTCACCCTCCGCGGTTGGAACGCCGTCGCCCAGGTGATCGCCGTAAAGTAGGCTCGTCGGTCAATGTTTTCCTGCCGCCATTCGGCAAGCCATCACCACGGTGTGATAGGCTACCGCGCGCCGCAAGATCGAAGGAAGAATTGTGGCCGAAAGGTGAGATTTATGCCAGGACATGAACTATCACGGCGCACTTTCTTGGGTGCTTCGGCGGCAGCTGGAGCTGCGGTTATGAGCCACCCGATTCACATGGCGGCGCAGGCAGCTGGAGTGAAATCCGGCGACCTGCCCGACCTCACTATCAAAGAGGCAAAGATATATGTCCTTGATCCAAGCAGCTGGAGGAACGCTGGCGCAGGTCTAAGCGGCGGAGGCGAAATCGCCTCCATGGTGACCGCAAGCGGGATTGAGGGCAATTTCACCCTTGGAAACCGGGGAAACCCACCAGGATGGGTCGATTTCGCCAAGGCCAACTGCGTTGGCAAAAACCTGTTGGATATCCTTCCCACCGTCTCCTACATTCCCCTTCAGAACCGCCCCGGCGGTGGTGCGGGCGCGGCCCCGGCAGCAGGGGTCGCTGGTGCGCCCCGCCCAGCCGGAGCGCCGGCGCCAGCCAGAATGGGCGGCAGACGAGAGTTTATCGGCGGATTCAACCCCGGCTTTAACAGCCGGCCGCATGGAACCGGAACCCCGGGGCCGAATGTGCACGCCGCAGCCTGTGACTTCATTCTGTGGGACATCCTGGGGAAGGCGGCGAACCATCCCATCTATAAGATACTGGGAGGCACCAAGGAAAAGCTGCTGGCCTATGCCAGCTCACAGCACTTGGCCAATGTCGAGGACTACGTTCCCGACGTCCTTAAGGCCCAGGCCGCGGGAACCAAAGCATACAAGATTCATCCTGGCGGAGGGCAGCACAAGACCGGTGGCCCCGTCCCCGCCTACCTCGGCCACATCGACGAGATCAAACAGGTTCGAGCCGCAGTCGGAGACGACTACACTCTGCTGTTCGACGCTGTCCAGCAATACAACTACTACGAGGCTCTGCGCGTAGGCCGCGCCCTCGACGCTTATGGGTATGACTCCTTCGAAGACCCCATGCAGACCACCGACCTCGAGGGGCTGATTGAATTACGGCAGCACCTGGACGTGCCCACCGAGGTTGGCGAGTTCCTGACTGACATCTACGACTACGGCGAGTACATCAAGCGCGACGCCATGGGCATCGTGCGGCTGATTACGGACAACGTCGGCGGCATCACTGGTTCCTTCCGGGTGGGTCAGTTGGCCGATACCTTCGGCATGCCGTGCACGCCTCACAACTGGGGCGCCTTTTACGACATGGCTGCGGCCTTTCAAGTGGAACTGGCTCTGCCTAATTGCTACTGGTTCGAGATGCCATGGCCGTGGGAGTACCCCGACCGTCCGTATGTGAAAGAGAAGTTTCGCGTCGACGCCGACGGCTACGTCCACGCCCCAACCGATCCCGGCATGGGATATCCGCTCGATATGGCCGTGGTCGACAAGTTGCTGATTCGGATTGATCGTTGACCCAATCCACAGCGGTGGGAAGGCTGCCTGTCCGAGGCCCCGACAGCCTCCTCGCGTCCGGCGCCGAATTTCGCGCAAGAGCGGGTAATCGGCAAATACGCCAACATGAGTTTGCCAGTTGTTGGCAACTCGGCAGGTCACTGGTCGAGGAGTGAAGCGGTGGCAAGCACGCATCCCTGATCACTGGGCGCGAGCCCCTCGTGCCTGGACTTCGGCGAGCGAGGCGGGAGTGTCCTCCGGAGTTCGATCGAAGACGATGCGGATGCCGCTGGTACGGGTGCTGCTTGGGAGCTGCACTGTGACCGGGGTCCCAGTGAATTGCACATCGCCACGCGTAGCGGTGTGCCACGTCATGCGATCGTCTGTAGAGGTTTGAATCTCGTAGCTGTAGCCGCCGGGATGCACAAACCGAAGCGTAACAGCCGACAGCACGTAGACTCCCTCAAGGTCGCTCTCCCACCATTGCGGGCCGGCAGCATCTGGCGCGGCAGACCAATATGTGCGTGGGTCGCCATCGGAGGCCAATCGAGACTGGTGATCAGGCGCCATACTACTTGCATTCGTCGGCCGGTCCAAGGTGATGTTGGTGGCCTCATCGGCGGCCGTACGCGTGGAGACGAAGCGCACGTAGGGACCCGGGACAGCCTCCTGCGTCTTGGCCGCAATATACGCCGGAGCGTTCTGCGATGTGATCGTGATCCGCGCGGAGGGAAGGTTGGGCGAGGTAGCTTCGATCACCGTCGAGCCGCTCCAATAGGAGCGAAACTCAATCGCGGCCTGGCCATCCAGAATGGGGATGTCGGTGCCATTGCGAAAGGCAATGCTTTTGCCAGTAGGGAAGACTCCCGGTCCGCTCACAACGCGCAGAGTGACGTCCGGCGTATTGCTGATCTGCTTACCGGCCGAGTCCACTACGGTAACGATCAGCTGAACGTCATCGGAGCCATCGGCGTGCTCGATTGTCGACGAACTAGCGGTCAACTGGATACCGGCTGCGACGCCTTCAGTAGGCCATTCTGGCGGCGGCACATGGGCAAGCGAATTGCGATACCAGTACCAGCCGCGCTTTGGCAGACGAAAGTAATCGACGATGCCCGTCGTGCCTTCTGCGCCTGCGACGGAACCATGGTCGTACATGCTCCAGATAGCCTGGCCCCCTCGCCAGTGGTATTCAGGTTGTCCGGCGAGGTCGCGCAGATGCGGGTCATACGTCCCCGGCCGGATCTCCTTCGCCGAGCCGTATTCAGTGACGGCATTCGCGACTTTGGGATGCATGAAGAGTCGCGCTCCGTCGCCGTTGTAGCCCGCAACATCGCCGATCAGATCAATGTTCCCACGCTGCGCTCCGCCAATTGCTGCCGGCCGCGTGGGGTCCAACTCGTGGCTCAGTGCTACTTCTTTCGCAAGCAGGACCCGCACCTTCGGCATCACGGAGGCCGGCGCGAAGTATGGTTCGTTCGACATGCTCCAAACGATGATCGAAGGATGGTTGCGATTGATGCGGATCATATCGCGCAGGCTCTCAAGAACATGCGCATCAAACGGAGCCTGGTCCTCTTCCTTGGTCGGATACGAGCTTGCGTTGAAATAGCCGTCGCCCTTGTAACCACCGATGCCCCAGAAGTCATTCTCGGACCAGAAGAGGACCCCATACTCATCGCATGCGTCCGCGAATGCCGAATCGTGAGGATAGTGCGAGCCCCGGATGAAATCGAAGCCGGCTTGCTTCACCATGGCGACGTCGCGCCGGGCGCCGGCATGGGAGACTGCGTCGCCCCATCCGGCATGGTCCTGGTGCACATCGGCACCATGGAAGTAACGGTGTTTGCCGTTGAAGGTCAGCCCATCATCGGCAGTCCAGGTGAACCAGCGGATGCCAAACGTCGTGCGGAACTCATCTTTCAGCCTGTTCTTCACATACACGCGGCTGACCGCAGTGTAGAGCTTCGGCGTCTCCGGCGACCACAGGTTCGGCGAATGCACATCCCCACTCTGATCGACCGTGACGAGCGCTCCGGGGCCAATCGTCTGCGCCGTAGTGTACTCGGCTACCTGCTTGCCGGAGGGATCAAGGATCGCGGTCTTCAGCACCACGGCAGCGCTTGCAGTTGAGCTGTTGCGCATCTCGGTCTTTACGTCGACCGTGGCGTCATCGTCGGAAACCTTAGGCGTAGTCACAAACGTGCCATACCACGGCACATGAACGGGTGCGGTGGTCACCAGCGAGACGTCGCGATAGATGCCACCGCTGAAGACGTGCTCGCCCGCGCGCGGATTGAGTTGGCCGTTCCATAGATTGTTCACGCGGACCGCGATCACATTGTCGCCCGGGTGAAGATCGGCAGAGATGTCCATCGAGAAGCCGGTGTAGCCGCCCAGATGCTCGCCTGCACGCTTGCCATTGACGAAGACCTCCGCGTCCTGGAAGGCACCTTCGAATTCCAGACAGTTCTGCGCGTGCGCGGTGGTCGAATCAATTGTCAGGTGCCGCCGATACCATCCGTACCCGATGTAGAAGTCAGGTGCGCGGAAGTAAGGCTCACTGAACGAGTGGGGCAGATCAACACGCTGCCACTTGCTGTCGTCGAACCCCGGATTGCTTGCCCCGGGGTCATCGTTGAGGAAGAAACGCCAGCCGGGATCGAGGTTTGTTCTGGTACGAGGAGTCCGAGTATTCGTTCCCCAGGCGGTGCCGCATGCTAGAGTGAGCAGCAAACCAATGACGAACCGTGTTCTTTGCATTTGGTATCTCGACATTACGATGTGACTGATAGCCATCAACGGCAGATGGGCGACGGCCGCGTTTATGCTCCGATAATCTTGAACGCAATGGCATGTTCGCTGGGCTGCTTTTCCGGAGGCTGCACGGTCAGCGCGGTCTCGTCCTGCTTGAATTTCATCTTGCCTGCGCCAAGCAGTTCCACGTTCTGGATTCTGCCCACGCCGTGCGTGGCCGTTGTCGCCAGGGATGGGATAACAGCTTCTTTGCCCGGCCAGCCCATTATGAAGGCGTAGAGAGCTCCGTCCTTGGTGGTAAAGCGAACGTCGTCAGCGGTGAGGTCTTGCCGGTTACTTTCGTTGAACTGTACGTTCCCGGGCTTGCTTTCCGCGCCCGGCCCCGCGCCGAAAATCTTCCACGGCCGCGTCGCATAAATACCTTCGCTGTTCACTGCCATCCATGCGGTAATGCTGTCCAGGATTGCCAACTCTTTGTCATCCGGCATCCCGCTGTTGGGCAGCGGGAAATTCAGCAGCAGATTTCCGTTGCGGCTCACAATATCCACCAGCATATCGATCACACGCTTAGGCGTTTTGTATTGTGCCCGCGTGTCGTAGTGCCAGTTGCCGATGCAAGTATCGGTCTGCCAAGCTCGGGGCCAGATTCCGTCCACCACGCCGCGCTCTACGTCGAGCATGCACATGCCGCTCTCCGCGTCGGGCCGGCTCTTGCTGGTGTAGATCGCTTCCATCTTCCCGCCGTGACGGCTCACGCTGGTGTTGTACAGGTGAGCGACAATCGCCAGCCCATCATCGCCGAACGGAATACCGCCGTCGGTGTAGAGCAGGTCGGGCTGGTGCTGGTTGACCACATCCAGGATTCGGTTGAAGTAGTTGATGCGCCACGAATCCGGGCCTTCGCGGCTCATCGCGATGGCACCCTTTGCTGGCGCGTTGACTACCTTCTGCACAAAATCCGCCGGCATCTGGCTGTAGTCGTGATACAGATCGGCATTCTCCGGGCCCGCACCGTCGTACGGCACGCCCGCCAGCGCACCGGTCTTGTCGCTGCCGTGCGCCGTACCAAACCAGCAGAAACTGTTAGACAGGTGCTCGCTCACTCCGAAGCGCAGCCCCTGCTGCCGTGCGGCCTTCGCGAAGCTGCCGAGGATGTCTTTCTTCGGGCCGCTGTTGGCCGCGTTCCAGCGCGGCTGGTACTTCGAGTTCCACATGTCGAAGTTGTCATGATGGCAACCCATCGCGACGTAATACTTCGCTCCCGCCTTCTTATAGAGGCTCATCAGGTGGTCCGCATCGAACCTGTCCGCCTTCCACGACTTGATCACATCCACGAAGCCCGTCTTCGAAGGATGCCCATAATGCTCCAAGTGGTGCTGATACTGCGGCTCGCCCTGCACGTACATCCGCCGCGCATACCAGTCGCCATACTCGGCTGCAGACTGTGGTCCCCAGTGATTCCACATACCAAACTTCGCGTCCGCAAACCAATCCGGCATGTGGTACGCAGCCAGCGATTCGCGGGATCCCTTGAACGGCCCGGGCGCGATCGCCGGAACGGGTGCGGCGGAAGCCAGCGATAAAGACTGCGCGAGGGCGCGCGATGGCCACAGCGGCCTGCTTACCCCAGCGGCAGCAGCAAGGGCGGATGTCTCTAGAAAACTGCGACGAGTGAATGTGCGCTTCATACTTCTGCAACCCTCAAAATAAAGATCAAGTAGACCCCAACAACCTAACACTTGTGGGTTCGGCAGGCCATTGAGATCTGTAGAGGACAGCAGCTTTCCTGAGTGGGTTTCCCGCGCTCGGAGGAGGCGGTCCCGGGACGCAACTTTCTGAAATCACAGGTCATTAGGGTTCCGAGATTTCTGCTTCTGTATAGTGATCCCGAACAAATATTGAGGAGTGCAAGATGAACAGACCCTTTGCCTCTGTCTTGGCTATCTTTGTGGCGGCATCCGTTGTTGCTCCGCTCCACGCGCAGGTTAAGAAACGCCCGATCCCCCGCATCGTGCAAGAAGATGGCCGCTACGCTCTCCTCGTAGATGACGCGCCGTACCTGATGCTGGGCGCGCAGGTGCACAACTCCAGCAGTTGGCCGGCCGAGCTGCCGAAGGTGTGGCCCGCGATGGAGTACCTGCATGTGAACACGGTGGAGATGCCGGTCTACTGGGAGCAGATCGAAGCGCGGCAAGGGGAGTACGATTTCACGCTGGTCGATACGCTGCTGGCAGAGGCCCGTAAGCATCAGGTGCACCTGGTGCTGCTGTGGTTTGGCACATGGAAGAACGGAAGCCAGCACTACATGCCCGAATGGATGAAGCTGGACACCGTCAAGTATCCGCATGTGACCGGCAAGAACGGGGACGCAGTGGACTCGCCTTCGCCATTTGCCGCGGCATCCCTGGAACTGGACAAGAAGGCGTTCGCGGCGTTCATGCGACATCTCAAGGCAGTTGACCCGGAGCGCACCGTGATCATGGTTCAGGTGGAGAACGAATCCGGAACCTGGGGAAGTCTGCGCGATTACTCGCCAGCGGCGAACAAACTCTTTGAGTCACCTGTGCCGCCGGAGGTCCTCAGCGCCATCCAGGTGAAGGCCGTTTCGCCCGCTCCGAACTGGCAGGAGGCGTTTGGGCCCGAGGCGGAGGTCAACTTCCACGCCTGGGCGGTTGCCAAGTATGTTGGACAAGTGGCTGCTGCGGGCAAGGCCTCTTATCCGCTCCCCATGTACGCCAATGCAGCTTTGCGCGATCCGCTGAAGCCCGGCGCACCCGGCACCTACGAGAGCGGTGGCCCCACCGATAATGTGTTGAACATCTGGAAGGCTGAGGCGCCGGCGCTGGACGTTCTTGCGCCTGACAATTACACCAACGACCCCGTTGCCTACTTGAAGGTATTGGAGCTGTATCACCGCAGCGACAATCCTCTCTTTGTGCCGGAGACGGGCGGCGCGAACAATCCGCGGTTCTTCTTTTCCGCACTGGGACTGCAGGCAATCGGGTTCTCCCCGTTTGGATTGGATTACACCCGGCAGCGCACTCCGGCAGACCCGTCTCATCCGCGCGAGGAGGCCCTCGCTCCATGGGCGATGAATTACGCGTTGATCGGCCCGATGATGCGCGATGTTGCCCGGCTCAACTTCGAAGGCAAGCTGCAGGCTCTGGCTGAAGAGCAGGGTAAGACGACGCAGATCCTGCCGTTCGGATCGTGGAACGCGGTGGTGTCGTATGGTGCGCCCAACCGCGGCCCAGCTGCGGGAAATCCCGAACCGGAAGGACGCGCGCTGGTCGCTCAACTGAAGGACAACCAGTTCCTGGTGACCGGATACTTCTGCCGCGTCGACTTCCGGCCGGCGGGGACCGAGGAGCAACGGAAGTCGCAGAACATCGTGGCAGGGACAGGACAGAATCCCTCGGCCCTGATCGACGGCAAGTGGCTGCACCGCCAGTTCCTGCGTGTTGAGGAGGGAACCTACGAGAACGGCGCGTTCAAGTTCCTGCGCATCTGGAATGGGGACGAGACAGACTATGGTCTCAGCTTTGGCGCAGAGCCTATCGTGCTGCGCGTTTCTCTCGCTACCTATTAGACTCGGCAGAATAAATGGAAGGAAGTGCGTATGCGTAAGAGCCTGTTGTGGACTTTTGGTCTGGTGATATGTATTGCTGCTTTCACGGTGTTATGCAAGGCGCAGGATGCCTCCGATGCTCCCCACCTGCGGAAACAGGGGAACGCAACGCAATTGATTGTCGATGGCAAACCGTTCCTGGCGCTGGCGGGGGAGTTGGGCAATAACTCGGCGACAAGTCTTGAGAATATGGAGCTGGTGTGGCCCAAGATTGTTGCCGGCAATCTGAACACTGCGCTTGTAGGCATCTCGTGGGCACAGTTCGAACCGGAAGAGGGCAAGTTTGACTACAGCCTGGTGGATGGGGTGATCGCCAAGGCAAGAGAGAACAACCTGCACATCATCTTTCTCTGGTTCGCTAGTTGGAAGAATGGCACATCCAGCTATCCGCCCATTTGGGTAAAGAAGGACTACCAGCGGTTCCCGCGGATTCAAATTGGCAAAGGCAGCACGGTGTCGATCTCAGGTCCGGTCGAACTGTTGAGTACGTTGGGCAATGCCACGCGAGATGCGGACGCCGCAGCCTTCGGCGCGCTGATGCGGCACATCAAGGAAGTAGATGGAACGCGGCACACCGTGCTGATGATGCAGGTGGAGAACGAAGTGGGTGTGCTGCGCGACACGCGCGATCGCTCCGCTGCCGCGAACCGCGCGTTTGCGGGACCGGTGCCGGCGGCGTTGATGCAGTACCTCGGGGCTCACAAGAATACGCTGGCGCCTGAGCTTCGCGAAGTTTGGGCGGCAAATGGTTACAAAGCATCCGGCACGTGGGAGGAGGTCTTTGGTGCGGGCAAGCCGGCCGACTTGGAGATTCCCATCCAGACGACCAGCCCGCCGATGGGCGCGCTGGAACATCAGAATAGTTGGCAGCATCTGCACTGGCCTTCGGATGAGTTCTTCATGGCATGGAACTATGCGCGGTTTGTGGAGAAGGTGGTCGAAGCGGGCAAGGCGGGCTATGACATTCCTATGTATGTGAACGCGTGGCTGCAGCAGCCCAATCATGCATGGCCGGGAACGTATCCAAGCGGGGGTCCGCTGCCGCAGGTGCACGACATCTGGCGTGCCGGCGCGCCGTCTGTAGACATCCTCGCACCCGACCTGTATCTCGAATACTTCGACGATCTCTGCGAGCGGTTTACTCGCAATGGAAACCCGCTGTTCATCCCGGAAACGAGCAATAACCCAGCCAACGCCGTCATCGCAGTCGGAAAGTACAACACGATCGGCTTCTCTCCCTTCGGCATCGATGGAAATCGTCCGATCGACGTCGAAATGGCAGCTACATATCGTCTTCTCGCCCAGTTATCGCCACTGGCCCTTGCGCACCAGGGCACAGATACCATGACTGCTGTGCGCATGAACCAGGGGGATGTGCCAAAGAACGTCAGGCTCGGCAACTACACGCTGACGCTGACTTACACGGGCAGAAGCACGCACCTTCCTCCGCAGGCCAGAGGGCAGGTGGTTGCGTCGCCGCCTCCGCCATCCGCAACGCCTGTGGCTCCCGAACCCCCATTGCAGGCGGCCGCGATTCTGATTGCTGCTGGCCCCGATGAGTATTACTTTGGCGGAGGCGGCATGCGCATCGACTTCACGCCGAACACTCCCGGCCCGGCCAATGTGGGGCTCGGCGATGTTCAGGAAGGCAAGTTTGTCGACGGAAAGTGGGTCGTGCTGCGCCAGCTCGCCGGCGATGACACGGCACAGGGAGAGATTCTCGTGCTGCGTCCGAATACGATTCTGCGCGTGACTCTCTACCGCTATCCATAGATAGCACTTATACGGCTGCTCGCCGTGGGAGTGCACTACTGCGCTGCGCTTGGTGAAAGGGTCTCCGGGATCTCCTGGGATAGGCCGTCAATGATGTCGACTGGTTTGGTGTCGAAGGTGATGGTGGCGGGTTGCAAGCCTTCGCGGGTGGCGGTGAGCTTGACGGTTCCCGGCATTAGGGTAGAACGCATGGCAACGCGGTTGATGCCGTCCTCGGTGTTGAGATAAAGGTTGTTGGTGGAGTTAGGCCGGCCCGAGTTGTAGCCTCCTCGCCAGATGGCGGGACCGGTGGCGGAGATGGTGCGGCCGGCTGAGCTCCAGGTGAAGTCGATGGGGGCGTCGTCGGTGGGGCAGCGCTCGCCTTTGGCGTCGACGACTTCGACGTCGATGAGGGCGATATCTTCGCCGTCAGCGCGCATGCCGCCAGGCGCGGTGTGGAGGGTGAGCTTAATTGCAGCGGGAGGGCCGGCAGTGGTGAGTTCATGGGTTACGACCGCGGTGGCGCCTTTGTAGCCGACGGCCTTGATCGTGCCGGGGGCGAAGGCGATGTTGGGGAACGTGTAGAGGTAGCCGTTCACAGGCTGGGTGAGTTTGCCCTGGGAGGCACCGTTGACGAAGAGTTCAACGCTGTCCACATTGTTGGCGACGACGTTGATGGTCTTCACGGTTTTGGAGCCGTTGGGTTGCGTGGCCGGGTAGGTCCAGTGGCCGATGATATGGATGTCGGGCTTCTCGTTCTGCATCACGCGCTCGGCAAAGTAGGCTTCCTTGGGCAGGCGCACGGCGTCCACCTTGCCTGAGACGCGGGAGACTTCGCTCGAATCCTGGCGGCCGTCGGCGTTTTCATCGGTGAAGTAGATGGAGGCATAGGCGGCGAACCTGGAGTGGTCAGGGTCAGTGTTAGAGATGCGATTGGACCAGAACTGCCAGTAGCGGGCGACCTGAGCGATGGCGAAGGTTTCGGAGTTGTAGTTCCAGGTGTCGTTGGGGCCCTTCTTGAAGCCGTAGTAGGGAGGGGAGTAATCATCCCAGAAGCGGCGGGAGCTTTCGTCGCGGAAGTCCTCGGTCTCGATGATGGGTTCGCGGTCGCGTGCACTGGCGTTATTGGGACCGCCCAGCATAGTGCCGAACCATTCCGAGGCAGCCACCGCCTCCGGCTGCGTCAGGGAGCGGCATCCCATCACGCGTCCACCGTGGGGATCGAACTCCTTCCGCAACGCGAGCATCTCCTCCATCTGCGGCCCGGTGACCCCGGTGTTGCCCGCCTCCCAGAAGAGAATGCTGGGGTGGTTGCGGAGATAGATGATGGAGTCGCGCATGACCTCGACGCGCTGCTCCCACTGGCGGCCCTGGGCGTCCTCTTCCTTGTCGCCGGCCGGCGCGACTTCGACGATGCCAAAGCGGTCGAAGGATTCGACGTCCTCCTTCTGCGGAGTGACGTGCATCCAGCGCATGTAGTTGGCGTGGTCGTCGCGGATCATCTGCGCCGTGAAGTCGTGCATCCACTCGGGGTAGCCGACGCCGACGCCGGCCCACTCGTCGGCAGAGCGCTCAGAGAATCCCTTCAGGTAAACGAACTTGTCGTTGATGTAAACGCCGCCGGTGCCAACGCCGCCTTTGTACTCGACCTTGCGGAAGCCGGTGGTCGTCTTGGTGACGTCGACGACTTTGCCGTCGACCGTGAGCATGGTGTAGACGTCGTAGAGATACGGGTCGTCGGGGCTCCAGAAGTGGGCGTTGGTCAAGGGGCCGGTAGCGGTGAGCACGGTCTTCACGCCGGAGAGGATGTCGACGCCGGAGCCCTGGAACGTGGCGCGGACGACGCCGTCTTTGTCGACGACGGCGGCGGAGAGAGTGACGTTCGCCTTGGGTACCTGGCGGTCAGCGGTGGCGTTGTGCACCTGCGATTCGACGGTGACCTTGCAGCTATCGCCGGAGATGTTGAAGTCGGTGCAGTAGATGTAGGTACCCGTAGTGCCGAGGCCGTAGTAGAGCGGGAGGGTCTGGTAGATCTTGCCGGTGACGTGCAGCCAAACGCGGCGGTTGATGCCGCCGAAGTCAGGATTGAAGTCGTTGGCGTTCCAGCGGTAGGGGGTGTCGGTGGCGCGCTCGTGGTATGTGGTGGTGTTGTCCACGCGTACGGCAAGCACGTTGTCGTGATCGCCGAACTGCACTCCCGATGTGATGTCGACGCCGTATCCGGTGATGCCGTTCTCATAGAGGCCGTAGGGTTTGCCATTTAAGTAGATATCAGCTGCCTGGCGCATGCCCTCAAATTCAATAAAGACCTTGGAGCCTGCGGCGGAGGCAGGCAGTTTGAAGTGCTTGCGGTACCAGCTGATGCCCTTATAGGTGCCGCGATCGCCGCCGCTGTGGTCGATGACGACGCGGAACGAGTCAACATCGTTGAAGGTGTGGGGGGTGCTGACGGTGTCCCAGAGGGAATCGTCGAAGGATACGACCTCGGCTCCGGGGACGTCCTGGCGGATGAACCTCCAATCGGCATTGAAGTTGTAGGTGACGCGGGGGGACGCGGGCGGCGTGAACTTTGTGTCTGCGGACCAAAGCGGATGAGCAGACGCAAGAAGAGTGACCGCAATCAGGGGCAGAAGATGGTTTGGCTTCATGGCGGGAGAAGTCTATTCCGATGAGAGAATGGCTGGCAACCTGGCCTTGTCGTTTGGACATGAAGCCACGCTCTGGCTGGAATTGGCACAGGAGTGCGCGTCACATACACCGTATCCTGCTCCAAACTTAGAGCTGACGTTACTATCTCGGTGTGTACGTGAATTCGCCTTTGGGTGTACTACCTACCTAAGTGCGAATCTCTGTTGCCGTGACAGTTGCTGGCGGAGGGTCGAACTCAACAGAAACACGGCGGCTTGTTTCTCAACCCACACCATTTGGAACAGCTCAGCCTCTCAATTTCGGCCGTCAGTTTTCAGCAGATTGGAGGGACCCCGCCAGTCGGCCTTTTGGGAACAATCTTGCGCTGGTCTGGACCTCGACCCGGAAGCGGGGTGTCAATTGGCAAGAACAGGCCCGTGCACTCGGAGAGTGCGCCGACGCCTTTTCGACAGTTGAAGCAGAAAGCAATTGCCAACGAATAAACTCGTCTGAAGTACTAATGTCTCAGCCAGCATCGCCGATGAACTGGCGGAGGACCGAGGATTCAAAGTTGAACGATACGAATGGAATTGGAAGTCCACGGCAAATCTCTTCGGCGCGGAAGCGCCGGCGTCGTCCAGCGCAATCAGGAGCGGGGAGAAGGATCTGTATGCCGGCCGTTTCGACTCAGAACGCTTCAAACAGAGCAACTCCGGTCGACGTGGCGAAGTTGAGCAGGACCGCGGCTGTGGTGGCGCAGGTCCTATCGGGCAGTGGTGACATTCGGACCGAAAAGTGGCGGCCTTACAGCAGTCAATCGCCACGGGCACATACATCGTTTTGTCATCGGCCGCAGCAGGCAAGCTAATGGGCATTTTATTGAAGCCACGTGATTGAGAGCACACCCCCACTCGCGCCTTGGCTGTAACTCTTGTCCGGAGCGACGTGGCAGCCTCCAAAACCGCATCCAAAGTCGGAAAGTGCCTCATGGGCACCTACGGGACACTAAAACCCGCCCCGCGGGCCCATTCTCCGGCCAATCGACATATCTATAAGTTATAAAGCGACGGCGGTGGATGCAGTCTAGAGCGAACCATGCTCTGGAAAACTAAGGGCGAAGTTGAAGACGAATTGGGGGTAAGAGGCGGGTTTTGGGGATGGGAGGAGAGGTGGATTCGAGCCGCGAAATCCTACTGGATGGGAATTGTAGAGAATTGAAAATAAAGTCACTTAATCGAATTATTAGCTTTCACTTTTCCTCTTGACATGGTGTTCACAGAGGGCTAGATTTCCAGAACGAAATCGTTTTCCATTGAGAAACTACGCGTAAATGGCGGAGTGTGTCCCCCCGAGGGGGATGCGCCCGGCGTTTGAACGGCAGCCCGCAGAGTTTTTAGAGACGAAGAGGAGAAGGTATGTTGCGACGCATCGGTGGTATGGCATGGATATTGGTTGTGGCGCTGTTCTGCACCAGCTTCGTTCATGCGCAGCTTTCCACGCGCGGCACGATTACCGGGACGGTGACGGACGCGACCGGCGCGGTGGTGCCGGGCGCGGCGGTGACGATCACCGATGAGGCAACCAAGGTGGCCATAGTGACCAAGTCAAACGGCGACGGCACCTATGTGTCGCCTGGCCTGACCGTGTCGACCTACACCGTCACCATTGCCAAGGCGGGTTTCAAGACCTACGTGGTGACCGGCATCGAGCTTCACCCGACGGAGACGGTCCAGGTGAACGGGGCACTGGCGGTCGGCGCTGCCAGCGAGACCGTCACGGTGGCGGCAACCTCCACCGACGTGGAGCTGTCCTCTCCCGAGAATTCGTCCTATATCTCCACCGAGCAGGTGAGTTCGCTGCCTATGAATGGCCGCAACTTCGAGGGTGTGGCGGCGTTGGCGCCGGGCGTGGTGAACACCTCACAAGGCTCGGCGATAGGCACCGGCGGCCGCAACACCAGCAGCGTGCTGGTGATCAACGGCATGACAGTGTCCCGCACTTTCTATGCGCTGGACGGCGTATGGAACGAGAACACCGGCAACATGACCGCGAATTCGATCACCCCCAACCCCGACTCGCTGGAAGAGGTGCGCGTACTGCAGAACGACTTCTCCGCGCAGTATTCGCTCATGGGCTCCTCGGTCATTCTGGAGCAAACCAAGAGCGGCACGTCGAACTTTCACGGCACCTTGTGGGAGTTCCTGCGCAACGACGATCTGAATTCAAAGAACTACTTCACGATCACTCCCCCGCTCATCCCGCCGTATAAGCAGAACATCTTCGGCTTTAACGTGGGCGGCCCGATCTTTATCCCGCATTTTTACAACACCGATCGCAAGAAGACGTTCTTCTTCTGGGACGAGTCGTATGTGATTCTGCATGTGCCCAGCCAGGGCACCAGCGAAATACCTACCCCACTTCAGATTGCCGGCTGCTTCGCCTCGCCGATCAAGAACCCGTTGACAGGTCTGCTCTACCCAGCCGGAACAGGCTCATGCCCCAGCACCTATTACCAGGTCACGCCCGCCAGTATCAACACCAGCTCAGAGGCGTACCTGAAAGCGCTGTATCCGCCGACCAACTACTCAACCACCGCCAACGCCAACAACTACGTCAACCTCACGCCGCTGACTACTTATCAGCGGGACGATGAGATCAAGGTCGATCACTTCTTCACCCCCAAGTACCACCTGTTGGCGGAGTACCTGCAGGAATACCAGAAATACTCACAGAATACGGAGAGTCCAGGTACGACTCCGATCAGCTACGAGACGGACTTTACCAACAACAAGATGGCGCAGGTCGCGCTGACGCAGACCCTGTCGTCGAACATGGTCAACACCACCAACATAGCCATGAATATCTATTTGCTAAACCTGGTACTGGAGGGAACCACGGACATCAGCCAGTTACCGGGTTTCAGTGAGACCCTCTTCTATCCCACGGCCGTCTATGCCACCCGCACTCCTGTGGTGACTTTTTCCGGCGGAGCGGCGTCGCAGGGCATCCAGGCCGCGCGGCCCATCCCCCACGCCTCCGATCTTGACGATACGGTCAGCGACAACTGGAGCTGGCTCAAGGGAAAGAACTACTTTACGGCGGGCATCACCTTCGTCTTCAACACCAAGCGCCAGGTTTCGGGCCAACAGACCAACGGAGCTTACGGCTTCAGCGACACCTTCAGCGCCGCCACCGCGGCACAAAAGACCGCGGCGAACGCATGCGGTGCCGCCCCTGCATATAATACAGCCGCCCAATGCAATGAGGACTTCGGGGTCGCGGACATGGAGCTTGGCTATCTATCCAGCTTTGGCGAGTCCAGCAATTCTCCTCACGGCGATATGCATGCCTTCTCCTGGTCGCCGTACCTCGAAGACCAGTTCAAGTTCAATAAGAACCTGACCTTTACCCTGGGCCTGCGGATCTACCACATGCCGCTGCCCTACGGCGTACCAAACTCCGAGACCAACTTTGTGCCCTCAGCCTATGTTGCCTCTCAGGCGCCGACCGTGAACGAGAGCAGCGGTGTCACCAACTTCCCGCCCAATGTCCCCGGCTACAGCAACGGCCTGCTGTACAACAGCGGCGCGGCGGGCGGCTTGCCGGTGAACTTCTCCACCAACCACATCTGGTACTTCGCGCCGGATGCAGGCTTCGCCTGGGATGTCTTCGGCGATGGCAAGACCAGCCTGCGCGGCGGCATGGGTGTGAGCTACACGCGCATCTTTACCAACCAGGACTGCTCTTTCAACTGCATTGCGGATCCTCCGGTCTTTACCAGCCAGAACCTGACCAACCTGGTAATGCCATCCACGACGACCTGGAACATAGCGGGGGCGACTGGCACGGCGAAGCCCGTGTCCGTCGAAGCGGTTACTATGGCGGACGCGAACATCCAGGCTTCGCCGGTTACCAGCTACTCGCTCGGAGTGCAGCATGAATTTCCCCGCAACATTACCGCCGCAATCGTTGGAGCGGGAAGCCGTATCCAGCATCAGGAGAGCAATCCCAACATAAACGTTCCGCCGTATTACACCAGCCCGGCTGGCGTGCACTATGATTTCAATCCGCTGATCAACAGCAATCCTGCAAACTCCGGTGCTGCCGGCGACAATCAGTATTTTTATGCGCCGTATCAGGGTTATGGCAGCATGACGGACTATACAACGGAACTCTGGCAGGAGTGGAACGGGCTGGAGGCGCAGATCAAGCATCCGGTGACGAAGTCGCTGTTTGTCACGGCGGCTTACACCTGGTCGCACAGCACAAGTAACAGCACCATCGACGTGCATAACTTCAATCGCTACCATGGCAACACATCGGGCTTGAACTATCCCGACTCGCTGGATATTACGTTGCTCTATCAACTGCCGTTCTTCCAGCACAGCGGCAATCAACTGGAAAAACTGACGATGGGCGGATGGAGCATCAACGACATCACGACCTTCCGCAGCGGAGGTTCATTGGATCCGGGCCTGAGCGAATCCTTCCAGGGCAATGCGTCCCGGCCGGACGTGGTTCCGGGTGTCTCGACCAACGGACCGAAGACCTGGAAGAACGGGTCAACGCAGCAGTGGTTCAACACGTCAGCCTTCTCCTGCCCAGGGAGTACAACAGGGGTCTCATGTGGCACTATGACCGCGGCTCAGGGTAACTTCGGCTTATATGGCGACGCCATGACTGGCATCATCCGCGGACCGGGCCAGGAGATATACAACATGGCGCTCTTCAAGGAGTTCCACATCACCGAGGCGTGCTACTTTGAGTTCCGCGCTGAGGCGTTCAATGCCCTCAACCATACCAATCCCCAAAACCCGAATACGACCCTGGGCAACGTGAACTATGGAAAGGTGACCGCTGCGTACGATCCACGCATTCTGGAGCTCGCGGCGCGGTTGAAGTTCTAGCTGCGGCGTAGAAAGCCAAGGGCGTCACCTGCGAGGGCGACGCCCATTGTGTTTACGGCCCAGCGAACAAGTTCGCCGGGGACCCCGTGGAGTGCCCGGCAAATGTTGTACCAGTGTGGATGAGACTAACTGGTATGAGAGGAGCCTGGGATGGCACGGGGGAAGAAGCACACCGCGGAGCGGATTGTGAGTTTGCTGCGGCAGATTGAAGTTGCAGTGGCCAACAGGAAATCCTGCGCCTGCGAATAGTCTTCAACGACCGGCAGACTTATCAGGACAGGTACGCGGCGTATCTCATCATGGCCAGGAGACACACCTCCACAAACAGGCCGGATACATTGACGCAGACTTTCTTCATCCACCAACTTTTCCCTTGCAGTCAGACGGCGGACCATACATTCAGCAAGTTCGATTTTCCCGCGCACGTCTTCGGTGCGGCCGAGACTCTGGACAGCCTAAGCCTTCGATCAAATCAGCGGCGGCATAACGTTGCACTGGGTGGCGGAATTGATTGGCAGCCTAGGCCGCCATCTGTTGTGCCTCGAGCCAGTCTGCGATGACTGCGGGGTCCAGGCGGACAGTTTGACCTATACGGTAGCTGGGGATGCGGCCGGACTTGATCTGGGCGTAGACCGTGTTCCGGCCCATGTGGAGGAGCTCCGCCAATTCAGGCGCTGTGAGCGCACTGCGCATGCTCCTGAGCCGGCCGACGATCGAGTCCGGGTTGCGGGTGGGGGTTCTGCTGTCGATGGAGGTGACCGAAACTGATTGTTTCACTGATCGGCTCAAAGTACTGCAATAGTTGCGTTTAGAGTTGCGCATGAACTCCTGAGAAGTATTGTTTTGTGCTACTGATCTCGACGATACTCAGTCCCGAGGTTGAGCCAAACACAGTACTCACGCCTGAATCTCTAGCATGACCAGGGCGTCGGCACAGCTGTGCACGACTTCCAGTTCAGGGCGATATCTCAGTTCGCGGCAGAGACTGGTACAGGCAGTCAACGATCACCTCGGAATTGAACCGCAGGACGACTCATCGCGAACCGTTTGACATCAGTTCCCGCGAAGTTGCCGAATGTATGGTCCGCCGTCTGACTGCAAGGGAAAAGTGTTGGGATGAAGAAAGTCTGCGTCAATGTATCCGGCCTTTAGGTGGAGAGTTTTCTCCTGGCCTTGATGAGATACGCCGCGTACC
>Ga0224555_1001095_pt1 | contig 39694 bp, 39 predicted proteins | sample 714S23034metaG_FD_180687 | JGI IMG/M metagenome (GOLD analysis project Ga0224555, IMG submission 180687) | Peat soil microbial communities from Stordalen Mire, Sweden - 717 S2 30-34 | ecosystem: Environmental > Terrestrial > Soil > Wetlands > Peat | place: Sweden: Norrbotten County, Stordalen... | reverse complement strand
ATGAGCCCTCATATTTGGACGGAAGGCGGTAGCCTTCAAATTGGTGGCACGAGCCGGATGAGTCGAGAGGCTCACGTCCGGTCCTGTGAGCGGCTCTGGGTGAAACTCCCGGGGCCGACTCGACCAGACTCTGAGCTACCCCGGAGAAGACATGTCCCAGGGGCTGAGCCCCTGTTTCCCGGCGGGCGGCGATGCCCGGACTAAAGTCCGGGCCTATCTCAGAGGCAAGGGCGGGCAGTGCGCGGGAGGTCCGGGCCTATCTCAAACGCAAAAGCATCAGCGGGAGGAAGGGGAGGGCCTATCTCAGAGGCAAGGGCGGGCAGTGCTCGGGAGGTCCGGGCCTATCTCAAACGCAAAAGCATCAGCGGGAGGAAGGGGAGGGTCAATCTCAGAGCAAGATCGTGACAGCGAGCGGCCCTTTTGGTGTGATAGGATGCCGCTTCTGCGGGGTGAAGCGTATTGCGCGCTGTGAATTCAAGGATGTGGCGGGAGCGGCGGGGAGGGCGCGTTGGCCGGTGATGCGCGTGACCCGTGACGCGTGAGGCGCGTCACATGAGGTGAGGTAAGGTTGCTATAGCATTCGGGGGATTGCACAGGGGTTTGTTTCAGAGGTTTGAAGAGGAGTTCGAAAAAAATGAAGAATTATCTCGGACAGGACGTCCGCAATGTAGCTGTAGTTGGCCACTCGCACAGCGGTAAGACCACATTGATCGCGGCTTTGCTGCAGGCAGCGAAGATGACGGCTACCCGGGGGCGCGTGGAGGATGGATCCGCAGTGACCGCGTATGACGAAGAAGAGGTGGCGCGGCGAACGACGATGGCGAATGCGGTGGCATTTGCCGAGTGGGGCGGAGTGAAGATCAACTTCGTGGATACTCCGGGCTTCCACATGTTTTTGTACGAGACGCGCGCGGCGATGCTGGCGGTGGAGGCCGTGCTGGTGGTGGTGAATGCGCAGTCCGGCATTGAAGCGGTGACGGACCGGGTGTGGAAGTATGCCGCGGAGGTGGAGCTGCCGCGGGTGATCGTGGTGAACCAGGTGGACCATCCCAAGGCCGACAGCCGGCTGGGGCGGCAACACATGATCGAGCAGTTCCAGGAGCTCTGGGGACGGCAGGTGGTTCCGGTGCAGTTGCCGATCGTAGACGAGAAGGGCTTCCACGGCGTGGTCGACCTGGTGACGATGAAGGCGTTTCTGTATGAGCCGGACGGCGACGGGCGCGGGGAGGTGGGGAAGATTCCGGAGGGGGTGGCGGCGGACGCGAAGGCTGCGCACGAGGCGCTGGTGGAACTGGTGGCCGAAGGCAAGGACGAGCTGATGGAAGAGTTCTTCCGGGAGGGAACGATTCCCGAGGAGCATCTGATTACCGCGCTGCATGAGGCGATTCGCGAGGACAGGCTCTTCCCGGTGCTGTATACAAGCGGGTTGAGGACCGTGGGCACGGACCATCTGCTGGAGTTTCTGAAGGTGTATACGCCGGCGCCGACGGAACGCGAGCCGGTGGCGGCTCGGGCGAAGATGCAGGCGGTGGCTCCGAACGGGAGCAACGGCAACGGCGCGGAGGACCAGGAAGAGATGGTGATGCGGCCGGTGGACGACAAGGAGCCGCTGGCGCTGTATGTGTACAAGACGATGACCGACCCATTTACGGGGAGGGTCACGTTCTTCAAGGTCGTCAGCGGCAAGATGAAGTCCGATAGCACGGTGCTGAACTACACGCGGCAGGAGTCAGAGAGTCTGCCGCATCTGTACGTCATGCAGGGACGCAAGCCGGTGGAGGTGCAGGAGCTGCATGCGGGAGACCTGGGCGCGGCGGTGAAGATGCGCGTGACGTTGACCGGCGACACGCTGGGGGAGAAGGGGCGCGAGCTATTTCTGGAGCCGGTGTCGATGCCGGAGCCGGCGATGACGTACGCGATCGAGCCGAAGTCGCGGGCCGACGAGGACAAGCTGGCGCCCGCGCTGCACAAGATGATGGAAGACGATCCGATGATCCGGTTCTTCCGCGATCCGCAGACGAATGAGTTCCTGGTGGCGGGCGCGGGGCAGCCCCATATTGAAGCGCTGGTTTCAAAGCTGACGCGGCGCTACCACACCAACGTGGTTTTGAAGGCGCCGAAGGTCCCTTACCGGGAGACGGTGCGCGGGCGCGCAGAGGCGCAGGGAAGGCACAAGAAGCAGACCGGCGGGCACGGACAGTTCGGCGACTGCAAGTTGCGCATCGAGCCGTTGCCGCGAGGAAGCGGGTTCGTGTTTGCCAACGAGATCTTCGGCGGGGCGATTCCACGGCAGTATGTCCCGGCGGTGGAGAAGGGCGTGCGCGAGTCGGCGGCGCGCGGGTATCTGGCGGGCTATCCGGTGGTGGACTTCAAGATCACGGTGTTCGACGGGAGTTACCATGACGTCGACTCCAGCGAAATGGCGTTCAAGCTGGCCGCCCGGATCGGCTTCCGCAAGTGCATGGAGCAGGCGAAGCCGGCGCTGCTGGAGCCGGTGATGAAGATCGAGATTGAAGCGCCGGACGAGTTTGCCGGGGCGCTGATGGGCGACCTGAGCGGACGCCGCGGACGGGTGCAGGGGATGGAGAGCAGCAGCATGGGCACAATCATCCGGGCGGAGGTGCCGATGGCCGAGATCCTGACCTACGGCACGGCGCTGACGTCGATGACGCAGGGCCGGGGCAGCTTCCGGCTGGAGATGGACCACTACGACATTGTGCCGCAGGCGATCGCCGAAAAGATCCTGACCGCCGCGAAGCAGCCGGTGGAGGAAGAAGAGGAATAGATCAGGCCCCCGTTACACTGGCTTGCAGGAGCAGCCATGGTAGACATCTTCATTAAGGCGCAGGAAGCCGTCGATCACATTTTTCCGCTGGCCGGGCTTCCGCCAAGCGTCGGCATCATCCTCGGCTCCGGGCTGGGCGGGTTTGCCGCGCAGGTGGTGGACGCCGTTGAGATCGCTTACGGCGAAATCCCGCATTTTCCGCAATCGACGGTGGCCGGGCACTCGGGCAGGCTGGTGCTGGGATCGATTGGGGGCGTTTCCGTTGCGGTGATGCAGGGGCGGGTGCATGCGTACGAAGGCTACACGATGGACCAGGTCACGTTTCCGACGCGCGTACTGGGGATGCTAGGCTGCCGGAAGCTGATTGTGACCAACGCCGCCGGCGGGATTCGCGCGAACATTCCGCAGGGGTCGCTGGTAGCGATTTCGGACCACATCAACTTGACGGGAATGAATGCCGCCGCCGGTCCGAACGAGCCGCGCTTTGCCTGCGGGCCGGATGGGGGCCAGCGCTTCTTCGACATGTCGACGGCTTACTCGCCCGGGCTGCGCAAACTGGCGATGGCGGAGGCGGAGAGGCAGAAGATTCCGCTGAGCGAAGGCGTTTATCTTGCGGTGTTGGGGCCGAGCTTTGAGACGCCGGCGGAGATACGAGCGTTTCGCACACTGGGCGCGGACCTGGTGGGCATGTCGACGGTGCATGAGGTGATCGTGGCGCGGCACATGGGGATCGAGGTGCTGGGGATTTCGCTGGTGACGAATATGGCGGCGGGGGTGAGTGGAGAGACGATCCGCCACGAGGACGTGATGGAGATCGGGCGGCGGGTGGAACAGCAGTTCACGGGCTTGCTGACGGCGCTGGTGCCGCAGATTGCGGCGGCGTAGTGGACCACGCCCAATGTACTGAGCAGGATGTGCCGCAAACGTCGCATACACTTCGAACCAGACCGATGAACGCTTCGCCCACCCAACTGTCCTTACCGCACCGTCCGCTGGTGATTGGGATTGGTGGATGTTCCGGCTCGGGCAAGACGACGCTGGCGCGCGAGTTGGCGACGCAACTCGATGCGACGCTGTTTCCGCTCGATCTCTACTATCGCGATCTATCGCAGTTCCCGCTGGACTCGCGAGCGAAGCGCAACTTCGACCATCCCGACTCGCTGGAATCGGAGCTAATTATCGAACATGTGCGCGCACTTGCCGAGGGGCGGGCGATCCAACGGCCGGTGTACGACTTCAAGACGCACTCGCGGGTTGCGGGTGTGTTTGACCACATTGTGCCGGCGGATGTGGTGATCGTCGAGGGGATATTGGCGCTGCACTTTGACGAGTTGGTGCAATGCTACGACTTTTCCATCTATGTGAACGCGCCGCACGATGTTTGCCTGGTGCGGCGAATCCACCGCGACATGAGCGAGCGGGGGCGCACGGAGGAGTCGGTGCGCGAGCAGTTCGAGGCGACGGCGCGGCCGATGGCCGATCTGTTTGTGGTCCCTTCCGCGGCGAGGGCTTCTGTAACCGTGGAAGGCACAGATGCGCTGGACTGGTCGGTGGAGCAGATTTTGCAGCGCCTGCACCACGCCCGGCTGGTGCCGAGTTGAGGCTGCGGGATGGTTCAGCCGGCTAGCCGGCAGTGACTGAGTCGCACACGCCGCCGAGTGCCATCACGGCTGCGCGCGCCTCGGCGGCTAGAAGCTTGCGTTGGCCGGGGCCCTCGGAGAAGGTGATGGGGGAATCGGCGAAGCGGACGCCGACCTGGATGCCGCGCAGCGCGAGGAGGCGAAAGATGTGCATGACGAGCGGCGTCGAGCCCCAATAGCCGACGTCGTCCTCCACCGTGGCTCCGGTGCCGTTGTCGTGAGTGAGGCGAAAGCGCAGAAACGCTGCGGTGACGGTGTGACGTGCTTCGAGGGCCTGCACGAGCAGGCCGCTGTGGAACCTGAGCACGGAGGCCCCGTTGCTGGTGGTGCCCTCGGGAAAGAAGACGACGGGGATGCCGGCGTCGGCTGCGGCCTGCATTCCGCCGGCCGCGCGGGTTGCGGAGCCGCCGCGTCCGCGCTCCACGTAGACGGTGCCGGCCATGGTCGTCATCCAGCCGAGGAGGGGCCAACGGCGGATTTCCGACTTGGCGACGAAGACGCACGGATGCAAAGCTGCAAACGCGATAACGTCGAGGTAGCCGAGGTGGTTCGAGATCACTACGCCGCGCTCGGGAAAAGTGCCTTGGCAGCGAACGGCGATGCCCATCGAGCGCATACTTCGCGCGCAGAATCGATGCAGCCATTCTGCTTGCTGCTCGCGGGTCGCGGGCCGTTTGACAATGAGTTCCAGTGCGCTCGATGCGAGTAGTGCCGCCAGCTTCAGACTTCTGGCGACGGACCTGCAGAACCGAACCAAGTGCAGCCTCTCTTCTTCATTCCGCAGCAGTGCTGCGAATGGGTATGCGCACAGTCTATCCTGTCTGTGTGCCTCATTCGGTTGCGCCTGCCCACCATAGCTGGATGTACCGCCGCGGAGTACTGCCGATCCTGGCGCTGCTGCGCATGGGAGCGACGCCGCGCAGGCTGGCGTGGAGCATTGCCATGGGTCTGCTGATTGGAATCAATCCGTTGCTCGGCACCACTACGCTCATCTCGCTCGCGATTGCAGGTGCATTCCGCCTGAATCTAGTAGCCTCGCAGATGGCCAACCACGCGGCCTGGCCACTGGAGATTGTGCTGGTGATTCCCTTCATTCGCCTTGGCGCGCGCGTCTTTCATACCGCTCCGATGCCACTTTCGCCGCGCTTGTTCCTGGCGGCTGCGCGTGCCAGCCCGCTGGCTGTGATTCGCCAACTGTGGCTATGGGAGTGGCATGCGCTGCTGCTGTGGGCCGCGATCGCAGCGGTCGCCATGCCGCTGGTCGCGCTCGCGCTGACCCCGCTGCTGCAGCGTCTGCTGGACAGAATCCATCGGCACCAATACCCGATCATGCCGACGACGATCGAGTAGTGGCCTGGTTGCCGGCGGGTTCAGTTGCCGCGGTAGGCGGGCACGGGCTCGGCGGACTTTACCCAGGCCGTGTAGATCATGTCGCGGAGTTCGACGGCGCCCGCGGCTAGTTGCCGATCGACGAATGCCTTGCCCGCGGGGGTCCCGGCCCCGGTGAACGCACCGGTCTTATCCAGTTGGTAGGTCTGTTCGACGAGGGAGTTCGAGTGGCGAAGATACGCCATGTATTCGTTGAACACGTCGCCCATGACGATGGGCTTGGCGGCGGCGACCAGCGGGGCGAAATCGCCGGGCTTTACGTTGGCGTGGACGTAAGTGCTTTCGAACAGCGCGTGGATCTGGTGCTCGGTGGTGTAGCCGTTCGGGTTGGGCCCGACCCAGCCGTTGTACTGGATGGAGGTGTGCAGCGGCTGCGAGCCGTCGGCGACATAATGGCCGAGCCAGCCGGCGAGGAAAGTGATTTCGCACTCGGAGGGCTTGGTGTCCTTCTTGGCGGCGACGAGTGCGCGGTAGTCGCGGAAGGCGCTTTGCAGGCGCTCGTAGACTTCCGTGGTGACGTAGGGTTGCAAGCCGACCTTTTCCGGCGTAAGAGAGGCGGCGAGGTCCGGGTGCTTGGCCTGCGCGGCTGCGAGTGCGCGGATGTAATCGTAGCGGCGTCGCGGCAAGGGGCCGGCGAGGTCGGCGTATTCGAGATCGATGAAGTGCTCAGGCGCCTGAGCGGCGTTCAACTCCGGTTCCGCGGGCGAGCGCCAACGGTCGGGCTCGGGGCCGTAATATTCGAGCGCATCGAGCGCGGCGGGAGAACGCAGGAAGGCGGGTACGTCGGCCGGCAGATTGGCGCCGGCGATGCGGTTGATCATCATGTGGCCATCGCTGCCCCACGCGAAACTTTGTTGAACGAGCATGACCGGCAGCAACACGAGGGCTGCCATGATTCGCAAAATGCACAGAGCTTTCTTCATGGGGGTTAGTATATGCACCGCGCGATATCAACGAACACTCCGTTGATTAGCGGCTTGGCGGTCGCAAGCTAGACCAGGACTTCGGTTGCGTCGACAGCGACGGTACCGAAGACGCGGCGATAGCGGTCGATCTCGTCGTCCGGGCCGGTGGCCTTGCGGGGATTGTCGCTGAGCTTGACGGCGGGGCGGCCTTCCACGGTCATGAGCTTGCAGACGAGACTGATGGGCTCGAGGTCGCGCTCCCCGCGCGGATGGCAGCCGCGAAAATCGTTGGTGAGCAGCGTGCCCCAGCCGGCGGAGAAGCGGATGCGGCCGTGGAAGTACTCGTGCAGCTCGAGGATGCCTTCGACATCGAGGCCATCGGAGGCGATGAGGCGCTTCTTGCGCGGGTCGCGGCCGCGGGAGAGCAGCCAGCGGATGTACTCGTCGCCGGTGACGAAGGGATCTTTGGAGTCGACGCGCTGGCCGGTCCAGTCGGCGACCCAGTCGGGGGCGCCCTCGAGGAACTGGGTGGTGCCGAAGGTATCGGGCAGCAGGATGAGAAGCTCGCCGCCGTAACTCTTCTGCCAGAGTTCAAGCACGCGGTACTGGGAGGAGTGGAGCGCCTCGTCGTCGTCGGCGAGGGCGGCCATGGCCATGGGGAGCTCGTGGCCGTTGGTGCCCATGGCTTCGAGGTCGTGCTTGTAGGCGAGAAAGGTGTTGGACGAGCCGGAGAGGCTCTCGCCGAGTCGCGCGCGCATGGCCTCGATCACATACTCCTGCCACAAAAAGCTGTGGCGGCGGCGGGTGCCGAACTCCGAGATGCGCACGCCGGGGACGGTGCGCAAGCGCTCAATCTTGTCCCACAGCTTGGTCTTGGCGCGAGCGTAGAGGACGTCGAGCTCCATCTCGTTCAGCCGGGCCAGCGCGGCGCGGGTGCGCATCTCGCTGACCAGCGCCAGCGAGTAGATCTCCCACATGGTGACTTCGGTCCACAGGCCGGAGAAGCGCAGGACGAGCTGGCCGTCTTGCTGGGCAACCTCGTAGCTGGAGAGGCGAAAGTCGGATTCGAGCCAGGCGAGGAAGGCGGGCTCGAAGATCTGGCGGGTGCCGTAGAAGGTGTTGCCGGCGAGCCAGATCAGCTCGGACCGGCGAAAGCGCAGGCCGCGGACGTGCTCCATCTGAGCAATAAGGGCTGAGGCGTCGACTTCATCGGCGAGGCGCACGAGGGTGGTGCGGTTGACGACCTCGCTGGTGACCTGGACGGCGGGGAAGTTCTTCCAGATGAACTGCAGCATGAGTAGCTTGTAGAAGTCGGTGTCGAGCAGGGAGCGCACAATGGGGTCCAGCTTCCAGTTGTGGTTGTGCGCGCGCTCGGCGAAGTTGACGTTCATAGGCTCAAGCGTACCAATGTGGGGCGGGGTGGCCAAGGCGGTCAAAAATAAATGTGACAAGTAGACTTGACATGACAAGGAAACTTGACGTAAAGTGTCCTTGTCATCAGCAAAGGAGACATGGCATGTCATGCAAATCGCCTGCGGCGCGCGCTTACCAGAAACGGAGCTTCACGGTTTTGGCCTTGTACTTCGTGGTTTTCACCGGCACCGACTACCTCGTCGATCGAATACACCCCAGCGGCTGGGCGCTGTTCGCATTTGCCTTGTTTCCATCGCTTCCGCTGATCGAGATCTTCTACCTGACGGGGAAGTATCTGAAGGCTGAACGCGACGACTTCAAGCGCGACCTGGTGATGCGCTGCCTGCTGGCAGGGGCAGGGGCTTGTCTTTCCGTCAACGCCTTCGCAGGATTTCTGCGCATCTTCGGCTGGCATGGGCAGACGCCGCCGTTCATGGAGCTGTTCGCGTTCTGCTTCGCGGCGATTGTGGCCAAGATTACCTACAAGATTGCCAATCCACTGCCGGCTGAGTAGATACCCTACCGTTCCGAGCACGAACGAAAGAGGAAGCCGCATATGACCATTCCAGGAATGAATCCCGCAAAGCGGCGCTACGTCTTCCGCTTTCTATCGACGATGGGCGTCTATGTCATCGCGGTCCTCGCCGTCGTCAGCTATCTCGTTCGGTCCCACCCAACCGGCCCTCGTTCGGTCCCACCCAACCTCCTATACGTTCTCGCCGTTCTCCCCGCGTTACCCATCGTAGGCAGCATCGTTGTCGTTGGCCTCTACCTCGCCGAAGAGAAAGATGAGTTCCAGCGCCGGCTTATCGAGTGGTCTTTACTCTGGGGCATGGGCGGCACTCTGGCCACAACATCTGTATGCGGTTTCCTCGAGATGTTCGCGCGCATCCACTTCACCTCGCACTATGGCTCCCCTCTCTTCTGGGTCTTCCCTCTCTTCTGGATCTGCACAGGAATGGCCAGCATCGGCCTGCGCGTCCGCTACGGGAGCTGCAATGAATAATCGCCTCCGCGAGTTGCGCGCGGAACGGGGATGGTCGCAGGCGGAGCTGGCCGACCGGCTGGAGGTGTCGCGCCAGTCGGTGAATGCGATTGAGACGGGGAAGTATGATCCGTCGCTGCCGCTGGCGTTCCGGCTGGCACGGTTGTTTGCGATGAGGATTGAAGACATCTTCACGGATGAGGGCTGACGCGTTTGGGCGCGAGAATGTTCCCGCTGCCGAGTGGGTTTGCAAACGGAACCCCTAGTGAAGCGTGTCTGAGATTAGTGAGAGAACCAAAGTGCAACTACAGAGATTCTGAGCTTTGCTCAGAATGACGACGTTTCTCGAATGAACTTTAGACTCGGGACTCCTAGCCGCCCGTGGAAGAATTGTTATAGGGTGGTCGATGAAAACTCGGGAGGGTGGTATGACGAGTCTGCGCAGGATTGCGGCCGGGCTGGGTGTGGGGCTTGTGGTGGGAGCTGGATTGGGTTGGGCGCAAGCGCCGGGCGCGATGCCTCAGCCAGGAGTTCGGCCGACGGGGCCAGTGCAGGCGGGCGCGGCTGCGGGAGCGCTGGCCGGAGTTCCAGGTGGGCACAATGGCGGAGTGGGGGCGGCGGTTCCTGCGGAGAAGCCGGCGACGGCTTTTACGGCGAAGGAGAATGCGGCGCGGCTGGCGGCGTGGCGGGAGCAGATTCGGAGGATTCTGTATGTGCCGGACAAGTTGCCAGCGCTGGAGCCGAAGACGTGGTCGACGTTTTCGCCGACCAAGGGAGTGCTGGCGGACCGGGTGACGTACCACACGATGGAGGGAATGCTGGTGACGGCGATTGTGTACCGGCCGGACCCGAAGGTGGGGCGTCGGAATGGGAATGGGAATGGGAATGGGAAGGGAAAGCTGCCGGGCATCCTGATGGTGAACGGGCATGGGTCGGACAAGTTTGGCTGGTACGCGATGTATACCGGCATGGAGTACGCCAAGGCCGGCGCGGTGGTGGTGACGTACGACATGATCGGCGAAGGCGAGAGGAACATCGACAAGAAGTCGCGCGCGAGTTCGCACGACAAGCGCGTGGTGCCGCCGGAGGGAGTTCCGGCGACGGACTGGGGGCAGCGGGTTGCGGGATTGATGCAGGTGGACCTGATGCAGGGAGTGACCTATCTGACCGAACGGCCGGAGGTGGATGCGAAGCGGATTGCAGTGCTGGGATACTCGATGGGATCGTTTGTGACGGGGATTGCGGGGGCGATCGATACGCGGATTCATGCGGTGGTGTTGAGCGGGGGTGGAGTGTTCGATGGGCCGGGAGGGTATTTTGACTCGGGGCAGTTGCCGTGCCAGGGGCCTCCGTACCGGGCGCTTGCAGGGATTGGCGACCGCAGCGCGATACTGTATGCGCTGAATGCGGAGCGCGGGCCAATGTACATCATGAATGGCATGGTGGATACGGTGATGGATATTCCGCACCATGAGCAGGACTGGTTCGACTTGGTGAGGGCACGGGCGGTTGCGGTGCGGGGGTCGGACAAGGACATGTTTACGACGGTGTTCTATCCGGGCGCGAGCCACCGGCCGAGTTGGGAGAATCGCGACGCGGCGGAGTGGCTGGAGACAAACATTCACTTCGGGATATGGACCGAGAAGCAGATTGAGGCGATGCCGACGGTGAAGGTGTCGGAGTGGGCCAAGGCAAACAACGTCACGGTGGGGACGAGCGAGATGCGCGAGGAGCGCGAGGGCGGGGTCGACGCGCTGGATGTGGGGCTGCCGAACATCAAGCGCGAGGACCTGATGGTGCTGCCGGATGTGGATTGGGTGGCGATGAAGGACCAGCTTACCTATGAGGCGTGGGCGGCGAAGGCTGCGGCGGCGGAGGCGGCGATGGCGGCACATCCAGCCGGAAACGGAAATTAAGGCCTAGATTTGCAAATCTCAGTTCCATAGCAGACAATTTCGCGTGGCTTGTCCGACCACTTCGAGCGTTTGGAAGTGGTTGCGACAGGTATTGCGCGGTCGTGAACACCGTTTCCGCTACGAAAAGAATCAGCCATAGGGGTGAGTACCGTTATGCGAACTCTGCGTTTGTTGTCGTGCGCCGTGTTGATTGTGGGCTGCTCTTGGTGGGCCATTCCCGGATATGCCCAGGACCCGTTGGAGCAGAAGATTGGCCCTCCGGCTCCGGCGAACCAGCCTGGGTTGTTGTTCTACCTTTCCGGCGATCGCGGATTCAACGCAGACTACGCCGCGGGGGGAGTGCCTGAGCCGAATTACCTTTCGGACGTGAAGATTCTGCCGGGCGGGGTGAAGGGGTCGTATATCCAGTGCGGGAACAACCAACTGCTCTCGTACTGGGCGCCGGGGAACATCTATGCGCAGCGCGGGACGCTCTCGTTCTACTGGCGGTCGCGCGATCCGGTGGACGAGACGGAGTTTCCCATCTTCCGCGTGGGCTACGCAGACCATTCCAGCTGGGACCAGGTGTGGCTGCGGATCGACTACAACGGGCATGGGTTCGATGCGTTTGTGACCGATGTAAACCTGGGGCGTACACGGGTTTCATACACGATGCCGGACTTTCCCAAGCCGGACCAGTGGGTGCACCTGACGCTGACGTGGGATGAGAACACGGGCATTCGTTTTTATGTCAATGGCAAGATGGTGGCGGAGAAGGCGGCGACGGGAATGTTCGACGCCGCGCTGGATCAGTTTGGGCCGCACTCGCGCATTATTGGGCCGACGGGCGTAGAGAGCACGTACAGCTACAATCGCGGCGGAGACCTGGACGAAGTGCGTATCTATGACCGGCCACTGTCGGATGAGAACGTTGCTGCGCTGGCGAGGGGGGAGACGCCGCAGAGTATTCCGTCTGTGCCCCGCAGCTTTGCGAATGCCGACGCGCAGAAGGAGTGGTGGTTCCATTACGGATGGAACCGGCCCGACGATATTCCCACTCCGCTGACGTCTGCGTCCACGGTCGTGCGCAAGGTGCAGATCAACGATGCATACGATATTGGGCGGTGGTGGTTCAGGGGGATGGATGGGATTCGCGAGACCACGTGGCCGGGCGTGTACAACCGGTCGCGGATCGTTGGGCGCTTCGATTACTTTCAGTTGCCGGATTGGGACTGCTATGCGATCTCGGGCAAGACGATAACGTTCATTATGCCGAACGAGCCGTGGAACCATCTGGAGTTCAGCGGCGGTGCGTTCGGCAAGTTGGACCTGCTGACGCCGGATGTATCGGTCGATGCGGTGCGGCGGGCGGGGCTGGATGGGAAGATGCTGCCGGCGAAGACGCTGTTCGATCGTCCGAGCGGGCAGGAGACGACCATCCACGATTTCGCAGAGCCGGTGACGGGGGGCAAGCTGCGCTTTACGAATGTGGAGCAGGAGACGCCGATCGGCGAGTTCTCCGCGTATTACGTGCATCCGGGCGCGCCGCCGGATGGGACCCTTCAGCTCAGGTACAGGCTGTCGGCGAACACTTCGCTGGAGGACAACCCGAGCGTGACGCCGTCGATCAACTTCATCCATGGCCGCTATCCGGAGGATGAACGGTCGGTGATTCTGGGTATGCCGGGCGGAGTTGGCGGGGGCGGCGGAGGGGGACGGCGTGGAGGTGCGGGTGCGCGACCACGAGCGGCCGGCGGTGGGGAAACTGCGTCCAGTATGCCGATTGTGCATGTGATTATCCCGGCGGACTTTCGCGGGCTGCCGGCGACGACGACGCATGTGCCTTCTTACACGTGGGACGATATCGACGCGGGGCTGGACGGCATTGCCATCGATCTGCCGGCGCTGAATGTGAAGCCGACGCATGGCGAGTATGTGCCGATGAACATCGAGGTGCGCGACCCGCTGTGGCCGATGCGCGACATGATGTCGTTTACGTTTTCAGTGAAGCCGGGAGAGCCGCACACGTTGTGGCTGGATACGCGCGACCGGATTCTGCCGAACGACAAGAGCATCCTGATTACGATTGCGTCGGCCAGTCCGGAGTTCAATGCGGGTTCGCTGGAAGGAGCCTCGGTGCGGCTGATCTTCAAGCCGTACAAGGACGCCGTGCCGGAGCATGTGGCCGACCGGCTGGCGCAGGTGCGCGACAACTTCTCCAACATGACCGAGGAGCACGTCAACACCAAGCGGCTGAATACCTACAACCGGTTCTATGCCGACATTACCGATTTGCTGCGCGTCGATACGCAGAACGACCTGGGCCGGAAGTACTGGCACGAATGGAACCCAGAGGCGGCGCAGCCGGACTTCACTCCGCCCAAGGCGCCGGCGGGCGTGCCTGCGTGGGCGTATCTGCAGGCTAAGGATGTCGACTACTTCCGGCGCATTGCCGATTTCTACATCGACAAGCGGCAGGCGTGGGACGGCGAATTCGGCGGCGGGCTGGGCGACGACAGCGACTTTACCAATCTGTTTCCTTCCATGGCCTTGCTGGGCGTGGAGCCGGAGAAGGTGAAGCTGTCGCTCTCCAGGGAACTGGAGGCGATGTACGAGAACAAGATGTGGACCAACGGTCTGGCGACGGCGCAGTTCGACGAACTGCACTCGTACGAGGACGGGCTGAATGTTCTTGGCCAGTCGATGATGATGGACTTCGGCAATCCGAAGGACATCGAGCGGGCGATGGTGACGGCGCGGCGGCTGGAGTGGCTTACGGGCGTGAACGCGGCCGGGCATCGGCATGTGCGGTCTGCCTACTACAGCGGATCCAAGATGGCGGAGGGCGGCGTTTGGGGATGGACCAAGGCGCGGTCGTATATGGTCTTCCAGCCGGCGCTGGACCTGGTGCTGTTCAATGGCGCGCCCGAGACACGGAAGATGGTGCTGGAGACGGTGGACGGCATGCTGGCGCACCGCAAGCAGGAGGCGGACGGCCGGTACGTAACGCGGACGGAGATCAACTTCAAGACGGATGAAGATCTGCCGGGTGGAGACGCGACACCCGACTTCATGTTCTGGGCGGCCTATCGCTGGACCGGCGATCAGAAGTATCTGCTGCCATTCATGGATACAGGCCCGTCGTCGCTTGCGCATATCAGCTCCGACGCGCTCGACATGTTGAAGCTGCGCGATACGTGGGGCAAGCAGGTGGTGGCGGCAGCGGCTTCTGTGGACCCAACCACCGGAGTGGCGCCGACGGCAGCGCAATCGATAACCGGATCGGCGGAGACGTTTGCGTGGCAAATCAGTGGCGACACGAAGTATCTGGAGCGGCTTTACACCGCGCAGCTGGAGTCGGAGTCGAACCGCGAGTGGATCAATACCGAGGGCAGCCTGTGGATCGATCGCGTGACGGATTCTGCCGGGCCGATGTTCGTCAACACCGAACTGCAGCGCGCGCGCTTTGGCGGCGTGGCGCTGATCCGCAACCATATCTATCCGGGGAACGCGGTGAGCTGGCGGTTTATTGCGCCGGCCACGCCGACCAGCCTGGGTATTCTGGTGCCTGAGGCGACCACGGACCACGTGAAGATCATTGTGTACAACCTGGATGCTGTCCCGGTGAGCACGCAGATGACCGGATGGGAGGTCGATCCGGGGCAGTGGGAGATCGCGGAGGGCATTCAGACTGGCGCCAAGGATGCAGCGCTCACGGGCGTGAAGAAGTGGAGCGCGGAGTTTGAACGGAGCCGCAGCATTCCACTGACGTTTGCGCCGCACACAACGACGGTGGTTGAGCTGAAGCTGGTGACGAAAGGCGTGCCGTACTGGTCGCGGCCCGACCTGGGCATTAGTTCAGATGACGTGAAGGTGGAAGGCCGCACCATGAAGGTGACGGTCCACAGTCTAGGCGCGGTGGATGCGCCGGAATCCAAAGTTGTGCTGCGGGACCGCGCGGGCAAGGTGATGGCAACGGCGAACGCGGGCCCGCTGAAGGCACCGCTCGATCTGTATCCCAAGACGGAGGAGGTTTCGCTGGCGCTTTCGGCGGGCGCGGAGTGGAAGGGCGGAAGCGTTACCATTGAAATGAGCGGGGACCTGCCGGAGATTACGCAGATGAACAACCGGGTGCAGTTCTAGGCACTGTGCCCGGGCTGGTTCAGAAGCCTGACCGGCCCATGACACACGAACCGCAGAGGAACGATCATGCCATCGAATGCAATTGAGGTTATTCCTTCGAACCAGGAAACAATGTCGATCCCTGAACCGGGACTTCGCCGCCAGGTTATGTCGTACAGCCCGGCGATGATGCTGGTGCGGCACACGATGGAGAAGGGATGGGTGGGCACGCGCCACAGTCACCCGCACGAGCAGATGGTCTACATTGTGAGCGGGCGGATCCGGTTCGAGCATCCGGGAGGGGTGTTCGAGGTGGGGCCGGGCGACTGCTTTCTGGTGCCTGGCAGCGTCGAGCACCAGGCCTCGGCGCTGGAAGACTGTGAAGTGCTCGATATCTTTACGCCGATGCGAGAGGATTACGCGCGGGCGTAGGCTGCGGGGCGGCTGCCGGGCGTCGGCCTGGCAGCGCATGGCGTGATGGGCATCACTGAGACGGTTTCCCAGCCGGAGGACAATCAATGCATCTGATTGCCGCGAATGCCCTTGACAGGGCGAAATCGGAGTTGCGCATGCGGTAAGAGCAAGGTTGGACCTGCGTTCCGGTGAGCCGGGAGCGCCATGTTCCGATCCACGCTGGCAAGAGTTCGACTGGTTTGGTGGCGGCGCGCATCGCAGATATTCTTTCTCCTGCTGTTTACATTCCTTTTGCTGCGGACGGAGTTTCGCGGGGCGGTGGGCTCGGGCAGCGAACTCCGCATGCATTGGCCGGTGCGGCTGTTCTTCGAACTGGATCCGCTGGCGGCGTTGTCGAATGCGCTGGCGGCCCATGCGCTCTATCGCGGGCTGCTGTGGAGCCTGTCGATCCTGCTGCCGGTGATGTTCTTTGGGCGGTTCTTCTGCGGCTGGATCTGCCCGATGGGTACGATCCATCACTTCTTCGGGAGTCTGAAGTCGGAGAAGAAGCGGGGCAAGCAGGGAATTGACGCCAACCGGTACAAGCCGTGGCAGAGGACCAAGTACGTCATTCTGATTGCGGTGCTGGTGGCGGCGCTCTGCGGTGCGGGGTTGGTGGGGTGGTTCGACCCTTTCAGCCTGCTGGTGCGGTCGATGGGGCTGTCGGTCCTGCCCGCGGTGAACTACGCGTCGAATTCGATGTTGAACGCGCTGGAGCACAGCGACGGTGGCTTGCTGCAGGCGACGGGCACGGCACTGCATGCGGCGCTTGCCGCGACGATTCTGAACTTCAAGCAGCCGCACTTCCGCCAGGGCGTGTATCTGGGCCTGATCTTTCTGCTTCTGCTGGCGGCGAACGCGTGGGTGACCCGCTTCTGGTGCCGGGCTCTGTGCCCTCTGGGAGCGCTGCTGGGGGTAGCGTCGCGCTGGTCGGTACTGGGTCTGCACAAGGATGCGGCGGCCTGCGATAAGTGCAACCTCTGCCTGCTGCATTGCCAGGGGGGCGACGATCCGATTGGCGCGGCGCCTTGGCACAAGGCGGAGTGCCTGATGTGCATGAACTGCGTGGATGCGTGTCCGCATCAGGGCCTCGAGTTCCGGCTGTTTCGCAAAGAGCCTGAAATTGCCGGAGCAAATCTGCCGCGGCGCAAGATGCTGGCGGGGCTGGTCGCGGGGCTGGCCGCGGCTCCGCTGCTGCGCGCGAACACAGCGTTGGGAAAGGGCCGGGATGAGCGTCTGATTCGCCCTCCGGGGGCGCTGGAAGAGGCGGATTTCCTCTCGCGGTGTCTCCGCTGCGGTGAGTGCATGAAGGTGTGCCCGAACAATTCGCTGCAGCCGGCGCTGGCCGAAGGGGGCCTGGAGGGGTTGTGGACGCCGGTGCTAACGCCGCGCATTGGATACTGCGAGCCGAGCTGCGTGCTGTGCTCGGAGGTCTGCCCCACGGGGGCGATCTGGAAGCTGACGCCCAAGGAAAAGGGCTGGGTGGTCGGTGTAGGACAGGGCGATGCGAAAGCGGTGCGGCTGGGCACGGCGTTTTACGATCGCGGCCGGTGCCTGCCGTGGGCGATGGCGACCGACTGCATCGTGTGCCAGGAGTGGTGCCCGGTGTCGCCGAAGGCCATCTATCTGCAGGAAGCGGAGATTGTCGACGCAGACGGCAACAAGAAGGTGGTGAAGCAGCCTCATGTCGATCCGAGCCGGTGCGTGGGGTGTGGAGCGTGTGAGTACGCGTGTCCGTTGCAGGAGCATCCGGCGGTGTATGTAACCAGTATTGGAGAAAGCCGGTCGGTGGATAGCCAGATTCTGCTGGCCAGAAGAAAGGGAAAGGCACAGTCATGACAAAGATGAACCTTGGAGCTGGGAAAGCTGTAATGGCGGTACTACTGACGGTCGTACTGTTCGCGGGTGCGGGTTGCAAGAAGAATGCATTTCCTGCGTCGGGAGCAGTGGCCGGCTGGGACAAGGGCGACAAGACCCAGACGTACGATGCCGCGACCCTGTGGCAGTACATCGACGGCGGCGCCGACCAGTATGTGAACGCCGGTGTGGTCAGCGCGTCGACCTCGGACTACAAGTACCAGGGAAGCCTGGAGGCGGTGGTGGACATTTACACCATGAAGACAGCAGCCGGCGCGCAGAAGATGTTCGAGGCCGAACCGCCGGTGGATAGCAAGAACGCTCAACTGGGCGACGCCGGGAGGCTGTACGAACGAAGCGTGGTCTTCCGCAAAGGGAAGTACCTGGTGCGGATTACGGCCTTCGAGACTGCACCGGGCGAGGGTGACGCGTTAGTGGCGTTGGCCCAGGGCGTAGAAACCAGGCTGTAGGCGGATGGAAGTGGAAGCTGCGGAAGGGTCAGAATGAAAAACAGGCGGGAGTTTGTGAAGGAGATGGTGGCGGGCGCCGCTGTCCTGGGAACGGGTGCGCAGTTCGCATTGGGCGACACCAAGACCGCATCCGCGGCTACGGAAAAGTCGAAGGTGGTGATCGTGCGGGATGCGAAGCTGCGTACCCCGGGCCCGTCGCCGGACGAGAAGCGTGTGGCCGCGATGCTGGACCACGCGATGCAGACGTACTTCAATGCGCAGAATCCGGTGCAGCCGTGGAAGCAGTTGGTGCGGCCCGGGCAGGTTGTGGGATTGAAGCTGAATTGCCTGGGGCGGGCGCTGTCGCCAAACGTGGCGCTGGTGGCGGCGATCTGCGAACGGCTGCAGCAGGCCGGCATCAAGGCAGGAGACATTCTGGTGTGGGACCGCGGCAGCCGCGACCTGCAGGCGGCTGGATTCAAGCTGTCGAATGCGCCCGGCAGGGTGCGCTACCTCGGCTCGGATACGGCCGGGTATGAAGATGCGACGGTGGGGTACGGCGCGGTCGCGACGCGGCTTTCGAAGATACTGACGCAGTGCGATGTGACGATCAACATGCCGGTGCTGAAAAACCACAACCTGGCCGGCGTGACCATGGCGATGAAGAACATGTACGGCGTAATCAGCAATCCCAACGCTATGCACGGAACTGCCTGCAATCCGTATATCGCGGACCTGAACATGATTCCTGAGATCCGGCAGAAGGTTCGATTTGTGGTGGGCGATATGCTGACGGCCCAGTATGAGGGCGGGCCAAGTTATCGACCCGAGTACACGTGGAACGAGGATGGCCTGATGGTCGGCGAAGACCGGGTTGCGATCGACCACACGTGCGCGCAGATTATTGAGCGCAAGCGCGCAGAGAAGGGCCTGGGGACACTGGAGCAGGCGGGAACGCCGGCGCACTACATTGCGACTGCGGCGGATGCGCAACACCGGCTGGGCACGAACGATCCGGCCCGGATTGCGCTGATCGAGCACAGCATTGCATAAGGAGGAGGCGATGGCTTCCAACAACCCGGCTTCCAACGGCAGCATGACCCGTCGCGAGGCGATGCTGCAGTTGCTGCGGCTGACGGGCGCGGGTGCGGGCACCGCGGCGGCCGCGGTGTGGCTGTCGGGACGCAGTGCGCCGCCGCTGTCGACTGTAGCCGCGAATGTCCATCGCGATCACACGGTGGCATCCGATGCGGCGCTGCCGGAGATGGTGGTGGTGCAGGGAGACGATCCGCGCGCGTTGGTGCGGCGGGCGTTCGCCGACCTGGGAGGGGTGGGGCGCTTTATCGCGCAGCACGACGTGGTGGTGTTGAAGCCGAACATCGCGTGGGACCGGACGCCGGAACAGGCGGCGAATACCAATCCGGATGTCGTCGCCGAGACGGTGAAGCAGTGCTGGGCTGCCGGCGCGAAGAGAGTGATCGTCACCGATGTGAGCTGCAACGAGGCGGAGCGGTGTTTTTACCGTTCCGGCATTGCGGCGGCTGCGCGCGGCGAGGGGGCCGAGGTGATTCTGCCCGATCCGGAGCGCTTTCGCGAGGTGAACCTGGGCGGCGAGATTCTGCAGAGTTGGAAGGTATTTGAGCCGTTCCTAATTGCCGACAAGGTCATCAATCTGCCGATAGCCAAACAGCATGATCTGACGGGAGCCACGCTGGGATTCAAAAACTGGTACGGAATTCTTGGCGGCGAGCGGAATCGGCTGCATCAACAGATCCACCAGAGCCTGGTGGACCTTGCGGCCTTCATGCTGCCGACGCTGACCCTGATCGACTGTTACCGGGTGCTGTTGCGCAACGGCCCGACCGGCGGCAATGTGGAGGATGTTGCCGTACACAAGACGCTGGTTGCGGGCACCGACCCAGTGGCCCTGGATGCATATGTCGCCAAGGCGTATTGGAACCTCGACGCGGATGCGCTGCCGTATTTGAAGCTTGCCGAGAAGCGTGGGTTGGGGCGATCGGACTTTGAGCACGTCCGCACGCGGTTCAGCCAGGTAGGCTGACTGCATCTGTTCTGCGGGCTCATTGATTGCGTCTTCGGCGGCGCGTGCAGTGGGAGGGGGCTTCTGCGACGAGGAAGTTACTCCCACTCGATGGTGCCGGGCGGCTTTGAGGTGATGTCGTAGACGACGCGGTTGATGCCGCGCACCTCGCTGACGATGCGGCTGGAGATCGCGCGCAGCACCTCGTAGGGCAGGGGCGCCCAGTCGGCGGTCATGCCGTCCTCGGATTCGACGGCGCGGACGCAGCAGGTATAGGCGTAGGTCCGTTGGTCGCCCATAACGCCGACGCTCTTCACCGGCAGCAATATTGCGAAGGATTGCCAGACCTTGCGGTAGAGGCCCGCCGCCTTGATCTCGTCGACGACAATGGCATCGGCCTCCTGCAGCAGGGCCACGCGCTCGGCGGTGACCTCGCCGAGGATGCGCACCGCGAGGCCTGGGCCAGGGAACGGCTGCCGCTCGAGAACCTCCTCGGGCATGCCGAGGTCGCGGCCGATGCGGCGGACCTCATCTTTGAAGAGATCGCGGAGGGGCTCGATCAGTTTCAACTTCATGTCCGCGGGCAGGCCGCCGACGTTGTGATGGCTCTTGATAGTCTGCGACGGCCCTTTGACGCTGGAGGATTCGATGACATCGGGATAGAGCGTGCCCTGGACCAGCCAAGCGACTTCGTCGCCCTGGTGATCCGCGGACTCGAAGATCTTCCTGGCCTCTTCGTCGAAGACGGCGATGAACTCGCCGCCAATTCCTTTGCGCTTCTGTTCGGGATCGGTGACGCAGGCCAGGCCGGCGAGGAAACGCTCACTCGCGTCCACCGCGACCACACGCAGGCCGAGCTGCTCGCGCATGGTCTTCTGGACCTTGGCGAACTCATCTTTGCGCAGAACGCCGTTGTTGACAAAGATGCAGGTCAGCCGGTCGCCGATGGCGCGCGCTACCAGCACCGCCGCAACGCTGGAGTCGACGCCGCCGCTGAGGCCGCAGATGGCGTGGCCGTCGCCCACCTGGGCGCGGACACGCTCCACGGTAGACTGGATGAAGTGTTCGGGCGTCCAGTCCGCCTTGGCACCGCAGATGTCGAGCACGAAGTTGCGGAGGAGCTCCATGCCCTGGCGGGTGTGCGCGACCTCGGGGTGAAACTGCACGGCCCAGATGCGGCGCGCCTCATTCGCGATGCCGGCCAGGGCGTTCGAGGTCTTTGCCGTCAGCGTAAACCCGTCGGGCAGGATCCTGGCTTCGTCGCCGTGGCTCATCCAGACTTCGAGGGTGCGCGGGAGACCGCGAAAGAGCGGCGTCTCCGCGACGACTTCGACCTCCGCGTGGCCGTACTCGCGCGTGGGCGCTGGCTCTACTCGGCCGCCGAGGTGATGCACGATGAATTGCAAGCCGTAACAGATGCCGAGAATGGGGACGCCGATCGCAAGCAGGGCCGGGTTGGCTGCCGGCGCGTCCGCGTCGTAGACCGAACTCGGGCCGCCGGAGAGGATCAGGCCGAGCGGGGCGAGCGCGCGGATCTGGTCGAGCGGAGCGGTGCAGGGAAGCACTACGGAGAAGACATTGAACTCGCGGATACGGCGCGCGATGAGCTGGGTGTACTGCGACCCGAAGTCCAGAATGACGATTGTCGAGGTGTCCACGAATCCGATTGTAAATGGGGCGGATGCGGGGGCAGCGCCGATACCGTTGCGGTCTTAGTTCTCCGATGGTTTTTCGATGTGGTCGATCACGAAGTACTCAACCAGGGCGTTCTTCTTGACCAACTTCAAACCGAGCTGCTTTTCCAGAGCGACAGAGACCGGTGAGCCGACCTCTTCAGCCGAATCGGCTTCCGGAGGGACTATCTCCGGCCCGTAGTCGAGGATCGCGTCGTAGTGGCCGGTGAGGCCGGTGGAATCAACTACAGACAGAAGCGAATGATTGCTGAGGGTGTCCGCGACCTGCGACATCGTGACATCCACCATCTCTATCCGCCGTCTATATTTGCCCAGTTCGCGATCAAATATGCCGCAGCGGACAGGAAAGTCTTTGTACGGTGGATAAGCCCAAGTTGTTGGAGGCATCGTGAGCTCGCAGGACGCGCCTTCTACATGGGGCTTCAATCCCACGCCCGGCTTGACAACTATAAGCTCATTGACCTGGCCATCGTGGGTTCCAGAGTGCGCGGTAAGCTTGAAGCGCTCTTCCAGAAGCGAGCGCACCATCTGCCGCACATCCTCCCGAGACGGGTCGCCATCCGCACGGGCTTCGATGGCGTACGACTCACCCTGTGTCCACTTCGGCAACTGCTCCCACACCCCGCGCCGCAACGGGGAGCTACGGAGGTCGTAAGCGAAATAAATCAGGTACGCAACCGGCACATTCCAGGAGAACAAACCGCCTTTCGGTGGAGCTGTCTTATTCACCGGATCCAGGAAATCACCACCCTTCATAACAGATCTCTGGCCTGGCCGGACGGAGGCTACTTCAAATGTCAGCTTGTTGGCGCTACCCGCTTCGGGATTCGCAGGAGCAGACGCCGCGGTCTGCTGAGCAGTCGGCTGGGTTTGCGATTGCGCGAATCCTGGCAGCGAAACTGCGATACCGAGGATCAGCGGAGCGGCAAGCTTGTAAGGTTTGTATCCTGAAGGGCCCGTGCAGTTTGAAACGAGCATCGTGGAATCCGGCTTTCTCTTCTGAGCAGGGTTCTTATCGGGACCATCATAAACCTGTCTATTGCGTTAGGGCGGATGGTTCTGGCTAGTTGGGATCTTTGCCGCGCGTGCGCTGGACGCCGGTGACGATGCCAATGCCGATCATAATGATGGCGAAGGCAATAATGTAGTTCTGTGGAACGTGCATCAGGTGGGCGAGATATGCCAGGCCCAGGATCAGAATGAAATAACCGGCTGCATAAATTCCAAAGGACATGGCGAACCTCGGGGCGGAGCAAGCAGAAGCTCTGCACCCCTAGTGAGATGCAAAGCCCACGAGTTGGGAGGAAAACTTTGCGCTCAGTCGCACGGGAAACGCAAGAATTCGACCGTGCTGGTGGCGTGATCGAAATCAGTAGATTGGCGGCTCGCCCGCTGGGCGGGTCTTCCAGCGGCGGTGCATCCAGAGCCACTGGCTGGGGTACTGGCGGATGGCGTCTTCAAGCACGGCGGTGAGGCGGGCGGTGTTCTCGGCGGCGTCGGCTTCGGCGTCGCCGGCTTCGGCGTCGCCGGTGGAGGCGAGGGCGAGCTCCGGGTAGAAGTGGAGGACATATTGGCGTTCGGACTCCTCCCAGAGCAGGAAGCCGGGCAAGACGGCGGCGCCGGTCTTGCGAGCGACGCGGGCGAGGCCGGAGGCGGTGCAGGCGGGCACTCCGAAGAAGGGAACGAAGAGGCCCTGCGGCGGCGTCATGTTGGTGTCCATCAGGATGCCGACGGTTTCGCCGGCACGCATGGCGGCGAGCAGGCCGCGGGCGAAGTCGTCCTTGTGCAGGACGCGGTTGCCGTGCTGGCAGCGGATGCGGTTGACCATGCGGTCGACGAGCGGGTTGTCGAGGCGGCGGATGACCATGCCCATCGGGTAACCGGCGAGCGAGTGATAGAAGCTGGAGAGCTCCCACGCGCCCAGGTGGCCGGTGAGCACCAGGACGCCCTTGCCGCGGTCGCGGGCGGCGAGGTAGTTCTCCAAACCCTCGTAGCGGATAAAGCGAGCTGCGTAGGCGGGCGTGTAGGTGGACATCTGGCAGAACTCGGCGAGGAGCCAGCCGAGGTTGCGGTACTCGAGGCGCAGGATGCGGGCGCGCTCGGCGGCGGCCATCTGCGGGAATGCGATTTCGAGGTTGCGCAGGCCTACGCGGCGGAGGCGTCCGAGGGAGGCGTGCGCGAAGGTCGCGATACCGACTCCGGCGGCGCGGGCCAAACGGCGCGGAAGGATGCGAAGACCGTGGATGAAAGACCAGGCAAAGACGAATTCCAGGATGTGGCGCGGGGTGGGGCGGGGCGACGGCTCGGGAGGGTATTGGGCTTCGCGGGTCAAGATTAACAGTCTAACGGGTGCGCCTGGGTATGCACTGCAATGCAAACTCGCGACCCATGCTGGATTTGCTTCCAGTTGTATAGACGGAGGCGAGCGAATGCGGGATTACGCGGAGCAAAGCCGCCGGGGGGACTCCGCCGGCGGCTTTTACGCCCTGCGGCGCAGGGGTTCTAGTGGTCTTGCTTCGCGCTGACGAAGTAACGGGCCACGGTGTGAACGAAGGGACGCGCGTTCTCAGGAGTGGGTACGTCGCCTCCGAGGATGGTTTTGAAGGAAATGTCGGCGCCATACTCGGCACGGGTCATGTCCTGGTTCTGGGAGAGGACAGTGCCGTCGAGATCGAGGCCGGCGAAGAGTCCCTTGGAGCGCGAGTAGGTGAGGAACTCGGCGTTGAGCTTCCAGTCGGTGCCGGCCTGGGCGTTACGGCCGACCGGACCCGCAGAAGCCGCGGCGTCAGCGCCCAGCTTGACCTTGTCCTTGAGCATGTCCTGCAGGCCATTCTGGTTCATGGCAATCAGGACGAGGTCAGTGGACTGGCCGCCGATCTGCCAGCCGAAGCTGCCGCCGGCAAGCTGGACGAAGACTGGTGCGCTCCAGCCGTTGGGCGTCCGGCAGGTGGCAACTCCCTGGCCGTATTGAGCGCCGACGATCAAGGCGCCCTTCTTGTAGGCGGGAATGATGGTGACGCAGGATGCGCCGGCGAGGATTCCGCGTGGGACGCCTTTATCGGGTGTGGCCATGATCTCGTTCATGACGGCCTCGGCGCTGGTAAGACGGTCTTCGATCTTCGCCTGATCGTCCTGCGCGAAGCTTGCAAGCGTGGCGGTGAGAAGAACCATGCCGCACAGAATTCCGGATATCTGTCTCATAGGGTTTAGAACCTTTCGTATTCCTGGGATGAACTGCCCGTGGCGATCTTGCAACTAAGCGGGCGGCAAAATCGACGCAACGGGAACCGCTGCAGTAATCCATGAGATGGTCAGATTGGGTAGGAAGTTGCCTGGATTTTGGGTAGGAAGTTGCCTGGATTCCAGAGATAAACCATTGATGCCGCGTATCTTCGCAGCGGGTCGCGTGCGGCCCAGGGAGTCCTTTGGGATGGAGGCATTGGGTCGAAGGCGAAAAAAGGGGGCTGCAAGAGCCAAGCAGCTAGTGCTGCGCAGCCTTGTAGCCCCTCTCCCAGGTCTGTGTTGCCAAACGATGATGTGCTTTCTCGGTCGTGCAGGCAACGGTACGAAGGTCTAGAGGCTTTCGTACCCATTGCCGATTACTCTTTAGTAATCGCACCGGCCAGCCCGCTGCGGCGCGCTCAGCCCGATTCGTGTCACTGAGCCTGGGTGAAGGGGTGAACCGTGAGGGCAATGCGGTTGTTGACGCCAACCTTCCGCATGAGGCGGCCGATGTGCGCCTTGACCGTTCCTTCGTCGATGCCGAGCGCGAGGGCGATGGCGCGGTTGGGCTGTCCTGCACGAAGCAGGTTGAGGACCTGGAGTTCGCGCGGCGTGAACCGGGGAGGGTTGGCGGGCGACCTGGCGGCGGCGCGCTGGCGATCGAGCAGACGAGATAACACCCTGCGCGGCGCCCAGACAGAGCCGTCGCGCACCATGTCGATGGCCATGCGAATCTCGGACTCGGTTGCGGTGAGGGCGAGATATCCCTTGGCGCCGGCACCGATGACGCGCTCGATGTACTCCTGGGAGGTCTCGTTTCCGAGCACGACGAGCCGGAGGAGCGGACGCACCTGGCGAAAAGTGGCGATCAGCTCAAACAGGTGAGGCGTGCATTCGGCGTCGATGAGGACGAGGGCAAGGTGGGTATCGTCGAGCGCGCCCGGGACGGATAGATGGACGATATCGAGTTGCATGGCTTCGGCGAAGATGGCCTTGAGGCCAAGCACACGCAGTGGATCGGTGGCGACGACGCCGACGCGGTGCGCGCGCTTTGGGGGAGTTTCATCCATGGACCTCAAGCCTCATTTCTCGGCGTGGCCTGCTGCACTTGGAACGTGCGAACATGATTACGTTACACCCTGTTCGCAACGACGGTGTGAGCTATAGCTTGGGAAGCACGATGCCCTGCTGCTTCTGGTATTTCCCCTTGCGGTCGGCGTAGCTGATCTCGCATACCTCGTCAGACTGGAAGAAGAGGATCTGGCAGAGACCTTCGTTGGCGTAGATGCGCGCGGGCAGCGGCGTGGTGTTGGAAATTTCGAGGGTGACAAAGCCTTCCCACTCGGGCTCGAAGGGAGTGACGTTGACGATGATGCCGCAACGCGCGTAAGTGGATTTGCCGACGCAGATGGTGAGCACGTCGCGGGGAATCTTGAAGTACTCGATGGAACGCGCGAGCGCAAAGGAGTTGGGCGGAATGATGACGCTGGGGGCCTGGACGGAGACGAAGGAGCGCTCGTCGAAGGCCTTGGGATCGATGATGGCGGAGTTGACGTTGGTGAAGATCTTGAACTCGTCGGAGACGCGTAGGTCGTAGCCGTAGGAGGAGAGTCCGTAGGAGATGACGCCCTCGCGGACCTGCTTCTCGCTGAAAGGAACGATCATCTGGTTATCGATTGCCTGCTGGCGGATCCAGCGGTCGCTTTTGATGGCCATGCGTAGTTATTTCCTCTTGGCGGCGTTTTTCAGCCTTGTTTCCGTGGCGCTTTTGGGGCGTTGGGGCGAAGGATGGGTCCGCAAAACTTCGGATAGGCAAATCTTACGGCAGGCGTGACGCGTTGACAATCTGGGGGTTAGTTCCTAACATCACGACAGTGGGACAGTGTGGAACCAGCACGCTGCGAGTGAATTACGCGAGAGAGGCGGCGCAATTTGATTAAACAGGACCTTATCCAGAGGGTCGTGGAGCGGACCGGACTTCCGAGGACGAAGGCGGAGGATGCGGTTGACGCTATCTTCGACAGCATGAAGAAGACGCTGATCGCAGGCGACCGGATTGAGTTGCGCGGGTTTGGCGTGTTCACGGTGAAGCCGCGTAAGACAGGGATTGGACGGAATCCCAGGACCGGTGCGGAGGTGAACATCGCACCCGGCAAGGCAGTGCGGTTCAAGCCGGGCAAAGAGCTGCACCTGATGGACGGAGCGACGACCTAGCGCGTTTACGGCAATGGAACTCCAGAGCGCCCGCCCGGGTGAGGGCTGGGTCGCGCCGATACTCCCCAGACCAAAGTCCTAAGGCCCGTCGTCTAAAGGACTTAGGAATCGCTCATTGACCTTGCTTCGACGCGGCTGCGATGGTCGGCGGGGGTGGGAGCTTGATCGATTCGGTGGAGATTTCGAGGGTGCCGATGTGGCCGGTGGGGATTTCGTCGACTCCGGCGCGGAGGAAGTAGCTATTGCCGGGGAACGGATTGCCGGCGTCGGGCACAGCGACAGTCGCGTCGAAGGAGAGGCCGGAGGTGAGCATCTCCTGGAAGTTGGCTTCGCTGGCGTTGATGTGGAGAGTGGTGGCGATAGAGCGGGCGACGACGAGCCCGTCGTCGCGATAACAGACGGTGACAAACTGGAGGGCGTCGCGATAGGAGCCGTCCGCGGTCCGGGAGAACTGGAGGCTTCGCGGGTTGATCCGGTAGTGAACCTGGTAGTTGCGGTGTGGGATGTCGCGGAAGAGTGGCGCACCGGGGTTACGTGATATTTTGGGTGATCGGAGAGACGAGAATGATGCGGAGGATGGCGAAGGCGATGGCAATTGGCGTGGTGGCAGCGGGAGCGGCGGTAGCGGCGGCGCAAGGCAGTGCTGGATGGGAGGCGAAACTGGGCGATCCGCTGCATATCTGGGTGGGGAATCCGGATGCGGCGCGGGCGCGGGCGTGGGCGGATGCGCACCTGGCGGCGGCGCAGGCGCATGTGGATGCGCTGCTGGCGGTGAAGGGCGAGCGGACGGTCGAAAATACGCTGCGTGCGTACGACGAAGCGCAGCGGGAGATGGATGTGGCAGGCAGCGCGGCGGCCCTGCTGTCGAATGCATCGCCGAAGAAGGAGCTGCGCGATGTGGGCGATGAGGTGTTGCAGAAGGTGTCGGCGGCGGCGACGGCTCTGAGCTTGAACCCGGATGTGTACCACGCGCTGCAGGCGGTGGATGCGGCTGGCCCTGGAAAGACGGGGGCGGATGCGGCGACGCGCTACTACCTGGAGCACACGTTGCTGGAGTACCGGTTGAGCGGTATCGACAAAGATGCGGCGACGCGGGAACGGGTGCGCAAGCTGAGCGATGAGTTGACGGCGGAGTCGCTGCACTTCCAGCGCAACATTGCCGAGAGCCAGGGCAAGGTGGTGGTGAAGGACAAGGCGGAGCTGGATGGGTTGCCGGCGGATTACATTGCGCGGCATGCGCCGGCGCCCGACGGAGCTGGCGCTGGCGAGATCACGCTGACGACGGATGAGCCGGACTACCGGCAGGTGATGACGTATGCGAAGAGCGACGACCTGCGGCGGCGGCTGTATCTGGCATACTACGGGCGCGCGTACCCGGCGAACGAGGAGTTGCTGCAGCAGGTGTTGAAGACGCGGGCGGAGCTGGCGCATGAGCTGGGCTTCGCCAACTGGGCGGAGCTGGCGACGGCGGACAAGCTGATCAAGAATCCGGCGAACGTGCGGGCGCTGCTGGCGGAGCTGGACAAGGCGGCGAAGCCGGTGGCGACCAAGGAGTACGCGGAGATTCTGGCGTTCGCTCAACAGCGCCAGCCGGGGCTGACGGCGATTCCGGCGTATAGCGCGAGCTACTGGATGGAGCTCTATCAGCGCGAGGCGTATGGGTTCGACTCGCAGGCGGTGCGGGCGTACTTCCCGTTCGCGGAGGTGCAGCAGGGCGTGCTGGATACGGCGGCACGGCTGTTCCATGTGAAGTTTGTGGAGGTGAAGGGGCTGGAGCTGTGGGACCCGTCGGTGACGGTGTTCGATGTGATGGATGCGGCCGGTTCAGCAGGTGCAGGCGGCGGCAAGCGGCTGGGACGGATTTATCTGGACATGCACCCGCGGGAAGGGAAGAACAAGTGGTTCAACGCGGGCACGATGGTGACGGGCGTCGGCTACCGGCAATTGCCGGAGGCACGGCTGAATGGAAACTTCGCCGGAGGCGGCGCGGATGCGAGTGATCCGGGGTTGATGCAGTACTCGGATGTGGTGACGTTCTTCCACGAGTTCGGGCACATGATGCATGCGGTGCTGGGCTCGCACCAGGAGTATGTGGGGACGTCGTCGTTCAACGTGGAGTGGGACTTTGTGGAGGCGCCGTCGCAGATGCTGGAGGAGTTCTTCCGCGATAAAACAATCGTGGATAGCTTTGCAAAGAACTACAAGACGGGCGAGGTGTTGCCGGACGATCTGTTTCGGAAGATGCTGCGCGCGGATGCGTTTGGGCGCGGGATTGGGTACGAGCGGCAGATTGCGCTGGCGAACTACTCGCTGGAGCTGCACGACCGCGCGCCGGAGCAGGTGAACGTGGAGGCGATGTGGAAACAGGCGGCGATCCAGGGGTCGCCGTGGCAGTGGGTGGATGGCAACTACGGGTTCGCGACGTTCACGCACCTGATGGGATACTCGTCGAACTACTACACGTACTCGCTGAGCAAGGTGATTGCGCTGGACTTCTTCAACCAGTTCGACAAGGCGAATTTGCTGGATGGGCCGGCGGCGATGCGGTATCGGAAGACGGTGCTGGAGCCGGGCGGGTCGATGTCGGCGAATGACCTGGTGAAGGGTTTTCTGGGACGGCCGCAGAGCTATGAGGCGTTCCGGGCGTGGATGAACGAGGAGTTTGCGGGGAAATAGTAGCGTAGCGGCCTAGTGAATCTGGAAGTTGATTTCAACGTTCATTTCGACCGGGATCGGTTTGCCCCGATAGGTGGCCGGCTCGAATCTGTATTTCTGCACACAGTCGAGCGCCTTCTGATCGAGTGATAGTGCGGCGTCGCGGTTTGCCTCGTCTGCCTTATCTGATGCAGACCTAACAATGTGAAGGTTTGTGGGTCTTCCTTGGGCGTCGACCGTTACTCCCACAAGTACGATGCCGTCGATCTTCTTTTCTCGCGCCTCTTTCGAGTACTCAGGATAGACCCGATTGACGAGGCGCGGGGCGGTTACGCCGCACCCAACGTGGTATTGGCCCATTGCATCGAGGCCACATGGCCTAGAGGCGGGCACGGGTTGAGATGCCGAAGGGTCGCTCGGCGGCGCAGCGGGGGTGGGTGCTTGCACGGCGAAAAGGGCCAGCGAGAGGGCGATTGCGGGGAGCATGAGGGGCCTTGTTGACTTCGCAAGCAGGGTAACACCGCGGACGATCTAATTGATGTAATGTTTCCTACGAGGAAGCTTTGTGATGATGCAAATTGTGAAGTGGGTAGTGGGGCTGGGGGTTGGCGGGTGTTTGTCGATGGGTGGAATGCTGGGATGGGCGCAACCGGCGGGTGCGCCGGCAGTAGCTCCACCGATGCCGCAGGCGGTTGCGACGCTGAAGATTGAGACGGACAAGCCGGTGGCGAAGGTGAGTCCGACGCTGTATGGGCTGATGACGGAGGAGATCAACTACTCGTACGACGGCGGGTTGTATGGGGAACTGGTGCAGGACCGCACGTTCCTGAGCCGCGGCGACGATACGCAGAACTGGATTCCCGTGGCGCAGGGGTGGGCGAAGGGGTCGGTGGCGCGGGATATGGGCACCGGGCCGAGTGCGGCGCTGCCGGCGAGTGGGAAGATGATGGTGGAGCGGGCGGACGCGGCGGACACGTTTGGAGTGTGCAACCACGGGTGGTGGGGCGTGCCGGTGCGGGCGAATACGACGTATACGGGCGAGGTGTACGCGAAGAGCGATGCGGCGGGCGCGGCGGCGAAGGTTCGGGTGAGCCTGATCGCGAACGATACGGGCAAGGTGCTGGCCGAGGCGACGCTGCAGCCGTTGACGGGCGATTGGAAGCAGTACAGCTTCTCGATGAAGACGGGCGGCGATGTGGGGTCGACGGCGAACAACCAGATTGTGGTGAGTGTGGACCATCCGGGGACGGTGTGGCTGCAACTGCTGAGTGTGTTTGGGCCGACGTACAAAGACCGGGTGAATGGGAACCGGGTGGACCTGATGGAGCTGCTGGCGGCGATGCATCCGGCGTTTTTGCGCTTCCCAGGCGGGAATTATCTGGAAGGGAATACGATTCCGGACCGGTTCGACTGGAAGAAGACGATTGGGCCGCTGGTGGACAGGCCCGGGCACACGAGCCCGTGGCGATACCACTCAAGCGACGGGATGGGGCTGCTGGAGTTTCTGGAGTGGTGCGAGGACCTGAAGATGCAGCCGGTGCTGGCGGTGTATGCGGGCTACAGCTTGCAGCAGCAGTTTGTGAAGCCGGGGCCGAACCTGGATCCGTATGTGCAGGACGCGTTGGATGAGATTGAATATGTGACCGGCGATGCCTCCACCAAGTGGGGTGCGGAGCGGGTGAAGGATGGGCATCCGGCGCCGTTTGCACTGAACTTCGTGGAGATTGGCAACGAGGACCAGTTCGACCGATCGAAGAGCTACGACGGACGCTATGCGCAGTTCTATGACGCGATCAAGAAGAAGTATCCGGCGCTGACGCTGATTGCGACGACTCCGATTAAGGGTCACGTGATGGACATGATCGACGACCATTACTATAAGCGCGCGGAGCAGTTCTTCGAGGACGCGCACCACTACGACAAGATCGACCGCAATGGGCCGAAGATCTTTGTGGGCGAGTGGGCGACGCGCGAGGGAACGCCGACGCCGAATATGGGAGCGGCCCTGGGCGATGCGGCGTGGTTGACGGGGATGGAGCGGAACAGCGACCTGATTCTGATTGCGAGCTACGCACCGCTGTTCGTGAACGTGAATCCGGGCGGGATGCAATGGCAGTCGGACCTGATTGGATACGACGCCAACTCGAGCTATGGCAGCCCGAGCTACTACGGGCAGGTGATGTTCTCGAACCACGTGGGGACGGAGACGGTTGCGTCGGATCTAGAGGGTGCGGGCGACCGGCTGTTCTACTCGGTGACGCGGGATCGGGCGAAGGGAATTGTGTATCTGAAGATTGTGAATGCGTCGTCGAAGGCGCAGGACTTGAAGATCTCGCTGGACGGCGCGAAGCTTGTGAAGCCGACCGCGAAGCTGATACGGATGAGCGCGACGACGACGGCGGCGACCAATTCAATTACGGACCCGAAACGCGTGGTTCCGGTGGAGAGCGTGGTGAAGGGTGTGAGCAAGGAGTTCACGCGGACGGTGCCGGGCTACTCGATCGACGTGCTGGAGTTGGGGGTTCAGTAGCGAGAGATACTACCCCCTTGGGGGCGGCGGATGACAGCGCGACAGGCGAAAGGCTTGATCCATGAGCTGTAAGCTAGCAGCTATCCAGCTATCAGCCGCGGCGATGGGTACACCAACTTTGGTTCTGCTCTAAAGCCCGCGTTGATTCAGGTAGGTTCTAGAGGATGAGCGAAACGTCTCCGCCGAAGCGCGCGGGTCAGGCGGCCTTTGGGGGGTCGGCTAGTTCTTCGGTGACGAATTTGCGGCACTCGCGGAGCGAGTCGAAGCGGCGCGAGGTGCGAGCGACGAGCGCGCCGTGGCGGTCGAGGATCGAGAGGGCTTCGACCTGGGCGGGGAGCAGGGAGCCGCGGTCGCGGGTGGAGGCGCGGGTGGCGTAGTCGGCGATAAGGTAGGTGCGGGCCGAGTCGAGGGTCTGGGCGACTTCGTTGTAGACAGCGGCGCGATACTTGCGGGTGAGCCAGAACCAAAGGCCGTACAGCGAATAAACCAGGTTTTCCATGGGGAGTCCTCCTCTTGAATGGGAGCTACTTTCGACGCAGGGAGCGGCGCTCAAGTCCAACAAGTGAATCGTCAGTAATTGGATGCAGCGTGAGGGCAGTGGGGTGCATGGTGGGTACGATTTGGGGGCCGCCGGCCACTTTCGGCAATCAATGGGGTTTACTCAGTGGAACCATCTTGCAGTTACGCTGCAAGGGATTGCAGTGGATGTGCCTTTTGGGGTGTTGGCGGTGAGTTTTCTGTTTACTGTTGACTGCGTTTTGGGCTAATCTCCGGGAATTATGCGCAAAACGGTCGCGGGCGCGTGTCTTGGTGCGACGCTGATGTTCGCGGCGGCCAAAGCTGCGGCGGGCGCAACGCCCGAACACTGGGTGGAGACGCGAAGCACCCACTTTGTGGTGCTGACGGATGCGAGCGAGAAAGACGCGCGACGGCTGGCGAGCCAGTTCGAGCGGATGCACATGGTGTTTCACACACTGCTGCCGGCGAAGGGAGACGATACCGATCCACCGATCGTGGTGGTGGCGGTGAGGGACAGGAAGGGCATGCAGGCGCTGGAGCCGGAGGAGTATCTGGGGAAGAACCGGATCGACCTGGGGGGATTCTTCCTGCGCGCGCCGGAGAAGAACTACATCCTGGTGCGGCTGGATGCGCAGGAGGAGCATGCGTACGCGAACGTGTACCACGAGTACACGCACTACATGCTGCGCAAGGCGGACGCGTGGCTGCCGCTGTGGTTGAACGAAGGCCTGGCGCAGTTCTATGAGAACACCGACATCGACGAAAAGACGGTGTGGCTGGGGCAGGCGAACGCGCGGGAGTTGCGATTTCTGGGGCGGACCGATCTGCTGCCGATGGAAACGCTGCTGAAGGTGGACACGAGGTCGCCGTACTACCACGACGAGCAGAAGGGGTCGATCTTCTATGCGGAGTCGTGGGCGCTGACACATTTTCTGATGGTGAGCGACCGGATCCAGGGGACGCACCGGATGCACGACTATGTCGAGTTGCTGGCGCGGGGAGAGGATGCCGTGAGCGCGGCGCGCGAGGTGTTCGGCGACCTGGACCAGCTGCAGCAGGGGCTGAGCGATTATGCGATGCAGCGGAAGTTTATGTACTTCATGATGCCGGCAACGCTCGAGGCGAAGGACGCAGTGGCGGAGGTGCGGCCGGTGACAACGGCGGAGGCTGATGCGGTGCGGGCTGACATGATGATCTATACCAAGCGCACCGCGGAGGCAAAGGCCCTGGCGGAAGAGGTGCTGCGCGAGGACCCGGGCAATGCGCAGGCGCACGAGAGCATGGGGACCCTAAGCTACTCCGAGGGCGATTTTGCGGGCGCGAAGAAGTGGTACCGCGAGGCGGTGGAGCTGGACGCGCACAACTACCTGACCCACTACAACTACGCGATGATGGCGCTGCGGAGCGGGGCGAAGGCAGAGGATGAGGCGATCGAGACGAGTCTGCTGGCTTCGATTGCGCTGAATCCGGGATTTGCGCCGGCGTACGATGCGCTGGCGATGTTCTATGCAGCCCGGCATCGCAAGCTGGACGAGGCGCACACGCTGAACGTGAAGGCGGTGGAGTTGGAGCCGGACCGCCTGAGCTACCGGCTGAACTGCTCCGAGGTGTTGTTGGAACAGAGGCAGGCTGCGGAGGCGCTGGGAGTTCTGCAGGAGGCGTTGCGACTGGCGAAGACGCCGGAGGAGGTTGCGGCGGTGAAGAGCCGGATGGTGCGGGCGGAGAGATACCAGGAGGCGCTGAGCAAGGCGGTTGGCGTGGGCGGGTGAGCCGGAAGATGCGCGTGGGCGGGGCGAGAGATCTTCCCTCAGGGGCTAAAGCCCGCACCTTTCAAAACGGATCTAAACTGACCCACGAAGGAAGATGCGCGTGGGTGGGGCGAGATGCACGCGGGTATACTGCATTGGAATGTCACAAAAACTTATTGCATTGTTGATGGGCTTGAGCGCGGGCGGCAAGTATGCCGTGATGTTTGTGCTGATGGCGGTGCAGTCGGCCTGCATTCCGATCCCTTCCGAAGTTATTATGCCGTTTGCCGGTGCGGCGCTGGCGCATGGGCAGATGGAGCTGATTCTGCTGGCAACCCTGGCGTCGCTGGCGTCGAATCTGGGGTCGATCCCGGCGTACTGGGTGGGTGCGAAGGGTGGGCGGCCGATGGTGGAGCGGTATGGGAGTTGGCTGTTGCTGAGCCGGCGCGACCTGGACCGGGTGGACCACTTCTTTGTGCACTACGGGTCGATTGCGGTGCTGGTGGGACGGATGCTGCCGATTATTCGGACGTTCATTGCGTTTCCCGCGGGCGTGGCGAAGATGAACCAGGTGCGGTTCCACATTTATACGTTTGTGGGGTCGTGGCCGTGGTGCTATGCGCTGGCATATATCGGGATGAAGCTGGGGGATGCGTGGGGCACCGATCCGCGTTTCAAGGAGGTCTTCCATCGCTTTCACCTTGGTGTGGAAGGGGTTCTGGTGGTGGGGTTGGTGTGGTTCGTAGTGTCGCACTGGAAGAACCGGATCAGGACCGAAGCGGCGTAAAAGTTCAAGCCGAACATGACCTCAAAGTCTGAACAGTGCGGCGCAAGTAGTGTCAACAAAGACCCTAGGCTAAAGCCTCTTTGATTGGCCTCGTTCCCGCTTGAGACCCGATGCTGAAGCCTCGGGCTACCAGCCCGCTGCTGCTCCGAAGAACGCAAAGGGCGAAGAGGTGTATGCTTTCTCTCACTCCCCGGGGCCACGAATCGAATCCTGCATTGAACGGAAAGGTGGAATGCAATGCCCAGCTACATGATTCAGATTTCCTACACTCCTGAGGTATTGGCGGGTTTTATCAAGAAGCCGGTTGACCGCACCGAGGCGATCAGCAAGCTGGCCGCGAAGATCGGCGGCAAGCTGGTGGGGAGCTGGTTTTCCTTCGGCGATTATGACGCTGTGATCATCATTGAGGGCGGCGACAATGTAAGCGCGGCGGCTTGCTCAATGGCGGTTTCGGCGAGTGGTGCGTTCAAAGGGTTCAAGACGACGCCGCTGCTCGGCATCGAAGAGGGGATGGCGGCGATGAAGAAGGCGGGGAACCTGGGGTACAAGCCACCCAACGCGAAGAAGAAATAGAGGCAGGCACAGCGCAAGTGATCTCAAGTGAGAGCGGCACGCTCGCGGGGGGGGGCGGGTGCGTTCGGAGATGCGCAAAATGCACTAGACTTGAAGGAGCATGTTTGAGAATCTAAGCGACAAACTCCAGCGTTCCTTCAAGACTTTACGCGGCCAGGGCACCATCACCGATGAGAATATCGGCGAAGCCCTGCGCGAGATCCGCCTTGCGTTGATCGAGGCGGACGTGAGCCTGACGGTTGTGACCGAGGTGGTCGAGCATATCCGCACGCGGGCGCTGGGCACGCAGGTGACGACCGCTCTCTCGCCGGACGAGCAGATCGTGAAGATCGTTCACGACGAACTGATCAACATTCTGGGCAAAGACACGGCGCGGTTCAAGACATCGTCGCAGCCGCCGAGCGTGATATTGATGGCGGGGTTGCAGGGCGGCGGCAAGACGACCACCTCGGCGAAGCTGGCGGGGTGGCTGAAGAAGGCGGGGCACCGGCCGATGCTGGTGTCGGTGGACGTGTACCGGCCGGCGGCGCGGGAACAGTTGCGGCTGGTGGCAACGGCGATCGGCGCGCAGATTTATGAGGGCAAGCTGGACCCGGACGCGAAGCACGGGACGGAAGATGTGTTGCGGTTGGCGAAAGAGGCAAAACGCGAGGCAGCGAGCTTTGGGTGCGACATTCTGATCGTCGATACGGCGGGGCGCAACCAGATTGCGGCCGACCTGATGGACGAGATGGCCGCGCTGAAGAAGCAGATGAACCCGAGCGAGATTCTGTTTGTCGCCGACGCGATGACCGGGCAGGACGCGGTGAAGTCGGCGAAGGCGTTCCACGATCTGCTGGCGCTGACGGGCGTGATCCTGACCAAGATGGATGGCGACGCGCGGGGAGGGGCGGCGCTGTCGATCCGGCACGTGACCGGCGCGCCGATCAAGTTCCTGGGGACAGGCGAGAAGCCGGACGCGTTCGAGCCGTTCCATCCGGACCGCATCGTCGGGCGGATTATGGGCTTCGGCGACATTGCCACGCTGCTGGAACATGCGGAAGAAAAGCTGGACCGGGGCAAGGCGGAGCAGTTTGCGAAGAAGGCGCTGTCGGGCGACGGGTTTTCGCTGGACGATTTTCGCGATCAGTTGCGGCAGATCAAAAAGATGGGGTCGATGAAGTCGATTCTGAAGATGTTGCCGACGGTGGGGCCGTTTGCGGGGATGCAACAGGCGGCGGAGAACGTGGACGAGGGGCAGTTCACGCGCACGGAGTCGATCATCAACTCGATGACGGCGAAGGAGCGGAGAGATCACGAGCTGATCAATGGGAGCCGGCGGAAACGGATTGCGCGGGGGTCGGGGACGACGGTGCAGGACGTGAACAACCTGCTGCGGCAGTACGCGCAGATGCGGAAGATGTTCAAGAGCATGGGCGGCGGGGGTGGGATAAAGGCGCAGCAGAGGATGATGAGCCAGATGCAGGGGAGACAGAAGTTCGGGCGATGAATCGGTTAGGGAGCATGGAGAGAGACCGAGCACACTCCAGTTCAGTCCTAATACCTCCAGGTATCAGCGATGCTGATCGGCTGTCGCGTTTTCGTGCGAAACGCGCGGAATGGTTTGAGCTTTTCGGGAGCGATAAGAGCGAAGTTGTCTCTATTGAGAAGCAACTGATAAACGCAGTCGTTCTTGACCTGAATTACCGTGTTTTCGTAAAGGAAAGTGCGAGACACGCTAAGGGCGAGGGATATGCGTTGCCTTCGCTACTCTATCTCCTTAACGTCGGGTATGTGACGAGTCAGGTTCTTGTCGCACGCCGATTGTTGGATACCCGAGGCGACGTGGCATCGCTTTCCAGAATCCTCAAGGACATCAAGAAGAATAAGGGGCTCATCACGCGAGAGAACTTCATTTGCTACGACGGCACAGTCTACGATCCAGACATTCACAAGGCCATTCAGAACGACGAACAGAAACTTCAACACACCATATTTGGACTGCACGCGCCAGGATTCAGTTCACACCTTCGCTCATACAACCGCCACAAGCGTTTCGATTCCCTTTCCGGTAAGACTGAGACCGACCGAAGCAGAACTGACGTCATCCACGAAAACATCTTTGCCACTTTGAAGCGCTGGCTAGAGAGCCCAGAAGCGATCCGACTCAAGCAAATCAGCGACAACCGATTCGCTCATGCAAGCGACGGCTCGAACGCAACTTTCAAGGATAGCTCCAACGACCTGGCACTACTAGAGGTAGAGCTCGCGCAGAGGGGCTTCGTCCGATCAAGTCGAGCGATCTTCGACGTTCTCCTCAATAGCGAGATTCATGCGGAGGTCGCCCCGATGATTCCGCTTGGCTCCTTCGGTACAGTATGGAAAGGTAGCAACCTAATCCCGTCAACGTCGCGCATGCAAAAGGATTGGGACGAACTCGCCAATAATAGAAACTCCTGGGGACAGGGGGTTGATGATCAGCTGTTCTCAGAGTCATTTGCAACGCAAGGCCGTCAGGAGCCTGGCAGATGACCGGCAGAATCTAGAGTCGGGTGCCCCACATCTCTCCTCTGATATCTGGGATTCCTGGTTGCGTGCTACCCGTCGTAGACTTCGCTGCGGTGGCGGATTCTGGTTATGCTGATGCGGAGGTCGGCGTCGTCTATGGTGTAGACGATGCGGTAATCGCCAACGCGGATGCGCCACTCCTGCTGGCCACCTTTGAGTTTCTTGCATCCGGCGGGGCGTGGTTCGGCTGCGAGCGCTTCCAGCTTTGGAAAGATGCGCTCAATGAGCTTTGCCGGGAGTTTTTCGAGTTCCTTGCGGGCGCTGGGTTTGAGTTCGACCGAATACTTAGCCACGCAGTTTGCCGCGGGCGATCAGGCCGGCCTTGACGCGCTCCAGGGGGATGCCGCGCTCGCGACGGCGCGAGCGCGAAACGAGCACGTCCGCAATGTCCTCCCAAAGCGCCTTATGCGTCTTGAGGTCGATCACTGCCGCCGTCTTCTGGCCCTTCTCATCGGTAATGAACTGTATTCCGCCCACGGATAAACCCTCGCGAATCGCCTACTTCAAAACTACTGCCGAGCAAGGTGGGCGTCAACGGCTCGGCGCTCTGGCGGAGTTTTGCCGTCGCAGAAAGCTTGAGCGCGGGTGCTTTGCTAAGGTACGATAAAATACCTTTAGCGGAGGGGCGTGCCATGGCGGGACGGATCGATATTACGCAGGACATTCAGCCGTTGACGACGTTTCGGAATAACTCGGTTGAGTTTATAAAGCAGTTGAAGGAAACGAAGCGGCCGATTGTTCTGACCGTCAACGGCAAGCCTGAGGCGGTGTTGCAGGACCCAGCGGAGTATCAGCGGCTGCTCGACCTGGCTGCGTTAGCCGATCCAGACGAGGGACTGCGGCAGGGGTTGGAAGATATCGCCGAGGGGCGGACACGTCCGGCGCGCGAGGTGTTCGCCGAGTTGCGCGAGGAATATGGCATACGAGGTTAGGTTGACGCGCCGGGCCATCGGCGATCTGCGGCATATCTACCAGAACGTCGAGGCGGAGACCTCAGTTGCGGCGGATACGTGGTTTCGGGGTCTGGAAGCGGCCATCTTCAGTTTGGAAGATGATCCGGCGCGAGGTGCGATCACTCGGGAGCGGCCGCGTTTGCGCCAGTTGCTCTATGGCAACAAGCCGTACGTCTATCGAATCATCTACTCAATTAGAGCATTTTCCGTTTTACTGTAGACCATTTAGAGCGAGCCTGAACCAAGCGTGAGCGTTGGCGGGGGTGATGTGTGGGAGAGCCTCGGTGATGGCCTGATCGAGAGTTTCCTTGCTTCGAG
>Ga0224555_1001094_pt1 | contig 39700 bp, 37 predicted proteins | sample 714S23034metaG_FD_180687 | JGI IMG/M metagenome (GOLD analysis project Ga0224555, IMG submission 180687) | Peat soil microbial communities from Stordalen Mire, Sweden - 717 S2 30-34 | ecosystem: Environmental > Terrestrial > Soil > Wetlands > Peat | place: Sweden: Norrbotten County, Stordalen... | reverse complement strand
CACCCACTGCGCACCCTCCACGACTCAGCAGCACGGCCATGCAACCAATATCACGCTGCCACGAGCATCTGCTGAGCAACCTCGCCGACCCAAAACCACTCTTCGGCGGCTTCACGAATAATGCAGGTTAGGGGAACCGTCTCCCGAACCGGGATGTCCCCTTGATCGCGCTGGCGAAATATCACTGATACCCGCGAACCGGCGGCTGTTCCACAAGGAGCCCCTAAAAATGAGAATCGGAGAGGCTTTGCAGTTCGCTCTGGTCGCATCCCTCCTAACAAGCATTCCCGCAATGGCCAGCACAGTATCCAGTTGCGCCAACACAGCGTCGTCACCAATCGATAACGGCGACGGCACCTTTACGGCGGTGATCAACTGCAACCTGTACAACGATGTCAATACCTACACCATCAATCTGGCGCCGCTGCTGACCTTGGACACCAACCAAGCGCTCACTCCCGGCTACGCCATCATCATCAACGGCGACCCCAACCCCTTGCCCGACGACTCGACCGGCCTGTTGAACGAGAACCTCTGGGAGGCGGTCCTCTATTTCGTACCCGACCTCGATCAAGGTACCGGGAGCGACGAACTGACTGTGTACTGGGCCGGAGGGTTCCCGGATGCCGCCACCATTCTGGCCTCCGACCAGGTTGAGTACACCGGGGATGGCTACCTGGACTCGGCGTTCTTTACCGAATCGACCGGCAACGTGACCGTGTACGACCCGGGCCCGGACACCTACAACGTCATTCTGACGCCTGAACCATCGTCTCTGCTGCTTCTCGGCACCGGACTTGTCGGCCTCGCCGGCATCGCCCGCCGGAAGCTCGGCAGAGCGTAGTTCGCTGTCGTTCTTAGGGCCTCAAAGCGGGATGCACGCGCAACCGTGCATTCCGCCTTCCAACCCCTCCGTACGCCCACCACCCGCACCTACTGCGGGCTGCGCCGTTCCAGAGTCACCGGCCGCTTCGGCTCCGGCTTGATCACGTCGCGGTTCTCCGGCGCCACCGGGTGCACGCCAAAGTCCCACACCCCCTGATTGATCTCCCGGTCCGAGACGATCTCCATCAGCGCGTACTCGCCGAAGTCCAGCGGCTGCTTCGGCGTCACTTTCATCCAGTGGCCTCCGGGCAGCAGTTCGGTCTTGGTCTCGACCACATTCTCCTGCTGCTTTACCGCGTTGTCCAGCGTGGCGATACGGCAAAGAAATACTATATTACCTGCAAAGTCCCGCATACACCCTACGTGGAAATCATCATAGGCGATTGATTCTATTCAGCGAAGCGTTTGGTTATCCAACTGCGGATAGACGTGCAAACCATAGATCCAGCTATGGGAGCCGTCTCTCAAACGGGGAGGCTTCGTTGTCGCGCTGGCGAAACTCCAAACTCCTACCTGCTAACGTGCGGCTGTTCCACAAGGGGTCCCAAAAAATGAAAAACGTCGAGAGGTTTTCTGTAGCTCTGCTTGCATTGGCAACGGTCTTTGCGATTTCAACCACTGCATTAGGAAGTACCTTATGCCCAAACCAGGCAGGAACAGGCGGAGCCGGTACCTACACTTTCACCAATGTTGCCGGGCCGCTGGATGGAACCTGCGGCAGCGACAGCGCCGTCACCATGACCATTCCCGACTCGCTTGACTACGCCCGGCTGGCGTGGGTTCCCGGAAATACAGGCTATCCTGCTGCCGGTCTGACGCTCGGAAATCTTGGAGGTGTCACCGCATCCGTGGCAGTCACTTCGGGCACCGATCCGTACTACATGCTTATCTTTACCGACCCGAACGATTCCTTCCTGAACACGACCAACGGCGACCAGATACTGATGCTCGAGTTTCAAGGCACCACGCTCTCCGGTCCTGGCGACGACACCCTGGCGCTCGCCCCTGCCACGACGCAGTTTAACCTCTATGACAACACCCTCGGCGAGTATCTTGAGGGCGGACAAGCGGACACAAATAGCATCGATGGATGGATTGCGGCGGATCCAGGCTTGAGCAGCGACGACATCCAACAGATTCGTTTGGCAATTGGTCTTTCCGGCGGGAGCGGCCCCGCTGAGAGCGTGACGGTCGACTCCGCGAGCCTCACTGAGACCTCTGCAGTCCCTGAACCATCGTCCCTCCTGTTCCTCGGCACCGGACTTGTCGGCCTCGCCGGCATCGCCCGCCGCAGGTTTGGCAGAGCGTAGTTCGCTTTTCATCCAGTGGCCTCAGAGCGGGATGCACGCACAACGTGCGTCCCGTCTCCAACTCCTCGCTGCGCCCACAACCCGCACCTACTGCGGGCTGCGCCGCTCCAGCGTCACCGGCCGCTTCGGCTCCGGCTTGATCACGTCGCGGTTCTCCGGCGCCACCGGGTGCACGCCAAAGTCCCACACGCCCTGATTGATCTCCCGGTTGGAGATGATCTCCATCAGCGCGTACTCGCCGAAGTCGAGCGGATGCACCGGCGTCACCTTCATCCAGTGGCCTCCCGGCAGCATCTCGATGGTCGTATCGATCACATCCTCCTGCTGCTTCACCCCGCTGCCCACCAACCCGATGTTGAAGCTGGCCAGCACGCGCGCATCCGTCCGCACATCCGCGCGCACCATCACGTATCCGCTGCTGGGCGATCCGCCACCGGAGTCCGTCTTCGCCCCCGTGCCCGCTCCATGCGTGTCCACCGTAAACGGCGTGCCGCCGCGCGAGACGCCCGAATCGTCGCCCACCCGCAGATAGATCACCGGCTGATCCACATGCATCTGCACCGGCGACTCCACGCCCTTCAACTGCAGAATCTCGTGCGGCGCCGCCCGTGGATTGATGGCCAGCTTGAGAATGTTGTGGCTGGTGGTGTGGCTCAAGTCGCCCTCCGACTGCACCAGCGGCACCAGCTCCGGCGTGCCCTGAAAGTAGTCGAGCGCCACCACGCTGTCCAGCTCCGGCAGCTTCAGGTCGGGCGCCACCTCGGGCGTCAGCGCCCTGCGGTCCGCCTCCTCCTTCAGCAGTTCGGGATCGATCGCCGGCGCCGGGGCCTGCGCCTGCCCCGCGCCGATCTCATCGACCGGCGTGTGTTCGCGCTCCCACTTGTGGGTTGCGTCCCAGTCCACCAGGTCCGCGGGGACCTCCTCGGTCTCGCCGCGTTCGGCGCTGACGTAGCTCACAATCTTGCCCTTCACCTGGTAGCTCATCACGATCTGGTAGCTGCCGTCTTTCAGGATCAGCCGCGTCCGGTGCGGCGCGCCCTGCGATGTCTGCGACACGTCCGGCAGCGGCGCCACCGGCCTCGGCTGCGCCAACCCCGCGCCCGCACACCCCGCCGCCAGCACCACGCCCAATCCCCAAACTGGCAGCCGTCTCTTCATCGCACCTATCCCAACTTCCACAGTTTAGACGCACCTGTGAAGCCGGCGGCCCTGCTTCATTCCCAATCAGAGTGTCGTGCTACTACTGTGGTTTTGTGAGCGTAAGCTTCGGGTCGCCATAAAACACGTAAGCCAGCGCGGTAGGGTCTTGCGTCTTGCGGAAGACCTCTTCCCGGGTTCGCGTCAAAATGCCGGCCACGCTGGCGTGTTCGCCCAGGGCCAACTCCTTCGCGATCGAATCATAAAACGTCGATGCGAAGAGTTCAGCCGTAGTGTCCGAGACAGGCCACAACGCGCCGATATATCCGCTGGCGCCACCGTCCAGCAGGGCCGGCGCCCATCCATCCACATCGTTCATAAACTGCCGCGACTCGCCCACATCGCACGCGTTGAAAAAGAACAGCGGATGCACTGCGGTCCCGGAGGTCTCCAGCGCCTGCCAGGTTCCCGGGTCCATCTCGCTGTCCTCCAGAAGAATAGCGAACTGAGGCACCCCGTCCTTGTCCATGACAGCCCCGTGTCCCGCGAAATGTACAAAGCCCTGCGGCGGATGCCCCGCCAGTTGGCGCACCGCCGCGTAGCTGCCCGAAACCTCGGTGAAGCCCCGCATCTTCTTCAGGGTCGTCAGTTCCAGGCTCGCCGCCTGCAGGCTCTTTCCTCCCTGGTAGCCTGGCGCAATGACCACGGACTCTTCGACCATCAACGACTGCGGCGGACGCATCATGCCACGCCGCGTCACCGGCCAGCGGGCAATACTGAACGTCGCCCCCAGAAAGTCCATGCGCTCATTGCTGTTCGCCAGCTTGGGCCGCATCAACTCCCACGGCAACGACGGATCGTCGCTATAGATCTGGATCGACGAGAATCCTGCGTGACCAGCCTCCAACATCCTCGAGAGCAGGTCCTTGAAGGCCTGCGGAGCAAACCGGTCATACAGTTCCGCGCCAAAACCGTTCAGATAATCCTGCGCGTGCAACTGCGCCGCACCGGAGTCCGCCGCCGCAGGTTCGGCGGTGGCGCCGCGCCCGCGGCTGGCCATCTCTTTGAAATGCGAATTAATCCACGCATGCAATGCATCGGGATCGGCGATGTCTGCCTCCACCGGAGGACTCGACGCGCTGTAAAAAACCAGGCGCAGCGTATTTCCGACCCGGTTCTCAATGATGGTGAGGTCCGGCGCAGCAAGCGTGGGATCGAGTTGCACGGCGGCCACTGGCGTTGCGCTTGGCTGGGTCGCCGCGGCCGCCGGCATAGTACGCGCCATGGGCGCTGGCGCAGCGGACCTAAGAGACGACGCGCCGCTCGCAGCATTTGCGGTCGCCGCCGGCGCTGCGGAAACAATCGTCAGTGGTCGGCTCAGCCGAGCCAGCAGCGCGCCCTCGTGCCAAAGCGTCGCCAGGATGCGCGTGTCGCGCCTGCCCGCGGAATTGGCTGCATCCAAAGGCTGCGCCCGCAGGTAGAACACCGCAACGCCCGAATCGCTGTCGCGCTCAATCGAAATCTCCGCCGTATTCGTGCCGCCGCGCGTAATCTCCATCCCAGGCACGGTCAGGTTCACAGTCAACGTCCATTGACGCTCGCCCTCGGCCATCTGCAACTGCAGCTTGCCCCCGCTCTGCACGCCGCTCAGTATCTTCGTCTCCGGTGAGATCTGCTCCGAGGTCAGTGAAACCTGTACCGCAATCTCCTGCCCGGCAGTCACCGTGTCCGGCGCTTCAATATTGGGATAGCCCTCGACCGGAGCGAGCGTCTGCGCTGCCTTCGTCGGCGCAGAAGGATTCCCGGCAGGTGTATCCAGACTGGCCCCCTGCGGGGTGAGCCCCCAGATAACATCCTGCGTCTGCGCCTCGGCCGGCGCATGCTGTCCGCTCTGGCTGCCGGCCGGGGGTGGCGGAGGCGCCACAGGCTTCGGTCGCCCAATCGGGTTTCCGACGGAGCCGATCGGCGTGGACGGCTTTGCGTCAGCGTCCGGATCGTCCTGCGTCCCGCCAATCACGTCAGCAAAACCCCCGGCTATCTGCGATTGCCCCGATCGGTCTGCGGCCTGCGTCTGCCGCTGCGCCGCCTCTGTCTGGGCCCGCGCCTTCTCATACGCAGCCTGGGCTTGCGCACGCGCGGCTTCCGCCCTGGCCTGCGCCTGTTGTTCCGCAGCAGTGGGCTTGCGCTCCGCGGGCATGTTGGCCATGGGCGCGTCCGTGGCGCTGCTGTAAGTAGCGCCGCTGTACCCTGTGAGCGGTCCGCTTGGGGGAGCGGACGGTGGTTGGGCTGCCTGCACAGGCTCAGATGGCGCACTACCAGTTGACGCACTACCCCCGAGTCCGGGACTGTCGAAGCTAACCCCTGGCGCAGAAGCACTCGCTCCAGAAGTAACAGGGACGTGTGGAGGGATGAGGTTCGTGGGAGTCCCGTAATCCGGCGCCGGCGCACTCTCGCTGTTCGCAGTCGCCGCAGTCTCAGGCTGATCCGGGGCTGACTGCGATTGCGTCGCCGAATTCTCCTCGCCCCCTACCTGGCGCCCAGCCGCGTCCGCCAAGGCCATCGCCCGCGCAACCAACACGGCTTCCGCCTTCTCCTGAGCGGTTTCCGGCTCAGAACCCGGGGCCTTCGCCTGGGCTCGTTTCGACGGTTCCGGTGCAGAAGTTCCCTGTTCCGCGGAACTTCCGGGCATCGCTGCGCTCACAGCGCTGCCTGAACTCGGGCCAGGTCCAACCGAGCGGCCAGCCGAAGGTTCAGGAGACGCGGGCTGAGCTGTGCCACAGCCAGCCACGCCCATCGCAGCCAGAAGGAGTACAGCGACGGCTATCAAGAGGCGCTTCCCGCTCATGGCCCTGTCCACCCGGAATCCGGATGCTTTGAGTTATACCACCCCTGTTCACAGCGAGGATTCGCGCTCGTCGCTGCCGCCGCGCAATTAGCATAGAAACAGATGCCCCGCCACATTCCACAGAAGACGCTGGTCGCGTTCGCCTTCGCCTGCGTGTATTTCATCTGGGGCTCGACTTATCTCGCCATCCACGTCGCCGGTCTGCATCTTGCGCCACCGCTGGTCGGAGCCCTGCGCACGCTCATCTCCGCTGTAATCCTGGGCGCCTTCTGCCTCGCGCGCGGCATCAGCCTGCGCATGCCCCGCGGCACCGCATGGCAGTTCATCCTCGTTGGCGTCCTCTTCATGTCCGCCAACAACGTTCTCCTCATCTGGGGAGAGACCAAGGTCGCCTCCGGCTATGCCTCGCTGGTCATCGCCATGATCCCCATCCTGGTCGCGCTGATGGAAGCCACCCTGCCCGGCGGCGAAACCCTCAACCTGCGCGGCTGGCTCGGCACGCTGCTCGGAGCCGTCGGCATGTTCGCGCTGGTCTGGCCCAGCCTGCACCGCGCCGCCGGGACTTCCCCCGACCGCCGCGGCATCGCCGGCTTCGTCATCCTCGTGCTGGCCGCGCTCTCCTTCGCGGTCGGGTCAGTCCTCTCCCGCCGCTTCCACTTCCGGGTCGACACCTTCGCCGCCACCACCTGGCAGATCGGCGCCGCCAGCGCGGTCAACCTCACCATCGCCGTCGCCGGAGGCAACTTCCAGACCGCCCAGTGGACATCCGGCGGAGTCCTCTCAATCCTCTATCTCGCCACCTTCGGATCGGTCGTCGGCCTCACCGCCTACGTCTACCTGCTGAAGCACGTCCCCGTCACCAAGGTCTCCACCTACGCCTTCGTCAACCCGGTCATCGCCGTGCTCATCGGCGTCGTCACCCTGCACGAACGACTCGCCCCACCGGAAGTCCTCGGCATGATCATCATCCTCATCGCCGTCGCCACGGTAATCCTCTCCCGCACCAAGGCCGTCACAGCGCCCACCGACCCATTGCTCGAAGTCCCCATCGAGGAGTGATGCGGGGGAACTGATCACTCGTGCCTACTTCCGCTTCCACCTTACCCCGTCCTTCGCGTCCTCGATCACCACACCCTTCGCCGTCAGCTCCGCCCGAATCGCGTCCGCGCGCGCAAAGTTCCGCGCCTTCTTGGCCGCCGTCCGCTCCTCCACCAGCGCGTCGATCGCCTCATCGCTCAGCCCCATCTGCGCCACCAACTCCGGAGCCGCCTGGCCGATCCGGCCCTCGGCCTCGGCCCACTGGAGCGCCGCCCGCGTCAGCTCCGCATCCCTATCCACCAACACCGCGAACACGCCGTCGAACAGGTTGAGCACCCGCAGAATCTCCGCAGCATTCTCCTCGCCCAGCGTCCCCGCGTCCGCAGCCGAGTTCGCCGCGCGCACCATCTCGCTCACCGCCGCCGCCGCCTCGGCCGTGTTCAGATCGTTCGCCAGCGCCGCCGTGAAGTCGTGGGCCGCCTTCGCCGTCGCCGCCCGCACTGCCTCATCCACTCCCTCCGCGAAACCGCCGCGCAGCATCCGCGCATGGAACGTCCGCAGCCGGTCGATCGCATTGGTCGCGCCGGCGAGCCCCTCGAAGGTAAAGTTCATCTGATGCCGATAGGGAACCGACAGTAGCAGATACCGGATCGCCGACGCGCGATGTCCCTTCAGCAGCAGGTCGCGCAGCGTATAAAAATTCCCCTCCGACTTCGACATTTTCTTCCCCTCGACCAGCAGGAAGCGCACATGCATCCAGTGCCGCGCAAAGGTATGGCCGGACGCCGACTCCGACTGTGCAATCTCATTCTCGTGGTGCGGAAACATCAGGTCCTCGCCGCCGGCATGCAGGTCGAAGCTCTCTCCCAGCAAACTCGTCGCCATCGCCGAGCACTCGATGTGCCACCCCGGCCGCCCAGCACCCAGAGCCGTATTCCAGTGCGGCTCGGGCTGGCCGTCAGCCCCAGCGGTCTTCACCGCCTTCCATAGCGCAAAGTCCCGCGCCGCGTCCTTCTCGTACTCGTCCACATCCACGCGCGCGCCGTCTTCAATGCCGTCGAAGTCCTTCTTCGACAGCTTGCCGTACTCCGGAAACCTCGCAATGCGGAAGTACCAGCTCCCATCCTCCGCCTGGTACGCAATATCTTTCGCCGCCAGCTTCTCGATCAGCGTCACCATCTCGGGAATGTGCTCGGTCGCGCGAGGTAGATGCTCCGGCCGCTCGATCCCCAGCGCGTCCAGGTCCTCAAAGAACGCCTTCTCAAACCGCGCCGTGTACTCCGAGATCGGCTTGCCCGCTGCCAGCGCGTTACGGATGATCTTGTCGTCCACATCCGTCACGTTCATCACGTGCTCGACGGCCATCCCCTGCTGCCGCAAAAACCGCCGCAGCACGTCCACATGCAGAAACGTCCGGAAGTTCCCTATGTGCCCGTAGTCGTACACCGTCGGCCCGCACGCATACATGCGCAGCGCCGGCGCGCCCACCGGCTCCAGCCGCTCCAGCTTCCCGCTCATTGTGTTGAAAAGTTCCAACGACGCCACTCGCGCTCACTCACCGCCGCATCCGGCGCGCTAGAACGACGCCCCGTGCAGTCCACACTTTCCACTAGAATCGCTTCCTTATGATTCTACAGGCTCAGTCTCACCCAAACTCACAGCGAACAACCAGCAACTCGTCTTACCCCAGCTTCAACTGCGGCGCCGCCGCCAAACCCTCCCCCGCAAACTCCCCCGCCACAAACTTCCCCCACGCCGCCGCCGCAATCATCGCCGCATTGTCTGTCGACATCGCCAGCGTAGGAAACGCCACCCGCAGCCCGCGCCGCTCCGCCTCCTCCGCGAACCGCCGCCGCAGCTCGCTATTCGCCGCTACGCCGCCCGACACCACAATCCCCCGCGCCCCAAACGCCTCCGCCGCCGCGAACGTCTGCCGCATCAAATTGCCCACGACCGCATACTGAAACGACGCAATCAAATCCAGCGTCTGCTGCTCGAACACCTCCGGCATCTCCTTCAACGCCTCCGCCGGCTTCAAACCCGGCCGCTCCGCCAGCGCCTTCCGCCGCCGCTCCACCACCGCCCCCATCCCATGCGCCTGCACATATCGCAGCACCGCCGTCTTAATCCCACTGAACGAGAAATCAAAATTGACATTGGGTGCCCCATTCACGACGGTCGTATCGTCGTGAGTGGGATCCACCTTCCCTTGAGCCGACCGGTGTTTGATCACCCCAAACTTGAACTCCACCGCCCGCGGATTCCCCTCCAGCGCCAGCGCATCCATCCACGGCCCCCCCGGATACCCCAGCCCCAGCAGCTTCGCCACCTTGTCGAACGCCTCCCCCGCCGCATCGTCCACCGTCCGCCCCACATTCCTGTACCGCCGCAACCCCGGGTGCCCAACTCCTGGTTCGTCATTCTGAGCTTCGCTCAGAATCTCCGTATTTCGTCCTTTCCCCACCAATCCGGGTGCCCCATATCTCGCTTCTGAGATGTGGATACATAGATACAGATGCGTATGCCCCCCACTCACCACCAGCGCCAGCAGCGGCATCTCCAGCGCAACCTCACGCGACTCCATCAGCACCGCATGGATATGCCCCTCCAAATGGTTCACCGCGACCAGCGGCTTGCCCACTCCCAGCGCCAGGGCCTTCGCATACGTAATCCCCACCAGCAGAGCGCCAGCCAACCCCGGCCCCTCGGTCACCGCAATCGCATCCAGGTCCGCAAACGGCAGAGGTCCCGCGTCCCCGCCCGCCTGCTCCATCGCCGCCCGCACCACCGGCACAATGTTCCGCAAATGCTCCCGGCTCGCCAGTTCCGGCACCACGCCACCGTAGTTCGCATGCAGCTTCATCTGCGAAGCCACCACGTTCGCCAGAACCTCGCCGCCTGCGCGCACCACCGCCGCCGCCGTCTCGTCGCACGAGCTCTCAATCCCCAGAATCAATCCGTTTTGCACGCGCGTAGCCACCCTACTATCCTACGGCTAAGGAACGAGCCTTTAGCCGTTAGCTCCTAGCCTTTAGCTAGAAGCTAAGAGCTAATGGCTAAGAGCTGCTTTACTCCCTCACCACCGTCCACCCGTCCTTCTCCAGCATCCGGATCACGCTGTCGGGCCCCGCCAGGTGCGCCGCCCCCACCACCACAAACACCGAGCCCGTAGCCGGGTCCTTCAGCAGCCCGTCCAGCGTGGCAGTCCAGCGCGTATTCCGGTCCACCACCAGCCGCTTGTAATCCGCCGGATACTTTGCCGCCAGCTCATCGTTCTCCATCTTCCCAATCTTCTCCACATCGCCGTGCTCCCACGCCGTCACCAGGTCGTTCATCTCCGCGGGCGCCTTGTCCAGCTCGGCCAGTTCCTTATGCAGCAGCTCCACCTGCTGCGCCAGCGGAGCGTCCGCCAGCAGATGCACCTGGTCAGCCATCGTCTCAAAGCCCCTCACCGGCTTCTGCTCGGCCTTCGCCTCCGCCAGCAGCTTCATGTCGATCCCGCTCGAAGGGTCATACCCACCCTTCAACATCGGCAGCATCTCCAGCGACGCCGACACCAGCCACGGCTGCATTGGCTCGAGCATCTGCTCGCCCGGCATCCCCATGCTCTTCGCCGCCGCGTCCAGCAGCGCCACATCGTCCTTCGAGAGCTTCGTCGACAGCGGATGGGCCAGGTCCGTCCCGTACTGCATCGCCAGCGGCGCGACGGCCGCCGGGTCGTCCAGGTTGGCCACCTCCACGTAGAGAAACGTCGCTCGCCGGGAACACCTTCTTCACCTTCGACGTCTCCCAGTCCACGTTTGGCTTCATCACGTGGATCGAGCCGAACAGGTACACCGTCCCATGCGCGCCCTTCACCCGCCACATCGCCGGGTCCGCCACCACGCTCGGCTCGGCCGCGGGCTTTGCCGCAGTCCCTGCCGGAGCCTTACTGTCCGGCCCCGCCGTTGTAGCCCCTTGCTGCCCAAACGCAGGACCGCACCCCAAAATCGCCATGACCCCCGCAAGCCGCGCCAGCTTGTTCACTTGTCTCCTCTCGTTTGGGACACTTCTCCTCGAATCCTACCTGTCGCAGAGCAAAGAGATCCAAGATTCTTCCTGGAAACCTCAAACATGTCGTATCTATAACAATCAATTATAGATAACATTGGAACTGCTTGACAGGCCGAGTATAATCGAACCTAGAGGATATTGAGAACCGGACCGCGTTCCAGGGAAGTCGCCAGGCTCGTTGGGTTCGGACCGAGTAAGACCAAGTCCAGACTTAACCTATTTAGATATAAGACTTTGTCAAACTAAGTACGGGAGATTGGGGTACCAGAAATGCAGCCGAGGAGCGTACAGTACCGCGCCGCCCTCACCATCGCCCGCACCCTGCGCGAGACCGGCCATCAGGCCTTCTTCGCCGGCGGCTGCGTCCGCGATCTGCTCCTCGGCCTCGAGCCCAAGGACTACGACGTCGCCACCTCCGCTGCACCCGACCAGATCGTCGCGCTCTTCCCTAAAACCGTCACCGTCGGTGCCCACTTCGGCGTGGTCCTGGTACTCAGCGACCAGCCGGGCACGCCGCAACCGGACGCGCCCGACATCGCCACCGAAGTTGCCACCTTCCGCAGCGACGGCGCCTACTCCGACGGCCGGCGTCCTGACGCTGTCCGCTACACCACCGACCCGCGCGAAGACGTCCTCCGCCGCGACTTCACCATCAACGGCATGCTGCTCGACCCCATCGCGTATGAGGCCACCGACGACCTCGCCTCCGCCGTGCTCGACTACGTTGGCGGGCGCGACGACCTGCGGCGCGGCATCGTCCGCGCCATCGGCGATCCCAAGCTCCGCTACGCCGAGGACAAGCTCCGCCTGCTCCGGGCCGTCCGCTTCGCCGCGCGCCTCAACTTTCATCTCGAGGTCGAAGGCATCCGCTGCAAGGCCGCCGACATCAACCAGGTCTCGGCCGAGCGCATTCGCGACGAACTGACCCGCATCCTCACCGAAGGCGGAGCGCGCCGCGGCTTCGAGCTGCTCTACCAGCTCGGCCTGCTCGCCCGCGTCTTGCCCGAGGCGGTGCGCCTGCGCGGCGTCGCCCAACCGCCTGAGTTCCACCCCGAAGGCGACGTCTGGATCCACACCATGCTGCTGCTGGAAAAGCTGCCCGCCGGCTGCTCCCAGACGCTGGCCTGGGGCGCGCTGCTGCACGACATCGGCAAGCCCGCCACCTACCAGCCGCCTAATCCCAAAGTCCCCGGCGACCGCATCCGCTTCAACGGACACGTCGAGGTCGGCATCCGCATCGCTGAAGAGATCCTCGTGCGCCTGCGCTTCTCCAACGACGACCGCGCGCAGATCCTCGCACTCATCAAGAACCACATGCGCTTCGCCGACATGCTGCAAATGAAGCAGTCGACCCTGAAGCGCTTCCTCCGCCTGAGCCGCTTCGACGAGCACCTCGAGCTGCACCGGCTCGACGCCAGCTCCGCGCACGGCGATCTCACGCTGTACAACTTCGCCCGCGCCCAGTACGAGGCCGAACCCGCTCCCGACCTGCGCCCCGCGCCGCTGCTCACCGGCCGCGACCTTATCGCCGCCGGCTACCGCCCCTCGCCGCAGTTCAAACCGATGCTCGCGCTCGCCGAGGACGCCCAGCTCGAAGGCGCCGCAACCACCCGCGAGCAGGCCCTCGCCCTGGTGCAGTCCCGCTTCCCTCTGCAGGGGGAGTGGTCGAACCACCTGCCCCCTGGAGTAAAGTAGTTTCCCTATGCGAAATCACCTCCGTAGCCTCCTCCTTTTGCCTCTCTTCCCGCTCAGCCTCGCGTTCGTTCTCGCTGCCCCGCCGCAACTGCACGCCAAGGTCATCGGCATGAACGTCGTTGCGCCGTCGCTGACCGTGGAGCGGATTCAGAAGCTCGCTCCCAAGAAGGATCGTGCCGCCTGGCTCGCCTACCTGAAGCGCTCGGAGGAGCAGATGAAGGTGGACCGCGCAACCCTGGCGGCAGAGTTGAAGCCGGGCGAGGGGGCGCCGCCGCAGCCGGCCGAGGGCCGGGGCGGATTTGGCGCCGGCATGTCACTGCGCCACGACGACGCGTACTGGGCGACCGCGCCCGCGAGGCACATTGCCGATGTCATCGTCAGTTTCCAGACTCCCGCGGGAGGCTGGAGCAAAAACATGGGTTTCTCTGGAGCACTACGCCTGCCCGGTCAGCCGTACGCGGCGAACAATCTGAACGTGGTCAATAAACAGCCCAACGACTTCGATACCCCCAGGGACCCGCAGTGGAACTACGTGAGCACGCTTGACAACGACGCGACCAACACCGAACTGCACTTCCTGGCGAAGGTCCAGGCCCTGACGCCGGGTAAGGACGGGGATGCGTACCGCGCGAGTTTTATCAAGGGCATCCACTATCTGCTCACCGCCCAGTTTCCGAACGGAGGATTCCCGCAGGTCTATCCGCTGGAGGGCGGATACCACGATGCGATCACCTTCAACGACAACGCCGTATCGGAGTCGGCGGAGACACTCGGTGATGCCGCGGAGGGCAACGGCGAGTATTCGTTCGTGCCCGCGGACCTCCGCAAGCAGGCAGCCGCCGCGGTCGATCGGGCGTTGCAGTGCATTCTGGTATCGCAGACTGTTATTGACGGGAACAAGACGATCTGGCCCCAGCAGGAGGACGCACTGACGCTCGCGCCGGTTTCGGCGAGAAACTACGAGCCGGGAGCGCTCGCAGCCTCCGAGAGCGCGGACCTGCTGGATTATCTGATGACCATTCAAAACCCATCAAAGGAGTTGGTCGCGTCGATCGATGCCGGAATAGCCTGGCTGAAGAGCCACGCAATCTACGGGTTTGAATACACCGGAGGCCGGGGCGATCCAGCCGGGCGAACGCTGAAGCCGAAGGAGGGCGCCGGCCCCATCTGGTCGCGCTACTACAGCATCCCCGCGCAGAAGCCGATCTTCGGCGACCGCGACGAGACGCTGCACGATGATGTGAACGATCTCTCGCTCGAGCGGCGCAACGGCTATGCCTGGTACAGCAACGGCGAGCAGAAGACGATCGACGACTATGCCGCCTGGGCCAAGACGAACTCCGCTAAGTGATCACTGTCACTTTCTGCACCCTTGCCCAGAGCTGGGACGCCGCGCGCAGTGCCGCTCTGTTCGACAAGGCAGTGACGTTCGAGCCCACTTATTTCTATTTCTACAAGTACTACGCCAACTATCTGCAGCCCAAATGGGACGGCAAAGAGGGCGAAGCTGCAGCATTTGCCAGAAAAAGTGCAAATGCAATCGGTGGACCGGAAGGCGACTTTCTCTACTTCCATATCGCCATGGTCGTTCTGGCAGCCAACAACGGCAACGTTGACGCCAGCCAGATGGACTGGGCGCGCCTGCAGCGCGGCTATCAGGCACAGCGGGACCTGTATGGCGTCGTTGATTTCGACATCAATCAGTTCGCGCTTATGGCTTGGCGCTTTCGAGACCGCGACGTTGCGAGACCAATCTTCAATGAGATCGGAGACAAATGGTCAAAGGAAGTTTGGGGGAACTGAACCCGTTTCGAGACAGCTCGCGAATGGGCGGGAAAGTAATCCGTTCTACGCTGTCCTCGCAAGGTGCATAGAATAGGTCTCGTGAAACATTCCTTTGATATCGGCCCGGTTCCGGTCGGCCGCGGCCAGCTCTTTCTCATTGCCGGTCCTTGCGTCATCGAATCGGAGACGCACGCCCGCTCGCTCGCGGACGCCATCCAGCGCATCGCCGCCGATCTCCGCGTTCCCTACATCTTCAAGGCCAGCTACGACAAGGCAAACCGCACCAGCATCCGCAGCTTTCGTGGGCCCGGCCTGGTGGAGGGCGCGCGCATCCTGCGGGCGATCGCAAAGGACAACGGCTTGCCAGTACTGACCGACGTTCACACCCCGGAAGACTGCCTGCGGCTCACGAAGGCGCTCGGCGATGTCGAGGCTGTTCTGCAGATCCCTGCGTTCCTCTGCCGCCAGACCGACCTGCTGATCGCCGCCGCGCACACCGGCCGCGCCATCAACATCAAGAAGGGCCAGTTCGTCGCGCCCGCGGATATGCAGCACGCAGTCCTGAAGGTTCGCGACTCAGCCGCCGCGCTGAGCAGCAACAAACCGCCGCGCGTCTTCCTCACCGAGCGCGGAGCCAGTTTCGGCTACAACAACCTGGTCGTCGACATGCGCTCGCTGCCCACCATGCGCATGTTCGCCCCGGTCGTTTTCGATGCAACCCACTCCGTACAGACGCCCTCCGCCGCAAACGGAGTCTCTGGCGGCCAGCCCGAGTTCATTCCGGTGCTGGCGCGCGCCGCGGTAGCCGCCGGCGTCGACGGAGTGTTCCTCGAAGTGCACGACGATCCGGCACACGCCAAGTCTGACGGCGCCAACGCACTCCGCCTGGACAAACTGCCAGGCTTGCTCGAGCAACTGCTGGCCGTCCACGCAGCCGTCGCGGCAAAATGAAAACGGCCCGCACGCAGCAGGCCGCTCCATCGATGCTCCGACCACTCACTCTTACTGGTTGAAGTTGCTTTCCTCTTCCTCCGGCTGAATGCCATAGCGGCGCAGCAGGTTCGGCAGGTTCTGCGAGAAGGCTGCACGCGGCATTACCGTGTCGCATCCCGCCTCCACCGCTTTGGCCTTCAGGTCGCCCTGCAGGTGCGAGAGGAAGCCAATGACCGACGTGCTCTTCTTCAGCTTCGCCTTCAGCTTGGGGATCAGCGTCAGCGGCTTGGCGTTGGCATTGTTCAGGTCGAAAACGATCAACCCGGGACGGTCCGCTTCTTCGCCCTCGGTGAGCGCTGTGATCACGTCCTTCTCATTCTTGACGAACGCAACCTTGACGCCCAGCTTGCGCGCGGTCTCGGTGATCTTTGCGTTGAAGAACAGGTCCTCAATGAAGAAGAAGATTTTGGTCGGCGCGTCCTCGGGAATCGGAATCGGCCGCCCCACCGAGTAGTCGATCGGCTGCGAATCGCTCACATAGCTGCGTCCTCCGCCGCCCCTGCCCTGATAGTTGCCATGCGCCTCAATGGTCGAAGGAGGCGAGTCGGCGAAGTTGCCGTTGGCCACGCGATAGCTGTGGTCCATCGGCCCCACAAAGCTCCTCGGCCCGCGATCTCGCTGCTTGCTCTTGCGCTTCGCGCCAAAGACGCTGTTGCCTGGCTGATGCGAGTCCTTGTCGCGATAGACCGCACCATTGCCATTGCTGTATCCGCCAGCACTGGCTTGGTTGCCAGGATTCTCCTGCGAGCGTTGCCGGTCGCGATCGCGGAACTTCTTCTTCCAGCGCTTGGTGGACGGCCCTGAGCCGGCTGGTTGCGGTGGCGCGCCGCCCTGGAAGTTCTGCGGCTGATTCCCCGGAGCTGCGATCCCCTGGCCGTTAGCCTCGATGTCTCCCGCGAACTGGCCCGCCCCACCCTGCGCGCCCTGCTGGCCGGCATCTCCTTGCTTGTTCTTCCGCTTGCGGCGGCGGCGGCGGCTGCTCTTGGACTGACCCATGCCGTGCGGAATGCTGTGCGCAGCATCCTGCGCCGCGCCGGCTTGGCTCATCTGACCACCCATCGGTTCGGGCGGCTGTGGCGGTCCCTGGTGAACTTCCACCTCGGGCACATTTTGCTCTGAACTCATGTTCCACTTCCTATTGCTGGTTAACGATCTACGCTTCCATCCCACGCACACGAGTCTCGGCGGCCCCCGCGGCATTCGCGGAGTTGGAACCAAGCCGGTTTTGAAGTGTCGGTGGAAACGATATCAAGTTGTACTCGAACATGCGTCCTAATGCATCGGTCAAGATGCAACCAGTCGGCAAATTGCTCCTGCGCGCCACCGGATTGCCACATGCAACCGGGATTGCCAAGGGCCGGCTGGAAATCGCCAAAGCGCTGGTGCCAGCTATGGCATTCATTCACCCTGCCGCTGCCTGCAACGCGCTCGGAGGTTCTTGGCGGAATCAGCCCTCCGGCTCACCTGATCCGGTGCATCGGAATCCAGAACAATCCGCCGAAATCTCAGATTTGCCATGCATTTTGCTGCCATTGGAAAAGCACATCATCCGCACAGCAATCGGCACCCACAGCCGGTTCACAAGGCAAGGCTAATCATACGCCGAATGGCCTGCTGTGGCAAGAAAAACCTTTGCCTCTAGCCAAGTGCCCCGGAATCGCGCCCACCCGACCCACCGTTGTGAGACTGCGAGGGCCGCTCCCGGATTGGAAGCGGCCCGCTGCAGAATGGCCGTCAAAGGCCTCCCAAATTAACCCCCTTGCTTGGGGGAGTGGAATTTCAAATCCCGGCGTGCATCTGCTGTGGATGCATCTTGTTCCGGATCGAGTATTGAATCTCGCATTCAGCCTCTCGCGATGGAGCGGCGTTTTCGACTCGAGAACGCAATACCAGTTACTGAGAGTTAGAGCAATTCGGATGCCATAAGACCACAGGGCAATATACGCGCCAAATGCCGATTCCTGCGCCATCCCAAAGACAACGCCTCCCAGAAATCAGGAGAGTTTGGCTGACACGCTCCAAATTTCAGGAGATGGAGGTTTGACCCTGTATCCGCGGGGCCATATAATCGAGACGTTGTAGCAGCCCTCCAGCTGCTATGTGATTCGTTGCAAACTGGGCGAAGCGATAGGGATTGGCCGTGCTGCAAGCGCGGCCCTGGGTGGAGTGGATGCAGGACATGAGGACGGGCAGTCGCCTGACTCGATGATAGAGACGATCCCGAAGGATCCTGAAGGAGCACCACACAGCACATGAATTCCAAGCTCGTACTCGTCTCCGCGCTGGCTGCGGGAGTCTTGACCACTGCAGGTATAGCGCAGACAGCCAGCCCCCAAGCCCCGGCGACGCACGCGACCGCGCCTGCGGCTCCGCCGCCGCCCCAGGCCATTCCGGCCAAGGTCGCTTTCATTGAACTGGAAGAAGTGGCTGCAGCGACCAACGAAGGGCAGAAGGCGGTCGCAGACATCCAGAAGAAATATCAACCGCAAAAGGACAAGCTGGACGCGCTCAAGACGGAAATTGATACCTTGACCAAGCAACTGCAGAGCGCGCCGGCAACCATGAGCGACGAGGAGAAGGCCTCGCGCGCCCGAGACATCGACACGAAGCAGAAGCAACTGCAGCGCGATGCCGATGACGCACAGACTTCGTACAACTCCGACGTGTCGGACGCGATTGGGAAGATACTCCAGAAGCTCGGGCCGATCGTGGTCAAGTACGTACAGGAGAACGGCTACACCATGCTGCTGGACAACACCGGCCAACCGCAGCAGGGCGGCCTGAACCTGCTCTGGGGCGGATCCGATATTTCAGGGGCAGTGGTAGCCGCCTACAATGCCAGTTCGAAGGTTGCAACACCGATACCATCCGCTCCGTCGGCGACCCGTCCCGCTCCGGCAACGCCGAAACCAGCGGCACCAAAGCAGTAACAACGTTTAAGGACGTCATAATTTTCGAAGGAGCATTACACACCGCATGAATCACAAGTTAGTTGTTCTCGCTGCGCTAGTCGCGGGCCTTCTCCCCATGTCCGCGATTTCCCAGGTGTCCCCCGAGTTGCCTGCTTCCCCGTCCGAAACGCCTGCAGCCCAGACTCCCGCAGCTGAGGCGCCCAAACCTCCTCCGCCTCCGACAGCGTTCGCTGCGAAGATCGCCGTCGTCGAATTCCAGGAGGCCGTCATTGAGACCAACGAGGGCCAGCAGGCCCTTGCGGCAGTCCAGAAAAAGTACGAGCCGAAGCAGGCCGAGCTTGAGCAACTGAACACCGAGATCGTAGGCTTGCAGAAGCAGCTCCAGGCCGCCCCCGCCACGATGACGGACCAGGAGCGCGCCTCCCGCACCAAGACCCTCGATACCAAGCAAAAGCAGCTGGACCGCGATGCCGAGGATATGAGGACCGCGGCCAACGCGGACCTCCAGGACGCCTACGGCAAGGTCGCCCAGAAGGTCCATGCGGTGATGTTGGATTACGTTAAGAAGGGCGGCTATACCATCCTGCTGGACGCGAGCAATCAGCAGTCAAGCCAGATCATGTGGATATCGCAGGAGCCGAACTCGGATATTACCGAGGCGGTCATCGGTGCGTACAACGCCACCACGCCTAACATCTCCGCACCGGCTCCATCGGCACCGGCGGCCGCCGCTCGCCCAAAGCCAGCCACCACCACAACCCCGCATACGACGACGACGCCCCACACCACGACCCCAGCGAAGCCGCCCAGCCAGTAATGCGAACTGCGATCCGGACAAAGAAGGAGGCCTGCGGGCCTCCTTTTCGCGGGCAAAAGCAGGTCCCGGGCGTTCGTCTTCACTGTGGAAATTATTGTGGATTCCGATGTGCAGTAAATTCACAAACGGACTGGGTGCCCTTGGCGGACAGAGTTATGCAACGGTTGTTGTGCTACAAGTCACACGTTTTCAGGTCTTTGAAACAGGAACGGCGAACTTCAACAAAATCGTTGCAATCGCGCTGCAAGTATCGCAAATAAAGGCTTTCCACAGACCACGAATCGGCCGCAAGGAAAGGGTTCAGGCCACACCCCTGAAATTGGCCCTTTTCCCCCGCCTGATTTTTCTCGTTTGAAACGCCAGGTTCGGGCTAGCGCAGCCTCAAGATCTGGGTGCCTTTCCGGGCTAGATGGCGTTGGTTAGCTGGTTGCCTATCTTGCTGAAGACCGAGTCGAGGTTGGTGTTGTAGCTTCTCATCACAGCGACTGAACCAAGAGCCACCATGGATGCGACCAGCGCCCATTCAATTAGGTCCTGCCCGGATTCCTCCGCGACCAGACTCTTGAGAAGTTGTTTCATTCAATATTCCCCGTCGTTTACGTGAAGCCGAAGCGCCTGAGAGAGATAGCCGGGCTGGCGCTAGTTCGACGATAGGGCTCCCAAGCCGCATCGTATATAACCTGAAAGTGGCATCGGGACGACGTACAGGATTACTTAAGTGGTTGAACCAAGGTAACTTCCACTCTTAAACATCCCTGGGAACCGGTCGCATTCAGTGCAGAAAATCGCTCCCTGCTACTCTTCGCCGACCTTGAGCACGGCGAGGAAAGCCTCCTGCGGAATATCAACCTTGCCGATCCGCTTCATCCGCTTCTTGCCTTCCTTCTGTTTCTCGAGCAGTTTGCGTTTGCGGCTGATGTCGCCGCCGTAGCACTTGGCGATCACGTTCTTGCGGATGGCGGTGACCGTCTCGCGCGAGATGATCTTCGAGCCGATGGCCGCCTGGATGGCAACCTCGAACATCTGCCGCGGGATGAGTTCGCGCATCTTGGAGACGAGGGCCTTGCCGCGCTCATAGGCTGCGTCGCGATGCACGATGATGGAAAGCGCGTCCACGGGATCGCCGCCGATCAGGATGTCCATCTTCACCATCGGCGAGACCCAATGGCCCTGTATGTGGTAGTCGAGTGACGCATAGCCGCGCGAAACCGACTTGAGCCGGTCGTAAAAATCCAGCACGATCTCGTTCAGCGGAAGCTCATAGGTGAGCATCACGCGTGTCTCGGAAACGTACTCGAAGTTGATTTGGCGGCCGCGTTTCTCCTCAACCAGCTTCAGAATGCCGCCCACGTACTCCTCGTTGGTCAGGATCTTGGCGAGGATGACGGGCTCCTCGATCTGCTCGATGTTGGAGGGATCGGGCCAGCGCGATGGATTGTCCACCTCAACAACCTTGCCATCGGTAAGCGTGATGTTGTAGCGGACACCCGGCGCGGTGGTGATGAGGTCGAGCGAGTATTCGCGCTCCAGCCGCTCCTGAATGATCTCCAGATGCAGCAGCCCCAGGAAGCCGCAGCGAAAGCCGAAGCCGAGCGCCACCGATGACTCGGGCTCGAAGGTGAAGCTGGCGTCGTTGAGGCGAAGTTTTTCCAGCGCGTCGCGCAGCATCGCGTGCTCGTGCGAGTCCACCGTGTAGAGTCCGGCGAAGACCATGCTCTTGATGTCTTCGAATCCGGGCAGCGCCTCCGCGCACGGCCGCGCGACGTCGGTGATGGTGTCGCCGACTTTAGTATCCGCAACGTTCTTGATGGTCGCGACGAAGAAGCCAACCTCTCCGGCGGAGAGTTCCGCGAGCGGCACCGGCTTCGGCGTCATGACGCCCATGCTCTCGACATCGAACGTCTTGCCGTTCGACATGATTCTGATCTTCATGCCCTGCCTCAAGCGCCCGTTGACGACGCGCGCCAGCACCACCACGCCGCGGTATGGATCGAACCACGAATCGAAGATGAGGGCTTGCAGCGGCGCCTCCGCGTCTCCGCGAGGCGGCGGCAGAAGATGAACTACAGCTTCGAGGATATCGGGGACACCCTGGCCGGTCTTTGCCGAGACGGCGATCGCATCGCTTGCGGGAAGCCCGACTGCCCTCTCGATCATCTCGCGGGTGCGCTCGATATCGGCCGAGGGCAGGTCGATCTTGTTGATGATGGGAATGACATCAAGGCCGTGGTTGATGGCGAGATACGCGTTGGCCAGGGTCTGCGCCTCGACTCCCTGCGATGCGTCCACGACCAGCAGCGCACCCTCGCACGAGGCCAGCGAGCGCGACACCTCGTAGCTGAAGTCGACGTGGCCGGGCGTGTCGATAAGGTTGAGCTGGTAGGTTTCACCGTCGTGCGCTTTGTACATCATGCGCACGGTGTGGGCCTTGATGGTGATGCCCCGCTCGCGCTCCAGGTCCATCACATCCAGCACCTGGGCGTGCATCTCGCGCGCTGTGACCGAGCCGGTGAGTTCGAGCAACCGGTCGGAGAGGGTGGATTTGCCGTGATCGATGTGCGCGATGATCGCGAAGTTGCGGATGTGATTCGGATCCATACGGGGTGCGAACTGCCTCAATCTTCGATGCTATCACCGTGGAGTGGGCGCTCCGTGCATCGCCGCTGCGTACCGTGCGCCCCAACGTCTTACAATTGAGCAAGGCGCATACGCGCGTCCACGCCGTTAGCCACTTGCACTGAGACAGAAATGCGGATTTCCAGAATCGTGCGGCTTGCGGCACAAACGAAGGCGACTGAGCGGGACTAATTTCGATGGGGAGGACCAACGGGTGCAGAGGTTGAGCGGGTTTCGACGGTGGCTGATGGCGATTGCGTGTGCACCGCTGATGCTGCTCGCGGGTTGTCCGCAGCAGGCCGCCTCAGTCGCGGTTCCCGCGCAAGCCACGGCGCCAGCGGTCGCCGCGCCTGCGCCTACGACGCCAGCCTCGGACGTAACGCAGGCACAGGCCGCCGAACAAGCCGCAAAAGCGCGCAAGGTGCAACAACTCATCGACCAGGCCGAAGGAGACTATCACAGCGGCGTCGACAACTATCGCGGTGGAAGGCTGGAGGCGGCGCGGGCTGACTTCGATCGAGCCGTCGACCGGATGCTCAGCAGCGGGATGGATATCAAGAGCGACGTGCAACTCTCCGACGAGTTTGAGCAACTGCTCAACAAGATCAATACGCTGGAGATGTTCGCACTCAAGCAGGGCAACGGTTTCTCCGCACCGCTTGAGGCCGCGCCGCTCGATGCCGCGGATGAAGTCACTTTCCCGCCCGACGCAGCCCTCACCGCGCAGGTTAAGGAAGAACTCAAGACCACACAGTCGGACTTCCCATTGATGGTCAACGACTACGTCGCCGGCTTCATCAACTATTTCTCCAACTCGAAGGTGGGCCACGCCACTCTCCTCCACTCGCTCGCGCGCGGCGGCAAGTACAAGGAGATGATCCAGCGCGACCTCGCGGATGCCGGCCTGCCGCAGGACCTTATCTATCTCGCCGTGATGGAATCGGGCTTTCAGCCGCAGGCTCTCAACGCAAAATCCGGCGCAGGCGGCATGTGGCAGTTCATGCCTTTCGCCAGCGCATATGGATTGACCCGGAATGGATGGGTGGACGAGCGCTTCGACCCGGAAAAGTCCTCGCTTGCGTATGCGCGCTATATGAAGACGCTCTATGACCAGTTCGGCGACTGGTACCTGGCGATGGCGGCTTACAACTGGGGGCCAGGCAATGTGCAGCGATCGGTGATGCGCACCGGCTATGCGGACTTCTGGGAGCTATATCGACGCAACGTGCTTCCACAGCAGACCAAGAACTATGTTCCCGGCATCATCGCCGCCATCATCATGGCGAAAAATCCCAAGCAGTATGGCTTGGAAGACATGGTGCCTGAACCGCCGGTGGTCTCCGACACCGTCAACGTCGATTACTCCGTCGATCTGCGGCTGGTGGCCGATGTGACGGACGTCTCGCTGAGGGAGATCGTCGAGCTGAACCCGAGTTTGCTGCGCATGACCACGCCGGAAGACACAGACTTCGGTCTGCATCTTCCCGCCGGCACCCGCGATCTCTATCTCAAGCGCATCGCGGCGATTCCCGAAGACAAGCGGACCAGTTGGCGCTTCCATGTTGTGCGCGCCGGCGAATCGCTGGACAACATCGCAAACACCTTTCACAATCGCCCGTCCGAAATCGCCTCGGCAAACAATCTGGTCGCGGACGCGCCGATCGATCCAGGCGTTGAACTGATTGTGCCGGTATCGAGCGCCATTGCGATGCCGCACCCGCTGCACTACATCACGCGGTCGGGCGACACGCTGGTTACGATTGCCGATCGCTTCAACGTCACGGTGGAAGACCTGAGGCGTTGGAACCATCTTTCGTCGAGCACGATCAAGCCGCATCGCTCCCTCGATGTCTCGCAGCCCGTCCATCTGGCGCCAGTGGCGCATGTGCGCGCGAGGAAGTCGCATACTGCGGCCAGCGCACAAGCGGCAACCAGCACAAAAGCGAAGAGTCCTGCAACGACTTCGAAGTCTTCTGCAAAGACGCCTTCGCACAGTCCAGCGCCGAAGAAGAAGACGCCTCGACCGAAGAAAGCGACTGCTTCCACGTGACGCACGAAGCTGCTCGTTTAGCTACCTGAACAAAAAGAGTGCTTGCTATCGCTGGCGCGCAGATGCATTCTGTTGCTAGAATCCGTGCCGTGGTGCAATTGATTTTTGACGCATCGCGAAAGCAGCTTGAGATGCACGGCGGCGTCACGATGCGAATTCTGTAACGAGGGTGCGACGATGAAGTTCAATGAGCTTGGTGGATTCGACGGACTTGAAGAGAACAACAAAATGTATGCGGCTGCGAATTACGAAGACGAGGCCGCTGGGGACGGATATGAAGGCAACGGCGCCTTCGACGATGACGAGGAAGAAGAAGAAGTCGTGGTGCCGATGACCTCGGACGATGATGACGTTCTGGATCGGCTGGAGGACGATGACGATGTGGTGTCGGCTGAGTCGCTGGCAGTGATCGTGGCAGCGCCTCCCCCGCCGGTTGTTGGCCATGCTCCTGCGGCAACAGCATCGAAAGCTCCTGTGAAGAGCGCAGCGGCTGCACCGATAGCCGTAGCGACGAAGGCTCCCGCAAAGAAGGCGGTTGCCAAGAAAGCACCTGCGAAGAAGGCCGCTAAAAAGAAGGCAGTCAAAAAGGTGGCGGTAAAGAAGGCTCCCGCAAAGAAGGTGGCTGCGAAGAAGGCTCCCGCAAAGAAGGTGGCTGCGAAGAAGGCTCCGGCGAAGAAGAGCGCCGCCAAGAAAGCGGTGAAGAAAGCGGCCGTCAAGAAGGCTCCGGCGAAGAAGGCCGCCAAGAAAAAGACATTGAAATCTGCCGCGAAGAAGTCGAGTGCCCTGCGCGGCGGTAAGACCGCTTTGAAAAAGGCGGTCGGCAACAAGGGTGCTTCAAAGAAACAAAAACCAAATACGAGAGGTATTACCTTGGCAACTAAGAAAGCAGCAAAGAAGGCTGTAAAGAAGGCCGTCAAGAAGGCTCCTGCAAAGAAGGCCGCGAAGAAAGTCGCAAAGAAGAAGAAGTAGTCGGCAAGCAGTTCTAACCAGGCAAGCAAAACGGCCCGGGCTCCTCTCGAGAGGTCCGGGCCTTTTTGCGTCTGCTTGCCGCTACATCACTTCGGTTCTACCTTATCATCTCCATTCAGGCCTGCGATGGCGCCGAGAACATCGTCGCTATGCGTGTTCGGATTCACGCCCGTCCACACCTTTACGATCTTGCCGGCGGGCGAGATAAGGAAGGTGTCGCGCTGGGCAAACTTGATGGGGCCCATACCCGAGAGGGGAACGCCGTAGGCGTCGATGACCTTGTGGTCGGGGTCGGCGAGCAGTTTGAAGGTGAGCGAGTCTTTGGTGCAGAAGGTCTTGTGGCTTTCGACCGTATCGAGCGAAACGCCGAGCACGACAGCGTTAAGCGCGTCGTACTTGGGCAGGTCGCGCTGGAAGTTGTGCGCCTCGATGGTGCAGCCGGTGGTCATGTCCTTGGGATAGAAGTAGAGGACGACCCACTTGCCCTTGTACTGCGAGAGCGATACCGACGCGTCTTCCTGCGACGGGAGGCTGAAGTCGGGAGCACTTGCTCCTGCCTGGAGGATATCGGCGGCGTGCACACGTACACCGACACCGCAGGCGGTCACGATGCCGAGGATGACTGCGATCCATACACCTTTACGAACCATCGTATTCTCCTTGTTGTTCAGAATGTGAGTTGTGACGATCCTTCGGCGGCCCGGTCCACGCCTTCGCGTATGGCTATAGTACCCTTTCGCGATCAGGCGTGTGTCACGGAGATGTCTCAGCGGATTCTGCAACGACGGCGATGCCGACGCGGTCGGCAGCCGCGATGATGGCAGCGGCGTCGAACAGCAGGGTTGCGCCGGCCTGGACGGCGAGGCAAGTGGCGCCCGCCCGCGCCATGGCTTCAATCGTCGCGACGCCGATGACGGGCACGTCGAAGCGCATGTCCTGATTCGGCTTGGCCACTTTGACGACCGTGAGCGAGCGGCTGAGGGTGGCAGCCGGGTCATTCAGGCGGCGCATCAGGGCGCCGGCGCGCTCGATGGTGGCGTCGGTTCCTTCCATGGCTTCGACGGCGACGCAGGCCTGCGCCGCGATGACGACGGTCTGGCCAAGATCGTATGCCGCGATCGCGCGCGCGACCGTGCGACCGTAGGCAATGTCCTTGGTCTCTTCATCGGAGGGCGCGCGCCGGGTGAGGACGCCGGGCTTGGCGAGGAGGGGTTCGAGGTAGTGCGTAGACGAAATGAGTTCGATGCCCTCGTCGGCGAGGACTTTGGCAACCGCGCCGAGCAGCATGTCGGTGTTCCGGGTGCGCAGGTTGAGGAGAAGCTTGGCGAGGCGCCAGTCGGGGCGAATGGAGGAGAAGATCTGGGTGTGCTTGACCTGTCCGGCCATGACCGCGCGGGTGACGCCTTCGGCCTGGAATGTTTCGATGAGGCGGGAGAGTTCGCCGAGCGACATCCAGTGGACGCGGATGGTTGGGTCGGCAGCGGCGCGCGCGTCCATCTCGGGGTCGGTTTCTTCCTGGATCGCCGCCACCACGACGGAGAGGCCGTGCGCGCGGGCGGCATCGAGCAGCAGGAACGGGAAGCGGCCGTTGCCGGCGATGAGACCGAGTTTCGTCTGGGTTTCGCTCATGGCTTGGACGGCGAATCCATGCTCTCTGAGGGTAGCTGCTTCTTGCGGTATTCGTCGAAGTAGGCGGTCATGGGCTGGGGCATGACGTCGCGGTAGAGGCCGAACTTGAAGTTATAGGTGCTGGGCGAGTGATAGCCGGAGGTGGGTGTCTCCGGGTTGGCGATCGGGCCGATGTGGTCGACGACCTGCTTTTCTATCCCATCTTCTCGGAACCAGACTTTGACGCGACCGGTGGACTGCGGCGTGAAGCGGGCCTGAACACGGAGGTCGAGCCAGCGGCCACGGAGGTCGCGCTTCTCCTCCCAGAGGGTGAACTTGTTGTCGCCGAGAGCGCGCGTGACGCGCAGGAATCCTTCGATGTAGCGGATGGCGAGCACGGGGCTGTCGTTGTCGCAAGGCCCACGGCCGGGTACTGGCTGCACGCCGAGCTGGAGTGATTCGGGTGCGGGCGGTGCGGGGGCCGGAAGAGGCGTGTGGTTACAGTTCTGCTGCCACTGGGCGACGACGAGGCGGACGGGGACGATGGGGAAGTCGGCGGCCAGGTACATGCTCCAGGAGTATTCGTAGGGCGTGTCCTCACGAGCGCTGAGGCGGCCGGCCTCCTTGATTTCGTCGCGCTCGGTGTCGAGGTCGCCGTCCTTGCCGAGAGCGAACCGGTCGTGGGAATGGAGGTCGACGCGGACGGCGGAGTGGCCGGCGCGGACGATCTGCGACTGGATGGTGACGGCGCCGGGCACGAAGCGGCCGGTCTCCCAGATATCGCTAAGGGTGGGAGCTTCGAAACCGTCGCAGACGCCTCCGTCGTAGGCATCGGGGAGAGCGGGGGGCGCTAGAGCGGTTTGCGCGTGGGCGCACAAGGACACCAGAAATAGGGAAACCGTTGAGAGCGACCCGATCCGCATGGGTGCCAATTCTATCGCAGCCCCCATCGGCCGCGTTGAGCTTCAGTCTGCGGCGGGCGGTTTCGGGGATTTGGCGGTGGTGACGCGGATGACCTGGTAGGAGGCGGGCGTGGCGCCGAGGTTGCGCAGGGTTCGCTTGTCGTTGGGGGCCCAGTAGAGCAGTGAGCCCGCGTTCATGCGGGAGGCGACGCCGTTGACGGTGATCTCCAACTGGCCGGACTTGATGACGACGATTTCGTCGTTGGAGTCGACGATATTGGGGGCGGTGCTCTGGCCTACATTGAGTGTGGTGATGTGGCTCTCCAGCTCGAGGAAGGTGAGCGTGGGCGAGCTGACACACGTAACGCGGGAGCCGGTGGGAGTGGGCGTGGAGGGCTGGCGGTTGCAGTCGATGACCGAGGACGGGAGTTTGCCGGGCACGGCCTGCTCCGCGGCCGACTTGGCGGAGGTAGCGTGCGAGAGGTCAGTGACGAAGTTGATGACGTAGTAGGTGGCGGGCGTGAGGCCGACGTTGGTGGCGTTGTGGGGATCGTTGGCGGCGAAGAAGACCAGGGAGCCGGGGCCGGCGTGCTGCTTGCGGCCGTTGATGGAGACTTCGAAGTCGCCTTCCTTGACGAGCAGCATCTCTTCCCAGGAATGACGATGGACCGGGTGCGACTCCATGCCGGGGTTGAGCGTAGTGATGTGGACTTCGAGCTTGTCCATGGCTACGGTTGGGTTGTCGAAGACGGACCGGACCTGGCCGACGGCGGTGGGGTTCGCGGTGAGCGAGTCCCAGTCGACGAAGGTGGTGGTGAGGATGGTGGAGTTCTTCGGCGGAGCGTAGGTGCTGACGACGGCGGTCTGCTGGGCTGAAGCGGCGAGGAGCGGCGCGAGAACGAGGCAGAGCAGGAGAGACTTCATGGAGCGGAACTATAGCAGGATGGGGCGGCTGCTGGGTACGCGGTTTACTTGATGATGCCGCGGTTGCTGTTGGCGATGAAGTCGGCGAGGTAGCGGACGTGTTCGGCGGTGGCGGGGTCGGGTGCTGGGGCGGAGGCATCGGAGGGGGCGAGGAGCGTGGCGCGGATGGCGGCGAGGGCATCGGTGGTGTTGAGCTTGCTGGCCTGGAGGAGGCGGTAGGCCTGGCGCAGGGCCTTGAGCTGGGCGGGGGTGAAGCCGCGGCGCTCCAGGCCGACCTTGTTGAGGCCGTAGGCGTGGTTGTTGCGCTCGATCGAGGTGAGCGAGTAGGGGAGGACGTCCTGGGTGATGGTGGTGCCTCCGCCGATGTAGGCGTAGCGGCCGATGCGGCAGTGCTGGTGCACGGGGCAGAGCGCGCCGACGACGGCATAGTCCTCCACCGTGACGTGGCCGGCGAGCGTGGCGGCGTTGGCGAGGATGCAGCCGTTGCCGATGTGGGAGTCGTGGCCGATGTGTACGTAGGCCATGATGAGGCAGCCGTCTCCGAGGGTGGTTTCGCCGCCGCCGCCGCCGGTTCCGCGGGAGATGGTGACGTATTCGCGGATGGTGTTGTTGGCGCCGAGGATGCAGCGCGTGGGTTCGCCGGCGTACTTGAGGTCCTGCGGGGCGACGCCGACACAGGCGAAGGGGTAGATGGTGGTGTTGGCGCCGACGGTGAGGTGCCCGTCGAGAACGACGTGAGAGATGAGACGGCAATTCTCGCCAAGGACGACGTTGGGGCCGATGGTGGAGTACGGGCCGATGGTGCAGGATGCGGGGATGTACGCGCCCGCGGCGATGATGGCGGTGGGATGGATGTTGGTGGCGGTGCTCACTCGGTCGCGGCTCCGGCAGGCGCGGCGGGCGGTTCTGGAGTTGGAGCGGGCTTGGACTTGGTGCGGGAGGTGAGGGCGCACATCACGATGGCCTCGCAGGCGATCTTGCCCTCGACGGTAGCTACTCCGCGCATGCGGACAGCGTTGGAGCGCCAGTTGAGGACGGTGACCTCGATGCGGAGCTGATCGCCGGGAACGACGGGGCGGCGGAACTTGGCAGAGTCGATGCCGGTGAAGACCATGAGCTTGGAGTCGCGCTCTTCGGCGGTGTATTCGGTGAGCAGGAGCGCTGCGCCGGTCTGCGCGATGGCCTCGACGACGAGGACTCCGGGCATGATGGGGAAGTTGGGGAAGTGGCCGATGAAGTGGGGCTCGTTGATGGTGACGTTCTTGATGGCGACAACGCGGGTCTTGCGCTCCATCTCGACGATGCGGTCGATGAGCAGGAACGGATAGCGGTGAGGCAGGACGGACATGATTTCGACGATGTCCATCGTGTTTGCGGAGGAGTTTGGCTGGTCAGTCATGCAGGGATGAGTATAAACAAGTGGCTAGTTGTTAGTTGCTAGTTGATAGTTGTGAAGCAAGAACAACTACGGAGATTCTGAGCTGCGCTCTCAGAATGACGGGCCATTCGATGACGAGCATTTTGGCGGGTCATTTCTTGAGTTTGGGGACGGCGGCGGCGGGATCGAAGAGGGAAGGGTCGGCGGCGAGGTTGTAGGTGACCTTGGTGAGGTAGCGCTGGTTGGTGATGTCGCCGTTGTGGTAGCGGGTGACGGTCATGGGAGTGGGCAGGCCCTGGAAGGTGTGGTAGTCGTCGTAGGTTTCCTGCTCTTCGTCGAAGTCCTTGAACTGCGGGTTGCGCCACTGGAAGGTGCGGCGGAGGGGGAGATGGGTGGCGGCGTCGAGCTCGAAGGTGACGGCGTCGTTCGACGCGGTGAGGATGGTGACCTTGTCGACGAGGCGGCGCTCGACCATGCCGGTGCCTTCGGAGACGATCATGACGCCGGGGGCGTGGATCCAGTTGCGGACGACCTCCTCAATGGAGTGGGGAAGGCGGCGGTAGTAGTCGTCGACCTGGTCCTTGGGCAGTTCGGTCTGGCCCTTATAGGTGATCTCGTAGCCGTGGCCGTCCTTCCAGATCTGGACGACGTCGATCTTCTTGCCGGGGAAGATCATGCTGCGGTCGGTGAGGAAGCCGACGCGTTCCGCCTGGGGCTTGCCGGAGGCGGGCAGGCGGACAAGATCGTGGAACTCGGTGATGTAGGGGTTGGCCTCGCCATGGAAGAAGGAGGAGGTGCGGCCTTCAGTCTGGATGGTGGTGCGGTTGAGCCAGGCGTCGCCGCCGAGCGCGGCGATCATCTCGTCGAGGAGGGCGCGGCCGCGCTGCTCGGAGGTCTGGCCGGGGGGCGTGGGAGGCGCGGCGCTGGGGATGTCGGCAGCCTGGGCGCGGGCGAGTTGGGGCGCGAACAGGATTGCGGCGAGGGCGGCGAGGACGAGGCGCTTCATGCGAGATTTAATTTCGCAGGCGCGCAGGCTGCTCGCTGTTGGACGTTGGCGGCGGACGGAAGGCTGCGCGGGCAGCTCGGATTGGACGATCTGTGGCATGGCACCCCCTCCCCTCGTACTTTAAGTCCTAAAGTACTTCTTCTAAATGGCTTAGGTCAAAAATGGAGTCTATTCCAGGTCCGGTACAGTCCGCGGCTAAAGGGCTTACTGGCAAAGTCCTTGATTCATTGCACTTAGCGGCGCGTGTCTGGCGACTGCGGTGCGGTTTGGTTGTGTGCGGCATATGGACCCACCCCCCTTGTACATACACACAATTTGCTGATTCTAAAGCTAGTTCCGGTTTCGTATATACGGCTTTTTCTATACTTTCTAGTCTCTTTGGGCCGATGGCGTCCAGGTCCGGCCGGAAAGGTGCTTCGGCACGACGCTGGGCGTCTTTTGCTCCTTCTTTCAATTATACGAGTGGTGTCAAGGGGATTGGGGCGTTCCATTGTCCCCATTCGGCCCTGCGGCAACGGGCACAAAGAAGAAGTCCGCGCCATCTTCGTTGGATCGCAGGTTGCCGGCCCGGGGTACGGTAATGAGCCTCTCGAAGTAGTGGGGCAATTGGGATAGGTTCAGGTATCCGCTGGCGTTGCTGCCCTTTTCGAGCGCCTGGATAAAAAGCGCTGCGAAGGGAGAATGGCTCCCGGGGGTACCGTCGGGAACGTACTCTTTGCCGCCAGAGGTGAGGAAGTAGCGGGTCTTTTTGTCGGCGGTCCGCTGGCGGAGCTTTTCGAGCGGGATTGGATCGTAAACTCCACGGCCGCCCGCGCCGAGGTTGGGGTCGAGACTACCGGCGAAGCAGCTATCCATGACGAGGAAGATATGTTTGGCGTGGATTGTGTCGATCCTCTGTCGAAGTTCGAGCAGGTTCAGATCGTCGTCGTAGACATGGCCCGAGGGCGTGTCGGGAAAGACCAGATATCCAATGTCGTTGGCCTCGTCGTAGTCACCGTGTCCAGCAATGAAGATGAAGAGCTGGTCCTGGTCGTTGAAGTGCTGGGCGTGGAGGTCGTCCAGCTTGTGGCGAAGCTGATCGCGTGTAGGGTTCCACAGGTGATCGACCTTGAAGCCATAGATTTTAGTGAGGTCGTTCTCGATTGTGGTCGCGTCGAAGATGGGATTGGAGAGCGCGGGCCAGTTTTTGTAGTCGTCGCTAGCTATGACAAGGGCATAGTTTGTGGGTTTGTTGCTTTGGTCGGTGGCGGCGGCTGCCGCGGCGGTGGCTGTGGATTTGTCTTCCTCGGGAGTAAGTCCGCGACTTAGGTTCGTTGGATCGCTGTAGCAGAGGGCACCGAGGCCCGAGTCGCGGACGAGGTCGCTCCATGCAACGGCGTTGTCCTTGTCGCCGATGAGGAAGTCGCCGCCGAGGAGTTCGGCGCGAAAGCTCACATTACCAGCTATGGCGCTCTTCAGGTCCTTCATGCTGGGATCCGCCGGAATCTGTGGATCGGCGAGAGCGTATAAGCCTTGCTGGAGACGAAAGGCGGTTCTCAGGGGAAGCGTCTGAAGCTGTTTGACGAACGCATTTGAGAGATAGCCGGTGGGTTGTGGATTGCCTGGAGTGGGGACGGAAATCAGAGAGCCCCCATGGTTGGTTACTATGAGAAGCCGCTTCGAGGCGGCGGGGCCGACTGCGCAGGACTCTTTCCTCCAACGGTCTTCGAATACCGGGAGGAATTTGTCGCTGTTGTCGGTGTCGAGGAGGATGATCTGGCGCTGGGCATGAACCTGGGTCATCCAGGAGTTGAGCAGAGCGCTGCTGATGAGGGACGATTCATCAACGCACTCTGCCTCGTTGCAGTTCTGCGGCAACGAGGCATCATACGGGGCGAGGTAGCTTTCCTGGCCGCCGCCCTTGCTTTTCAATAGGCCAAATCCGCTGAAGGAAAGGACAAACATGTCGTTGCTGTGGCTGGTGAGGGCAAATCGCTGAAGCGCTTCGCGGATGTTAGCTTTGGTCGCATCGGCGTTGAGAAGAACCGTTGTCGGTGCAAAGACGCGGAAGTAGTGTTCGAATATATCCGCGACGTTTCGGGCGTCCTCCGCGCCGGCATTTACCACGATTTTGGGATCTTTGTAGTGCTCGATGCCAATCGACAGGACAAAGACGTTCCGCGGAGGGATGCGGAACTGTTCGAACGGATTGTAGGGTCCGGGCAGAGCTATCCCTGCGAGTGCGGTCTGAGACAGTACCAGCGATATCGCAAGCAAGGATGCGACGGCGCAACGGCTTCCGCGGGTGAGGTGCGCAGGAATGCAGGAATGGCCTTTAGGGCAGGTGGATCGCATACGCTTCTCCTGGGGCCCGATTGCGTTTTTCGGCTCGACGAAGCTGCGGGCGTGCCAGCTTCCGGCTTGTGGTTTTGCGACGATGATAACAGGACTGTGGACTGAATGGGCCGAACTGTGTGTCTCCGAAACGGCGGAGCATGTTCAATGCCAAAATGCGGGGATTCTTCGCTCCGCTCGGAATGACAAACCAAACGGCGAAGAGCAAACGAACAAGTGGCAAACGCGGCCGAGCGAAGCTGGAAAACCCATCCTTCGCCAAGTGCGGCGAAGGATGGGGCACCCGGATTGGTGGCGGTTCAGGCGGGGCTACTTCCATTCCCAGAGTTTGGAGGTGGTGGCGCCGGGGCGTCGACTTCGTACTCGAAGGCGGTGCAGGCGTTGTTGAGACGGGCGAGCTTCTGAGACGTGGTGCGGAAGAAGAGCATGCCGCGGTAGCTGATGGCGCCGCTGGGCAGGAATTTGCCGACGCCGGTTCCGGTCCAGGTGATGCCGTCGCCGTCCTGGGTCATGCTGATTCCCTGACCGTTGCCGAAGATGGAGCCATCGGGACGGATGACCGAGGTGTAGGTGCCCATGCCGGTGGTGGGAATGCCGAGCATTTGGCCAGCGTCTTCGAAGGTGACTTCTACGGTTGGGGGGTCGATGGAGGTGACCCGTCTTACGAGTCTTTTGCCTTTGGTTTCGCCAAGTTGTTCTCCGAGCATAGTGAATCCTCTCTTGCATTGGATTTTTGAGTTGCGGGCCGGGGGAGGGGGAAATTGTACGCCCATAAACCCACCTTAGGCGCTCTGCCACCCCAGCGGGCAAAGGCCGCCCGCCGGGGGGCCCCGGTCGTTGCGCCTAAGATGGGGCACCAGCAGGAGCGGCGCGGGTGCGGGATGGAAGGGGTGTAAGATGTGTGGCCAACACCGATCCGATCGCGATGTAGGCTGAATGGCCATGCATGCGGGGCTGCGGTCCGGCGGAGGAGGTCCCATGAAGGTGCGTGCGTTGCCACTGGTTTCGCTGGTGTGTGTGATGCTGGGCGGATGCTCGGCCTATTCGGTGCACCCGCTGTATACGGCGGAGGATGCGGTGGTGGAACCGGGGCTGGAGGGGACGTGGGTCTCCGACGACAAGACCGAGATCCAGTTAAAGAAGACCGGCGCGCATGAGTACAGCATGGTCATGTCGGGGTCGGACACGAAGGAAATACAGACCTACAAGGTGAACCTGGTAAGGCTGGGCGACCAGTTGTTTGCCGACATGATCTTCGATGGACGGACGCTGGATGGAACCAAGCTGGATGAGCCGGCCGGGGTTGAGGCAATGCACGTGGTCCTGAAGCTGAACCTGAGCGGCGGTGATCTGGCGTACGCCACGCTGGACAAAGACGCGATCGAGAAGCAGAACGCCGCGACGAAGCCGCCGCTGGACACCATGGCCACGGACGATGGGATGCTGGTAACAGCGCCGACTGAGGCGCTGCGGCGATACGTTGCGGCCAATGCGGCGGAGGTGTTTTCGGAGGCCGCTCACCTGAAGCGGAAAGCGCCGATCAGCCAGTGAGGACGGCGCCGCCGTTGACGTTGAGGATTTCGCCGGAGATGAAGCCGGCGTAGGGGGTGCAGAGGAAGAGGATAGGGCCGGCGATCTCAGTAACGTGGGCGGGGCGGCCGACGGGGATGGTGGGGTTGGTGCGGGCGGCGTCTTCGGGACGGTCGAAGACGGAGGCGGTCATCTCGGTGTGGGTCCAGCCGGGGGCGACGCAGTTGGCGTAGATGCCGTGGGGGGCGAGTTCGGAAGAGAGGGATTTGGTGAGGGCGATGATGGCGCCCTTGGTGGTGGCGTAGTCGGCGTGGCCAGCCTCGCCGCGCTGGCCGGCGGCGGAGGCGATGAGGACGATGTGTCCGCGGGCGGGCTGGAGAGGGACGCAGCCGGCGGTGGTGTTGGGATCGCCTTCCGCGCGGGGGCGGGTGAGCATGTGGGCGGCGGCGGCATGGACGAGGCCGAAGACGGAGTCGATGTTGGTGGCGATGGTGCGATGCCACTGGGCGGAGGTCATGCAAGCGACGGTGGTGGGGACGGGCGGCCAGATGCCGTGGTTGGCGACGAGAATGTCTAAATCCCCGAAGGCTGCGAGAGTGCGGGCGACGAGGGCTTCGCCGTCCTCGGGGGTGGCGAGGGTTTGCTGGATGGGGAGGCAGAGGGTTGGGCCGCCGAGCGAGGTGGCGAGGGCTTCGGCTTGCGCGGTGGCCTGTTGATAGCTGAAGGCGACACGGGCTCCGGCCTGGCGGAAGAGGCGGACGGTGGCGGCGCCGATGCCGCGCGAGCCTCCGGTGATGAGGGCGGTGCGGCCGGCGAGAGAGAGAGTTACGCCGGGGGTGGGGGCGGATGCATTGGACATGGCTTCCATTTTGCATCGGGCGGGTATCTCTGTCATCCGATAGAGTTGCAGGTCGGCGGGCCGGTTCGCCTGTGGTATGTCATTCTTGAGATCGGGGGCGGGACAAATGAAGATATTGGTCCTTGGGTCACGGATTCTGCTTGGAATGCTGTTCACGGCAATCGGGCTGAACCATCTTGTGAAGTTTACGCATATGGCGGTCCCGCCCGGCGATCCGGCCACGCTGCTGGGACTAATGGTGGCGCACCATTGGTTTGTGTTCTATGGACTGATCGAGGTGGCAGGCGGGCTGATGCTGCTTTCGGGGTGGTTTGTGCCGCTGGGGCTGACGCTGCTGGCGGGCATGGGGGCGAATATTCTGCTGTTCCACATCACGCTGGAGCCGTCTGGGCTGCCGGCGATGCTGTTCTTCGGGCTGTTGGAGTTGTTGCTGGTGTACGCGTATCGGGCTTCATTCGCGGGGATCTTTGCGGCGAAGGCGAAACCGGCAGTGTAATAGAAGCAGCTGCCGGGGAGTGAGTTGCAGGTTGCCAGTTGCGCCCGGCAGCAGGAGTCCTGAGCCGGCTACTTCGGTTTCTTCGACGTGGCGGCGAGGAGTTTGCGACGGGCGGCGACGAGGGCCTTTTGTTTGGCTGCGGGCAGGGCGAGGGTGGCGAGGACTTTCTTCGGCAGCTTGGCGAGGGTGAGGGCGTGGGCGGCGCGGAGTTCGCGTTGCCAGTCGGCTGCGGAGAAGACGTCCCAGCGGAGGGCGGCGACCCAGTGCGCGCGAGCGAAATACGGTGCGGGAATGAGGCCGTCGAGTTCAAGGAGTTCGGCGAAGCGGGCGGGGCCGGCGGCGTAGGAGAGCAGCGGGTTGGGCTTCCTACCCCAGCGTGCAAAGCCCGCCGGGGACCCCAGCTTGCGGCCAGCGGCGGATTCCGGGTGCGGGGGCTCGTCGAGGTTGAGGAGGGCGAACATTTTGCCGCCGACGGCCTTGTCGCCGACCCAAAAGACGAGGTTGGCGCCCCACTGCATGGTTTCGGCGACGTGGGGGAGGGTAAGGAGAAAGGCGCGGAGGCGCTCGGCGTCCATGGGGATAAGGTACTAGGTGCCAGGTGCCAGGTGCCAGGTGCCAGGTACCAGCCTGGCAGCGGGTGTGATGAGTATCACGGCGATGCGGAGGTTTGAAGCGTACAGTTCCGGGCCAGAGGGAAGAACCATGAATACTGGTTGCGAACGAAGGCGTCTGTCCAAGGCGGCCCTGGGCATAGCGGTGTGCGGATGCTTTGCCGGACTGCTGCTGACTGCGGGCTGCAAGAAGGCGGTTCTCGCGGACACGAAAGGCTCGGAGCAGGCGGTGAGGACGACGGAGGCGCTGCGATCGAAGGCGGCCGCGGCGCGCGACCTGGGGACGGTGCTCTCGTATTACGCCGATGACGCCGTAGTGCTGCCGGCGAATGCGGAGATGCTGACGAACCATCCGGATATGCAGAAGTCGTGGATGGGTCTGCTGGCCCCGGGCGTCGACCTTTCGTGGACCGTGATGTACGTGGAAGCGGCGAAAAGCGGCGACCTGGTGTACGACCTGGGTTCATACACGATGACGACCAAGGCGGCCAAGGGCAGCAAGGCCAAGCCGGCGAACGACCATGGCAAATACCTGGCCGTGTGGAAGCAGCAGACCGATGGGAGCTGGAAGGTCGAGTCGGACATGTGGAACTCGGACCTGCCGGCGAAGGGCAAGTAGACAAGTCGAAGCGAAGCCGAGGGGAATGGAGGCTCTGCGGGGCGCTCACGGGGTGGTGTGGGTAGAGACAGGTGTGGGTTGAATGGGGTAGACTCGCCGACCAGGAGGAAACACCAATGACTACTGGTTGCGCAAGAAGACAACTCTCCGGGCCGGGTTTGGGTGTGGTGCTGTGCGGGTGTTTTGCGGGGCTAATGCTGGTTGCGGGCTGCAACCAAGCGCCGCCTCCGGTGGATACGGCGGCAGCAGTACAAGCAGTGAAGGACGGGGACGCGGCGCAGTTGAAGGCGGCGCAGGCGCTGGATGCGGCGGGCGTGGCGGCCGGGTACACCGATGACGTGACGGTGTTGTGCCCTAATCAGCCGTTGGTAGCGGGCAAGGACGCGGCGCAGAAGACCTGGGCGGCGATGCTGGTTCCGGGCACGCAGATTACGTGGGCGCCGAGCAAGGTTGAGGTTGCGGCCTCGGGCGACCTGGCCTACGACCAGGGAACGTATACGGTCAGTACACCAGGGCCGGACGGCAAGCCCGTGAGCGACAAGGGCAAGTACCTGGCAGTGGTGAAGAAGCAGGCCGACGGAAGCTGGAAGGTGTCGGAGGATATGTGGAACTCGGATCTGCCGGCGGCTGCGGCTGCTCCGACGAAGAAGAAAGGGAAGTAGCTGGGTACCAGGTGCTAGGTACTAGGCACTAGCGAAGACGAAACAGATGGGCACCGAGATCACGGATTGTGGCTCGGTGCCTTTTTCTGTCTCTCCAACGGATGGGGACGAGTTGGGAAGGCGGCGATGTCATCGCGGCGGAGGTGGAGGTGCGGATGGCTTGGCCTCTGTGCCGGGATAAACGTTGTGTTCGAGCCACTCCTGGGTTGCGCTTGCACCCTTGATCTGTGGATTGGAACGAGCGGCGTCGTATAACCCTTGATGGCACTTCCTGACCCAACCTACCTGGGTGTCGGACAAGCCGGAAAATGGCGGACGATCTACATCGTCCTGAAGACCCAGTGCCCCCAAGCATTCGCTGTACAGCTCGCATCGGTTGCCGATGGTCCCGGATGGGTCATCGCCGGCTCCAGGGAGGCACCAATGGATGGTGGAGGGTTGCTTCTTGATCTGCGCGTAGATTTGCTTCGGGTCCTGAGGTTGCGCTGCGCTCGGGCCGGAAAAACCGATGAATGCAAATGCGAGGAAGATGAGCAGGCGGTATGGTCGCATGGCGAAGCTCGGTACTGAAGAGTACTGAAGCTAATCATACTGAAAGCCGATTTCAGGCTATTGGATCGGCGATGTTGGACTGCTGGCCTCACTGTGAGCGTATTTCGGGGTGAATCCTCTTTATACTTGGAAGGTTATGGTTACGTTCGGTTCGGTGGAAGAGCAGCTGGATTTGATTACGAAGGGGGCGGCGGAGATTATCCCGCTGGAAGCGCTAAAGGAGCGCGTGGCGCAGTCGCGGGCGGCGGGGCGGCCGTTGCGGATCAAGGCTGGGTTCGATCCGACGGCGCCGGACCTTCACCTGGGGCATACGGTGCTGATCCGCAAGCTGCGGCACTTTCAGCAGCTTGGGCATACGGTGATCTTTCTGATTGGGGACTCGACGGCGCTGATTGGCGATCCGACGGGGCGGAATGTGACGCGGAAGCCGCTGAGCCGCGAGGAGATCGGCCGGAACGCGGAGACGTACAAGGAGCAGGTGTTCAAGATCCTGGATCCGGAGAAGACCGAGGTGCGGTACAACTCGGAGTGGCTGGATGCGCTGGGATATGCGGGGGTGATCGGGCTGGCGGCGAAGTTTACGCTGAGCCAGATGTTGGAGCGGGACGAGTTTCATCAGCGGTTCAAGGAGGAGCAGCCGATCGGCGTGCATGAGCTGCTGTATCCGCTGGCGCAGGGCTACGACTCGGTGATGCTGCGGTGCGATGTGGAGTTGGGCGGGACCGACCAGAAGTTCAACCTGCTGATGGGGCGTGAGCTGCAGCGGAAGGATGGGCAGCCGCCGCAGATCGTGCTGATGACGCCGATCCTGGAAGGCCTGGACGGCGTACAGAAGATGTCGAAGTCGCTGGGGAATGCGATTGGGATCCAGGAGCCGCCGGGGGAGATGTATGGGAAGCTGATGTCGATCTCCGATGAGCTGATGTGGAAGTACTACACGCTGCTGACGGACCTGCGCGGGAGCGAGATTGACGCGATGCGGAACGAGGTGGCGCACGGCGGGCTGCATCCGATGCAGGCGAAGAAGGACCTGGCGTGGGGGATTGTGCGGGATTTTCATTCGGCGGCGGAGGCGGATGCGGCGGCGGAGAATTGGGCGCGGCAGTTTCAGCAG
>Ga0224555_1001093_pt1 | contig 39708 bp, 36 predicted proteins | sample 714S23034metaG_FD_180687 | JGI IMG/M metagenome (GOLD analysis project Ga0224555, IMG submission 180687) | Peat soil microbial communities from Stordalen Mire, Sweden - 717 S2 30-34 | ecosystem: Environmental > Terrestrial > Soil > Wetlands > Peat | place: Sweden: Norrbotten County, Stordalen... | reverse complement strand
AGGGCGGCGTAAGAGTGAACCATCGACAAACCCCAACAATCCCGGAGGCACCATGACCATTTTGGCTGACGATATTGCGGCCATTTCGTCTTACAATGACGGTATTGTTGTGGAGACTTCCCCCATGACCACGGCATTGGAACAATACTGGGCAGAGCGCAAGCGAATCTGTGATGAGACTGTTGGCCAATTGCAACAGTCTTCCACGGATGTTGATGCCGAGCGTGCCTGGGACTATTTCTGCTCCTATCACACGCCATTTCTGCGCGAGTATTTGAAGCGCAGCGTGAACGATCTGGGCGCGCCCTTGCGCCGATTGTGGGGGTGGCACTTCGGACTCATTCGCGAATCCCGTCGCGCGTTCTTGAGCAATGCAAGAGTCGAGCTATGGATACCGCTTGCGCACAACCCAATGAACGTGGTGCGCGTTCCAGGAATGACCGGCAAATACGATGTGGTCGATTTGCCGGACTATGACGGCAAGGAATATGAGCTGGGCAAGCCCATCGTTGCTGTTCACTGGCGCAGCGATATCTTATTCATGATTTATCCATCGGGCGCGTACGTGAATTTCAAGACGTTCACCTACACCAAGAACGGTGTCACTTGGAATATGCAGGAGGCGCTGCCCAAAGCCTTTGTCCGGCAGCTTGCCGGCTTTCAACCTGAGTTGCGATTTGCGGAAGAAAGGTTCGCGGCGCTTCGTTCAAGCTGGAACAAGAAAGTCCAATTGACGCGCGCCACCACGAGTTCACGGCGGATCGAAAAAGCGGCAGAGACCTGGCGCCAGGTTCATATTCCCGAAGGCCAGAAGCTCGACATCCTGCGCAGGGCGGAACTGTTCGAGCGGAACGACCCCGCAGCCCCGCGCGGTCTGCTGTTGACTGGGCCTCCGGGCACTGGCAAGACTTTCGTCGCCCGCACGCTTCGAGAGATGATGGGATGCGACTTTCAGATGCTTTCGCTGGCCGACTTGAAGCAGCAGACCTTGGGGGCAAGCGGCAAGCGCGTTCGCGAGGTTTGGGATCGGGCACGAAAGCATCAGCCGGCGATCATCTTCATCGACGAGTGCGAGGGGATTCTTGGCCGCCGTGGCGCAGCCGAAACTGATGCTTTTGCCACCGACATCGTCCACGCATTCCTGGCCGAGTGGGATGGCATTCGCGGGAACGCGCAGGTCTGGGTGATCGGAGCCACCAATCGGCGCGATATGCTCGATGACGCCATTCTCTCTCGCTTCGGTTGGGAGATCGAGTTGCAACTTCCCGGAGTGGAAGATCGGCGCCAGATACTTTCGCAAGAGATCAAAACACTGGGCCTCTCGGTGGAGGTGCCCCAAGAAGCAGCGGTGCTGACCCAGGGAATGAGCGGCCGCGATCTCAAGCAACTCGCGCAGTCCGTGCGTTCGGTTGCGTATCCTGCGGAACCCACGCAGGAACATTTTCTGGACGCCATCGGCGCGGCGAGAAAGTCGCACAATACCAAGGTGGACAGCAAGGCAGGCTGGGAAACGCTGGTGCTCGACGATGCGACTCTCGAAAGGCTCAAACTGGTTTGCGCGCTGCTAGGTGACGCGGAGAAGTGGCAGGCACAGGGAGTCTCGATTCCCCGGAGCCTCCTGTTGACCGGACCATCCGGCGTGGGAAAGACGCAGGTTGCCCGAACGCTCGCCAACGAAAGCGGGCTGACCTTTATTTCAGCCACCACAGCCGATGTGAAGGCCAACTACCTCGGCCAGAGCGGCAATCGGGTGAAACTTCTCTTCGAGCGCGCGCGGTCGAGTGCGCCGGCGATCCTGTTTCTGGACGAGTTGGACGTTATCGCGCCTGATCGCGCGGCAGCGGGCGGCAATGACCAGTTGACCGATGAGATTGTCGGCCAACTGCTTCAGGAGATGGACGGCATCAGCGCCCACGACAATCATGTTTTCCTTGTGGCAGCCAGCAATCACCTTGAGCGAATTGACGCTGCCGTTCGCAGCCGGTTTCAGGAAAAGCTCGTCATTCCATTGCCGGACCGGAATGCTCGCATCCGTCTGCTCGCGAATCTGTTGACCGGGAAGAAGATCAGTTTTCCGTTGAACGACGGCGCCATTCTGCTGGCGGACCAAACCAAGGATCAGGCATTGAGTGGGCGCGACCTCCAAAGCTGGGTCTAGGCTGCGGAACAGAAGGCTCTACTCCGGGCCTTGCGGGATGGTGGACCGGAGAACTTCGCCATTGGGCTGGATGACTTTGGGGGACAGTTCCAGGGTCAATGAGTGCATTGAGCTGGCCAGAGTTGGCATTTGCATTTCTGAATACTGGGCGACATTCCGTTACTGAACGCGTAATGGAATGATCATGGGATAGAGCGGTTCCGCCAATTCATTTGTGCTGTTGTCCCGACCGGCTCAAGCAATTCAGGCATCCGGAAAAATCAGCATTGAAGGCCGTCACCGAGAGCCAGAAGGCTGCGGCCACTCCTTCTGGACGACAAAGCAGAATGTTGAGGATGCCAGTTAGCCGATGGTGGAGTCCAATCTTAGGGGGTTTTCAGTTCGCCTCGCAGTTGGCTTCGGCAGGCTGGATCGGATAACTTAGGGCAACAGTGTCTTCTGATTCCAACAGGTTTGAACTTATGCGCTCAGGACCTCGAACGAGAACGTAAACCAGTATGATCGCCATCACGATGACTCCCGCCCACATGGCCTGCCGCCAGCCTTGAACGAAGGACTCCTGCGCGGCCCGGAAAAGAGCTTTTGAGTATGGGCGATTTTCCTTGGCGATTGCGAGAGCGCCAGCGATGCCTTTGCGCACGGCGAAGGCGGCGTCTGCGGGGACTCCTGCCAGACGCGCGTTGATTGCGTGGCTATATCCGGCGTTCATGACGCCGCCGAGCAGAGCGATGCCGAGCGCGCTGCCGAACTCTCTGGCAATGTCGTTGAGCGCGGAGGCGACGCCTTGTTGTTCGCGCGGCAGCGACGAGGTAATGGCTTCCGTCGAGGGAGTCATCGACAGTCCCATGCCGAGTCCCATGACAATATATCCAGGCAGTACGGATAAGTAGCCGCCGTCCACCGAAACCAGGAGTGCCATGAGGGCCAGTCCAGCGCCGCAGAGGAAGATTCCGGTCGCCATTGCAAGTCGAGCACCGACTCGGCCCGCCAGCCGTGGAGCAAGGCCGGAGCAGACAATCATGAGCACAATCATGGGCATGCACGCGAGCGTTGATACCAGACCAGACCAGCCAAGCACAGCCTGGAAGTAGGGATAGAGAACCACGAAGACTCCCGTGGGAACACCGAAGACCGCGAGCAGCGATACGGAGCCGCTCGCCAGACCGCGCTTGCCGAAGAGCCGAACGTCGAGCAGCGGGGCTTGATGATGGAGTTCCCACGCCACGAAAGCTGTGGCTCCGCTGATGCCGACCAGAACGCTCAGCAGGGTTCTAGGAGTGGTCCATCCCAGTTCCGGTCCCTCGTTGAGAACGAGGATGAACGCAACGATGGAGATCATCGAGGTCAGCGCACCGACGAGGTCGAATGTATGCTCGGATACTTCGCGGGAGTTCGGGATTGCTGCGAGCGTCATGGGGATTGCGGAGAGGACGAGAGCAACTGGCAGGACGAAGAGCCATCGCCACCCTGCCACGTCTACCAGGACAGCCGACACCAGTAGCCCCAGGATGCCTCCGGCGCCGGCGACGGCCGTCCACACAGCGATTGCCTTGGAGCGCTCCTCGACCGGAAAGGTGGAAGTGATAATGGCGAGGGTTGTGGGCATGATCATCGCCGCGCCGATTCCGCTGAGGAATCGCGCTGCAAGCATGACCTTGGTGTTGGGAGCCAGACCCGCCGCCGCGCTTGCCACGCCAAAGACGACCAGGCCGACAATCAGGAAGTGCTTGCGCCCCCAGCGGTCACCCGCTGCGCCCAAAGGCAACAGCAACGCCGCAAGTGTGATGGTGTAGATGTTGATCATCCACAAGACCTGGGTCTGCGATGCGCCGAGCGCAAGGGCGAGTTGCGGCTGCGCGACGTTCAGTCCGGAGACCGACGCGATGACCGCCATGAGCGCGATGCAAACCCCAATCAGGATTCTGCGACGGCGCTGGGGGTCCTGGATGGTCGAGTCAGCCCTCGGAAATTGTGCCGATGGATTTGTGTTCATGATTTCCTTCAAGGGATAGTGACCACAAGTTTGCCTGTAACGTGTCCCGTGGCACTCATTTCTTGCGCCTCTCGAGTTTGCTCAAGCGGAAAAGTCCGATCCACGCGCAAACGGAAGAGGCCCTCGGAACACAGCGCGGCCACAGCAGCCAACTCCCGTTCCAGATCTGTTGGAGGTCCGTAAGAAAACTTCGCACCGTACTGGGGAGCCGAAAAGTCCGCGACAGAAAGAACGTGCGAAGGGTCGCCAACGATTTCGATCAGCTCTGGGATGATCCCCGAGCCGGCGATATCGAGGGCTGCGTCGACGCCCCCAGGCGCGATCTTATTCACGCGTTCCGCCAAACCCGGTCCGTATGTTGTCGGGACAGCGCCCAGTCCACGCAAGTAGTCTTGATTGTGCGCGCTCGCAGTGCCGATCACGTGAATTCCGCGCAGCCGCGCAAACTGGATGACCGCCGAACCGATTCCACCTGCGGCTCCGCTCACCAGAAGCGTTTCACCGGGTTTCACGCCCACTTCGTCAAGGGCCCGCGTCGCTGTATCGACGATCACCGGAAGGCCGCCAGCAACTTCAAACGACAGATCATCCGGCTTGTGAGCCCAATGTGAGAGAACCGCATATTGGGCCATGGCCATCGTGTGTTCACCGCAGCCGAAGACGGCGTCTCCGACTGCGACGTTGGAAACGCCTGGGCCGACCTCGTCCACAATGCCTGCCCCCTCGACCCCGAGACCTGAGGGAAATGTAACCTGCCCCTCGTGGTCGCGGTATCGTCCGGCCATCCGCTTCCAATCCGAGGGATTGACCCCGGCGGCCCGAACTGCGATCCGCACCTGGCCGGGGCCAGCATGCGGCTCCTCAACTTCAACAACTCGAAGGACTTCAGGCCCTCCGTATGCGCTGAACTGAACTGCTTTCACGTGCTTCTCCTTTGATATACTGAATGCCATGATGTACTGAGTACGTGTATTGAATATCAGTATGTACTGAGTATACTTTTAATGTCAAGGAGTACTTGTCTATGCAACTCGACCGTCGATCCCGCAAGCGCCTGGCCACGCGACAAGCCATCTCCGTAGCCGCCACGCGCCTATTCGTAGAGCGGGGCTTCGATCAAGTGACGGTCGACGAGATCGCCACCGCCGCCGATGTGGGACGTATGACGGTGTTCAATCACTTTCCTCGCAAGGAGGACATGTTTTTTGATCGCGACGCAGAGATCCGCGAGGTCTTGCTCGAAGCCTTGCGGCGGCGTGATCCTAGCGTCGCTCCGATAGAAACGTTGCGCCTGCTCGCTCATCGGCTGGTTGCGGAAGAAAGCCCTTTTGTGGAATTCTCTGCTCGTAGCCAAGGCTTCGTAGAGACGATTGAGGACAGCGAAACCCTCAAAGCTAGGGCCAGGGCAATACGGGACGAGATCGCTCAACTCATAGCGGGGGCGCTATCCGAATGCGTCAGGCGTGAAGCATCAGACCCAGACGCTGTTATGGCGGCCAATCTGCTCTCGGCGACGTGGACCGTGGCCCTCATCCAGGCACACCGTACCTTTCGGCAGAGTCGAGGTACAAAGGAAGCAAATGCCGCCTTTCTCGCTATTGTCGATAAGGGGACTGTAGGGGTCAGAGCCGCAATGGCAGGGACGCCTTACGCCTGAGCAATCACCGTCTGCCTGCTCTTACTCAGAACCAGAGTTTCCGATACACAGACATTAGGTCGGATCGGTAACGGTGAACGCCGATTGCGCCAGGATGCATTCCGGAATGGCGCGAAATCGAAGATGCGCTCAGTAAACACCAAGGAACTCCAAACTTCCGGGTTCCTGGCGACTCAAGCGACAAATCCGCGACATCAGCAATTCCTGGTGCCTGGATCGCTGTGTTGAGTCTTGTGACCACACCTTAGCTGCCTGTCAGGCGGTGGCCTTCGCGGTTTTTTTCTTCGACTTCAACAATGGAGCGGCGGTGACCTTGGCGGACTGTCTCAATGCGGCCCAGCGCTTGATCTGCGCTTGACGGACGCGTTCGCGGCCCTCTGCGCTCATCTTCTTGCGCTTCTTCGCCTTTTGGGCAACCGGAACGACGATGGCTGCTGTCTTGGACGGCCTGCCAGGCTTGCGCTTGATTGCGGTCGTTCCGGCGGAACTCAAAAGTGCCTTGGCTTGCCTCAGAAGAGCAATCTGGGCATCGATCTCGAAAAGAATGGATTTCGTCATGGTGCGATCAGCACCTCCCCAAGCAGGATAAGCGATAGAGCGACTGGTTGGCACCTAACCTTGCCATGCGGTGCCTCTGGCGCTTTGCATTGTGCCATTCATTTCAATCAAGACCCGACAGAAAGGAGGCCCGATGGCCAGGAGTGTCGCGAAACTTAAGATGGGCTTCTACCCGCTCCCTGTAAGCGAAGGCGCCAAACTTCGTCAGCTTCTCACCTTCACTGGACCGGCATCGGTGGTCGATCCCTGCGTGGGGCAAGGCGTGGCTCTCAACCTGATTACCCAAGGCGCAGACGTGTGCCGCTATGGCGTGGAACTCGATGCCGAGCGGGCACTGGCCGCAAGCTCTACGGGTATCGAGACGATCCAGGGAAATACGTTTGACGCATTGGCCAAGTCGGAGGCCTTCTCGCTGTTGTACCTGAATCCACCCTACGATTCCGAAATCGGCTCGATTGGAAACAGCCGCATGGAGCGCCTGTTTCTCGAACACACTTTCCGCTGGCTGGTGATGGAGGGAGTGCTGGTGCTGGTCATTCCCTTCGAGCGGTTGCATGAGTGCGCCGGGGTGCTCAGTTCACACTTCGCCCGACTGAATATCTTTCGCATGACCGACGATGAATCGGTTCGCTTCCGGCAAATCGCGGTCCTTGGAGTGCGCCGCAATGTGCGGGGCGTGGCGGTCGAGGAGGTGCGGCGGCAGATTCAGCGCATCAGCCCGTATGGCAGCTTTCAGGCTCTACCGGAGTTGACGCCGGGCGCGTGCGAACCATACCCCGTGCCTTCAACCGGCGAGGCAGCGTTGAGTTATCGCGGGTTGCCGTATGACCTGCTGGAAGACTTGCTTCCGCAGTCGGGTGCATGGAAGCAGACGTTGCCGTTTCTGATGCCGCGCGAGGACGTGGCCACAGGCCGTCCGATTACGCCACTGCATGGAGGCCATGTGGGACTGCTTTGCACGGCGGGCCTGCTGAATGGAGTCTTCGGCCAGGGCGACGACCGGCACATCGCGCGATGGAGATCGGTCAAGCATGTGACCACCTTCGTCGAAGAGGACGGCGATGAGCAGATCATCCATCACCGGGAACGGTGGGCCAACGAGTTGCGATTGGTCTATACCGATGGAAGAACTCTGAAACTGACCGAAACGCCGGCGAAGCAGGAAGGAGAGGACGATGCAGAATGCGCACCTGAGGCTCGGGTTGCTTGAGTATCACCGCATGACGGAGAAGACCTCGACGCGGATTCGGCTGCGGGTGGATCGCTATGTGGGCGAAGACGAACAGGCGCACCTTATCAGCGTCTTTGGCAACGATTCCGACGTTGGCGCGATCACGGCGGCTGTGCATGAGAAAGCCACGTTCACGCTGACTTTCCCGGACGGCGAAGTGAAAGAGGTCTCACTCGGCGAACATGCCTCCTGCTACAAGGGAGCTGTGAGCTTGCAGGACCGGAAACATCCCGTGCGGCACCTGGTGGCTGTATCGGAGGCACTCTACACCAATGGTGGCGTGGGGCGGACAATCCTGCTGGGATACCAGCGCGATCAGGCCTGGGCGACGCTTGTGAGTTTTCTTGGACTTCCAGCCGAACCGTCCTGGGCTGAGCATGTCCTCGGCGTTGTCGAGACGGAAGAGCGCATCAAGCCACTCGACGGAATCGGCTGCCAGCCGGTGCTGATTTCGGCAACGACCGAGGAAGTGCTTGGGTGGATCGGAGAAGGCCTGCGTCGTGAGGTACTTAGTTTTCCGCAGAAGAATGGCCCCATCATCTGGCCTAGCCGCTCATGGCAACAGGTCTTGAGCGCCGAGTTGATTGCTGCATGACATTACATTCTCTGTAATACCCCCACTGGACATTCTCACCCAGATTTCGCGAGGTCACTCGATGGATACCGATGTGTATTCCTACCTCCGCACCCACGCCACTGAGCTTGGGTCCAGAATTCTCGAAACTTATCCCCCGCTTCAAGGCACGAAAGACCCTGTCGCGCCGCGCATTGCAACGCTTCTGCGAAAGGCGCTTCCAGCCCAAGCACTCGCCATCACAGGCACGGCCAAGTACCTGCGCAAAGCCAAATCAGCGCGGATCGTGGCCGAGTGTGGAGCCGGCAAGACCTATATGGCGCTGGGTACGATTCATGTGTTGGCGGAGGGGCGGCCCAGCACAACGCTGGTGATGTGCCCTTCGCATATTACGCACAAGTGGGCGCGTGAGGCTCTGCTGACTGTGCCGCGCGCCAGGACCTTTCTGATCGAGGATATGCGCAACGGCGGCGATCCCAAGAAGCCGCACGGCATCTGCGAAGTCAAGCTGCGCAAGGGCAAGATCGTGTACGAGGGGTTGCGCTTGTCGCTCGCCGAGTTGAGGCGCATGGGTCGCAAGGAGTGGGGCAAGCGTTGCTCCGGCCCAGCCTTCTTCATTACCGGCAAGGACAAGGGGAAGCTGGGCTACTACTGGGAACACGTCTACATCAAGGCGAAATCCGGACCGAATCTGGGCGGCATCGTCAATCCGGACACCGGCGCTGCGATCCTGGACTCGGAGCGGCAAAAGCTCACCCATCTCGACTTCGTCGACAAGATCAAGCTCTTTGAATCGCTGACTCTGCCACAAGGGGGAACGACGCGTTATTCGGCACTCTGGCAGGCCGACCGCGAGCGCATTCAGCGCATGGCGCCGATCGAGTTCATCGGCCGGTATATGGGCGGATGGTTCGACTTTGCCATTGCTGATGAATTGCACCAGTTGGCCGGCGACACGGCCCAGGGTAATGGTCTTGGCGTATTGGGACGCGCGGCAAAGAGGCTGATCGCGCTTACAGGCACTTTGATGGGCGGCTATGCCGACGATCTGTTCAACATCTTTTATCGCATGGAGCCGCACACCATGGCCGGCGAAGGATTTGTCTACGGTGGCCAGGGACGACGCGACTTTCAGCAGCAGTACGGTGTGCTGGAAACCATCGAAAAGGTGCGCGATACCGATAACGCCTGCTCGCGGGCAACGAAGAAAACGATCCAAGTTCTGAAGAAGCCGGGCGCATCGCCGCTGCTATTCGGCAAGTTCCTGATGAATACGACAGCGTTTCTTTCGCTCGAAGATATTGCGGACAACCTGCCGCGATACGACGAGAGCGTGCTTTCGGTCGAGATGGACGAGGAACACGCCAAGGCCTACGAAGAACTCGAAGAGGACATCAGGGCTGCGATCCGAGCGCATCGCGGCAACAAGAGCCTGATGAGCATTCTTCTCAACACGCTGCTGCTCTATCCCGACCACCCTTACGGCTTCGAGAACATCTGGGCGCGGGCCTTCGACGCGGAGACCAAAGAGTATGTGCGGTTCCTGGTGACGACGCCTCAGAACTTGAAGGAGGACGGTCTCTACGCGAAGGAACGCGCGCTCATAGCCGATGTAAGTGAGGAACTCAGGCAGGGGCGGCGCTGCCAAGTGTATGCAACCTACACGGGCGAGAAGGATGTTACGCTGCGGCTGGAGTCTGTGCTCAGGCAGGCGGGATTCCGGGTTGCCGTGCTGCGCTCTTCGGTTGCCACGGATAAGCGTGAGGATTGGTACGAGCGGCAACTGAAGGGCGGAGTTGAAGTCGTGATCTGCCACCCGAAACTGGTGGAGACGGGACTCGACCTGTTGGCCTTTCCGACGCTCTATTTCTACGAGACCGGCTACTCGCTGCATACGTTGCGACAGGCCAGTCGCCGCTCCTGGCGTATTGGCCAGCGGCACGCGGTGCGCGTTAAATTCGTCACCTACGCGGGGACGATGCAGGAGACCTGCCTCCGATTGATGGGCAAGAAGATGCTCGTTGCGCTGATGATGGAGGGCAAGTTCTCTGGTGAAGGGCTGCAATCGCTCGACACCGACGAAGACCTGATGAGCGCCATGGCGCGCGAGTTGGTCGAGAAGGCTGGCGTTGGGGAAACAGCAGACGCCGCATGGCGCGAGTTAGAGAGAGAGCGGGAGCGAGTGCTGCCACAGCCACCCGCGTTGAAAGTCGAGGATGACGACAATCCTGTCTTCGACTTGTCCGTCACCGAACCGCTTGGTCCAGCAGTCGAACGCGCTGGCATTCATCTCGTTGAACCTCCTGCGAGCGTAAAGGTGCGGAAGAAGTCCTCGCCGTGGTCCACGGACACAGGGCAGGCCGTGCAGCTCAGCCTCTTCGGCTGAAGTTGTCTTCCTGGCTCCTGTTGATTGAAATACTTCCCAATGGCTGCGAATAGTGGTAGCGTAGCCAATGGGAGAATCGTTCCAGCGATACCGGCGTTAGCCGGTGCGCAATCAAAGGCAAGGCAGAGGGTCGGCGCGAGCTGGCCCTTTGTCTTGCTCGGAGATTTTCCATGCCGAAAGGACCGTTTCATCCCTCCGAGTTTGTGCCGACGAAGTTTTCATCGGCTCAGGACAAAGCTGATTTCGGCAACGCTTTCTTGCACTTCATCGAATCAGAGTGGGCGCGGACAGCCTTTTCCAAGAGCTTCTACAACCGCCTCTCAATGTGCTTTGGCAATATAGCTCACTACAACTTGGCAACGTTCTATGAGACTTGGTTTACATCCGATACTGACCGACTTGAATTTCTGCTTCACGCGCTCCAATGGCCGTGCTGGGGCGATCCAGAGTTCACCTTTTGCGACGTTGAGCGCGCCATCCAGCAAGAGATTCGCAAGCGCAACTACCTTGCTCGTTATGAACTGCGCGCTGCCGAGGCTGTACGTTCTGGCGAGATGGAAACGCTCAAGCAACTTGAAGCGAAGTATCAAACGGCAGCCACCCATCAGACGGATGCGGACTCTGCCCCAACGATTCCACCGGCAGCCGCGCAGGAAGTAGCCAGGGCAAGAATGCCCGTGCAAGCCAGCCTCTTCTAACCACAACATCGATTCATCTTGAAATCCGCAGACAAGGAGACAAACTGCAATGGCCAAACTCCAAGCACAGGTTCTGTTGCGAGAGTTCAACTACAACGGCGTTCGCATTCCCGACCCGGCGCCGCAGATGAGCGTCGAAGAAGTGCGCGATTTGCTGGTTCCATCGTATCCGGAACTGGCTACCGCAACCCTCACCGGCCCGGAGGATACCGGAACCACTCTGCGTTACACCTTCAGCCGCGCCATCGGCTCGAAGGGGTGATCCGTGCCCACGCCCGCATTGTCGCAAGAAGAACTGGTGGCGTTGTTTCTCAGGAAGGCCGCAGAACCGCCACCGGAGGCCAACTTGATCCTGGCGAGGCACCTCCAATGCAAAGAATCCCGCGATCTCGCACAAGCCGTATCAGAAGCTATCCGGCAGTATGCCGCGCCAGGCAGTTATCGGCTCCCGACGCCGCAAGAACTACTTCCGCCACTGGGGTAGCAACGCTTGCACCAGCCTTCGGTCAGGCATTGCCGTTGCTCGCCGATGTTCGCGCCGAGTACAACCATGAGGTCAACGCAGAACTGGTCTATGAACTCTGCGCCGCACTGGTGCGAGAAGGGCTTGGAACTGCGGAGACTTGGAAGAAATCTGGTGGCAACGCGCTCGCATTCGCGCAGCACGCCATAATGAGCGCGATTAACTCTGAGCGCGGCGATATACTGCAACGCAATGTCGAGTATCACCTTGAAGTGAGCGATCAACTCGGCCGCGCTGGGAGCGATGCGGAACTCGAAAGCGGGCAACTGGTTGTCACCGTCGAGTGTGGTGGATCGGGGTACTTCAGGATTGGGCCAGCGCTTGATGCGCTGGAAGCGGAGGCCGAGGGGCTGGGAGCGGCGTTCTATTGGGCACTGACCTTCGCACTCTATCGCGTAATGTGGATCTACAACCACGACAATGCGCTGATGTACGAAGAGCGGATGCGCGATTATGCCGCCGAGGACGACGCAGAGAACCAAGGTCAGTATGAGTTTCCAGAAGTGGAAAAGGCGCTGCCAGAGTGCATCCGAAAGACACAGAAGCGCGAATATTCTGACTGGAAAGCACGAGACCGCGATCTGCTGCGCAGGTTTCGGAATAGCAAATACAGTTCTTGGTTTGAGCGGTTGCGGCGCATTCAGCGTCTGTCACGGGTTCCACTCAAGCAGTCGCGAGAGTTCCTCGAACTTGGTTACTACGACGATCCTCCTCTACCGTCTTTGCTTGTCGTTTTCAAAGAGCATGACGCCATTACCGCCTGTTTCGACGAAGAGGGCCAGTCCATGATGGAGGGCACCGCAGAGCCGGCCGTGTGCGTTGTCTTTTCGCCGCGTCAGCCGGAGCAGGTTCGGCACGCTATTCGGATCGTGGATCGCTTCATCGCATTGAATTGCGAGTTATTTCGATTGATCGAGGAAATTCAGGAGAGTTATCATGCAGACGCACCTGTCGATCGGGGAGAACCATCGCTTCGAACTGCATGAGGCTCTGCTGATTTATCGCGACCGCCAAAGCAGTTTCATCACCCGCCACGACGTGACCACCCGCAAGGATGCGCCGCCCACGCTCGGGCCAGCGCAACCGCTCACTTTTGCATTCATCGAGTCTCTGGCGCGATCGCTCAGCGGCAGCGTTCAGGCCGAGGTGCTACCGGCCAACGTACTTGCCAAGGCGGACCGCATGATCGTCTGGTGGACTCCCGCAAGGCGTCGCCAGATGTTCTACGAGAACTCCGAAGGCAAGGCAGCGGAGTTGAATGGCTGCATCTTCTCGCAACCTCCATTGGTCTGGCGGGTATCGAATGGAGAACTCAACATTCGTGCGCTCACTGGGAACAAGCGGCCCGATAGTTCAACGAAACTTGCCATTGCGCCCTTCTGGAATCTCTCGGACGATGGGCGCGTTTGCACCGGCACCATGCGACGCCCGGACAGCGCGTGTGTTGCGTCGATTCCGGCTTGGGAACGCGGCTTCTACGAGAGCGCCTTCACTCACGCCAACGTTGGCCGCTTGACACGCCATGACGGTGGATTCGATGGGCTGTGGAGTGGCCTGACAGGCAAGCGCCAGAAGTTCCCAGTCGAAACACTCATCGCCCTTCCGCAGACGCTCACGCAGTTCGTACGCGGAGAGAGAGGCTGATATGCGCATCGAGCACGCGCTTCCAAGTGAATTGTTGGGCCAAAAGCCGGTGCGCGTATTGGTCGTCGGCGCGGGCGGGACCGGCAGCGCCATCGTCATGGGCCTGCCTTATCTCGACCAGGCGATGCGAGTCTGGGGCCGGTCATCCGGGCTCGAAGTGGTTATGATGGATGCCGACACAGTCTCGGAGACGAACTGTGTGCGCCAGCCATTCTCGGTCTCCGACATCGGACAGAACAAGGCAACCGTCCTCATCAATCGCATCAACCTGTTTTGGGGAACGCGGTGGCGGGCCGAGCCGACTTACTTTGATGAGCAGACCTTCGATCGGATCAATGACCGGTCCATCGATCTACTGATTGGCTGCGTGGACACCAAGGTGGCGCGCTGCATCATTGCGCGCACACTGACCAAGGGCAGGAACCGCACCGCGTACTGGCTCGATCTCGGCAACAACGCCTCCAGTGGCCAGTTTGTTCTCGGCCAGCCATTGAATGCGCGCAATCGCAGGAAGGCCGCACGTTTGCGCACAGTCGGTGAACTGTATCCAGAGATCATCGACGCTGAAGCTGGTGAAGACCCGCTGCCCAGTTGTTCTGCGGTCGAGGCGCTGGACCGGCAAGAACCATTTATCAACCAGACTCTCGCATCGGCTGCGCTGGCCATGCTGGCGCGGCTCTTCCGCTATGGAAAGCTCACGCACCACGGCGGGTTTTTCAACGCTGAACGAGGAGCCATCAGTGCGTTGCCCGTCGATCCCCAACTCTGGTCGAAGACGCGGAGACGCTCTCTGCGGCCGTAATCCAGCAATCAAATTCCATCAGGAGAGAAATCTATGTTCAAAGAGCTTGTTCCAGTTTTGCGCGACCGCGCGGTGTTGCTCACGGTCACGCTTGTCGATGCAGATCAGATTCGAGTGAACATTGTGCCGAAGAAACTCAAAGACGGCGACAATGACGCTCTCACCACGCCACTCAGCGTTACCGGCACTGCCGAGGATCTCGATGCCGAGTTGTCCACGACCATCATCAGCTTCGTTGGCTCCCATCTACAGATGAGGAATACCCTGGAGAAGGCGAAGGCCGAGATGGATGCGGCATCCAAGGCGGCTCAGGCAGAGGCGCGCGCGAAGTCCAAAACGCCTACCAAGGCGACTACTGCGAAGGCGGAAGTCACGCAGAATGTCCCCGCAGCCAAGCCTGCTGAGCCAACGAAGCCCGCACCCCAGAAGCCCGCAAGCCTCTTCGATATGCCGACACCAGCGACTACTCCCACAACTATGCCAGCCGAACCGGAAGATGACCCCGGATTTGCAGAAGTCGACGATGACGAGGAACCAGAAGAATTCGAAGAACTGGATGACGCAGCCTGACGGCCGCCATTCCTTTCTTTAAGAGGGATTCGGGTGGCCAACCACATGTCCGAAATTTGCGTGAAGAAACCGATAGCGCTCCTATTGAGCGCAATGGGCTGTTCTCGCCATTCGACGGCCCAATGTCCGGATAGGCGATAATAGACCACCAGAGATGCCCATCTTTTCATTTAGCGGCAGAGTTGCTATGCTCCCAGAATGAACCGCAGAGTATTCGCCGCTGTTTCGTTGCTTTTGGCTTGCGTCTCGGGGATGTGCCAATTGCCTGCACCGACAGCAATCAGCGATTTCGGATACACCTCCTGCTCACATAGCTCCTGCCTTTTTGTCCCTGATGACCAACATCCGAAAACATATCGCCAAGGGGATTTGAGCTACACCGTTACCGAAAGTGGTAAATTCACTTTGAGTCGAGGACAGAAGGTGATTTTGTCAACGCCCCTCAAAGACTTGAGCGCCAGCGTCTTTGTCGTTTGGTCAGAAAGAAACGACTGGTTCGCAATTACGTGGAGCGACGGCGGGGCAATCGGCAACTTCCATACGCGCGTGTTCCATATTGCAGGCAACAAGGTGAATGAAGCAGAGTCGGTGAAAACTGCCTTTTCTGATTTTCGGGTCAGGCATTGGTGCAAGGCACGAGGCGACAACGTGCAGGCTTATGGCTGGGATGAAAAGACCGGTTCCCTAGTCCTCGTAACCTCGGTCTACCCGACCGGTGACTGCGGCAAAGACCTAGGCCACACGGAGGCATATTTGGTGCAGCCGACCGATGGCGCGATACTCAGACATCTGAGCCTCCGCGAATTCAACGTATACGCGAAATCTCATCCTCAGTAGGTATTACAATTCAGGATGAAATAGCAGGTTGTGGTCGTATTGTCGCCTATTCGGCAGTGTTCTTAGCAAGTACAGATGTCCGGTTTTCTAAGCAAGTGAAGTGTCCGGTTTGGTCAAAGGATAAAATCACCCAGAAGTAGTCGTAGAGGCGGTGGGAAAGTGTGAATCCCGCGGTTTATGCGGGATTTGCAAGCGGGGTGGAAAAGTCGGTTTTTGGACTTTTCCATACCGCGTCTTTTCCATCGTCTCGGCTTGCTGCTTGGTTATCGGCGTCAAGAGCTTTCCTTGCGCGCTGTAGTGTCCGACGCGGCGTGTTCCGATCGTCAGTGTGATGGTTGCATCCAGATGCTGGTTCACGATCATTTTGCAGCCGGCCATGGTGCCTCGCCAGTCGGCAGGCTCGATCTGCAGGATCAGGTTGTGGAAGCTGACAGTGTTATCCCTGTCGACGGTGCGTTCGAAGCGTTGCGAGAAGATCAGATCAAGGTTTCTGCGCGGGCAGGGCATGAAGGCGGTACCACGCTGCGGCGCCGGAACCTGAAACTTGCGGTTGAATTCGGCGACATAATGCTCGGAGAGAAATGCGTTGGCCGCTTCCAGAGTCTTGATCCCGCGCAGTCTCAACTCCTGGGGCAGTCGCCCTTGCCAGGTGGAGAAGCTGCGTTCCGAGCGTCCCCGCGCCTGCGGCGAATACGCTGGAATCATCTGCACTCCCAATTCCTGCATCGCCCGGCCCACCTGCGTCGGCCTCTGAGCATCTACCTTGCCGCCCGTCTTTGGCGTGTACCAGAAGTGCGCGCCCCGGTCCGAATACAGCGAACAGAAGACTCCCTTGCGTTCCATCACTGCGCGCAGCCCAGCCATCACCGTGCTGGTCGTTTCCTCCTGCACCAGCTGCGCGTAGTAGATCTCGCTGGTGGCGTCGTCCAGGATCACGATCAGGTCGTGCCAGCGCTCATCCTGAAACCACTGGTGATGGCTGCCATCAATATGCAGCATCATGCCCGGCAAAGGACGACGCTCCCGGCGTTTGCGGTGCACGCCTCGCTTCGACTTCCGCTTCACCAGGCCCGCACCCTGCAATGCCTGCTTTACCCAGGTATAACTCAGCCCGATCTGGTGCTCTTCGGACAGCTTTTCGTGGAAATGGCGCACGTTCAGATCGAAATACTGCTCCCGGTACAGAGTCAGAACCTGTACCGTCTCAGCCTTCGGCACCCGCTTGCTGCTGGGAACACCGCGCCGCCGATCCAGCAATCCGTCGTAGCCACTCTCGTCATATCGCTTCCGCCAACGACGAAGCTGACGCTCGCTGATGCCGATCATCTCCGCAGCCTGCCACCACATAATCTTCCCCGCGGTGGCTCGCAACAACACTTCCTCTATTTTCATCGCCCGCTCCACGGCAGACGCCGGATAGCTCTCCACGCTCATTCGCATGGATCCATCCTCGCCGCCCGCTAAGCGGACACTTCACTTGCTACCACCACCGGACATATCATCTGCTAACGACAGTCGCCTATTCGGCAGTTACCATGTAGTAAACATACGCCGTGACCCGGCTCGCAATAGGCAGAATGGCTTCTGGAATGACGCAAAATCCCCTTACCACTCGGGGTGCGTCTCAGAAGGAAGTCGCGGACGGCGCTATTCCTTGGTCTTGAGTTTACTGTCGTTTTCCTGGATGAATGCCTCGATCACAGGAGCGCTGGCAAGAATGCGGAGCCATTGTTCCTTGTAGAGGGTGACGGGGAAACGGCCCATTCCGTAGAGGGATACGGCACCTTTCTCGCTGACCTTGAGACTCAACCCTGCTGAATCCCTGCTCTTGAGCTTTTCGTTTTCTGCCCGCAGGCGCTCCAACTCTGCTTTCATTTCCGCTTCGTTCATGCCGTCTCTCCCATTCTGTTATTCGCTTCGACCATCTCACTGCGCACCGGTTGCGCCAAGCCGCAAGGCTCCGCCGCACCGTCCAAAAGCGCCTCGATCCGCTCGACTTCGAGTCGCCTGAGTTTCGCGGTGCTAGACCACTGCTCCATCCGATCAGGATCAGTGGAGAACTCGGCGGAGATTTTCATCCACCGGTTCTCGTTCTCACGGGCCGCCTTGAGCGCGGCCTGAAGTGCATCGATTTGCTGATCCCTTGGCGAATTCATTCAGGAATCAGTTTATATCGTCGTCGCTGTTCCGCCACAAAGCGGCCATCACGGCAATCCAACGCATACTCGAATAGATGGCCGCCCGGCCATTCTTCACACCCGAATCAGTATTCCGCCTGAGGTAATCCCGAATGAAACCATCCAAGCTTTACGAGGCGCTACATGCGCTGATCGGCGAACGTGTGCCTCTGCATATCTGGGGCGCGTGCGGCGTCGGCAAATCGCAGATCGTCGCCCAAGTTGCGGACGATCTCGACTTTGATTTCCTGGACGTTCGCGCTGTGCAACTCGATCCGGTCGATCTGCGAGGGTTGCCGCGGATCAAGGATGATCAGACTCAATGGGTGCCGCCCAAGTTTCTTCCCACCGCCGGGAAGGGCATCCTGTTTCTCGATGAATTGACGTCGGCTCCGCAGATGACGCAGGCCGGCTGTTACCAACTGGTGCTCGACCGCAAACTTGGAGAGTATGTGTTGCCGGATGGCTGGGTGGTCATCGCCGCCGGCAATCCGGCCTCCGAGCGGGGAGTGCATTTCTCGATGCCGCGGCCGTTGCGCAATCGCTTCGTTCATCTGGAACTCGATGCGGATCTCAACGACTGGTGCAAATGGGCTGTGGGCGCTGGCGTCCGGCCGGAGATCATCGCGTTTCTACGCTTCAAGCCGGATCTGTTGCATACGGCCGATGCGACCTCGGACGCCAATGCCTGGCCCACTCCCCGCTCCTGGGAGATGGCCTCCAATGTTCTGCGCGGCATTGCCAACCGGCAGAAGACCACATTCCTTTCTGGCGCGAGCGAGTTCGAGGCGCAGCTGCTGGACGGAACAGTGGGGCCGGCTGCTGCTGCGGAGTTGATTGCATTCCTGCGGCTCTTTCGCCAGTTGCCGTCGATCGATGAGATTCTGCTCAACCCGGAGACGGCACCGCTTCCGGCGGAGACCTCGGCGCAGATCGCAATCGCCACGGCGCTGGGGCGTGCCATGACTGACATCTCGGTGGCCAGAGGACTGAAGTATCTGGACCGTATGCCAACTGAAATGCGCGTCATGGCGATGCGCGATGCGGCGGCGCGGGACACCGCAATCACCCACACGCCGGAGTTTGTCCGCTTCGGTGTGCAACAGGAGGCCATTCGATGATTACTGAACGAGCCATGCTCGCCGCCGTCCATATCAGCATTTGGACAGCCATCAAACACGACCGCAAGATCAGCCGCGACGTTGCTGACCAACACGGAGCGCACCAGGGCGCGGGCCGGTACAACAAGCAGTTGCTGCGCGGCGCCGACAAACTCGATGAACTGCGCACTCTGGCTGGACAGGTGCGGCAGTACTTCTACAAAATCACGTTGCCGTGGTCCGATGAGGGTTTTCGCCTGCTGCCGTCGAACCTCTACTTCGATCTGACGGCTCGGATGCGCGAGTTCGAGGCCAGCTTCGAGCAGGGTGTGGAGGGCTTTCTTCAGGTCTATCCGCAGTACATTGAGCAGGTGCGACCGGAGTTGAACGGACTGTTTCGTGAGGAAGACTATCCCGCCGCCAACAAGCTGCGCAAGAAGTTCGGCGTCAAGTTGGAGATTTTGCCTATCCCGACCGGCAATGACTTCCGCGTGCAGATGTCGGTCGAGGAGCAGGCGCGCGTGGCCCGCGAGATCGACGCCAATGTTCGCGAATCCTTGACGCGCGGGACCGAAGATTTGTGGAAGCGGCTCAGGGACGTGGTTTCGCACATGGTGGACAGATTGAACGAGCCGGAGTCGCGCTTCCACGCAACGATGGTCACGAATGTCTTCGACCTGGTGGAGTTGCTGCCGCGCCTGAACGTGAATGGCGACGCCGATCTGAACCGTTTCGCCGAACAGATCAGGCAACGGCTGTGCGGCTTTACGGCGCAGGACCTGAAGAAGCATGACCTGCTGCGCGTGGCCACGGCAAATGATGCTGCGGAGATCGTTGCCGAGATCGACAGCGTTCTGCGTGATCGCGAAGCCAGCGTGCCGGAGGAGGCACCAGACGCTCCAACGGTCGATGACATCCTATCCCGAATGTCTGCGTACATGGAGGTGCCTGCGGCGGCATGAGACACGAGACACCAGCATCCATTCGCATTCAGAAGGCGCGGACTACGCTTTTGTTGGACCATCCGTTCTTTGGCTCGCTCTTGTTTCGCTTGAAGGGGCGAGAACAGCGGTCGATTCCAACCATGGCGACCGATGGCGTGTCGCTCTACTATAACCCGGAGTTCGTCGATACGCTGAATTCGGCAACGCTGGCCGGGGTGTTGGCCCACGAAGTCATGCACCCCGCGCTTCAGCATCATGTACGGCGTTCCGGGCGCGATCCACGGCGATGGAATGAGGCGTGCGATTACGCCATCAATCCGTTGCTGCTTGATGCGGGTCTCTGTCTGCCGGATGGAGTGCTGGTCGATCATCGTTTTCGCGGAATGAGCGCCGAGCAGATTTACAACCTGCGCGATGCAGAAGCACAGCCGCAGTCTGGCGGCCAGAACAGTGCAAGCGACAGTGCTGGAGCTGGCGCGGGCGAAACGCCAGAAAAGCAAGCCGACCCCGATGAGCCAACTGCGCCGGAGACGGAGGGCGGCATCGGCCAAGTTCTTGATGCACCACAACCGGACGAAGAGACGCCAAGTGCGGAAGAGCAGGCGCGCGAGTGGAGTGTTGCCGTCAATCAGGCTGTCACGCTCTCAAAGCAAGCCGGCAAGGCTCCTGCGGGTTTGGCCCGCACTCTCGAAGGAGCCGCAGAGGCAACTGTGGACTGGCGCGAACTGTTGCGCCGGCTATGGTCCGATACCATCCCCGCCGATTCGAGTTGGATGCGGCCCAACCGCCGCCACATCTGGAACGGACTCTATCTGCCTGGAGTTGTGCGAGAGGGAGTCGGAGAGATTGCCGTCGCTGTCGATTGCTCAGGCTCGGTAAATGGCCGGTTGTTGCGTCTCTTTGAGGCTGAGGTCTGCTCGATCCTCGAAGGACAACGGCCACAATGCGTTCACGTCCTGTATTTCGACACCGAGATTCACAAAGTGGAGACCTATCAAGCCGGGGAGACCGTTCATCTCAATCCCGTTGGTGGCGGAGGAACTGACTTCGGTCCGTGCTTCGACTGGCTGGCAGAGCACGGCATTCAGCCGCAGACGCTGGTCTTTCTGACCGACCTCTACGGGACATTTCCCGACGACGCTCCAGCCTATCCCGTGATCTGGGCATCAACCGGCGGCCGTCATGCGCCTTTCGGAAGCGTCGTTCCAATGCTAGCGGCGTAGCCCATGCTCGGCTCATTTGAACTGGTGCGTTACGGAGCATCCCATGAACAATCAATTCTTCATTTTTACTGATGGCTCAGCCATCGGCAACCCCGGTCCTGCCGGCTGGGCAGCTATCGTGGTCAACGGGACAAAGCGGCAGGAGATCGCCGGATCGGTTCCGTGGTCAACCGTCTCTGAAATGGAACTGCGCGCCGCAGTCGAGGCCCTGCGCCTAACGCCAATCGGTGCGCGAATCGAACTGCGCTCTGACTCGGAGTTGCTGATCGACGGAATGCGATTCCTGGTCTTTCGCTGGCAACGGTTTGGCTGGCGCAACAGCCGTGGCTTCGAGTTACAGTACCAAAAGCTGTGGCGCGAACTGCTCCAGCTTAACGAACTGCGAACAATTCGTTGGCGATGGATCAGAGGGCACAGCGGCCATCCCATCCAGTCCCGCGCCGATGCGCTCGCCTACCAAGCGGCCAGAGCCGTTGCCGTTCAGGAGCGAATTGCCGCCTGATGCTGCTGGCAGACCACAACTCCAGTGACGGAGAAAACCATGTCAACGATTGCCGAAACAAACTCTCTCTTTGAGATTGACGAAGAACTGAACGGCCTTCTCGATGAGATCGAGGAGCAAACTGCACAGGGCGGCGAACCTACCGGGGAACTCGTCTCCCGCTTCCAGCAATTCTGCTCGGCCCACGACGAAAAGGTAGACCGGATCGGGCGCTTCCTGCGCCGGATGGAGGCGCGTGAGCAGTTCTGCCGCGCCGAGGCTGCCCGCCTCAGCGATAGGGCGCGCGCCACTGCCGGCAAAGTGGAACGAACCAGGAATATGGTCCTCTACTATCTGATGAGCCGCGACCTCAAGGCGATCGAGGGACGCGAATTTACCCTGCGCGCCCAGAAGAACAGTCAGGAATCGGTGCGAATCACCGATGAGGCTGCGCTACCAGTCGCCTTTCGTAAGATCGATGCCTGTATCGGCGGTGTCCTCTGGGAAACTGTTCTTGCGAATCTTCCCGATGAACTTGGCAAAATGCTTGAGGGCACCGTGGAAGAGTCAAGGCCAGACACAGATTCGATCAGGGCGGCCATCCAGCGCGAGGAAGAAGTTCTCGGCGCTGAACTACGGCGAAGCTGGCACCTGCGAATCAAGTAGCAATGATCCAGCCACTGAGAATATAAATTTCTCAGCGGTTGGCGGCCCATAATCTCCCCGGGGATTTGGGAATACATGGCGACTTCAAGCAAATGAGCCGATGCTGCGGCCCAGGCCAATCATCTAGCGGAGCGAAGGCCCCCATTTATTTGAAAAGGCTGGCAAAAACGCAGCCGGTACGACGAATGTCGTCGATTCGATCACCGGCGAAACTAATCGCTTTGGCCACCCGTATCAAAATGTATGAGTCGAGAAATCGCGATGTATCTAGAACTGTCGCCTGACCTGGTGATCCGCTGGATTGGGTCATACTTCGTCGAAGAACCGCCGCTCATTTGCCGGAATCCTTGCGTCTGCCTTTCGAAATCTCCGGTCTCGGGATATCAACCGGCGCGGGCCGCTTGAGCCCCGAAACATTTAGGTACAACATGCCAGCTACATCCCTAGTCCACCATTGCCGCAAGCTATCAACAAAACCCGTTGCCGAGCTGCCATCATGCAGGGAGATATGCAAGCATTCGGGAAAACTTCCATTCCCAACCACAATGAGAAGGAAATCCGCCAGCTTGTGAGCCGAGCGGCGGCTGCAGTCACTAATCGTGAAGCGATCAACGGGCGACGGAGTTGGCGCACTCTCCGGATGGCCTCAACGCCGAGGCGTTTGCGCACGATCGCCACCAGAACATAGACCGAGACGGCGATCCATATTTGCGTTTTTACCGCATTCTCGCTGGTTCCGTAAAAGGCTTTGATCCGTAGATGCTGCTTGATCCAGCGAAAAAAGAGTTCCACAGCCCACCTCTTCTTGTTGATCTCGGCGATGGCTAGCGGTGGCACCACGAAATTATTGGTCAGGAACTTGAGACGCTTGCCGGTCTCTGGATCGCAATAGGTGACGCGGCGCAGCGCATCTGGATACGCCGTAGCCGAACTAAGGGAAGTCAGAATAACCGTATGGCCGCTGCGCAGGCCGGTAGCCCTATCGACCGGGCGCGAATAGCGCCGTTGCAGGAGTACGTTGGCCTTGGTACGCACCACAAAGAAGGCCGATGATAAGGTAAAGCGATAGAGTGTTCGAAATCGATATAGCCACGATCCATCACGTAGAAGGCACCGGCTTCGAGGGCAATTTCGTCGAGCACGTTGACGTCATGCACCTTGTCGTTGGTGATGTGAATGAAGGTGGGGATCGAGCCATGCAGATCGAGCAGCGTGTGCATTTTGACAGCGGCCTTATGCCTGCGGAACCTGGCCCAGGGAAACAGCGTCAGACAAAGATCGATGGTCGTTGAGTCCAGCGCGTACAGATCGCGCACATCGGCGATGCCTGTCGCGTCGTTGGCGTAGAGCTTGTGCGCGGTGCGGATGAGCACCTGCGCAAAGTCAGCAAAGATGCGCCAATCGCGGTTCTCGTTGGCGTCGGCCCATGTGGAACGCGCCACGGCGGACCCCATGCCCATGTGATACAGCTTGGGGCCAATCGCTCCCAGACAGGCTTCAATATCGCGCAGGCTCTCGCGATAGGTCAACTGAGCAAAGGCCATGGCAAGATACTGCTCCCAGCAGGAAAGCTTCTTGATGTACCGGTCGCCGTCGTAGCGAGCCACGCAGCGGCGGAACTCGCGATCAGGAAGAAATCCAATCTACTGGGAGAAGATGCTCTTGCCTTCGTTCATTCCCTCATCTTGGACGGTCGGCCGGGATGCAGGCACGCATTTCAAATCGCGGCAAGCAAAAAACGCCTATAACATTCTTGTTTTATAGCGGTTGCCGGATCAGAGCTTAACTTTTACCGGACAGCCGTGACCGGCACGGATTATCGGCCTGCGGACCTTGCTACTGTTAGAAGCGATGTTGTCATCAGTAGTGACTCAACTACACTGACTCAAAGCCGCTGTTGCCTTGGAACTTTTGGGGTGCGACCATTCTCGGTTACAGTTCGGACTACATGGTCTGGTGTACCTGTCAGCATTTCGGCTTTAATTTCAAGCGTTACAATGACATTTGCACCGACAAGCCATACGTGGTGACTGATGAAATCACCTGTAATCCTAGTGGCGAACCGGTTCAACCAATTCCCGCTGTTCGTCTGTTAGTTCCCAACAGCCTGTCATAGCAATTCTTAGAGACACCTTGAGCATCTCCAATTTTGCAGAATACGCCGTAATAATGTTGATGAGTTGCGCTGTGGCGTTATCCTAAGGGTATGCCTCGACGCACTTTATTTCGCGATGATCTTCGATCAATCAGAGCGGCAGTCGACAGCCTGAGTCGAACACAGATGTCCCCAATTGCCGAAAGCCTGCGAAGTGCTTTCGGGCCATTCTACGATGGTCATCCCTCGAACGCTGTTATCGAGCCCTCCTTCGATCTTGCGAGTGCTATTCAAAGTCTTCTGAACCAACTCCCAACTTCGTACGGTCCGCGGTTCGACTTTGACGCGGCGTTTGTTTTTGCGATTGCTGCCGACTGGAATCCCAACCTTTCACTCCCAGCAATGAGCGTTCCAAAGCACCAAGGCGAATGGGGCTTTTCTGAGTTGATACTGCCGTCAATTGACAGACAGCGAATGCCCATAGTCCGGGTGTTTCATTTTCCCGGTCAAGACTCTATAGAGGATATTGACCTGCTCGCCTATCCATGGCTTGCGCACGAAGTCGCGCATTGCCTTCTCTTTCTCCATTCAGCGCTGTTTCCATCTGAGTTCAAGCCGCGTCTGGACGGCGTTCTCAATGCCTTAGGTCTGAAGGGGATAGCCGATCGAGGACTTGCACGCACTCTCGCCCGCGCCGGCTTAGACGAGATGAAGCAATACTGGATGCCGACGCTCGACCAGGGTAACTGGGCGCATGAGATTGCAATGGACATCATTGCCCTTTGGTCGTGCGGACCGGCATACGTCGGCGCATTCTTGGACGAGGTGGAACGAGATAATCTTGATTTGTTTCAAATCAGCACTGTCCATCCACCATATTGTGTGCGTATTTTGGCAATATTGTGTGCGTGCCCTTCATTGAAACTCGATGCACATGCAGGTGCGTTGCAGGCTTTAAGCGCGTCACTCTCGAAGCATTACCCGAACAAGTTGGCACAATTAGCTCCAGAGGAGTTAGTCGCCGCCGCAGTCGATGCTGGATTTGCCGTATGTAAGGCCCTTGAAATTCGAGATTGGAGATATTTTGGTCAAGGCGGTCCGGGATCTTCATCGAAAGCCACACACGAACTTGGCGTCGCACTTCTGCTGGAAGCCTGGCGTGTCCGCAACCAAGTTGATGAGGAGAGCTACTCGAAATGGGAAAGAGAGGTTATTGCGACCATCGCCGCAGATATCGCTCTTACACCGTAATACCAGTAATCTGATATGAGCGGGACAGCTGAAGGGCACCTTGGTCAGCAACCTGTAAAACCCATGGCAGGCTCATTCCCATATCAACCTTCGTGAAACACATATCGGCTTGCCAAACCAAATCTCGCAATACACGATCCATTTTTGCCTGTCCTCGAATATCTGTGATGCGCGCGATGAGCGGCTGCGCCGTTCCCTGAGTCAGGTAGGGAACTCCTGTTGTCGCGACTATTGCTGTCTTGGGGTCAGCGAAAGGAAAACACACTTGACCCACAATTGGATTCAGCGTTCGAATCCCATCTCTCCTCAGAAACCGCCAGTTCTCAGCAGACTTGAGTACCTCGACAGCAGTCCAGGTGGAGTCTTCGCTTATCCATCCGCGACTCAACAACTCACTATGCAGCCGGACCAGAGCGTCTCTTTCATTCCATTCATCCCCATCTCCGAGCAGTTGCCCATCTCGATAAAAGAGGACAGAATTGAAATCTGGCGAGCGTCCGATAGACGTCAATTCATTATGAACGCGCCCGAAAAGAGCGAGCAATCCAACATAAAGCGAGTTTGTAGGAATCGGCTCCTTCTTCTGGACCTCGACAGGGATTTCTTCTGGAAGAAAGAAAAGGCCACTCTTGGGACTGGTGAAGCCATATCCTAAGCACGCCATCACGTGAGAACTATGAATACCGCCAACGTCCAACCCAACCTGCAGGTTGTAGTGGAATGGTTCTTCCGGAGCAAATGGGAAACAATGGTGTTTGACTAGTAACGCAGATACACACCCTTCATACATACGCCGAACGCGTCGAACGTACTGAGCATCCGACCTCATTGCGTCCTTTAGGCTCATTTTTGCGAGTCGTGCAGGGAGCGTGCGGTTGTGCTGGATGCACTGAGAAGGAATCTGAATCCGCCGTTTTATCGCTTCGTGCATGTTGCCTTGATCCTGCGGTGCACTGGAGCCTTCCGGTAGCACGGCCAGCAGAGCATCATGCTTTCCTTTTTCAACCGCTTGGTATATGTCCTCTACAGTGTTGTAAAGGGTCACAGCAAAGGCGGCTCGGATGCCCTGCCCCCGGCAGATATTGTCCAGCTCCGCTTGCATTCGCTTTGCGCGTTCATCGCCCAAGTGTTTTGGCCACGCAAGCAAGGGATTCATCGGGCGCAACTCCAGGAACCCATTGCGCCGAATATGATCGGCGCGCTGCCTACCGCGGCTTAAAAGCCCGGGTTCGCTGAAGACGGAAGGCGGTTCGATGTGAACCTCTTTGCCGTTTTCTCCGCGGACTCGTATTATGGGCGGCAGGATCGAAATTCCTCCGAATTCGTCCACTCCAAGTAAATTGACGTTCAGGCGAAGAGTTTTTCCGAACACACTAACGCCATCGAGTAACTTCCGGACGCGTTGCATCCAAACTAGGCGCTCTTCCGGCGTTATTATTGTTTCTCTATGGTCTTCACCCAAAATATGGGAATCCAATATCAGACGAAGTTCTCCTCCGGGTACGTCGATGGGTGGCCTACCGAACTGATGACACCGAATCGTTCGCCCAGCGTTGACGCGCTGCTGCTCAGGCCTTAACTTTGAATCGCGTTCGACCGTTTCGATATCGTCCAGGTCGAGGGCTTTCACAGTGACGCCATCGAGGTATTGCTGCACGACCCGAACACTGACAGGGCGATTGTCTCGATTCATCCTACCGGCTCGCTTGATATTGATCATGGTCACGAGTTCAGCTACGGTGCCATCACGGTAATGTTGTTCAAACGTCTTGCCGTCGAGAGCAGTTGAGCCTACGACCACTTGCAATGCCATGCGCCGGTCACGCAACTGTTTCACCTGTGCCGTAAACCGCCGGCAGAACAAATGATCCCCGGTGCCGGCTGCGGGCGGGGCTTGTGTAAACGAATCGAAATCCTGCCAAAGTGGACCCAATTCAGGCAAAAGCTGACTCTTGAAAGTGTTCTTGATTGCCTCTCTCAAGATTCCGGCTAGAATGGTTCTTCCGAGCGCAGATTCGTTATCAGCATCCATCATGCACGATAACACCGCGCAATACTCGCTGGTTTCAACTGGAAGCGGGATTTGCCAGGTGGCAGGAATCGCAACGCGCGTTTTATCTATGTCGATCACGAAGCCGAGGCCGGGACAATGGGACTTATTCGCACCACGCAGTTTCCAAACAATATCCTTGAGTCGGCCTCGATCATCATCACTAGCAGGCTGGCCCTTCAACTCGATGCTTATCACTCGAACCGGCCAGCAAACCTCCGACAGATTAAGCACTTCATAGCCATTCAGGAATGTTCCAGGAATAGCAGTGTCCTCTTTCAGATCGACTGTCGCTGTAGCTTGCTGGCTGGGTATCATGAGTTCTTCTCTCTTGTGAAGTAGTAGGTTGCTGCGCCGCTGACTAGCCCGGACAGCACCGGGAGCAGAGTCGAAAAGAGCTTCTCCAATGTAGCAACTCCGCTCTCCCGATTCTGGAAAATCAAGAAAACCGTCATCCCGTACTGAATCAAAATAGTGAACGCAAGAATCCCAACGAGGCCATAGGCCAGGTACCTCGCAGTCTCTGCCCTGTGCTTTTTCTCGGGTTCCCACTTGATTTCTTGGAAGTCCGAGACACTGCCGCCTTCTATAATGCTTTCGTCTGCGGCAGCTTGAGCGATGTCCTCGGGAGCCGCTCGTTCATCAAGATTCTGATCATCGTCCGTGTTCATGCCTGACTACCTCGCAGCAGCTTGAAGATTTGGCACTACGATTACCCGTTCTTCCTTCGTCTCCGGATTTCGAACCACAATTTCGCTGAATCCTTGCGACGATTGCGACTGCAGAGCTCTACTGATTTGGAGTGACTCGCGGACGGCCTCTCCCATGGACGAGAAGCGGCCTCGATCCTTGATTTGTTGAAGACTGTCGTAGCTCCGCTCATCAAAGCTGAACACTACCCTCTGGGTCTTTGCCACAATTCCCTCCTATGCGCACTGGTTGTGCACAATGAAATATATCAACACGACATCATATTGTCAACTAAATTGTGCACTACGTGATGTCGTCTCGGTACACTGAGTACCGAACAGAGGTGGATTTCCGCGCGAGAAATACTCGTAAGGTATTGATACTATACGCGATATATTCATCAAACTGCGGCCGGCGGCTCGGGGCGCCGCATCATATTCTATTGAAGGCTGGATGCCGAACGGCGAGAGACAGGGACATGAAGTCTTCTCGAAGAGCTTGAAAAAATCCCTTGAAATCATTGCACTCAAGGAAATAACGATACTTCCGCGCTGATCCACCATTTGGTGGGACAATTGACACTGAATAAATGTGCCAGCCGTCCGGTGCCCCAGATCGCCTTTCTGGAGATGGATCTCTGAGAACCCAATCGAGACAACCATGCGATGGCAGACTTGAGGAACTCTGATGAGAGTAGCCGACACCGATTTGCAGCTTTCTGCCTCGGACATTGTCAATTTCGCAGGATGCAATCACGCAACGCTGTTGGACCTTAGAGTAGCGAAGGAGGGTTTGACACCCCTTGAAGACTCCACATCAGACCTCCTTCGACGCAAGGGACTTGACCACGAGGCGGCCGTGTTGGAACAGTATCGCTCCTCCGGCCGGAAGGTGGCTGATCTATCTGGCGTATCCTGGCGCGACCGACAATATAGTACCAAAGCGGCGATGCATTCAGGTGCCGGCATTATCTATCAAGGAGTGCTATCCGCAGGTAGATGGCTGGGTATCGCGGATTTTTTGGAAAAGACTTCTGCGCCGTCTGATCTTGGTGACTACAGCTACGAAGTAGTCGACACGAAACTTGCACGCACGGCGCATCCTAAGCATCTTCTTCAACTGTCGCTCTACAACATGCTTCTCTTTGATATTCAGAGGCTCCTGCCCCTAAATGCGCATTTGATTCTGGGCGATGGACGCCGGGAGACTTTTCGTTCATTAGATTCGAAATACTATACGATTCAAATTCAAAAACGTCTCGAATTATTTGTTGATACGTTGCCATCAACGATGCCAGAACCTTGTGGCCATTGCGCGATGTGTCGGTGGATAACACAGTGCGAAGACGATTGGCACCGCACGCGCCATCTGTGCCTAGTTGCGAACATTCGATCAAATCAGATTGCCGCTCTGCGCGCATCCGGAATTTCGACAATCGATGCTCTTGCGAGCGCCGGTCGAGATGCATGCATTTCCGGGATGCAGCCAGGAATCATTGAGCGGCTTTGCGCACAAGCTGAGTTGCAGACTTACAAGGAGAACACCGGCAACAATAAATACCAACTCTTGCCCATTGATCCCGGAAAGGGATTCGATCGGCTGCCTCTTGCCGACGAGTACGATCTGTATTTCGACATGGAAGGAGATCCGCTCGTTCCAGGCGGGCTCGAATACCTTTTTGGAATCTTTCTCGGATTGAGTGCCGCAGGCCAGTTTCTAGCTTTCTGGGGGCACAATCGATCCGAGGAGAAAGCCGCGTTTGAGAGAACCGTCGACTTCTTCGCGCAGCATATCGCTGCGCATCCGAACGCTTACATTTATCATTACGCGCCTTACGAGGTAACCGCCATGCGGCGGCTTTCTACGTTGCACGGAACAAGGGAAGCGGAAGTCGACGATCTTTTGAGAAAAGATCGCTTTGTCGATCTCTACCGCGTGGTCCGCGAAGGCATCAGGGTCTCTGAACCTCGATACTCCATCAAGAATTTAGAGCACTTCTATGCCGAAAAGCGTGAAGGTGACGTAACAACTGCCGGCGAGAGTATTGAGGCCTATGAAGAGTGGCGTGCCACTCAGGAGCAACGACTACTAGACCAGATAGAGCGTTACAACGAGCAGGATTGTCGGTCTACAAAGCGCCTACACGAGTGGTTGCTGTTGCTCAGGCCAGGAGGTGCCACCTGGAGAGAAAATAGCGGACCTCAACGAGACGAGGAGGCCTCGCAACGCCAGACAGATGCCGAAAAGCGAGTGAGCGATTATACCGCACGTCTTCTGGGGAGCGTTTCCCCGACAGATATTCCATATGCGGAGCTCATTTCTCAATTGTTGGAGTTTCACCGGCGCGAAGCCAAGCCTCAATACTGGGCGATGTTTGATAGAATGGAAAGCACTACTGAAGAGCTAATTGACGACTCAGAATGCATCGGCGGGCTCTGTAAAGATGCATCCATGGCTCCCTACAAGGACAAGAGATCAATAGTCTACAGTTATCGCTTTCCGGCGCAGGACTTCAAGTTTTCTGTCGGTGACGGTTGTCTCTGCTCTACAACGCTGAAGCCTGCAGGCACGATCGTTTATTTGGACGAAGAGGCGAACGTCGTTCGCTTGAAAATCGGCGCGAACCAACCCCCGTTGCCGGATTCGATGTCGATCATACCTACAGGACCAATTGATGCTGTTGTGTTAAGAGAGGCCGTCTACCGGTTTGCTGATTCTGTTATTGCTGGGGCTAAACGGTATCGCGCGATCATCGCGGTGCTAAGGCGCGAGCAACCTCGCTTGACAATTCCATCGAACAGTACCGGTCTAGTTAGCGACGGGGAAGACGAGTTGAGTGCCTCGATTCGCATAATCTCCTCACTTGACGACAGTACGCTTATTATTCAAGGACCTCCAGGTGCAGGAAAAACTTACACAGCAGCGACTTCCATTATCCATCTGATCAGCCAAGGAAAGAGAGTTGGTGTTTCTTCGAATTCGCACAAGGCTATCGGGAATCTCCTCGCTGAAATAGTGAAAGTAGGCCGGGAGAAGGGAGTTTCTGTTCAGGGGATACAAAAGTGTTCAGCTGAGGATCAGTTTTTTCTCGCGCCTGAGATCGCCAATACACTGAAAAACCCTGACTCCTTGGCTTCGTTCAATCTTGTAGCGGGTACTGCATGGTTATTTGCTCGGCCTGAATACGACCAACAATTGGACTGCCTTTTTGTCGACGAGGCTGGGCAAATGTCGTTGGCGAATATTGTTGCAGTCGGAACCAGCGCCAGAAATCTTGTATTGGTCGGAGACTCTATGCAACTCGCTCAGCCAACTCAGGGCGTACATCCAGGCGATTCCGGACTTTCGGTACTAGAGTTCTTGATGCAGGAACATTCCACTGTACCAAGTGATCGCGGCATCTTTCTCGGAACGAGCAGGCGGATGCACAGTGATGTGTGTAGATTTATTTCTGACGCATTCTATGAATCCCGCCTGCATTCCTCGGATGGTAACGACCATCAACGCCTTGTACTGTCGACATCGGCTGCAAAACAGATTAAACCAACGGGCATTTGCTTTTTGGAAGTGGAGCATGAAGGATGTGCGCAGCGCAGCCAGGCGGAGGCCGAATCGGTAAGAGAAATCTTCAACCAGCTTCTTCTGCAGTCATGGGTCAACCGCGATGGCGTTAGGGAGAATATATCGAAAGAAGATATTCTTGTAGTGTCTCCCTACAATATGCAAGTCAATCTATTGCGCGATCTCCTTCCGACTGGAGCACGAGTTGGCACTGTTGACAAATTTCAGGGACAACAAGCACCTGTCGTCGTCATATCCTTCGCGACCTCGACCTCTGATGATGCTCCGCGTGGCTTGGATTTCTTATTCAGCCGCAATCGACTCAATGTAGCAATCTCTAGGGCGCAATGTCTTGCTATCATCATTGCAAACCCAAGGCTTCTTGACGCATCTTGTCGAACCGTCGAGCAGGTCAAGATGGTCAATGCGCTCTGTTGGGCAAAGTTCTATGCGGAATCGCAGTCGAACAGATGAGGCTGATTGAGATCAATGTGAATTCTCTGTTTTTGCGATTTTGAATGGGAGGTAATCATGGGACTAACATACAAGAACCTTGATGAGAAAACCAGAAGGCTGATGCTACTCGAGATCGAGCGGGACATTTCAGCGGGAACGCTCTATGTCAGCGACAACCTCAATCCACATGGTCAGCTCGTCTACCCCGAGTTAATTAAGGCCGCTGCCAGAAACGGGAGCGATTTGACGCTCGCAATGGCGATTCACGGCTGGCTCAACGCATATGAGAAACCCAGAAAACTGAAGTCGGGTGGATTTTCCAAACCTCCAGTTATGCGAGTTAACGCCCACGAAATGCTGGCAGAAGGTGAATTTAATCGTTTCTATATACGAGGAGTCTGTCTGCGCGCCATAGAGGAGGGTGCTTTTGAGGTCATTGTGTACCGTGCAAAAATGGCGGAACATGCGCGTGCTGAGTCAGAGCAGAAGATCGGGCAAAGAATTGCAGCGGAGGCTCTGCTTCGTGATCTACGTGCGCACCCTGGCTTAGACACGGCCCTTGGTCTGCCTCCAGGACCGAACTCTGGACTCTCCGTCCATTTGCCGTAGGGAACTCGCCTCACTTCGGGTGTATGGGGCGGGGCTTGATTGCTTGAACATATCGTCCCTCATGTAGGCTTTTATTGATTACGCGAAGCCAGTCCCTCCTGTTCTTCCAAGCGAATCACCGGACCGGTCAGGCCGAAGTATTTGTGCTCATGACAAGTCAGGATGATGATCTGGTGCCGCTTGGCTGCAAATGCCAGAGTCGCCAATGCGTCGGCGAAGCGTCCATCGTCAGCATAGACTAAAGCATCGTCCAGGATGATCGGAGCATAAACCCCTTCATCAGCCAAAAGATCGGCGAAGGCGATGCGCGTAATCACTGAAAGTTGCTCACGAGCGCCAACACTAAGACAGTCGAAGGGCTCAGTAACTGTCCCTCGCAGGAGGCCTTCTATCGTCATGTCTGTTCCGAGCCGGATCTGAGAGCCAGGGAGAACTCGGTTCAAATAGGGCTGAACTCGGCGAACTACTGGCTGGAGGAACTGAGTATTGGCTTCTTTCTCAACTTGCACAATCATGTTGTACGCAACGCGGACCGCATTGGCCTCCTGTTCAAAAGCCGCCGAGCGGATGCGGGTTGCATTCAAATCGGACTCGATTGCCGCGCACTCTTCGCCCAATCCCTTCTGTCCAAGCACGTCAAGAGTGATCCGAAGTTTGTTGATCGAGCGCTCTGCTTCGGCAATTTGTTCTTCCAAGGAAGTCAGGGCAGCCGATGTGGTAGTGACCCGAAGTGCGATTCCCTCAGGATCTCCGGCCTTGTACTGGGCTTCCAGCCCGGTGTAAGCCTCTTCAGCGGCGTGCTCGTCAAGCTCAGCGCTGGCGCCTTCGCGGATGACCGTCTCATCTGCTTTGATGGCTCTGGCCGACGCAAGTGCCTCCCGGCCTCGACCCAAATCCTCGGTCGTAGCGCGTAGCTCAGTCTCCTTGGCGGTCTTCAGCGTGCGCGCGCCATCTCGCTTCGCTCGGACCTCGCCCACATCGGTGTCGAGACGCTCTACCTCTGACCGGCAGTGCTGTTCCTGGCCTTCGGCAATTGCAACAGCAGCGGTAGCTGAATTGAGCACGGGCAATTCGATATCACCTAGTATCCGGCGCAAAGTTTGAATCTGACCCTCTTGAGTGCTAGTTTCTTGGCGCAAGGCGTCTAATCCGTCGGGCGCCAACGCTTGAACAACCAACTTGTGGGTGTTGATTGCCGATTCAGCGTCCCGGCGATTCTGGTCAAGTTCGTTAACCGACTGAACAGACTCAACTCCCAATTCCGCCAAGGCGGATGCGAACTTGTCCTGCGCCCCCACACACTGCTGGCGGCGGCTGTCCAGACCTTCGCCTCCCGGACTTACAAGGATTTCTCCGACTGCCTCAATCGTGATGGAGACAACATCCGTTGCCAGCATTTCCCGTGTTGAAGGGACGGGGCCACCATTCACAGTCAATTTTGAAGGTTCCGGTATCTCGAAGTCGATCCGAGTTGCGGCGGCTTTCAGGTTCGCCTCCGCCTGGAACGACGCCTGCTCTAATTTCCGAAGGCGATCGACATCTTTCGCGGTAACCCGGATTGCTGCTGCGATCTTTCTCGCCTCAGCCTCCTTGTCGGCTGCCGATGTGGCGTCGGTAAGACGCTGGACAACCACGGCATAAGAAGCGCTGACCTTGACGAGTTCGAGCACCCGGCTCATCTGGACCCGCTGCTCCGTTGCCGTCTTCACCGCGATTCGTGCTGCATCAAGCTGGTCGATCCGGACCTGCAGCTCAGTTTCTCGCTGCTCAAGATTCCTCTTGGCCTCACCATCGGCGTTCTCGCAGTCGATTAGTCTCCGCTCCAGTCGAGATATTTCATTTTCCAGGACGAGGCGCTGCTGCCGTGCTCCTTGGGCATTCTTAAGGAGCGCACGCTTGAGACGAAGATCGTTGTCTGCCTGGGTCCGCTGTTGATCGAGAACATCCAAGTTGCGAGCCTCTAGCAGAGCTTCCGCCTTAGCCTTCTCGAACCGTTCCCTCATCGCCGGATTGGTAAGTTTATCGCGCCTTGCTAGCGCAGTCTCAAGTGCTGCTACCTCGTGATCCAGTTGTGCCAGTTCAGATCGCTTGTCCTTGAGAAGCGACTCAAGCCTCGATAGATCCTTCCTCACTGCGCCTAACTCTCCAGTTGGAACACCAGTCTTCGGTGTAAAGAACCGACAATAAAGCTCGGCGAAGCAGTTCTTAAGCCGACTACCGCTCTCCCCCACCAGAATGTCGCCGACTTCCTTCCGGAGACTGGATTGCACCGTCGCCCTGACACCGGCATTTATATTCAATGTCTGAAACGTGGTTCCCTGCTCGACCCAGAAAAGGGGCCAAATTCCAAGCTCGTGAAACTTGGTGCCGCCTCTGGATGCCGCCTGAAAATTCAGCAATTCTTCCAACTTATGGTCAGCGTCGTGATTAGAGAACCTCCGGCCGCCAGGGTCTGCAAGCTCTGCGGAGCCACTGGAGCCTCCGAACGTCTTCTGAAGCTGGTAGACGCCATCATTAAGCTCAAAGTGCAGCTTCACCTGTGGCCGGACGGCACAACCGTATGGCTGCATATCATCCAGAACCTTGCCGGTGACGTTATGCCGCTGGAACAAGGCGGCCTGCACTGCCGCCAGCAGAGTTGATTTGCCAGTCTCGTTCTCGCCTGTGATGACGTTCACGCCATCTTTGAGACCGGATACCATCACATGGCGGAGTTTGCAGAAGTCCCGAACTTCGATACTTAGGATTCTCATTGCCGTCCCTTACGAAGCACCTGCTCAACATAGAGCCTTTGCAGTGCTGCTCCGGCGAACGCTGAGTCCGGGTTCGCCGCGTCTCCTTCGAGGCTTCGTAACCTCTCAACTACGATTGCCACGAAGCCTTGGCGGCCTAAATCATTAAGATCCTCTTCTGTAGGGGATGGGACCAAGTCAATTGTCCGAGTCCGCAAAACCTGCACTGTGGCCTCGAAGTTGGCGATTTCTTCATCGATTGCTGCGCGCTCAGAAAGGCTCACCGCTCCCCGGACCTCCAGATGAACGACCGCAGATGCCAAGGGTAGCGTAACGGTCGAGAGATGCGCCCTCAGTTGTTCAACCGCTCCTGGACTTTGGAGTTGGGCACTCAGGCTGTACCAGCGATAGTGACCGACCGAGACTTTTTCAACCTTCGGCGCAACCCCAGGACCACTGAGTTCGACAATCAAAACTGCACCGGAGTCCTGGTCGAAGTCATCCTGCTCAGGAGTGCCCGCGTAATATGTCCGTGGAGCCACTTCTTTGCAGCTATGCCAGTCGCCAAGCGCCAGGTAATCCAAACTTCCGTCATCAGCGCGCGTATCGGAGATCATGTTGTGCTGCTCCGCAGCTGGAGCGAGCCTATTCCTTAAGGAACCATGTGCAAGCCCGACTCTTACAGCCATCTCACTCGTTACTTGTTGACCGAAGCTCTCTGTCGGATCGGCAAACTGGTGTTTCCTGGTCAAAGGGGCCGGAAGAACAGCCAACTTGCCGCCAGCGATAAGTATCGGCTCCGTGGAAAGCAGAACATGGACATGTTCTGGACAACCGATTCTCTCGATTCGATCCCAGACGCTGGCGGGTCCAGCAGGATCATGATTGCCCGGCAACAGAAGCCATGGAATATCCACCTGTCGCATGGCGGCGAGAGCCTCGCGGAGTAGCAGATCGCCAACTTCATTGTGTTCGAACACATCACCAGCAACTAAAATCGCATCCACTGAGCGATCAATGCCGAGTTGACCGATTCGCCGGACGACATCGATACGACACTGGCGAAGAAAGGCCAGCTTATCCGACGGAGCCTCAAGGTTCTCGAACTGTTTACCGAGTTGCCAGTCCGCCGTATGCAGGATTCTAACCATCAGCTCTCTCCTTTGCCGATTCAGGAGCCGACGCCCGAGTCTGGTCTATCATCGTCGATCCCAAAAGCGGCTGCTGCATCGTCTGTTCGTAATACTTCACCGTCGCCACTATACCCGTATCGGGCGAGGTTTGCATTTCCATCCACTCCCTCATGTTAGTTGGTGGCGTTCGTTGACGGACGCTTCGGGTAAGGCCCCGCTTCTGACTAGCGATATTCGCCGGATCGTTCGATGCTGCCCGGAGACTTTATTGGGCCTCCGCGACCGGGCGCTGGTTCTTGTCGGCTACGCCGGCGCCTTCCGAAGCTCGGAGCTTGCCGCGATCGACTGCGCCCACCTCTCTTTCACCAAGGACGGCCTGGTCATCGACCTGCGCCGCTCGAAGACCGACCAGGAGGGGAGCGGCCGCAAGGTCGGCATTCCCTTGGGGAAGGAGGAAGCAACTTGCCTGGTCCGCGCGCTGCGCCGCTGGTTGACCGAATCGGGCATCGCGGCCGGAGCTGTCTTTCGCGGGGTCAACCGCCATGGCAAGCCTTCCCGCCGCAGGCTCCACAAGGACTGCGTGGGCTGGATTTTGAAACGCGCCGCTCGACGGGCCGGCTTGAAGCCGGAGCCTTTGGGCGGCCATAGCTTGCGCGCCGGCCACGTTAACCAGGCCGCGATGAACAGAGTCAGCGAGCGCGACATCATGCGCCAGACCGGCCACAAATCGGCCGAGATGCTCGCCCGATACATCCGCATCGGCGAGATGTTCACCCGCAATGCCGCTGCCGGGCTGGGGATCTAACCCTGAGAAAAATGGCTTCTCAGAGGTTTCCTGCTGCTGAAGCAGACAATACCGTTTCCTGTCAATCCCAATTGCACTATTGCACTCAAGCCAATCAGGAGAACACCATGAGACTTCGCCGGAACCAATTCTGCCCAGTCCACCGCTCCCGTTTCTGCTGTGGAAGAGAGGCAATACCAGCTTTGCGCCGGTTCGGAGTCCGGCTGCGGATACCAGTTCATCATGTATCGAACTCCAAAGAGAATGACAATGCGAACGGGAAATCCTGAGCTTGTTCTTACACGACAGACTGACTCGGCAGTTTTGCGGGCTTGGCCTTCCGGGCGGAGACAGGTAGTTTGCGCTGTGCATCAAGCGGTGAAGATTTTGTGTAATTACCGCCTCGGGCGTGAACTTGCAGGTTGATTTTTACCCGGAGGTGTTCGGCAAATTCATGAGTAAGACCTGAACCATCCGAGCGATGAATCAGAACAGTTTCCAATGGTGAAATATCGGAGACTCGTATCGAGCGAACGCCCGGCGGGAGGTCTTCACATACTCCTGCTGGAAGAAGAACAATGCCTGCATTCCCCGCTACCAAGTCGAAAGCTTCAACGGGAGAAGTGACCTCGGCAATTGCCCTGATTGGGAAACCCTTTTCTGTGCATTCCGCTTCAAGTTTTCTGTACAGAGCGGGATGTGTACGGTCTGCTCCATTCGATATAACCCGCTCTCCGAGGAGTTCTTCAATGCGAACAGTGGCGGCATCGGAAAACCTGCCCGTTGCTGAGACAATCGCAACCCAATGGTCTTTTGCGATAGGGATGGCGGAAACACCAGCATGGTCAACAGGCGCATATGTGATCCCAGCTTGAACGATTTCGTTCTCTATGGCATTCAAAAGTTCGGTGGTTGGAAGGATGCGAAGACGCATGGGGAGATTGCGAAATTCCTCCCGCTGCAAATCCAGCGCAATGCGGCGAATCTGCATAGGGGCGAAAGGAGAATGGCCTACAGTGTATTCGTCTGGAACTTCTCTGCTGATTGCCCGCGCACGGCGAATGGCCGCTGTAAAATCGCCTTCCATGCGCCCAAGAATTTCCTCAATGTCTGAAACGAAGGCGCGCCCTGCCTTCGTGAGCGATACAAAGTGGTGATCGCGGTGAAAAATCTCGAACCCGGCGTCTTCTTCATATTCACGTATTTGACGGCTAATGGCCGGTTGCGAGACATGCAGCTTCTCCGCGGCTTTGCGGAAGTGCAAGTCGCGAGCGACAGCAAGCACGTATTGGAGTTTCCGAAGCGGTGGGAGAGAATCCATAGAGACCGCCTTCGAGGAAAACCCGTGTATGCAAATATGACACTATTGGTATGAAAAGGATGCTTTTTCTGGTCTTTAGAAGTGTTCGGTCAGTATTCCGACGCTCTGTGGGGGGGACTGCCCCACGGGAAAATAGTGTTGGATGAGATGTTTTTCGGGCTTCTCGAAGCCGCTTCTTCAGAAGGGCGTGCTCAATGCCAGATTGCCTTATGAAGTGCTGAGCCCCGTCCTCACCAATGCCTAAACGCACCAATGTATTCCGAATAAATACTCGTTGATACCTATTCGTTATCAAGTTCACCAGAACAAGTCTTGGACTTCTGTGGAAAAGTCGGGCATTGTCTGGAAAAGGAGGCTGATATAGCACGCACTTTCCCCTCTGTTTCCTCCTGAATCGAGAACCATAGCAGGTTCGATGGTACTGGATTCGAGCTTCTCCTCAATAGGGAGAAGACTGGCACATCTTTGCCACTTTGGCTCAAAGCGAATGGCGTAGACACCAAGACTGTGAATGAACAGCCGCGCCGCGCAAATATTTTCCTCTTCTGGCTCAAAGACGCTATGAAAGGACCTTGAGTAACTGCAGGGACAGAACAGCCAGAGCGTCCCGGCGTTGGCTTCTCGACAAATCAATAGGGGTTTTCTCCGCATTCCCCAGCGAAGAGGTGTCCCCATGGCTGCTGAATACGAAAAGAGGTCGTCAGTTGTCTGGGGCCAGGATGCCAGAGCTTTGGCACTCCAGGCCCGAGTGTTATCCGGTCAAAAACTCGATCAACTCGTTCGTCGCTTGCAACGGCAGACAGG
>Ga0224555_1001091_pt1 | contig 39764 bp, 25 predicted proteins | sample 714S23034metaG_FD_180687 | JGI IMG/M metagenome (GOLD analysis project Ga0224555, IMG submission 180687) | Peat soil microbial communities from Stordalen Mire, Sweden - 717 S2 30-34 | ecosystem: Environmental > Terrestrial > Soil > Wetlands > Peat | place: Sweden: Norrbotten County, Stordalen... | reverse complement strand
GTATTACCCTTCTGACGGCCGAAACCTTTGACTTCGGAAACCGTCATCCCTTGAACTCCCAGGGCGGATAAAGCTTCTTTGACGTCTTCCAGTTTGAACGGCTTGATAATGGCTTCGATCTTTTTCATCACGCTTCCGCTTTGCAGCCGGATACTAACAACCAACCTGTCCCTGTAAACAGCAATGTTAAAAAAAATCATTTCCCGCACGCCGGCGTCATACGATCGACCCGGCACGATCCCGCCGGCGACGGGGTTCCTCTCGATAATCATGTGGTTTACATGGATTAATACATATGAAGTGATTATTGACAACGATTAGTGATAATGATCTCTTAGGAACAGACGCTTTTTGAAAACCACCTTCGGTGAAGTGTGGATTGTTCTTTGAATGAAAATGATTTCGGTCGTGTTCCGCGGTACACGGTCAGGACCGATTTTCTCCGTTATCCTACTGTTGTACCTAATTCGAAATTCCCCGGGCCCCTCAACCATCCCCTGGTTGATCGGCCCGGTTTTTTTGTCCGCGCAGATTGCTGGACAGCAAAAAAGCGCCAACAATGACGGTAGTGGCGAGTCTGCCAATGCCCCTGGCTTGCGCCCGCTCTACCCCGCGGCGGCGGCCAGTTCGGGCTTCCGTTCCCACCGCCGCGGCGCGCGCTCGGGCAGGGAGGTGTCCGGCTTCGCGTAGTACGTTTCCGGTCCCAGGAGAGCATCCGCCGCCTGCTGCAACTCGAGGGACGGCTGGACTGAAAACCGTTCGTGGGCCTCGATATAAACGACTTCTCCCGCCGGGCGCATAAAGCACAGGAACAACGGGCACTTTCCCGGGTGCGACTCCACCAGTTCGCGGACCGACTCGAGGCGTTCGGGCGGCAGATGCGCGGCATGCAGGCGCAGATGGACTTGTTTGGTGAACCGCCGCGGCGCCTCCTCCAGTGGCAGAATTTCCTGCGGAAAAATCTTGGGCTTCTCGTCACCCGTGTTCACTTCGCCGACCACCAGGATCGCCTGGTTGGGCACGAGCATCTGGCGATACTTCTCGTAGTTCTCGTTCATGCAGAGCATTTGAACCGAGCCCTCGAGGTCCTCCAGCGTCACCATCGAGTAGGGTTTGCCGCTCTTTTTCGAAATGCCGTTCTGGACCGCCGCGACCAGGCCGCCGATGCGCGTCAGGCTCCGGTTCGGCAGTTGCGCCAGCTCCGCGGTGTTGGTCAGGCCGTATTTCTCCATGAGCGGCACGTACGGCGTGAGGGGATGGCCGCTGACGTAAAAGCCGAGCAGCTCCTTCTCATGCGCCAGCAACTCGTGCTGCGGCCATTCGGGCAGGTCGGTGAGGGATTCCGGCACCGGCGGAGCTTTCTCCTCCAATTCGCCGAAAAGCGACGTCTGCCCGCGCTGGCGGTCGGAAATGATGCCGGCGGCCCGCGCCAGCGTCCAGTCCGTCTGGGCCAACAGGGCCGCGCGAGTCCGGCCGAACCCGTCGCAGGCTCCGCATTTGATCAGCCCTTCCAGCACCTTGCGATTGACGGAACGACTGTCCGCGCGCTCGCACAGATCCGCCAGCGACCTGAACCTTCCACCCTCATCCCGTGCCTTCAAAATGGCTTCCATCGCTGCTTCTCCGACGCCTTTGATCGCGGCCAGGCCGAACCGGATGGCCTGCGGCGGCGCTTGCGGGTCCGCGGGCCCCGGCCCGGCCTCTGGCCTGCCTTCCCGGCCGCGCAGGGGCGTCGGCGCAAAATGCACCTCGCTCTCATTCACGTCCGGTCCGAGCACTTCAACACCCATCCCTCGCGCCTCGGCGATATACTGGCTCAGCTTCGCCGTATCCGACATGTCGTTGGTCATCATCGCGCAGAAAAACTCGACGGGGTAATTCGCCTTCAGATAGGCCGTTTGATACGCGACGATGGCATAGGCCGCGGCATGGGATTTGTTGAATCCGTAACCGGCGAATTTTTCGAGCAGGTCGAAAATCTGGTTCGCCTTGGCCTCCGGGATGCGGTTTTTCTCCTTGCAGCCCTTCACGAAAATGGCGCGTTGCTTGGCCATTTCCTCCGCCTTCTTCTTGCCCATCGCCCGCCGCAGCAGATCCGCGCCTCCGAGCGTGTACCCCGCCAGGACCTGCGCCGCCTGCATCACCTGCTCCTGATAAATCAAAATGCCGTAGGTTTCCCGCGCGATCGGCTCGAGGAGTGGATGCTCGTATTCAATCCTCACCTCGCCTTGCCGGCGACGGATGAATTCCGGAATCAGGTCCATCGGTCCCGGACGGTACAGCGCGACCAGCGCCGTGATGTGCTCGATCGAACTGATCTGGAACTTGCGGCACAAATCACGCATCCCGCCCGATTCCAATTGAAAGACCCCCAGTGTGTTCGCCTTGTTCAGCAGCGCGTACGTCTGCTCGTCGTCCAGAGGCAGGTGATCCACCGGAACATCGATTCCTCGCGTGCGCCGGACCATCTCGCAGGTGTTGCGAATGACGGTGAGCGTCTTGAGGCCGAGAAAATCCATCTTCAACAAACCGAGGTCGCCGACCGGCCCCATGGCGTATTGTGTCACGATCGTCCCGTCTTCGTCCTGCTTGAGCGGGAGGAGGTTGACCAGGGGTTGGTCCCCGATGACCACGCCCGCCGCGTGGACGCTGGCGTTCCGCGTCAGGTCTTCCAGAACGAAGGCCGTATCAATAAGTTCCCGGGTCACTGCCTCCGTTTCGTAAGCCTCCTTGAACTCCGGCGATTGCTTCAACGCCTTTTCCAGCGTCATCTTCAATTCATTCGGAACCATCTTGGCCAGCCGGTCGCAGTCCCCATAGCTCAATCCCATCACCCGCCCCACGTCCCGCACCACTGATTTCGCCCCCATCGTGCCAAAGGTGACGATCTGGGCGACCGCGTCGCGTCCGTACTTCTGGCGGACGTATTCGATCACATCCGCCCGGCGATCGTCGGCAAAGTCGATGTCAATGTCCGGCGGATTGACGCGCTCCGGATTGAGAAATCGCTCGAACAGCAGCCCATATCGGATCGGATCCACATTCGCGATTTCCAACAGATACGTGACCAGGGAGCCCGCGGCGGAGCCACGCGCCACGCAGGCAATCCCCTGGCTGCGCCCGTAGCGGATGAAATCGCCGACGATCAGAAAATAGCTCAGAAAGCCGGTCTTCTCGATGACTTTGAGCTCGAGCTGGAGCCGATCCATCACGACTTTCAACGCCGCCTCCGTCGCGGGGTCGCCGGACGTGGCGCCGTTGGAATCGCGAGCCGGACTGCCCCCAGAACCCGCCGCCGCGGAAGCCGGCGCCGCATACGTCGGGAGCCGCGCCGGATCTTCAATCCGGTCCACGATGAATTCCCCGCCTTCCGCGCGGGCGTGCACGCCGTAGCGCTTGCGCAGCCCCTCCGCCAGCAGGTGCCGCAAATAGCCTTCGCGTGTGAAGTGTTCGGGCGGATTGAAAACCGGATAATGCAGCTTGCCGAATTCGATCTCGAGGTTGCACCGTTCGGCCACCTCAAGCGTGTTCCGGACCGCCTCCGGCACCTCGGCAAAACGCGCCTTCATCTCCTCCGCCGACCGCAGGTAAAACTGCTCTTCGGCATACTTCATCCTCCGGCTGTCCGCGAGTTGAGCCTGGGTGCCGATGCAGATGAGGCAATCGTGCGCATGGGAATCACCCTGTTCGACGTAGTGAACGTCGTTCGTCGCGACGAGCTTCAGGCCGAACTCCTTCGCCAGCGGGATCAGATGCCGGTTCACCTTCGCCTGCTCGGGCAGTTGGTGGTTTTGCAGCTCGAGATAAAAATTCTCCGCCCCTAGCGTCTGCTTGAACCAATCGATCGCCTCGCGGGCCTTCAGCAACTGGTCCCGCTGGATGCATTGCGGGATTTCGCTCGCCAGACAGCCGGACAACGCGATCAGTCCGTCCTTGTGCGCCGCCAGGAGTTCCTTGTCGATGCGCGGCTTGTAATAATAGCCCTCGAGGTGGGCTGCGGTCGCGAGCCGGATGAGGTTTTTGTAGCCGGCTTCGTCCTTCGCCAGCAGCACGAGGTGGTTGTAAACATCACGGCCTCCCGTGCCGGCCTTTTTGTCGAACCGGCTCCCCGGCGCGACATACATCTCGCAGCCGATGATCGGCTTGAGACCCTTGTTCCGCGCCGCCTGGTAAAAATCGATCGCGCCGTAGAGCGCGCCGTGGTCGGTCACCGCCAGCGCCGGGAATTTCAACGCGTGAGCCTTCTCCATCAGCCGGTCGAGCCGGCAGGCGCCATCGAGCAACGAATACTCGGTGTGCAAATGCAGATGAACGAAGTCCGCGTGCGACATGCAGGCAGGTTACCCCCCCGCGCGTGCGCGACGCAAGGAAGTGATATTCACCGACCCGCTTTACCGGCGCTTTCCCGCGACGAAGAATTCCTTGATCACATCCGCCACCCGCTGGACCTGCTTGTCGGTCAATTCGGGATAGATCGGCAGGCTGAGGCACTCGCGGGCGGCCTTCTCCGCGACCGGAAAATCGCCGGCCTTGTAGCCCAGGCCGGCATAGCATTTTTGCAGGTGCAGCGGCAGCGGATAATGCAGGGCGCAACCCACTCCGTTGGCTTCCAGGTGCTTCTTGAGTTCGTCGCGCTGCGCGTGCCGCACCACATAGAGGTGCCACGCGCTTTCGGCATACCCGGCTTCGCGCGACAGTTGCAGCGGGGTGTCGGCCAGAAGATCGTGATACGTGTGGGCGATGGTCCGGCGCTTCTGCGTCCAGTTTTCCAGGTGTTTCAGCTTGACCCCCAGCACCGCGCCTTGAATCCCCTCCATCCGGTAATTGAATCCCACTTCGTCGTGATAATATCGCTGGGTCGAGCCGTGTTCGCGGAGAGCGCGGGCTCGCGCCGCCAATCCGGCGTCGTTCGTCACCAAAGCGCCGCCTTCGCCGCAAGCCCCGAGATTCTTGCCGGGATAAAAGCTGAAACAGGAAATCCGGCCGAAGGTCCCGACCTTCCTGCCTTTGTAATTCGCGCCGTGCGCCTGCGCCGCGTCCTCCACCAGCGGCAAGGTGTGCTTCCGGCAAATCTCCAGGAACGGGTCAAGGTCGAAAGGATGGCCGTACAAATGCACCGGCAGAATGGCCTTGGTGCGCGGCGTGATCGCGCGTTCGACCCGCGCCGCATCCAGGTTGAACGTCGCGTCGTCCACGTCCACATACACGGGCCGGGCCCCCACGTAGGAAATGGCCCAACTCGTCGCCACGAACGTGTATGGCGTCGTGATGACTTCATCTCCCGGGCCGACACCCGCCAGGAGCATGGCGACGTGCAGGGCCGAAGTGCCGCTGTTGAGGCCCACACAGTTCCCGGCGCCGCAATACTGCGCAAAGTCTTTCTCAAACCGGACCACGTCCGGGCCGAGACAAAACGAGCAGTTGTCGATCGTGCGCGCAATCGCAGCGTCGATGTCTTTGCGGAGACTGCGCAGTTGAGCCGGCAGATCAAAGTAGGGTATTGGCTGAGTCATGTCATGAGTTCCCGATCGAATTCGCGGGCAACATAATCTGTAAGGACGCAATCTCACAAGACAATCGTGCCCGTATTATTCCTGAATCCCTCCGTCCTCGCTTCGAGCCCGGTCAATCGGGGTTTTCCTTCAGCCACTGCTGCATTTTGTCGGGCCACTTCGCCGGATCGTCCTCGTCGAGGTAAAGCTCGATCAGATCCTTCGCTTCGTCTGCCTTGGGATGGTCCGGGTTCTGCGCCACCTGCAGGAGTTGCGGCAGTTTGACCGAGTTCGGCCGGTTCAAAACATCGCTCATGAGCACGTCCAGCACCGAGTCGGGCAGTTTTGTGTTCTGCAGCAACTGGCCCAGCGGGGTGTAGTTGTCGTCCGAAACCAGGTTCGAAAGATGTTGCGCCACCTCGGCCTGACCCTCCTCCGGCAGCCGCGGAAAAACCGCGAACAGATCCTTGACCTTGTTGGTGTCGTCCTCGTCCGACCCCAGGATCTCGTCCAGCTTGTCTTCCCAATCCGCGAGCAGATTCGTGGCGCCAGCCGTCGCGGTTGTGTTGGTCGCGACGACAGTTGGGTTTGCGGCGGCCGTCGTGGATTCGGCGCCCGTGGATGGCGGGCGGTTATTCGGCGATTGGACGGGAGTTGGAGTTGCAACGGAAGGTGTGGGTGGTGGCGCCGACCCCCGGCTGCCCCACCATCCGATCACGATCCCGGCAGCCACGATCCCCGCCAGAATGCCGATGCCGATCAATACTTTCGAAAACTTTTGCATGGTCTCTCAGTTCCTGGCTTATAGTTTCTCCAGTTTGGCGCCGGAATCAACCCCTTTGAGGTTTGGCGCCTTTCGCGTTCCCCGATTTCACGATGAACCGTTGCCCGGAGGCGGGTCATTTCTTGAACTGGAGTTCGTATAGTTTCCGATAAACCCCGCCCCGCTCGATCAGTTGCGCATGAGTGCCGGTTTCGACAATCCTGCCTTCGCTCAGCACCACGATAAGATCCGCGTTCTGGATGGTGGAAAGGCGGTGGGCAATGCAGAGGGTGGTGCGACCCTGCATGAGTTTCTCGAGCGCTGCCTGGACGGCCCGCTCGGATTCCGTGTCGAGCGCGCTGGTGGCTTCATCCAGAACGAGGATCGGCGCGTTCTTCAGGATGGCGCGGGCGATGGCGACGCGCTGGCGCTGGCCGCCGGACAATGCCATGCCTTTCTCGCCCACGATCGAGTCGTAACCCCGGGGCTTTTGCATGATGAACTCGTGCGCGTTGGCGTGGCGCGCCGCAGCTTCGATCTCGGCGTCGGTGGCGCCGGGCCGCCCCAGGGCGATGTTGCGGCGGATGGTGTCGTGGAACAGAATGGTTTCCTGGGTCACCAGGGCGATCTGGCGGCGCAAGTCTTTGATGGAAACCTGCCGGATGTCGGTGTCTCCGATGCGCACGGAGCCGCGTTGCGGGTCATAAAAGCGCAGGATGAGATTGGTGACCGTGGTTTTCCCGGAGCCACTGCTGCCGACCAGCGCCAGCACCTGGCCCGCCTTGACAGTCATGTTGACGCCCCGCAGGACCGGCTTTTCGCCGTAATCAAAATCAATGTTCTCAAAGTAAATGTCCGCCCGCTTCGCTTCGAGGGGCACAGGATGAGGCGGATCCACGATCGTGCTCTTGGTTTCCAGCAGCTCGAACACCCGCTGGCTGGCTGCCGAAGCCTGGTGCAGTTGATTGTGAAGCCGGGTGAATGCCTTGATGGGCGGGTACATCATCACGATGCCCAAGACAAACGTGCTGAAATCCACCTCGCTCGGCCTCTCATTCCTGGGCAGGTGCAGCAAATAAATGAACACCAGCGCCACGCCCGCCACGCCGAGGAATTCCATCAATTGACTTGGGATCTCGTTGGCCCGCAGCACGCGCATTACCTGGCCGACATATTTTCTCGTTGTTTCCCTGAACTGCTGCACCACGGCGTCCTCGAGGTTATAGGCTTTGATGATCCGGTTGCCGGTGAAGGATTCGTGCATCAACCCGGTCAGGTCCGAAATATGGCCCTGGATGGCGCTGGCGGATTTGCGCACCTTGCGCGCATAAATCACGATCGGCAACACGCACACCGGCAGGACCACTATCGAAACCAGCGTCAGCTTGGGCTGGACGATAAGTTGATAAAGCAGAATCACAAAGATGGTGACGGGGTCTTTGACCATCGATCCGAGGGAGTTTGCGATGATCCCATAAAGCGCCTGGGTGTCGTTGCTGATGCGGGAAATCAAATCACCGGTGCGGGCGCGGCTGAAGAAACTGAGCGACAGGTTTTGCAGATGCTCGAACAACATCGTCCGGACGTCTGCGATCGCGCGCATCGCCGACCAGCTCGTCAGGTAAATGCTCAGGTAAGCCAGCGTCCCGCGCAACAACATGACCGCCGGAATAATGCTGATGTAGGCAACCCATCCCCAACCGGAAGTTGGCGCCTTGAATTCAGGCAGCCAGGACCCAATCCAGTGCGTCACCGGCCGGAGCAGCGCCGGAGCCTTTTCCAACTTCTCGTGAAAATTGGTGGATTCGTTGAAAAGGAGATCCATTACCACCTTGGCAGCCCCCAGCAGCGCGCCGTTCGTCACTCCATAAACGATGCCGCACAGCAGTCCCAGAATGAACCGGAACCGATAGGGATGCACAAACGTCCACAGCCTGCGCAAGAATGCAATCATCGCTCCAAAAGATTATGGTCGCGCCTCCATCCCAACGCGAGCACTTTCCTGGTAGTGGCAGAATTTGGCGGGGCGAGGGAGTCGATGAACCGAGCCTCAGTAGCCGCCGTTGTGAAGCGGCGGAGATCGCCGCTGCGGGAAGGATCCGCCAATTCACATTGGCGGCTGCAAGGTTTCATGATCCATGAACAGTTCCAAAAGGAACAGCAAGCTGCCGGCGAGTCGGCTCATGCCACGCGCGTGTAATGCTTGTGGCTGAATTCGGCGCCGGTCCACCTCTCGATCACCAGCATCACGCGATGGCGGATCTCATCGCGGGTCAGCTTGTGGTTCGGATTCGCGCGGAAAATCCCCTCCGCTGGCGGCAGCCATTCTTCCACCACCTTCGGATGCGTGCCCGTGAACAGCTTGAGCGTATAGGGGTCGATCTCGGCGTAGTCGTATTCGGCCGGCGGCGTGTCGCTCCAGTACTTGTAAACCGCGGCGTTCTTCAGCGACATCTGCTCGGGCTTCCGCACGTAGCCATAGTGAAAAATGCGCGCGTTGGCCGATGCCGCCCTGGGATAACGCCCCTTCTTATGCCTCTCCAGCACGACGAAAAACAACCCTTCCGGCCCCCAGGCCGGAATGTTGTTGCGCAGGATGCGCGGCGCGGTGCGATAGGCCCCGGGGTCCCACACGTAAGTATTCCTGTTCCCCTGAAAATGAAGGTAATTAAAAAACAGGGCTTCGACCCGGGGATTGTCCAGATGCCGCCGCATGGCCTCCTGAATTTTCGGCAGGTCCTCCTCGTGCACGACTTCGTCGCCTTCCAGGTAAAACGCCCAGTCCCCGATGCAGTTGAACAGGGCGATCGACTTTTGCTGCCCATAAACGAAACCCTTCACTTTCAAATCATTCCGGATCCGCTCGTTCCATTGCGTGTGGATGATCCGGATTTTGGAATCGCCGATCTCCAGGATTTTCCTCTCGGTGTCGTCGTCGCTCGGTCCCAGCGCGATAATGTACTCATCAACGATCGGCAGGATGGACCGGATCGATTGTGCGAAGGGGTAACCCAACTTGTCTGCGTTCCGCAAAAAGGTGAACCCGCTGACTTTCATCGGGCCACTCTAGAAAGAGGGTCCTCCAAAATCAAGGCCATGGCGAATTGAGGCTTGTCGTTCCCGGGCCGTCCGGTTAACTACCCGTCGTGAAAAATGCCGGATTCGAGCTCGAACCGAAACGCCGCGCCGCAATCGCGGCATCCAAAAAGGGCGGCGCAGCCCCGGCCCGCATCGCCCGCCCGGCCCCTCCAGTCCATCCTGGAATTCCGTTCCATCGCCCCACCTACGGCGAGCAGGATGAGCGGGCCCTGGTGAATTGCCTGCGCAGCGGAAGAATCGTGGGAGACGGGGATTGCACGCGCCGTGCCTCCGAGAAGCTGGCTGAAATTCTGAAGACTCCCCATGTTCTGCTGACGCCCTCCTGCACCCACGCCATGGAACTTGCAATGCTGACTCTCCGTCTCCAGCCCGGCGACGAGGTCATCCTGCCGAGCTTCACGTTTGTTTCTTCCGCCAACTGCGTTCTCCGGGCCGGCGGACGCGTCGTGTTCGCCGACATCGTTCCCGATACCCTCACGCTGGATCCGGCGGATCTGGCCCGAAAACTCGGCCCGCGAACGCGCGCCATCATCCCGGTCGTGTACGCCGGCGTGTCTCCGGATATGGATGCAATCACCGCCGCGTTGCGCGGGCGCCCAATCGATATTGTGGAGGATGCCGCCCAGGGCCTCGGCGCCTCGTACCACAACCGCCCGGTTGGAACGATCGGCTCGATCGGCTGCTTCAGCTTCCATGAGACAAAGAATTTTTCCACCGGAGAAGGCGGCGCCTTCGTCACGACCCGCGACGACTACATGAGCCGCGCCGAGGTCATCCGCGAGAAGGGAACCAACCGGAAACAGTTCCTGCAGGGGTTGGTGGACAAATACACCTGGGTGGACGTCGGGAGCAGCTATCTTCCTCCGGACTTCGTCGGCGCGCTGCTCCTCAGCCAGCTCGACAAGAGGGACTACATCCGCCAGACCCGCGAAACACTCTATCGCCGGTACCTGGAGGAACTCGCGCCGCTTCGCGACCGGGGACAGATTTCCCTGCCGGTGATCCCTCCCGGAATCGAGTCGAATCATCATATCTTTCACGTCCTGTTCGCCGATGAACCGACCCGGAGCCGGGCGGTTGCGTTTTTTCGTTCGCGCAACATCGGGACCGCGTTCCATTACCTGCCGCTCCACCTGTCGCCGGTCGGCCTCTCCCTCGGCTGCCACCCGGGTGATTGTCCGGTGACCGAGTCCATCAGCGGAAGGCTCCTGCGGCTGCCCCTTTATCCCTCGTTGAGGGTCGCGGAACAGGCCGTGGTCATTGCCGCCTTGTTCGAGTTTCTGAAGTCATGAATTGCTTCACGTATGAAGGTTGCCATCCTCGTTCGCCGCTATATCACCACGGGGGGCGCCGAGCGTTACGCAGTCGAAGTCGCGCGGCGGCTGGCCCGAACCCATGAGGTCCACATCTTCGCCCAGCAGTGGGATCATGAGCCCGCCGGGATGACGCTGCATCGCGTCTGGCGCCCCTTCGACAAACCGGCCTTCGCCAACCGCTGGTGGTTTGCCTGGCGCACCTCGAGGATGGCCCGGGGTTTTGACGTGATTTACTCCCACGAAAAAGTGATTCGCTTCGACGTCATGAACGTCCATTGCGGCACCTTCGTGGGCGGTCTTTGGGGATCGGCTCGCGGGGAACACAAAAACGCGTGCCGCACCTGGCTCAAGATCCTCACCGGTCCGAGCATTTGGGGGAACTGGCTCCTGGAAAAACGCCACTACCGGGCCGCCCCGGGCCGGTTCTGGGTGGCCGATTCCGAAATCGTGAAAAGCGAAGTCCAGCAGGATTACCCCGTCCCCAACGACCGCTTCTTCATCGCCCACTCGGGCGTGGATGAGCCGGAGCCGGACGTGGGCGAAAGACGGACTCTGTGGCGGGGCAAGCTCGGATTCCAGGACGGAGAGGCGGTGGCGCTGTTCGTGGGTTCCGAATTCCGGAGAAAGGGGCTGGGAGCCCTGATGGAAGCGATGGGACTGCTGAAGGACCGCGCTCCCCGGTTGGTGATCGTGGGCGGAGAAGACCCCGCTCCTTACCAGAAACGCGCCCGCGAACTGCAAATCAGCGACCGGATCACCTGGGCCGGCCGGGTGAACAACGTGAAGGACTATTACGCCCTGGCCGATATTTTTGTCCTGCCGACACTCTCGGATCCGTCGCCCTTGGCGCCGCTGGAGGCCATGGCGCATGGCTGCGCCGCGGTGGTGAGCTGCGGACGCTACACGGGCGTCGCAGAATTGGTCCGGAACGGTGAGGCCATTTTGTTGGAAGACCCTAAAAACCCGTCCGAAATCGCCCGCGCGATCGAGCGGCTCCTGGATCCGGTCACCCGGAAGAACTACGCGGACAAGGGCAGGGAGCTGGCCCGCAACCTGTCCTGGGATCGAACCGCCGGCGTGATCCTGGCGGCCCTGGAAGCATCCCGTCGCGAGCGCCGGGCACAAACCGGGCTCATCCCTCCAGTTTCGCCTCCAGGGTGACGTTCGCCTTGAGCAGGCGCGAGATCGGGCAGCCCGCTTTGGCTCCGTTCGCGATGGCACTGAACTTCGCCTGATCCAGGCCGGGGATTTTCGCCGTCATGTCCAGATGCCATTCGGCAACCCCCATGCCACGCTACGGATGGCATGAGTCCGGGATGCTCTCACTTCTCCACCGTTGTGTAGGCGAGAGGGAACATGTCGTGCAACCGAATGTCGCGTGAAGAGCTGCCGATCTGAATCTCGAAGTCGCCGGCTTCCGACACCCACCCGTTTTTCCCGGGGTCATAGTAGGCAAATGCGCGGCGGTCGATGGGGATCGAGACTTTTCGCTTTTCACCCGGTTGGAGTAACACCTTTTCGAACCCTTTCAATTCCTTGAGTGGCCGCGGCAGGCCCGGGTGCGCCTGCCGCACGTAGAGCTCGGCCACTTCGGCGCCCGCCCGCCTGCCCGTGTTGGCAATCTCGAACTCGGCCGTCACCACCGGGTCGTCCGGAGGATCGCCGGCAACCAGTTTCAAATCGGAGTACTCGAAGCGCGTATAGGAAAGGCCGTAGCCGAATGGAAACAGCGGCTCGATATTCTTTGTGTCGAACCAGCGATAGCCGACGAGCAGTCCTTCCGTGTAAAAGAGCGTGCCGTTCGTGCCCGGATAGGTGCCCAGGGCGTGCGCGGGGGAATCCATCAGTCGTTTCGGATACGTGCACGTCAATTTGCCCGAAGGATCCACGTCGCCGAACAGGACGCGGGCCAGGGCGGTGCCGCCTTCCATTCCCGGGTAATTGGCCTGCAGCACGGCCGGCACCCGGTCCAGCCACGGATCCATCTCGATGGCCGGTCCCGAAATCAATACCACGATCGTCCGCGGATTGGCTTGGACAACCCGCTGGATCAATTCGTCCTGGTCATACGGAAGCCGGAGGTTCTTGCGGTCCCAGCCTTCGTCGTCCAGGTAACGGGAGTGATTCAGGCCGGCAACGATCACGGCGACGTCCGCCTGGCGGGCGGCGGCGACGGCGCGCTCGATCAGGTTGGACCCCCCCAGTTTGGTGTATCCTATCGAATAGGTGATGTTCGCCCGGTCGCCCAGCCGCTTGACGATGCCTTCCAACGGCGTGATTTCGTGCATCGTCTTGACTCCGGCGCCAAAAAAGCCGTTCGCATTGTGCCGCACCGCGTTCTCTCCGATGACGGCCAGCGACGTGACCCGGGACGGATCCAGCGGCAGGGCGTCTCCCTCGTTCTTGAGCAGGACCATGCCTTCCTCGGCGATGCGCTGGGCGGTGGCCTGGTGCTCGGGCGTGTTGAGCGAGCCGGGCTTTCGCGCATCGAAAACGTGCATGGCGAACATCGGACGCAAACTGCGCCGCACCTTGTCATCCAGGAGGGACATCGGGTACTCCCCTTTGCGCAGTCCCTCCAGGAACGGGTTGGCCAGATAATAGTCCTTGTAGGGCCTCGCTTCTTCCGTGCCGCTGGTCAGGGTGCCCATCTCGAGGTCCAGGCCGCCCAGCACGGCTTGACGGGTGTCATAGGTCCCGCCCCAATCCGACATGACCAATCCCTGAAAACCCCATTCTCCCTTGAGAATCTTGTTGATCAGATAATCGCTGTACGCGCAGTGCTCGCCCCGAAATTTCGTATAGGCGCCCATCACCGCCCACACGCCCGCCTTCTTGACGGCCGCTTCGAATGGAGGCAGATAGATCTCCCGCAAGGTGCGCTCATCCATGTCCATGTCGATGGTGGCCCGGCCCATCTCCTGGTTGTTGCCGGCAAAATGCTTGATGCACGCGGCCACGTCGTGGTCCTGGACCCCGCGAATGTAATTGACCGAAAACCGCGCGTTCAAGAAGGGGTCTTCGCCGAAATATTCATAGAGCCGGCCGGACAACGGGGTGCGGGCGATGTCCGCGATGGGCCCCAGAAGGATGTCCTTGCCGCGCGCCCGGCATTCCTCCCCCAGGACTTCGCCGTAAGCGCGGGCGAGGTCCACGTTCCAGGTGGAAGCCAGCGCGCTCAACGCCGGCATGTAGGTTGCATAATCATCGGTGCGGCCCGCGGGATTCCACGTATGAGGGCCCACATCCTCGCGCACCCCGTGCGGACCGTCGGTCAGCCAGCGCGTCGGAACTCCCAGGCGCGGGACAGGGGCGGTGCTGAACTTCGAGTCAGCGTGCAGCATTCCGATCTTTTCCTCGATCGTCAGCCTCCGAAGCAAATCCTCGACGCGCGTTTCGCGCGGCTGGCCGGGATCGAGATAGGCCGGTCTTTCTTCCGCCCGCAAACCCGTGAAACCCGCCGCGCACGCGGCCAGCACCAGGCACTTCAGCAAATCAAATCCGTTCAGGTGTCGGAGTCTCATAGTCGTATCGCGCATTGTGGGGCGGATTGTGGCTTAACCCCGGGTCACATTGGATCACACCAACGCCTTGCGGATCAGCCAAGTTTTGATGACCTGCGTCAAGCCGACGTAGCATACCAGGGTTACCAGCAGGATCGGCCAGAAAAGCGGCGGCAACGCCACGAACCCCAGCGCACCCGCCAGCGGCGAATACGGCAGATACGCGCTGATCCCCATGATCAACAGCGTGGTCATCGTGAGCTGCCAACTGGCCCGCGATTGGATGAACGGAATCAGGTTGGTGCGGATCACGTGGACGATGAGCGTTTGGGTCATGATCGATTCGACGAACCAGCCGGTATTGAACAGGGCCGCGGCATGGGTGTGATTGACGGCCTCGCTGCCATAGCGGGCGACCAGTTCCGGCGACGGCGCCGCCTGGTTGCACTTGAACAGAAACCACATCACCGCATAGGTGGTATAGTCAAAAATCGAACTGATGGGTCCGATGAACAGGATGAACTTGGCGATCTCGCCGATCTGCCAGGGACGGGGCTTGGCAATCTGCTGCGCGCCGACATTGTCGGTCGGAATGGGCACCTGGGAGAAGTCGTAGAGGAGGTTGTTGGTCAGCACCTGAAGCGGCTGCATCGGGAGAAACGGCAGCCACGCGCTGGCGCCCAGCACGCTGAACATGTTCCCGAAATTCGAGCTGGCCCCCATGCGGATGTATTTCAGGATGTTGACAAATACCTTCCGTCCCTCGAGCACGCCCTCCTCAAGCACCATCAGGCTTTTCTCCAGCAGGATCACGTCGGCCGATTCCTTCGCGATGTCCACGGCGTTGTCCACCGAGATGCCGACGTCGGAGGCGCGCAATGCGGGAGCGTCGTTGATGCCGTCGCCCATGAATCCGACCACGTGACCTTTCTGCTGCAGGGCCAGCACCACGCGCTTCTTGTGCGCGGGCGACAGGCGCGCGAACACGTCCGTGGTCTCCACCGCCTCGGCGAGCTGCGGGTCGGTCAGGCCTTCAACCTGGCTGCCGAGCAGAATCTTCCCCGCATCGATGCCAACTTCCGTGCAGACCTTGCGCGTGACGAGGTCGTTGTCGCCGGTCAGCACCTTGACCGTGATGCCATGCTGCCGCAGGACGGTGATGGCTTTGGCAGCGGTGTCTTTCGGGGGGTCGAGGAACGCCAGGTAGCCGGTCAGCACCAGAGTGCATTCGTCCGCTTTCGAATACGCGACCTGCTTTTCCACCTTCCGGGTCGCCACCGCCAGCACCCGGAATCCATCTTCGCTCAGGTCGTTGACCTGCTGGATCAGGTTGCCCACGAGGATCGGTTCCATGGGGAAAATCTCGCCCTCGCTCTCGAAATGCGTGCACCGGGCGAACACCGCCTCGGGCGCGCCTTTGGTCAGCAATTGCCGCTCGCCATCCGGCCCTTCGACCGCCACGGACATCATGCGGCGCGAGAAGTCGAACGGGATCTCGTCCACCTTGGTGTACCGTTCGACGCCGAGTTCGCCGTGCAGCTCGGTGTATTTCAGGACGGCGCGGTCGAGGACGTTTTTCAGCCCGGTCTGGAAATGGCTGATCAGATAGGCATCGCGCAGCACTTCCTCGCTCTCATTCTTGAAGACGTCGCAATGGATTTCCAGGATGACGCGATCGAGGGTCAGCGTGCCGGTCTTGTCCGTGCACAGCACATCCATCGCCCCAAAGTTCTGGATGGAATTGAGCCGCTTCATGATCACCTTCTTCTTCGACATGGCGATCGCGCCTTTGGAGAGGCAGACGGACACGATCATCGGCAGCATTTCCGGCGTCAGACCCACGGCCACCGCCAGGGCGAAGAAAAAGGCGTCCTTCCAACTGTGCTTCATCAGGCCGTTGATGAGGAAAACGGTCGGCACCATCACCGCCATGAAGGAGATCATCAACCAGACGAACTTTTTCAGCCCCCGGTCGAACGCGGTGGGCGCCTGCAGCCCCGCCAGGGTGCTGGCCATCTTCCCGAAGTAGGTTTGAGGGCCGGTGGCGACGATGAGGGCCGTCGCCGAGCCGCTTTCCACACTGGTGCCCAGAAAACACAGATTCGACCGTTCCAGGGACAAAACGCCCTCGCGCGAGTCCCGCGCGTCGGTCTTCTCGACCGGCATGGATTCGCCCGTCAACGTGGCCTGAATGATGAACAGGTCCTTGGCCGAAAGCAGGCGGACATCTCCGGGGATCATGTCGCCGGCGGACAACTTCACCACGTCGCCCGGCACAATATCCCGCAACGGGATCTCCTTCGGCTGGCCGTCCCGCAACACGGTGGCGGTGACCTTGATCATCGCCTTGAGCTTGGCGGCCGCGTTGTCGGCCTTCGTCTCTTGAACGAACCGCAGCGACAACCCCAACAATACCATCACCAGCATCAAAGCGCCGCCGATATAGTCGCTGGACGATTCCGCCGTTGCGAAGGTGAGAATCGCAAGGATGGTCAGCAGAATCACCAACGGGTTGAGGGCCGCCGTATAGACGCGCTGAAGCCAACTGTGCTGCCGTTCGCTCGCCACCTCGTTCGGACCGTGCTGTTCCAGCCGCGCGGCGGCTTCCTCTTCGCTGAGTCCGGTCGCCGTCGAGCCGAGCCCTTGCAGAACTTCGGCCGCCTCTTTCCCGGCGGAATCCCGCACGGCATCGGACACCCGCTGCTGAGTTGTGTCTTTTGGACCCGGCATAAATTGAAGGCGCCCTATGAATTACACGCACACCCGGGAAGCTCCAAACAAAATTTGCCGGGACTTCCCTTTATTCATCGCCATCTGTAACCTCCCCGGTGGCGAGACTGTCTGACGACAGGATGGTTCGGCATTATTACTTATGAAAAAACTGATAGGCACAGCGCTCGTTGCGTTCGTATTCACCCTGGTCCCCCTTCCCATGAACGCGGCGGCGTCGGATGCGCCCGGCGCCCGGCCGCATCCGCAGATGCGAAAGGCCATCCAGGTGGCTTCGGCCAAAAAGAGCCGCAAACACCAGCACCGGCATCATAAGAGGGCGGGTAGAAAGCCCGCCAGCTCGGCGGCTTGAGCGTGTTCGAGAGACGGCCTGTTCCAGGCGGGATGGTGCGACGACGCCACCCCCTCTGGAAAATCGCGAACCCAGGTCCGAAAACTCACGGTTCCGGCCCCTGCGGTGGCCTTAAGCCAGCGATGCAGTTGGAATTGGGGAGCACACGCGCCCCGCGTGTTCCGACCGGCGCCTCGCCGGTCGGAGGAGGGCACAACGCAATCTCTAAACGGTGACTGGCCGCACGGCTCAAAAGTGGTTGGCGAGGCGCCAACCACGGCACGCGAGGGCGCGTGCGGTCCGCTGCGACTGATTTGATACGGCCTCAGGCCAGCCGCCGCCCCAACTGATCGAGCTGTTCGCTCAGCGCCTTGGGGAAGTGGGTGCCGAATTTCGCGGCGTTCGCAGCCACGTCCTCCACTTCCTTCTTCCATCCTGCAATGTCCACCGAAGTCAGCGTTTTAAGACTGTCCGACGGAAGGTTCAGACCGGTCATGTCGAGCGCTTCGGCTGTTGGCAAATTGCCGATGGGTGTCTTCTGCGCGCCCGCAGTCCCTTCGACGCGCTCGCAAATCCACTTGAGCACCCGGCTGTTTTCACCATAGCCGGGCCAGAGCCATCGGCCGCTGGCATCTTTGCGGAACCAGTTCACGAAATAAATTTTCGGCAGCTTGCTGCGGTCGGTGCGTTGGGCGAACGACAGCCAGTGCGCGAAGTAATCGTCCATGTTGTAGCCGCAGAACGGCAGCATCGCGAAGGGATCGCGCCGCAGCACGCCGGTCTGCCCGGCCGCCGCGCTGGTGGTTTCCGAACCGCAGCTCGAACCCATGAAAACCCCATGTTCCCAGTCGAATGACTCGTTCACGAGCGGAATCGTGCTCGGCCGCCGGCCGCCGAACAAAATGGCCGAAAGCGGCACCCCTTTCGGATTCTGCCATTCCGGATCCATGACCGGGCACTGCGCCGCGGGCGCCGTGAAACGCGAGTTCGGATGCGCGGCTTTGCGACCGCAGTCCGGCGTCCACGGATTGCCCTCCCAGTCAATGGCCGTCGCCGGCGCCGGAATCCCCGAGTCTTCCCACCACGCATCGCCGTCCGGCGTCAGCGCCACATTGGTGAAGATGCTGTTCTTCGCAAAGGTGGCAATAGCGTTAGGGTTCGACTTCATTGAAGTGCCCGGAGCGACCCCAAAGAAGCCCGATTCCGGGTTGACGGCCCACAGGCGTCCGTCTTCGCCGATTCGAATCCATGCGATGTCATCCCCGACGCAGGTCACTTGCCATCCCGGCAACGAGGGTTGCATCATGGCGAGATTGGTTTTGCCGCAGGCGCTCGGGAACGCCGCCGCAATGTAGTGCTTTTTCCCGCGCGGAGATGTCAGGCAGAGGATGAGCATGTGCTCCGCCATCCACCCTTCCTTTCTCGCCATCGCCGAGGCAATCCGCAGCGCCAGGCACTTTTTCCCGAGCAACGCATTGCCGCCGTAGCCGGAACCATAGGACCAGATGGACGGTTCTTCCGGAAAATGAACGATGTACTTGTTCTTGGGATTGGTCTGGCATGGCCAGGAAACATCCGTCTGACCCGGCGCCAGAGGCGCGCCGACCGAATGCATGCACGGAATGAAGGCACCGTCCGCGCCGAGTTTGTCCAGCACGGCTTTGCCCATCCGCGTCATGATGCGCATGTTTACGACCACATAAGGCGAATCACTCAACTGGATGCCGATTTTGCAGAGGGGCGATTCGAGCGGGCCCATGGCAAACGGAATCACATACAGGGTGCGCCCTTTCATGGAACCCTTGAACATCCCGACCATCCGTTGCTTCATCTCCGCCGGGTCGGCCCAGTTGTTCGTCGGGCCCGCCTCTTCCCTTGTATTCGAGCAGATGAACGTCCGTTCCTCGACCCGAGCCACGTCGCTCGGATGCGACCTGGCCAGAAAACATCCGGGGCGCTTCTGCGGATTGAGCCGCGTCAGTGTGCCGATCCGCACCATGAGGTCGCAAAGGCTTCCGTATTCTTCGTCCGAACCGTCGCACCAGAAAACGTGGTCGGGCGCGCAGAGTTTCGTTTGCTTCTCCACCCAGGCAATCAGTTGTTTGTGCGTTGTCTTGCAGGTTCCCAAGGGACTTTTATCCATAGTATTTCACTTTCCGTCTCGATTCGTGTGCCGTTCCGCTTTCCATCCCAAAGTGGTGGGGATGGATTCCCGCATTCTGCGGAGCGGGGAAAATATGCCACAACCGCGTTCGTTTGCACCAAAAAACTCGACTCAGGAACGACCCGGCGCAACTGAGACTGCCCCCGATTGTAAACAGGCCGGAGCGCGACTGTGTCCGCCGAGGACCAGCCGCAGCACAGTAAGAAAGGGCGAAGGCCGTGGATAGTCCTACGGCGTGTGGATGTTGCTTTGGAGCAGCGACTGGTGCTACGCACACAGTCGCGGTCCGTAGGTCTGTGGAGCGCGGCGTTTGCGCTTCATCATTGGAAGCGCACAGGTCAATCGTTTTGCCTCGGCTTGCTCGGACCTGAAGCGGCCTGAAGGCCGCGCGCCGGAGGCGGTGTGCGGATGCGCGCAACGATCCGGCGCGCTCCTTTCGATTTGTCGCCGGCCCGGACGCCGGTTATGGTATTCTTGAGACACGATTGGACCATGAGCCGCGCCACCGATCCTGAAACCCGCGATGATCCGGATACCTCCCGATGTTTGGCGCGGTCGGTCGTGGACGCGTTGAGCGTGGAGCCGGCGCTGGAGGCGGTCACCATCGATCGCGCGCGGCAGACGATTTCGCTCGCGACACTGGGCAAAGCCGACGAGCCTCGATTCACGGAAACCATCACCGACCGGATCCGGAAGGTATACGATGCCGGGGTGGAGGAACATTGCCTGCTTCTGCAGGGCGAAGGAGAGTGCGAGAACTGCCACGCGCCGCTTTCCGATCAGGAGCGGCGGCGAATCACCATCCAGCACGAAGGAAAGAGGACCACGATTGCGCGCCTCACGTGTCCCACCGCACCGAAGTTCTGGCGCTGGCGCGACATCCCGTGGCCGAAGGTCGTTCAGCGCGATGTCGAGTTTTTCGAGGCCGAGGAGCATCCGGGCGAATGGAGGTGGCAACTCCTGGCGGCCGTTCTCTGCGCTGTGTCAGGGGTGGTCGCCAGCTTCCTGACCCCGTCCGGCGCCCGTCCGGCGCCCCTCGGACTGGTTTTTTATGGGTTCGCTTATCTGGCCGGGGCGTGGTTCGCCGCGGAGGAGGTCTGGAAACGGCTCCGCAAGTCCACGCTCGACGTCCATTTTCTCATGCTCGCCGTCGCGGTCGGCGCCGCCGTGGTGAACGAATGGAACGAAGGGGTCATCCTGCTGTTTCTCTTTTCCATCTCCGGAGCTCTGGAGCACTACGCCATGGACCGCAGCCGCCGCGAAATCCATTCTCTTTTCAAATCCGCCCCCAAGACTGCCACGCTGATGGGCCGGGACGGGCAGGAGCGGGAAGTGCCCGTCGAACAGCTCCGCCTCGGGATGAGGCTGCTCATCAAGCCCGGAGCGCAGTTTCCCGTGGACGGGGAAGTGGCAAAAGGGGCGACGGCCTGTGACGAATCGAATCTGACCGGTGAAGCCGTTCCCGTGCAAAAGAACCGGGGCGACGCGGTGCTCGCCGGCACGCTGAACCTCTGGGGCGCGGTGGAAGTGACGGTGACCCGCCGCGCCGCCGAAAGCGCCCTTCAGAAGATCATCCGGCTCATCGAGGACGCCCAGCGTCAAAAAGCCCCGGCCCAACGCATCATCGACCGGTTCAGCAGCATTTACACCTACTCCATCCTGGGGCTGACGCTGGTGATGTTTTTCGTCTGGTGGCTCGGGTTCAAACTGCCGCCATTTGCGGTCGCCCATGCTGCCCGGGCCAGCGCATTCTACCGCGCCATGACCCTGCTCGTCGTGGCGTCGCCGTGCGCGCTCGTGCTTTCGATCCCCTCCGCGGTGCTCGCAGCCATCGCCTGGGGCGCGCGGCATGGCATCCTCTTCCGCGGCGGCGCGGCGGTTGAAAAGCTCGCCGAGGCCCAGATCGTTGCGCTCGACAAGACCGGTACGCTCACCACGGGGGAACTCAAGGTGGAGCACGTCGAGAGTTTTCCCCCGGGCGCCGAGGATGAGATTGCCCGGCTCGCCTATTCGCTGGAGCGCCTTTCCACACACCCGCTCGCCCGCGCGATCACCCGTTACGGCAAGCAGCGGCAACTGGCCGCCCTCGACGTCACCGGTTTCGAATCCACTACCGGCCAGGGCTTGCGCGCCCGACACGATGGAAAAGAGGTGTATCTGGGCCGTCGCGATCCGCTGGAAAACGGGCCGCAAGCCGGGATTCTCTCCCGCGTGCCGCACACCGAGATCGGCTGTTCCGAGGTCTGGGTCAGCGCCGGGGATCTGCTGGGCCGTGTCCTGTTGCGCGATGAAATCCGCGCGCAATCCAGAGCTGTGCTCGAGGAAATGCGGGCCGCCGGCTTGCAATCTGTCGTGCTCACCGGCGACCGCAAGGCCGCCGCCGAGCATCTCCGGACCCAGTTGCCTGTGGACGATATTCGCGCGGAGCTCCGTCCCGAGGACAAAGTCGCCGCCATCCGGGCTCTCGGCGCCGGCGGGAAGCGCGTGGTGATGGTGGGCGACGGCGTCAACGATGCCCCCAGCCTCGCCGCCGCGTATGTGGGCGTCGCCATGGGAGCGCGCGGGGCCGATGCCGCATTGGAGCAGGCCGAGGTCGTCCTGATGCATGATCGGCTCGAGAACTTCCTCGCCGCCTACCGGTTGAGCCAGCGGGCGCATCGGATCATCCGCCAGAACCAGACCGTTTCAGTGGGCACGATCGCAATGCTGGTATGCTTCGCGCTGGCCGGCAGCATCCCGCTCACCCTCGGCGTCATCGGCCACGAAGGCAGCACGGTCGTCGTCGTGATGAACAGTCTGCGCCTGCTCCTCGGGTCGAGTCCCCGGCCGGCAAAGGAGCCGCCCCAAACGTAACCGGGGCGCGGCGTTTACACCCACTGGAATGCTGAAGCGGCCTGAAGAGCCTGTCTGATAAATGGGTGGAACGGGCGACTCGCCCATTCCGGTCGGCGACTCGCCGACCGGAAGAGCTGGACGACCCATGACACTTTGGCTCGAATTCCCACCGGAACCCCCTCTCCATTTCGTTCGGCGGGTCGCCGGACGGAACGGGCCAGTGGCCCGTGCTACCCTTTCCAGTTTCTCACACCATCTCTGAGGGCCGAGTGCCGGGGAAGCACGCGCGGCATGCGCTCGGGGAAAATCCTCGGAAAGATTTCCATTGCCGCGGGCGGCTTCGATTCCCACAATTTCCCGCATGGAAGACACTGGTCTGGACGGGATACCGCCTCGGATCGTTCCGGTTCTTGATTCCCGGTTCCGCCCGGCGGTGCTGGCGAACCATGCTTTTCGCGAGCGGGTGCATGCCGCGAAAAATCCACTGTCGATCCGCCTCGCGCTCGAACAATCCGACGGCTCGGTGTATCCGTTTGAAACAGAAATCTTCGCGGAGACCGATCCCCGGTCCGCCGCCAATTTCGCCTGCCTCGAGCGTCTCGCCAAGTTCCTGCTCTGGTCGCGTGGCGGCTTTCGCATCCACTTCGCCGGGCCGCAATCGCTCGCCGAACGGCTGCAACGGCACTTTCAGGAGACACCGGACGGCCGCTTTGACTCGCATCTCATCGGCGAGCGGATTTATGGGAAGCCGATCGAGGTCGTTCGCGTCGAGGCGGCCGGCATCCCCGCGGAGCGCGTCCGCACACAATCGTTGGGCCGGCACCTGGAGGGGTGCCGCATCGGATTTGATCTGGGGGGCAGCGACCGCAAGGTGGCGGCGGTGATCGACGGCAACGTGGTGTTCAGCGAGGAAACAGCCTGGGATCCCTATCCGCAGCCGGATCCTCAATATCACTTCGACGGGATCATGGATTCGCTGAAACGCGCCGCGGCGCATCTGCCGCGCGTGGATGCGATTGGCGGCAGCGCGGCGGGCGTGTACGTGAACAACCAGGTCAAGGTCGCCTCCCTCTTTCGCGGCGTGCCGCAGGACCTGTTCGACAAGCGCGTCCGCAACCTTTTCATCGAACTTCAGCGGGCCTGGAACGGCGTGCCGTTCGAAGTCATCAACGACGGCGAGGTCGCCGCACTCGCCGGTGCGATGGCGCTCGGCAAAAACGCGGTGCTCGGGCTCGCGCTCGGCACCAGCATGGCCGCGGGCTACATCACGCGCGACGGCACGGTGACTTCCTGGCTGAACGAACTTGCGTTCGCGCCGGTCGATTACAACCCGCAGTCGGCGCGCGACGAATGGAGTGGCGATTACGGCGTCGGGGTGCAGTATTTTTCACAACAGGCGGTCGGACGGCTTCTGGGCGTCGCGGGGATCGGCCTGGAGGCGGGGATGCCATTGCCGGAAACGCTCAAGCACGTTCAGGAACTCATGGCCGGGAACGACCGCCGGGCGCGGCGGATTTACGAAACCATCGGGACTTATCTCGGCTACGGCGTCGCGCACTATGCCGACTTCTATGATTTCGAACACGTCCTTCTTCTGGGCCGCGTGATGAGCGGGTCGGGCGGGGACCTCATCCTACGCGGCGCGGAAGCGGTGTTGCAGGCGGAATTTCCCGGCCTGGCCGGGCGCATCAGGTTCCACCTGCCCGATGAAACGAACAAACGACACGGCCAGGCGGTTGCCGCGGCCAGTCTGCCGCACATCAGCAAATGAACCCATACCATCAACTCGTCTCTGAATACGCGCGGCTCGCCCGGGAAGGAAAGGAATACCCGCTCGGCAGATTTCCCCGATGCCCGCGGCCGCAGGTCGCGCTCGACGCGCCCCGGGCGCTGATTTTTTCGCCGCACCCGGACGACGAAGTCATCATCGGCGCCCTCCCCCTGCGGCTCCTGCGCAAATCCAGATGGAACGTCATCGACGTCGCCGTCACCCTCGGCAGCAAGCAGGAGCGGCAGGCCGGGCGTCTCGAGGAACTGAAGGCGTGCTGCGATTGCATCGGCTTCGCGCTGGCGCAGACCGCACCCGCCGGCCTGGAACGCGTCAACGTCACCACCCGCGCGCAGGACCCCGTCTTTTGGGGCGAATCCGTAAACACCATCGCCGACATCCTGACGCGGCATCAACCCCGCGTGGTTTTCGTCCCGCACGAATCCGATTGGAACAGCACCCACGTGGGCACGCACTTCCTGGTGATGGACGCCCTCGCACGGTTGCCGGCCGGGTTCGGTTGCTTCGTGGTTGAAACGGAATTCTGGAGGCCCATGGAGTCGCCGAACCTGATGGTCGAGGTCAGCCAGCAGGAACTGGGTGATCTGATGACCGCGCTGTCGTTCCATGCGGACGAAGTGAAGAGGAATCCGTATCACCTGGCATTGCCCGCGTGGATGGTGGACAACGTGCGCCGCGGCGGCGAGTGGATCGGAGGCCAGGGTGGCGCGGCGCCGGGATTCACCTTCGCAACGCTCTATCGCGTTTCCCGATGGTCGCAAGGGAAACTGGAGAACGCAGGCAAGGGTGGAAGATTCCTCGGCTCCCGCGAAGACCCTGCCGGTTTGTTCGAACTTTAATCAAGCCGTTTCGGATCGGACCAGGTCCCAGTACGCACGCCGGATCTGGTCGATCTGAGGTGAATGACCCAGATCGTGGCCGTCCAGCGATTCCGCTTCCACGACACCCCAGGAACTGACCGATAGAAAAACCCCTTGCCGGCGGCGCAACTCCTCGACAGTCACATTGTCTTCGCGGACGTTCACGCTCAGGGAGCGGCAAATGTCCAAAACCACCGCGCGCGTGACGCCGGCCAGAATGCCGCCGGCCAGCGGCGGTGTGCAAATCGCGTCGCCATCGATCCAAAACAGATTGCTGCCGGCGCCTTCGACGACGAAACCGTCGGTGTTCAGCAGCAATGCTTCATCCGCTCCAACGGCATCCGCCTCGGACCGGGCGATGATTTGGGGAAGTTTGTTGCAGGTCTTGAATTGGGCGAGTGGCTCGCCCGCCGGAAGGCGCGGAGACGCCATGATGAGTTTCCACCTCATTGCAGGGACATGCTGTCGCGCATCCGGGTCGGCCTGCCGGTCGGCGTTGCCCAATGCGTGGTCCGGCGTCGGCGCCGGATGCAACGACATCACCAGCGTCGGATGGTCGGCGCCCCTGGGCGAATAGCCGCGCGGTCCCACGCCGCGTGAAAGCGTCAGGCGAAGCAGTGAATCGGGCAGGCGATTCCGGGAAATGAGTTGGTCAGCGGAAGCGCGCAGGGAATCCAATGGCACGGAAATGTTGATCTTCAGCAATTGAGCTCCGCACCGGAGGCGTTCCATGTGCTGCGTCCAGCGGAACGGTTTGCCATTCCTCACCAGCAGCGTTTCAAACAGTCCGTCGCCATAGAGGAAACCGCGGTCAAAAACGGAGACGACCGCCTGATCTTCCGGAACGAACCGGCCGTTAAGAAAAACGAGCATGCAAACTTGTAACCCAGGAACGCAAAGTCTCAGAGGAAAAAATGCGGCATGGGTAGCACGGGCCACCGGCCCGGCGCGGCCGGCGACCCGCCGGACGGAATGGAGAGGAGCGGTGTTGTTGAACCTCAGGCCGAAATATCGCCTGTCGCCCGGCTCTTCCGGTCGGCGGGTCGCCGACCGGAACGGGCGGGTCGCCCGTGCTACCCAGAGAGCTTTCCGGATATCCCCCGGGCGACGCCAAGAGCCGCCGGCAGGTTCAAGGCCGAGAGGAACCCGCGCGCCTTGGCGATCGTTTCCTCGTATTCCGCTTCGGGATTCGAGTCCGCCACGATTCCGGCGCCGACGTTGAAGTGGGCGAGGCCGTCTTTGCAGATGGCCGATCGGATGACGATGCTCAACTGGCTTTCGCGGTTGAAACCGAGATAACCGAGCGCGCCGGTGTAAGGGCCGCGCGAAACCGGCTCCAGCTCATCGATGATTTCCATGGCGCGGAATTTCGGGGCTCCGGTGACGCTGCCGCCGGGGAAACAGGAGGCGAAGGCGGAGAAGTGCGTCCTCTCCGGGCGCAAACGCCCTTCCACTGTGGAAACCAGATGTTGGACCTGCGGGTAACGTTCGAGCCGGACGAGTTCCGGCACCTGCACGGAGCCGAACTCGCAAACCTTGCCCAGGTCGTTGCGCAAAAGATCGGTGATCATCACCAGCTCGGCCATTTCCTTGGCGCTGGTTTGCAGTTCGTAAGTGAGTTGAGCGTCGCGGATCGCGTCGGATGATCGCGGGCGCGTCCCCTTGATCGGCCGGGTCTGAATATGCGCCCCGCTCAGGCGCAGGAAAAGCTCGGGCGATGACGAGGCAATCTGAAAGTCGCCGCAATCGAGGAATGCCGAAAACGGCGCGGGCGAAACCTCACTCAGGTCTTTGAAAAAGTCCCAGCCGGAAACGCCGCACGGCGCGGCGAGCCGCTGCGAGAGGTTGACCTGATAAATGTCGCCGGCGCGGATATACCTCAGCGCCTGTTCGACGCGCGCCATGAATTGAGCGCGGGAAAGAGTTGAGGTGATGGATGACCGAGCCGGGTCGGTCACGGCCGCCGCTGTGGTGGACAGTTCGTGTTGGCCGGGTTCGCAGTTCAGGGCGGCGCGCCAGACATCGAGCCGCGCCCGCGCCCGGCTTTCGCTTCGCGAACCGTCCGCCTCCAGGCCGGTGGAAACAATCCAGGTTTTGCCGAGACGATGGTCGAAGACCGCCAGGCTGTCGTAAAAACCCACGTGACAGTCGGGAAGTTCGAGATCATTGATGGCGCGCCGCGGGAGCGTCGGCTCGACAAAGTTTTTCAAGTCATAACCCCAGTAGCCGAAACAACCGCCGAGTGGAAACGGAAGATCAATTTCATCGAGCAACTCATAGCGCGACATCAACCCGTCCAATCCCTGCCACGGATTGCCGAATTGCACCCGGATGGGAACGCGGACTTTCCCGGCCTGACGGGATTCCCGCTCGCGACCTGGATCGGGCTGCGGAAGGAGTTCTGCGCTGCGATCCGTCCCCGGTTCAGCCCCGACTTCGGTTTCACAACGCGAGCCGAAGGAGCGAAAGATCAAAAAGGGGCGGGTGGCCACCAGCGAGTATCGCGACTGCGGCGCGTCGGAGGGGGCGCTCCGCAGCAGAATGACGCCGGGTTCCCCACGCAGCCGCTCGACGAGCGATTCGGGCGAGTGTCCGGTGTCAATTTCGTGAACCAGCGGTCGCATGGATCAGGGGGCGTGGAGTCGTTTCTGATGCGCGCTCCGCCACAGTAGCCACACGATTTCATCCAGGAAGACCTGTCGATTCATATAATCGGGCGTGATCTCCGCGCCCTGGTGAAGCCGGCGCGCGCCGGCGTTGAGGATCGCCCCGCCGGTCTGGCGGCAGATTTCGCGAACCAGCCAGACGAACTTGTCCCCCGTCGAAAGGCCGGGGCGATCGATGACGTGCCGGAAGGTGAATTGCGCGGCGTCGATCTGGTACCGGGTTGCGTGGTCCGCCAGGATGATCTCGAGCAAGAGTTGCGAGCCCGGTCCGATCGTATGGGCGGACTCCGTCATCTTGTTGGGCCAGATGCCCGAGATCGGATTGAAACGGAGCGCGGTGCGTTCGGATTGTGTCTTATGAACTTCGAAATGCTGTGCCGCGCCGGCGGCCACGAGCGCGACCTGCGCCCACGGAACCGGGCTCGGCCGGCCAAGAAGATCGTAAACGATCAATGCCTGCGGCCACAGATCCACCCGCTGCAGCGACCGGCCCTCGGGCAGCTTCGGCAGATCATCCTCGGCCAGGACCACCACGCCGATGCCCTCGGCCTGGAACGCCGTTTGAAGGGCGCGGGCCGCATCCTGCCCCAGATGCTTGATCAGAATCCCGTGCGCGCCCACGGCCAGACGGACGGCGTCGGCGTCGGTCAGATTGCTGAACGATTTGAAGGCGCGCTTCAACTGGTCGGCGGTGGGGCTGACCGGTTCCTTCTGGAGCACTGCGAACTGGATGGAGTTTCCCATGCGTCAGGCCGTTCCACATACAAGACGGCCTAATTCAGCAGCAATCGGGCCAGATCCCGGGTGGTCTTGCGGGGACTGACCAGCGCCAGATTGAGGTGTTGGGGCCGGAAGAAATCGCGGGCCACGGCCCGGATTTCACCCGCGGTCACCTGCCGCAGGCGCCGTTTGACTTCGTTTGGCTGAACAATCCTGCCGTGACCCAGCCATTGTTCGCCGATCCAGTTCATCTGGTTGTCGGTGCTTTCGAGGCCGAGGTCGATCTGGCCGATGACGTAGTCGCGCGCGCGGCGCAATTCGCCGGCGCGCGGCGGTGTTTCCCGCAGCCGCCGCAACTCGCGCAGGATGAGCCGGAACGTCTCGAAAAGATTGTCCGTGTCGAGGCCGGCCGAAATCACCAGGTCGCCCGTATCGTCGAAGAAACTGGGGGTGCTGTAAATCGAGTAGGCCAGGCCGCGGTCTTCGCGAATGACCTGGAACAGGCGCGAACTCATGTTTTCGCCCAGGAGGACGTTCAGCAGACGCAGCGCGTACCGGCGTGGATCGTGACGCGGACAGGTGCGGATGCCGAGCGCGATCTGGGTTTGCTCGGTGTCTTTGGTGAAGAGGCGGATTCCAGGCTCGCGCTGCTCGCTCCGCGCCGGAATGAACCCGGGCCGCTTCCCGGCCGGGAGGCGTGAAGCGTAGCGCGCCACGGCCGCGGTCACCCGCCGGTGATCCAACCTGCCGGCGGCGGCAATCAGGGTCCCGCCGGTGACGTAATTGTCCTTGAGGTATTCCACCAGGTCCCCGCGCCGCATGGCGTCGAGGGTTTTCGACGTGCCGGTGATGGGGCGTCCCAGCGGCTGGTCCGGCCAGAGGGTGGCGTTGAGCAATTCCTGAACGAGATGCTGGGGCTGGTCCATATACATGGCCATTTCCTCCTTGATCACGCCCCGCTCTTTCTCGATGTCCCCCGCAGCGAACCTCGAATTGAGAAACATGTCCATCAACACGTCCAGCAATTCGTCGAAGCGGTCGTGGCAGGCCCGGGAATGGAAGCAGGTGATTTCCTCGCTGGTAAAGGCATTCAGGTAACCGCCGATGCCTTCGACTGCCTGCGAGATTTCCAGGGGCGACCGCCGTTTTGTTCCCTTGAAGAGCAGGTGTTCGATGAAATGGCAGACGCCATTGAGTTTCGACGGTTCATGGCGCGAGCCCACGCCCACCCACAAGCCAAGGCTCACGCTGGCCATGTGCGGCATCTCCGCCGTGGCGACCGTCAATCCGTTCTCGAGGCGCGTGATGCGGTACATTTCAGGCAAAAGCCTTGGACACAATTTCAGGCGGCCCGACACGCCGCTCGTAGTCCAGGATGACGCCCACCGCCTCCTGCGGCCGATCCACGAGGGTGAACAGGTTCAGGTCGGCCGCCCCGATGAACGAGTGCTTGTCCAGCATCTGCGATCGCATCCAGCGGACCAGGCCGTCCCAGAATTTCCTGCCGTAAAGAATCATCGGGAACTGCGGGATGCGCTCGGTCTGCACCAACGTGAGGATTTCGGCGAATTCATCGAGCGTGCCGAAGCCGCCCGGCATGAAAACGAAGCCCATGCTGTACTTGGCGAAGCAGACTTTGCGGGCGAAGAAGTAGTGGAAATGCAGGGGCACGTTGGCGTAGGGGTTGCCCTTCTGCTCGCGCGGCAACTGGATGTTCAGTCCCACGGAGCGGCCCTTGACCATTGCCGCGCCCTTGTTGGCGGCCTCCATGACGCCGGGACCGCCGCCCGTGATCACCGCCATGTCGTGTTTGGCCAGCTCGCGACCCATCTCTACCGTTGCCTTGTAATAGGGATCAGTCCGGCGCATTCGGGCGGAACCAAAAATCGAAACCGCCGGGCCGACCTGCGACATGGTTTCGAACGAATCGACGAATTCAGCCATGATCCGAAAGATGCGCCACGGGTCTTCCTTGATAAAGGTGGTCTGCGAATTGTTGTTCATGCGCACGCAGAATAGCAGGGCGGGGCATTGAGACAAGCCGCGTCGCGATGGGAAGCCGCGCCACTTGGAAGCGAACATCCAACAACCAACATCGAATTCCGAACCTCCAATCAAAAGGAGGACTCGGCCATGAACCGTTTACGGGTCAGTCCGAACAATTGACAATTTCCGCCACGCTGCTGGTTTTGATTCGCTAACTCGTGGCAGGTTTCAACCGCTCGTTAACATCAATTGTCTAACGTCGAGATGTGACCCCGGTTGATGACTTGCAGCGTGCTCGCAGTTCCCGCGATCCGGAAATCCATTTCGAGAGCGAGTCGGTTCCTACCCGTTTGTGATTTTTACAAAACGCAGGCACGCCCGGCAATCGCTACGCAGCACACGGCCTGCTACCTGCCGGTTCGGATTGAATCAAGTTTGTGTTGGGCGGAGACAATCAACCCTTTGAATTGGGCCAGTTGTTCTGCGGAAAGCACCATTCCCTTGCTCATGGAATTGCTCCGCATGGCAAACTGAATCGTGCCATTGTGTTTGCTGCCGAAGGCGGCGATTCGGAATCCCGCCTTGGTCACATAGAAGGCATCAAAGCCGGTCAAAGGGGTGACCGTCCAATCAATTTTGCTGAAATAGTCGATGGTGTTGACCAGCGACTCCAGTTCATCGTAATCAATCACCGTCCCGTCCTCTGGCTGACCGCCCTGTCTGATCCCGACCAGAATGCCGTATTCCTTCTGGTTGGTGCTGGTGTCCGTGTCCTCCTTGCAGGTCACGGAAACCACCGCTGCATTGACAGAGATCGACCCGGCGGGAGTCGTGCCCATGATGATCACCACGCCAACATTGGTTTCCAAAGCTTCCAATCTGGTCGCTGGGGCTGTCGGGTTGATGTTGGTGACTTGCGCACGGGATGCGGCTGACAGACACGACAGAACAATTGCGATCAGGATCATTTTGGGTTTGCACATGGTCATTGTCCCTTTATCTGCGTTCATCTGCGATTAGACTTTCGCTCTTCCGATTCCCGGGAACAGCCCTATTTGGCGGCCGCCTTGGTCCCAAACATCTTCGCCGCCATCTGCATCCCCATCTTTTGCAGTTGTTGCTGGTTGGCCAGGTACTTCTGAAACGCATCGAGTTGATCGGGGGAAAGAATCGATCGAGCGCTTTCCGTGTACTGCTGGTTGAGCTGATCCAGTTGCTGAAAATACTGGCTCATTTTGTCCTCCGAAAACATGGACGCGAAATCGCCGTTGAACTTGGATTGATCGGAGTAATCCGTCGTGAACGTGAAATTCTGTCGCTGCTGCGTCATCGCCTGGACCAACTGCTGCTCCTGATCCGCATTGAGCGCCGTCGGGCTCCCAGCCAGTTGGTCCTTGAGCCCGCTCACCACCGTGCGCTCCCCCTGCGTCTTCTCATACGACTGGAATTGCGCGTAATTGTCGTCCCCCAGAAATTGTTTGATCTGGGCGTCGATGGCGTCGGTCGAGGTCTTGACCTGGTCGGTAAGCTCCTTCCGCTTGGCGGCATCCATGTCCTCCGACAACATCGACATCCCAAGGTCCGTGCCCGCCAGCATTTTGTTCATGATCAGATCCTTCAAACTGGCAGCTTGGTCCGGTGACAGGTGCAGATCCGCGAAGAGTTTTGCATAGTTCTTGTCGATCATGGCGCCCATCGCCACCTTCTGCTGGTTCTTGATCATGTCCTTCAGTGCAGGGTCCTTGAACATCGCCGACAGAGGATTGGATGCCTTCGCGTTTGTCTCCGCACCGGCTTGGACGGCATTCGTCAGTGCCTGTTGAAGCTCCACGGCCTCGCTGGCCCTGGTCTGAACTTCCTCGCGCGACTCCGCCAGCCGGCTCCTTAACCCGGCCACCTGCTTTTCCTGCTGATCGAGCCTGGCCTCCTGATCGCCGACTCGTTCCTGCATCTCGGCGACCGTGGCTTCCGCCCGCCTGGTCGTGTGAACTTGCTGAACATACAAACTGCCAAATACAACTGTGGCGATCAGAAAGATTCCGAGGGAGATATTTTTCATGGCGCTGTCACTTTTTTCACCAAGAGCGCGGTGGCGCCCTTGTGACGCCATGTTTAAGAGTTTTCTCAACTTCCGCAAGTTTTCCCGATTTAGCGGAGTGTCTTAATTCCACGGGTAGGGACGACCTGCGGGTCGTCTGAGGCCGCGGAGCAGCGCGGCCCTGCCGTGATACGCATTCAAAGGAATTCTAAACCTTTTACGAACGCGCCAAAGCGCGGGACTGGACCGTGATGACGATGGAATCCGACTACAACGCGCAATGGTCGGACCCCAGGGAACTGGTTGCGCTGTTGGAAAAGGCACCGTGAACGAGCCGCTATCGCGGGGGCCGGGCTGAAGGTGTCCGTTGGAACACACGGGCCGGGAAGCCGTAGTCATCCTCCCGGCCCGCATGGAACCGTGTCTCTGGCCAAAAGCTCACGAGGTTGCACGTTGCAAGTTACAGGTTCCTTGTGGCGAACCCACCTGCAACTTTCAACTTTCAACCTGCATACTTCCTACGAGCAGCCCAGGCTTTCGCCGCAGTTAAGGCACTTGTAACACGCCCCGTTCCGGACCGCCACGTGACCGCAGTTGGGACAGGTTGGGGCGTCCTGCTGGAAGTGCGCGACGGAATCGCTCAGTGTTTTCACCACCGGATCCGCGGAACCGGCGCGGCCGTGTCCGTTGCCATTACCGGACTTCACGTCGAGCACGTCCGTGTCTTCCGACAGCGGCAGCTCAGGCACCGGGCGGTTTATCTTTTTTTTTACCTCGTCCAGCAGGCCCGGCATCGCCAGTTCCGGCTGGTTGCGGCTGGCCATGTTGGCTTCGCGATAGCCGGGAACGAATTGCAGCGCCATCCAGCGGAAGACGTAATCGATGATCGAGGCCGCGTTGCGGATTTCCGGGTTTTTGGTGAAACCCGAGGGTTCGAAGCGCTGATGCGCGAATTTCTTGGCCAGAGCTTCGAGCGGAACGCCGTATTGCAAGGCCAGGCTGGTCAGGGTCCCGATGCTGTCCATGAGCCCGCCGATGGTGGAGCCTTCCTTCGCCATGGTGATGAATAATTCGCCCGGCTGGTGATCCTCGAACAAACCGACGGTGAGGTAGCCCTCGTGGCCGGCGATGTCGAACTTGTGGGTGATCGCCGTGCGGGTGTCGGAAAGGCGCCGGCGCAGCGGTTTGCCCGCGTCCAGGCGCAATCGGGCGAGCTCGTCTTCGAGTTCCCTGACGCGGGCGTCCAGCGTCGGGGCGCTGGCGGCCGCGCCCGGCCTGTCTCCGCCCTCGTTGGTCTTCTTCGTGTTGAGGGGTTGCGAACGTTTGGAGCCATCGCGATAAATGGCGACGCATTTCAGGCCCATCTTCCACGCCTGCACGTAGGCGTCGCGGATGTCCGCGGACGTGCTGTCGTTCGGCATGTTGACCGTTTTGGAGATGGCGCCGCTGATAAACGGCTGCGCGGCGGCCATCATTTTCAAATGCGCCAGGGCCTGGATACTGCGTTTACCGCGATACGGCTTGAACGCGCAGTCAAAAACCGGCAGGTGCTCGGGCCGAAGCCCGCTGCGAAGGGCCTGATTGTCCTCCTGGACGTCCTCGATGGTGTCGTGTTTCTCGATGTGGGCGATGATGGCCTCGATCTCCTTGGCGGTGTAGCCGAGGCGTTGCAACGCCTGGGGCACGGTGCGGTTGACGATCTTCAACAGGCCGCCGCCCGCGAGCAGCTTGTACTTCACCAGGGCGATGTCCGGCTCCACGCCGGTGGTGTCGCAGTCCATCAGGAACGCGATGGTTCCGGTGGGCGCGAGCACGGTGACCTGCGCGTTGCGATAACCCACCTTGCGGCCGCGTTCCAATGCGCGGTCCCAGCAATGCCGGGCTTCCTCTTTCAAGTAATGAAATTCCTCGCTCGGTTGGATGGTCTCGACCGCCTCGCGGTGGAGCTGGATGACGCCCAGCATGGATTCGACGTTGTCCTTCGCCATCGGCCGGGGGACGTGCGCGCAGCGGGCGTCGCGGTAGCCCGGGAAGGGCTCTGTGGCGGCCGCAATTTCAGCGCTTTGCTCGTAGGCATGGCCCGTCAGGATGGCGGTGATCGCGCCCGCCAGCGCGCGCCCGGGGTCGGAGTCGTACGGCAACCCGTAGCTCATGATGAGCGAACCGAGGTTGGCGTAACCCAGGCCGAGCGTGCGGTAGATGTGTGAATTCTCGGCGATGTCCCGGGTCGGATAACTGGCGTTGTCCACAAGGATTTCCTGCGCCGTGATGAAGATCCTCACGGCCGCCTTGAAGCGGTCGGTGTCGAATTTGCCGTCTTGGCGTTTGAATTTGAGCAGGTTGAGGGACGCGAGATTGCAGGCGGTATTGTTGATGAAAACGTATTCCGAGCAGGGGTTGGTGGAGTGGATCGGCTCGGTGCCCTTGCAGGTGTGCCATTTCTGGATCGCGCCGTCATATTGCAATCCGGGGTCGCCGCAAGTCCAGGTGCCCTCGGCGATCTTGTCCAGCAACTGGCTGGCGTCCTTCTTGTGCAGCGGCTTGCTGGTGGTCACGGTGCGCGTCCACCATTCCCGGCCGTCGATGGCCGCCTGCATGAAGGCGTCGCTGGCGCGGACGGACAGGTTTTCGTTCTGGTACATCACGCTGCCGTAGGCGTCCCCGTTGTAGGAGCCGTCGTAGCCCTGTTCGATGAGCGCCCAGGCCTTCTTCTCCTCCTTTTGTTTGGCGTCGATGAATTCCTCGATGTCGCCGTGCCAGTCGCGGAGCGTGTTCATCTTGGCGGCGCGGCGCGTTTTGCCGCCGCTCTTCACCACGTTGGCCACCTGGTCGTACACCTTGAGGAACGACATCGGTCCGCTGGGCCGGCCGCCGCCGCTGAGCTTTTCCTTGCTCGACCGGATGGGGGAGAGGTCCGTGCCGGTGCCGGAGCCGAATTTGAACAGCATCGCCTCGCTGTGCGCCAGGCGCATGATGCTTTCCATGTTGTCGTCCACCGACTGGATGAAGCAGGCGCTGCATTGCGGATACTGGTATTGCGTCGGGGCGCGCTCGGCCTGGCGGGTCTTGGGATTGTAAAACCAGTTGCCGGGGCCGGAGTTCCTGCCGACGCCGTATTGGTGGTAGAGTCCGACGTTGAACCAGACCGGCGAATTGAAGGCGCCGTACTGGTTCAGGCAGAGCCACGTCAATTCCTGGTAGAAAATTTCACCGTCGGCCTTGCTGAAATAACCGTCCTTCACGCCCCAGTCCGCAATCGTGCGGCTGATGCGATGGATGAGATGGCGAACGGACACCTCGCGCTCGGGCGTGTTTTGCTCGCCATAAAAATATTTCGAGACCACCACCTTCGTCGCCAGGAGCGACCACGACTTGGGCACCTCGACATTGTCCTGCTTGAAAATGACCTTGCCGGCGTCGTCCGTGATTTCGGCGATGCGCCGCTCCCATTCGAGCTGGTCGAACGGGTTGACTTTGGGGTCGCTGAACACGCGCTTGACGTGCAGCGATGTTGCAGCGCCCGAACCGCCGCCCTTGGGCTGGCGGCTGGCCGCAACCGAGGACGTCGGGCGGCGGCGATGCGTTTGTGAGATAGAAGGCATAACTTCCTCGCGTGCGTCGATCATGGTTTCCTCTCTGAATTTGCCTGATGTTCCATTGACCGAGCTTCAACGAAACCACGGGCCAAGTTAAATCAAAAGTTTGCTAATTTCCTGGGATATTTTGACCTTTCCACCGAGGCCAAAAAGCCCCATTAGTAGGGGCACTTCAAAAATCTACCCACTACCGATTGGGGTAACAAGAAAAATCTGGAAAAAAATTTATGCGCGGGTTGTTCCCTTCCGGAAGATCCGAAATTTCACCCGAAAAACCCCGGTTTTTCCGGGGTTATTCGCGTCGGGGAATAAGTGGAGTGTGGGCAAGTGTGAACAACCTTTCCGTGAACCGAGCCTTCGTAGCCGCCGGTGTGAAACGGCGGAGGTCGCTGCTGCGGCACAAATCCGCCAATTCACATTGGCGGCTACGTGGATCTGCGCCGGCGCGGTTTCTCCGATTCCGTCTTGCGGCGCTTCCTGAACTTCCGCACCGGCTCGATGGTCTGCGGGCGCGATTTGGGAACGAGAAGGAGCGGACACCCTTCATACCCGAAGGCGCGGCGCATCTGGTCGGCGAGGTATTTCTTGTATTGCGCGGAGAACAGCTCGTCGCGGTTTACGAACAGGAGAAACGTGGGCGGCGCCCGCCGGACCTGTGTGGCGTAAAAGAATTTCAGCCGGTGCCCGTGCGAGCTGACGGGCTGCCGCCGCTCGACGGCGTCGTGCAGGGTGCGGTTCAGGATCGCCGTCGGAATCTTCTGCTGCAACTGGGCCGCCACATACCGCACCGCTTCGAGCAGCCGGTCCAGGTGAAAGCCGGATTTTGCCGAGGTGAAAATCACCGGCGCGTAATCCAGGAAGAACAGGTATTCCTGCACCCATGCCCCAAATTCCGAGAGCGTCGTCATGGACTTCGGACCGTACGGGTTCTCCTTCTTCCGTCGCCGCTCGATTTCCTCCTCGCGCGCCGCCCGCACGGTTTCCTCCATCAAGTCCCACTTGTTCACGACGACGATGCACGCCTTGTGTTGCTCCACTATCCGGTCGGCCACTTTTTTGTCCTGTTCCAGGATGCCGGCTTCCGCGTCGAGAACGAGGATGGCCAGGTCGCAACGGGCGATGGATTCCTCGGCGCGTTTGACGCTGAAGAACTCAATCGAATCGCTCACGCTCCGCGTTTTGCGAATGCCGGCGGTGTCGATCAGAATGTATCTCTGGCGCTCGCCGTCGGTTTCCACCTCGAAGGGAACATCCACCGCATCGCGCGTCGTGCCGGGGATCGGACTGACGATGACGCGTTCGGATTGGGTGAGCGCGTTGATAAGGGAGGATTTGCCGACGTTGGGGCGGCCGACGATGGCCAGCTTGGGAGGTTCGAGGGCGCCGGCAGGCGCGGCGGTATCCGTCTCCGGCGTCGGGCTCGCCCGTTCTGATGCGGGCAGGAGAGGCATGGCGGCGCCCATCAAGTCATCGATGCCTTCGCCGTGAATGGCGCTGACCGGGAAAACCTTCTCAAAGCCGAGCTGGGTGAATTCCAGGGCGCTGGTCTCGGCGCGGCTGGTATCGACCTTATTGACCGCGACGAGGACCGGCTTGCCGCTGCGGCGCAGGCGTTGGGCGACCTCGCGGTCCAGGGGCACGATGCCCTCCTGCACGTTCACCACAAAGACAATGACGTTCGCCGCCTCCACCGCCAGGCCCACCTGCTCGATGGCGGCCTTGACGATGGCTTCGCCGGCCTTCTCGCCCCGCAGCAGGCCGATGCCGCCGGTATCGACCAGCGTGAAAGGGTGGCCCTGCCACTCGGCTTCGGCGCTGATGCGGTCGCGGGTGACGCCCGGCTCATTGTGGACGATGGCGATGCGTCGTCCGACGATGCGGTTGAAGAGGGCCGATTTGCCGACGTTTGGCCGGCCCACGATGGCAATTAATCCGGGCACGCTTTCAGGATGAAACAGATCGGAATGGGGTGAAAGAGAAATCCCGAGGTGCCGGAGGCGGCTGGCGCATTCGCGCACTGCCCGGCGCGCGGCCTTCAGGCCGCTTCAGGGTCCGAACGGACAGCGACGAAACGATTGACCTGTGGGTTTGCGAACGATGAAGCGGCATAAACGCCGCGCTCCTGTTCGAGGGCTATAATTTCCGCATCAAGGCTTTGGCCCGGCACACCCAAATGCGGTCGCGTTTGCGCTGAAAGGCCGGTGCGTGGACGTCGTCTGAAATCACGTCATGCAACTCGGCGCGGGCCAGATCCCGTTGATTTCCATCAATAAAGGATCGCCGAAAATCCGAAGCCGAGAAAGATGAAAACGGCCCAGATCCATTCCTGCCGTCGAATGGCGTCGATGAGCATCCAGAGCTGGAAGAGGGAAAGGGCCAGCACCCAGGGCGAGGCAACCCAGAAATGAATGTCGAGCAAATCCAATACGGAGGCCACCATGCGGTTCGGAGGCTAAACCCTGGCATCCGGCCCCGCAACAATACTTTGATCGCACCTGGAGCAAAATGCCTCCTTGTTTTGGGGCAACTTGTCGTTTATCTATCATTGGGTTCGCCAGCATGAATAGGACATTGGTCGTCGTGCCGACTTATAATGAGCGGGAAAATCTTCCATCGCTCGCCCAACGGCTTTTGGCCCTGCCGGTTCCGGTGGACCTGCTCGTGGTGGACGACAACTCGCCCGACGGCACCGGCAAGATCGCCGACGAGTTCTCCGCCCGGCATCCTTCGATCCACGTGTTGCATCGAGCCGAGAAAGCCGGCTTGGGCCGGGCGTACATCGCCGGGTTCAAATGGGCTCTGGAGCGTGGTTACGAGTTCATCTTCGAGATGGACGGCGATTTCTCGCACAACCCGGACGACATACCGGTGTTGCTCGAAGCGGCCAAGGACGCGGACCTGGTGTTGGGATCGCGCTATGTGAACGGAATTCGGATCATCAACTGGCCGTTGAGCCGGCTCATGCTCAGCAAGGGCGCGGCCACCTACGTGCGGCTCATCACTGGCATGCCGTTTACGGATCCGACCGGCGGGTACAAATGCTTCCGGCGCCGCGCGCTGCAGGTGATCAACCTCGACGGAATCGAGTCCAACGGATACAGCTTTCAGATCGAGATGACCCACAACATCTGGCGCCAGGGTCTCAAGACCGTCGAGGTTCCCATCATCTTTACCGACCGATTCCAGGGCCGATCCAAGATGTCGAAGGGGATCGTGCGCGAGGCGTTGTGGATGGTCTGGCGCTTGTGGTTCCAGAACAAATTCCGGCGCCGGCCGGGACGTTTGCCCCCCGAACAGGAAGCGTCGGCGCCGTCCAGGGCCCTCTGAAAGCTCCTTGACGACCAGGGCCGGCTGAAGAATCCGGAATGGGTGGCGCGACTGCGCAAACAGGTGGAGGGCTTCGCGGATTTCATCGAGCGATTGCAACGGATCGAATTGCGCGAAAAGCGGGGTTGAGACCGGGGTCGGGCCGATTGCTGGATGCGTCTGGCGTCAAACCTAGTGTCCCGCCCTTGCAGGGCGGCAATCATTTCGTGCCCCATCTCACTTGGGGCTCCGCGCTTCGCGCTCCACCCCAGGCTGTCACAGAACGGGCTTTCAGCCCGCCAGTCCCTCAGGGCCAAAGGCCCGCACCAACCCACCAGGGCCGAAGACCCGCGCCAACTCGCCAGGGCCGACGGCCCGCAATATGATAGCCCGGGCTGCAGCGAGCATCGCGAGCGGAGGCCCGGGTCATCCGTCCAATGCGAGAAGCCCTGAGGGGGCGTCACAACCGTGCTTGCGGCGGGCGGAATTTCCGGTAGCATTGGGGTCCGGGCTGTTGCGGAAAACCAGCCTGGCAACAATCAAAACCGCATGACATCGGAGTTCTCAGAA
>Ga0224555_1001090_pt1 | contig 39786 bp, 32 predicted proteins | sample 714S23034metaG_FD_180687 | JGI IMG/M metagenome (GOLD analysis project Ga0224555, IMG submission 180687) | Peat soil microbial communities from Stordalen Mire, Sweden - 717 S2 30-34 | ecosystem: Environmental > Terrestrial > Soil > Wetlands > Peat | place: Sweden: Norrbotten County, Stordalen... | reverse complement strand
GTGACCCTGCATAATTACTATATGGGGAGCATGCTCAACGAAATCTGGCTCTCCCGCGCTGCCGTAGCCGGCGGATCGGTGTTGCTGGCTGTGATGATTGTTCTCGCCGTTTTATGAATTTCTGGCTCAGATTGATCATCTATCTGGTGGCGGCCCCGCTGGCCGGCGGTTTGCTGGCGGGCTGGGACAGGCGTGTGTCGGCGCGCATGCAATCCCGGCGCGGCCCGCCCATCCTGCAGCCGTTTTATGACGTGCTCAAACTGTGGCAGAAGCAGAACCTGGCCGTCTGCCCGTCGCAAAATTATTACGTGCTGTTCTTTCTCCTGCTGGTCGTCTTCACTGGGGCGCTGTTCTTCACCGGTTCGGATTTGCTGCTGGTGATCTTTGCGTTGACCACGGCTTCGATATTCTTTGTGCTGGGCGCGTACAAGGCCAGTTCGCCCTACAGTTTCGTCGGCGCGGAACGCGAACTGATTCAAATCATGGCCTACGAACCGATGGTGCTGCTGACGGCCATCGGCATGTACATGGCCACCAAGACGTTTTACATCGACGGCATCGCCGGGCACGGCGGCTTGCTGGTGCTGGCGTTGCCGGGGGTGTTTCTCGGCTTTGTCTTTATGCTGGAAATCAAATTCCGGAAATCGCCCTTTGACCTCTCTTCCTCGCACCATGCCCACCAGGAACTGGTGCGCGGCATCACCACCGAGTTCTCGGGACGCACCCTGGCCATGATCGAAGTGGCCCACTGGTACGAGAGCGTGTTTCTGCTGGGCTGGGTCTGGCTGTTTTTCGCCTCCTCGCCCGTCTTTGGCGTAGTGATGGCCTTGGTGGTGTACGGGTTTGTGGTGCTGGTGGACAACGTGTTCGCCAGGCTGAAGTGGCAGACGGCCCTGGCCAGCGCCTGGCTGGTGACCGTTGTGCTCGGCTTCGGCAACATTATTGTCCTTTCCCTCCAGCGATAGGATCACCACCATGCGCGCCGTCAACAAATCCCCCTGGATCCTCCACTACGATGCTTCAAGCTGCAACGGTTGCGACATCGAGACCCTCGCCTGCCTGACACCTATTTTCGATGTTGAGCGGCTTGGCATCATCAACACCGGCAATCCGAAACACGCCGACATTTTTTTGGTGACCGGCGCGGTCAATGAGCAAAGCAAGGTCGTCATCCAGAACCTCTACCAGCAATTGCCGGAGCCGAAGGTGGTGGTGGCTGTCGGAGCCTGCGCGGCCAGCGGCGGCATCTTCCGCGAATGCTACAACGTTTTGGGCGGGCTGGATTCCATAGTGCCGGTGGACGTGTACGTGCCCGGTTGTGCGGCGCGGCCGGAAGCCATCATTGACGGCGTAGTCAAGGGTCTGGCGGTCATGGAGGAGAAGTACAAGAAGCTGCAGCTGGAAAAGGAGCGGAAATGAAACCGGAGCAAACCCTTGAAATCATTGCTGTGACCACGCTGTTGGACAGGGTGGAGGCCCAGCGCGCGCGGGGCGCGCGGTTGGTGCAGATTTGTGCCACCGCGCTGCCGGACAAATTTGAACTGACTTATAGTTTTGAACTCGCCGCCTGTCTGGCCAGCTTGCGGGTCGAGGCCCCAAGGCAGAATCCGCGCGTGCCGAGCATCTGCTCCATCTACGGGTGCGCCTTTCTTTACGAAAACGAAATGCACGATCTCTTCAACATCGCCGTGGAGGGAATGAAGGTGGATTTCCACGGCAGTTTATATAACACGACGGTCAAATTCGCCTTCGGCGAAGTTAAAGCGCCCGCCGCCAAACCCCCGCCCACGGCAGCGCCGCCGCAGCCCGCCTAACCATCATGGCCCGCACCATCATTCCATTTGGTCCGCAACACCCGGTGCTGCCGGAACCGATCCATCTCGATCTTGTGGTGGAAGACGAGAAGGTGGTTGAGGCGCGGCCTTCCATCGGTTTTGTCCATCGCGGCCTGGAGAAGCTGGTGGAAAAGAAGGACTTTCTCGAGTTTGTCTATGTGGCGGAACGGATTTGCGGCATCTGCAGTTTCATCCACGGCCAGACGTATTGCCAGGCGGTCGAGGCCATCATGGACATCCCCGTGCCGCCGCGCGCCAATTATCTGCGCACGGTCTGGGGCGAGTTGTCGCGCCTTCACAGCCATCTGCTCTGGCTGGGCTTGATGGCGGACGGCATGGGGTTTGAAAGCCTCTTCATGCATTCCTGGCGTGTGCGCGAGCGGGTGCTCAACGTCGTCGAAGCCACCACCGGCGGGCGCGTCATCTTCGGCACCTGCAAAATCGGCGGCGCGCGGCGGGACATGGATGCCGCGGCGATCCAGAACACTTTAGCCCAGTTGGACATCATCGAAAGGGACCTGGGCGACATTACCAAGGTTTTTCTAAACGACAGTTCTGTGAAACGGCGGCTTTGCGGGGTGGGCGTGCTGTCGCGGCAGGAGGCTTATGAATCGGGCTGTGTCGGCCCCGTCCTGCGCGCCAGCGGCGTGGCCCAGGACCTGCGCCAGTTGGGTTATGCCGCCTATCCGGAATTGCAGATGGAACCCATCACGCGCACGGAGGGGGATTCCTTTGCGCGTTGCGCGGTGCGTTGCGGCGAGTTGCTGCAATCCGTCAGCCTCATTCGCCAGGCGCTGGCGAAAATCCCGCCGGGCGAGATTGCCGTCAAAGTCACTGGCAATCCCAACGGCGAAATCATCATGCGCACCGAACAACCGCGCGGCGAGGTGGTTTACTGCCTCAAGGCCAACGGTTCCAGGAACCTCCAAAGGTTTCGCGTCCGCACCCCAACCTTCGCCAATCTGCCGGCCATGCTCAAGCTCCTGCAGGGTTGCGAACTGGCCGATGTTCCCGTGCTCGTCCTGACCATCGACCCGTGCATCAGTTGCACAGAAAGGTGACATGCCCTACTTCGAAATGGCCCGCCTGGCCTTGAAATGGGCGCTGACCAAGCCGCCCACGACGCGGTATCCCTTTGCCCCGCGCCAGCCCATCGCCGGGTCTCGCGGCCAGTTGGTTTACACCAGGGACGGCTGCGTCTATTGCACGGTGTGCGCCAAGAAATGCCCCACCGGCGCGCTGCAGGTGGACCGCGCGCAGAAAAGGTTCATCCTGGACCGGCTGAGGTGCATCAGTTGCGCGTGTTGCGTGGAGATCTGCCCGAAAAACTCACTCTCACTTTCCACGGACCACGGCGTGCCGGTCGCGTCGAAGGAGGACGCGATTTATGGCGGAGGCTGAGAAATCTGTTTGAATATGGCTTGCGTTTTCGCCGCCATTTTGTTAGATATACTTATATAAGTATATAATAAGATCAGAACGACTTAATACTATGAATGCGGAAGCGACCGAAGCATCGGGGGGCAAATACGTCTGGCGCGAGTTGGACCGCATTGAACCGCCGAAGCGTCCGGTGCGGGACCGGCTGTCCGATTTCAACGAAGTTTTCCAGCCCTACGACGAGACCACCGCCAGCCAGCAGGCCAGCCGTTGCGTGCAGTGCCCGAACCCCAACTGCGTGGCGGCCTGTCCACTGAGCATTCCCATACCTGAGCTGCTCGGCCTGACTGCGGACCGGCGGTTTCGTGAAGCCGCGGAGTTGCTTTTCACCACGCAAAGCCTGCCGGAATTCGTGGCCCACATCTGCGTGGAGAATCGGATGTGCGAGGCGGCGTGCGTGTTGCAGAAACCGTCCGCGCCCGTTCCCATCGGCTCGATTTCCCGGTTCCTGCTGGATTACGGCTGGAAACACGGCGTCGAGGAGCCGCCTTCGGCGCCCGCCAACGGGCGGCGGGTCACGGTCATTGGCTCGGGATTATGCGGATTGGTGGCGGCTGACGCGCTGTCGCGCCTGGGCTACGCCGTAACGATCATGGACAGCTCGCACGCTCCGGGCGGGCGCCTGGTCAACGGACTGGCGGGATTCAAGGTGGACAGGGCGGTCATCAGACGCCGGGTGCAATTCTTGAAGCAGCGCGGCGTCCAATTCCGCATGGGCATCCTTTGCGGGCGGGACGTGACGATGCGCGAGTTGCGGCGCGAAAATGACGCCCTGCTCTTTGCGCTGGGCCGCACGGATAACGTGCCGCTGGAAATTCCCGGCGCGAATTTGCGCGGGGTTTGCCAGGCTTATCCATTCATTCTCCACCACACATCCGATGCGATCCTGCGCGCGCCGCCGGTCAACGTGAAAGGACTCCGCGTCGTCGTGCTGGGCGGAGGCGACACAGCGATGGATGCGTTGCGGGTCGCGCTGCGCGCCGGGGCCAGCGATGCTTTGTGCCTTTACCGACGGGACCAGGAATTGATGCCGGCGGATCCAAAAGAATTCGAAAACGCGTCGGAAGAGGGTGCCCGCCACCAGTTCCGGTGCCAGGCAGTCGAGATCATCGGCAACCTGAGCGAGGAAGTCACCCGGGTGCGTTGCGTGCGCACGGAGCTTGACCCTCCCGACGAGACGGGCCGGATCAACGCGCGGCCCCGGCACGGGACCGAGTTTGAAATTCCGGCGGAAGTGGTGCTGGTGGCGTATGGCTTCAATCCACCGCGCCTGCCGGATTGCGACGAGTTCAAGGATCTGGCGGTGGACAAACAAGGCTGCCTGGCGGTGGATTCCGCTCAAATGACGAATTTGCCCGGCGTGTTTGCCGCCGGCGCGATCGCCCATTGGCCGGTATCGATGGTCACTGTGATGCAAGATGCGCGCAACGCCGCCGCCGGCATCGACCGCTATCTGGCGGCCCGGCCTGCCCGCAACCAGGAAAGCGAACAGCCGTCGGAGGCTGAATAGCCATTGCAAAACGGCGGGTTCGGGGACAGGTTTGGGGACTTGCTTGAATGCGCCGCCCACATCGCGCTTGAAAATTGCCGTGCGCGGCGCGGTGCAAGGCGTCGGGTTCCGCCCGTTTGTGTATCGCCTCGCGGCGGAACTCCGTCTGTCCGGATGGGTTTCCAATACCAGCGAGGGTGTTTTCATTGAGGCGGAAGGCCCGCGCGCCGGCCTCGAACAATTCGCCCTGCGCTTGCGGACGGACAAACCGCCGCGCAGTTTCATCCAGAGCCTGGAATCGTGGTGGCTGGATGCGGCGGGTTACGCGGGCTTTGAAATCCGGCCCGGCGAAAGCGGCGGTGGCAAGACGGCGATCATCATGCCGGACATTGCCACCTGCCCCGATTGCCTGGCCGAGATTTTTGATCCGCGGAACCGGCGGCATCTGTATCCCTTCACCAACTGCACCAATTGCGGGCCGCGCTTCTCCATTGTCGAGTCACTCCCCTACGAGCGCGCCAACACGTCGATGAAACAATTCGCCATGTGCCCGGAGTGCGAACAGGAATACCGCGAGCCGGCCAACCGCCGCTTCCACGCTCAACCGAATGCCTGTCCGAAGTGCGGTCCGCACCTGGAATCGTGGGACGCCGCAGGGACGATTCTGGCCACGCATCACGCCGCTTTGTTGCAGGCCGCCCAAATTATCCGCGATGGAAAAATCCTGGCGATAAAGGGCATGGGCGGTTTCCAGTTGATGGTTGATGCCCGCAACGATGACGCCGTGAGACGTCTGCGCGAACGCAAGCGGCGCGAGGAGAAACCCTTTGCCGTCATGTATCCGTCGCTGGAGGCGGTGGGCGCGGATTGCCGCGTGTTGGACATGGAAGCGCGCCTGCTGGCCTCGCCTGAATCTCCCATCGTCCTGTTGCAACGCCTGGGGGTGAGGTCCTCGCCGGTGGCGCCGGGCAATCCGAACCTGGGCGTGATGCTGCCTTATTCGCCGTTGCACCATTTGTTGATGTCCGAGTTGAAGTTCCCGGTGGTGGCGACCAGCGGCAACTTGAGCGATGAACCCATTTGCATTGACGAGCGGGAAGCCCTGCAAAGGCTTGGCAACTTCGCCGACGTTTTTCTGGTTCATAACCGGCCCATTGTCCGGCATGTGGATGACTCGGTGGCGCGCGTGCTGTTGGGACGGGAACAGGTGTTGCGGCGGGCGCGCGGTTATGCGCCGTTGCCCGTGCGTTTGACAGACGGGAAGCCCGCGACCGCGTTCGCCGCCGCCACGCCAATCCTGGCCGTGGGCGGACATTTGAAAAACACCGTCGCGCTGGCCATCGGACCGCAAGTGTTTCTCAGCCAGCACATCGGCGATCTTGAGACGGTGCAGTCCTACGAGGCATTCCTCGGAGTCATCAACGATTTCGAGCGGCTATACGAAGCTGAGCCGGGCTGGATTGCCAGCGACTCACACCCGGACTACCTTTCGACCCAATTCGCCAAGGCCCTCGTTGAGCGGAAACCCAGCCTGCGCGGTGTTTCTGTGCAACATCACGTCGCGCATGTCCTGGCCTGCGCCGCCGAAAACGATCTTGCGCCGCCCTTGCTCGGTGTTTCCTGGGACGGCACGGGCCACGGGTTGGACGGCACCGTCTGGGGCGGGGAGTTTTTTCTGGTGACGGAGAAGGCGTGCGAGCGCGTGGCGCACTTGCGGCAATTCCGATTGCCCGGCGGCGACAAGGCCGTCCAGGAACCGCGCCGGGCCATGCTGGGAATACTCTACGAGGTGTTTGGCGAAAGCGCGCTGGCCGGGCGCGACACGCCGCCGTTGCAGTCCTTTGCAGCGACCGAACTGCCGGCGCTGGCGGGCATGTTGAGGACCGGGGTCAACTCGCCGCTGACGTCCAGCGCAGGGCGGTTGTTTGACGCCGTGGCGGCGTTTCTGGGCATCCGGCAGATCGCGCGGTTTGAGGGGCAGGCGGCGATGGAACTTGAGTTTATTATTGACGCAACAAGGACGGACGGGACGTATTCGTTTGAGTTGGAGCGTCAGGAGAAGACGGGTGGCGGGTCCATTCTGGCCGTGGACTGGAGGCCGATGGTAAAGGACATTTTGGCGGACGTGAAACGTCATCTTGCCGTTGGATTGATTTCAGCGAAGTTTCACAACACGCTTGTCGAAGTCATCGTCTCGGTGGCGCGGCGGGTTGGGCAACCCAGGGTGGCGCTTTCGGGCGGATGCTTCCAGAACCGGTATCTCACCGAAAGGGCCGCCGCCCGGCTGGAAGCGGAAGGATTCCGACCTTATTGGCATCAGCACATTCCACCCAACGACGGCGGGATCGCCCTGGGACAAATCGTTGCCACGCTCATGGGTGTGGGGTAAACTGAAACAGGATGTGTCTGGCCATTCCAGGAAAAATCACCAGCGTCACCGGCGATGCGCTGGCGCGCATGGGCAAGGTGGATTTCGGAGGCATTCAGAAGGACGTCAACCTCGCTTATGTGCCTGAGGCGAAAGTCGGCGATTACGTCATCGTTCATGTCGGCTTCGCGCTCAGTGTCGTGGAGGAGAGCGAGGCAAACCAAGTCTTTGAATACCTGCGCCAGATGGGTGAATTGCTGGAACTGAAGGAAGGTGGCCCGTGAAGTACCTGGACGAATACCGGGACGCAGCCAAGGCCCGCGAATACGCGCGGCAGATTGCCCGCGTTACCACTCGGCCTTGGGCCATCATGGAGATTTGCGGAGGCCAGACTCATGCCATCGTCAAGTTCGGGATTGATGAACTGCTGCCCCAATCGATCACGCTCATCCACGGCCCCGGCTGCCCCGTCTGCGTCACCCCGCTGGAGTGCATCGACAAAGCCATCGAGATCGCCGCGCGCCCGGGCACGATTTTTTGCTCGTTCGGGGACATGCTGCGTGTGCCGGGAAGCGCATTGGATTTGCTCTCGGTCAAGGCCGGCGGCGGCGACGTGCGTATCGTGTATTCGCCGATCGACGCTGTGAAAATCGCCGCTCAGAATCCGGCCAGGGAGGTGGTGTTTTTCGCGGTGGGCTTTGAGACGACGGCCCCCGCCACGGCCATGGCGGTCCATCAGGCGGCGGAGCAGGGGGTCAAGAATTTTTCAATGCTGGTCGCGCACGTCTTGGTACCGCCCGCGATGCAGGCGCTGTTGTCTTCGCCGGACTGCCGCGTGCAGGGTTTTCTGGCGGCGGGCCATGTTTGCGCCGTGATGGGCTGCGCGGAATACGGGCCAATCGCGGCGAAATACCGCGTGCCGATTGTTGTGACGGGCTTCGAGCCGCTCGACCTTTTGCAAGGAGTGCTGATGTGCGTCCGGCAACTGGAGGAGGGGCGGGCCGAAGTCGAGAACCAGTACGCCCGCGTGGTGCGTCTGGAGGGCAACGAGCACGCGCGGCAGCTGGTGCGGCAGGTCTTTGAAATCGCGCCGCGCAAATGGCGCGGTATCGGCGAAATTCCCGCCAGCGGGCTGCGACTGAGAAGTCAATATGAATCATTGGACGCTGTGAAAAGGTTCGGTCTGGCGGACCACGACACGGCGGAAAGCGCCGAATGCCTGAGCGGGCTGGTGTTGCAGGGGCGCATCAAACCGGCCGAATGCCCGGCTTTCGGCAAGGGCTGTTCGCCCGAGCATCCACTGGGCGCGCCCATGGTTTCCTCCGAGGGCGCGTGCGCGGCTTACTATCGCTATCGCAGCCGTGATCCCGAGCCGGCCCTGACGCATAAATCATGAACCAAGCGGAATTCACCTCTTCCTGCCCAATCCCCATTCGCCAGTATCCGCGCGTCCTGCTGGCCCACGGCGGCGGTGGCAAATTGATGCATGATCTGCTGGAGAAGATGTTCTTTGCCGCGTTCGGCGAGGCGCCTCCCAGCGGCCGCCACGACTCCGCCGTGTTGGATTTCCCGACGGGACGCCTGGCTTTCACGACCGATTCTTACGTTGTCCGGCCAATTATTTTTCCAGGCGGCGACATCGGATCGATGGCCGTCCACGGCACGGTCAACGATCTGGCGATGAGCGGCGCGCGGCCGCTGTGGCTGAGCGCGGCCTTCATCCTCGAAGAGGGATTGCCCATGGAAACGCTTTGGGGTGTGGTATCTTCGATGCGGGACGCGGCGGCGCGCAGCGGGGTGCGCATCGTCACCGGCGACACCAAGGTGGTGGACAAAGGCAAGGGCGACGGCTTGTTCATTAACACGGCGGGCATTGGCATCATCGAACATTCCCAGGTGATCGCGCCAGGCCGCGTGCAGGCGGGCGACGCGGTCCTGGTCAGCGGAGACTTGGCGCGGCACGGCATGGCGATCATGAGCGTGCGCGAAGGCTTGGAATTCCAGAGTCGGATTGAGAGCGACTCCGCGCCGGTGTCCGGGCTGGTGCTCAAAATCCTGGCCGCCGGACTGGAACTGCATTGCCTGCGCGATTTGACGCGCGGCGGCCTGTCGGGCGCATTGAACGAAATCGCGGAGGCGGCGAAGCGGAGAATCGTCATTGAGGAAAACGCCGTGCCGGTGCGGGAAGACGTTCATGCCGCGTGCGAATTGTTGGGATTGGACCCGTTGCACGTGGCCTGCGAGGGCCGGTTCGTGGCGTTTGTTCCGCCCAAAGACGCAGACCAGGCCCTGGCCATCATGAGGCAGGACGAGACCAGTGCCGGACGGATCGGCAGGGTGGAAGCCGGCGATCCCCCGCTGGTGGTGTTGAAAAGCGCAATTGGCGCGAGCCGGATTCTTGACATGCCCAGCGGCGAGCAACTGCCGAGGATTTGCTGAGGCGCGCTTTGAAAAGGCTTTGGAAATGCGTTTGACGCGGCGGGTGGGTGTTGGTAAATTAGCATTCCTTTGGACTCCAAAGTAGCTCAATGGTAGAGCGCGCGGCTGTTAACCGCGAAGTTGTAGGTTCGAGTCCTACCTTTGGAGCCATTTTCATGGCTCAATGGTTGAGTGCCGCTTCGTCGGGATTAACACCCTTGGCGTCAGCGTTGACAGGCTGAGACCATTGATCACTGCCGGCTGGCTCTCCGTTCAATCAAACTCCGCAGCCGTCTTGCGGTAACGAATACCAATGACGCCACGCACAACACCACAAGGATTGCCCGCAGGTACGTGGCGGTCGGCAAAGAGATTCCGATGCCGGTGGCCAGGGCCACATAAGCCGCCACGCATACGGGACACTTGGGAAGTAGCGCCAGGGTGGCGCCCGGAACGATCCAGCCCGCGATCTGGCCGCCACGGCGCCACCGCGACGCGGGCCGGCCGTCGTTGTTGCCGGCTCGCGTCTTGATCTGGCAGCAGCGGCGCGCATTCATCCGCGCGCCTCCGCCGATTGACAGCCGCACGACGAGGAGGACGGCGATGCCGTCTCCGGCCAATAGGGTTTGTCGGCATCGGCAAACTTGTCGGTTCCATAACGGTCATGGTGCCGAACCCATTGCATCGAGAAGTCCAGGCGGTCTTCGTCGCGACCCTTGGGCACCAGGTCAAGAATCCTGTAAGCGCCCATGAGCACCTCGACGCCGCGGCCGTAGGTGGAGTAGGTATGGAAGACGCCGCCGGTGGCGTCCTTGTAGAAGACGCTGATTGCCGGCGCCTCCGCACTGGGGAACTCCTGCATCGTGTAGTTATAGTTGACACGGCCCTGCGCCAGCTCATCCTTGGTGAACGACACGTGGAAGTCGGCGTTGAAATCGCTGCCGCAGGACGACACCCACTGGAAGCACCAGCCCATGCGTTTCTTGAACGCTCCAATCTTGGCCAGCGACGCCCGTGAAACTGCCGCCATCGTGACGTCGCTGGCCGCCAGGTGCGGGAGCGCTCCGTCGATATGGTCGGCCATGAACGAGCAGCTTGGGCAGCCCTCCTGCCAATCCGGTCCGAACATGAAGTGCTGCATAACCAGTTGGTTGCGCCCGGCGAACAAATCCGCAAGCGTTACCCTGCCACCAGGCCCGTCGAAAACATAATTTTTGGTGATCTTCACCCAGGGCAGTTTGCGGCGTTCCGCGCTCAACTGGTCGCTTAACCGGGTGATTTCCTTCTCCTTTTTCAGCAGCTCCTTGCGGGCCGCAATCCATTCATCTTGCGCCACGATGTTGTGTTCCTGCTTCAGATCTTGCGCTTCTGACATATTTGCAGTTGTGCTCATAATCACCTTTCGTTATTGGCTGATCCCGCGCCTTCGGGACCAATCAATGTCGGTTTTGTTCAGTTTCCATGATACGACGAATAAGCAATCTTATTTTAGGCATCGATGGCTAAAAAATCAAGTTTTGGCATCCGCGCGCCCTTATAACCCCGGCCCCTCTGCCGAATTCATTGGCTTCCTTTTGCGCGGGGTGTAATCTGAAAGACCATGCCTGCGGGAAACAGACGAAAGGCGGCCATGCCGCGCTTCATGATACCGGTTGCGCTGGCGGTTTTATTGCTGGCGCAACCGCCGCCGGCTGGCGCGAGAACGCAGCCAGGGGCCGGGACGTTGCTGGATCGAAAAGTGCAGGCCCGCAGCGCGCTGCTGGTGGATGCGGTGAGCGGCAAAGTTTTATTCAGCCGGAATCCCACCGAACCTTTGCCACCTGCGAGCACCGTGAAATTGCTCACTGCGCTCCTGGTATGCGAGCGGACACAACTCAAAGGCGAAGTGGTCGTGCAGAAGGCCGACACACTCGTGGAGCCAAGTCGCATTCCGTTGCGACCTGGAGAGACTGTCCCGGTGAGAACCCTGGTGAAATCCCTGCTGGTCGGCTCGGATAATGATTCCGCGCTCGCCCTGGCGCGGCATACGGGCGGCTCGGTGGAGAGGTTTGTGACGATGATGAACGACCGTGCCCGTGACTTGGGCTGCAGCAACAGCTTGTTCAAAAACCCGAACGGCCTGCCGGCGCCCGGCCAGGTCACGACCGCCTGCGATTTGTTAAGAATTTTTCAGGCCGCCATGGCCGTGCCGGAATTACGCGAGATTTGTCGGACGCCCCGCATCACGCTTGACACGGCTGTCGGCCCGCAAACGCTGAAGAATCACAACAAGCTTCTGGGAGTGTATCCCGGAATGGGGCCGGCCAAGACGGGCTGGACGGTCAGTTCCAAACACACCTTCGCCGCGTCTGCCACCCGCGACGGCCACGAACTGCATCTGATCCTGCTGCATAGCGCCAACAAATGGGCGGACGCCGAGACACTTTTCAATTTCGGATTTGAGCAGTTCCGGCGCAAATGATTAAACGGCCGGCTGTTGTTGACTCAGGCAATGCACCGTGCCAAAGCCCAGCACCAAATCCACCGCGTGAATCCCGACCACCGGGCGGTCCCGGAACAAATCACCCAGGATGCCCAGGGCGATGCGGTCGTTCGGGTCGTTGAAGGTGGGCACAAGGACTGCGGCGTTGCTGATGTAAAAATTGGCGTAGCTGGCCGGCAAACGATACCCGTCGTAAAAAATCGGCGCCGGCATGGGCAGCGCAACCACATGGATTTTTGAGCCGTCTTCCAGGCGCATGCCCTCCAGGCGTTCCCTGTTCTCGGCCAGCGGCTTGTAGTTGATGTCCTTGGGATTACTCTCCAGCGCCAGCACAACGGTGGTTGGGTTGACAAACCGGCAGATGTCATCGACATGGCCGTGGGTGTCGTCGCCCACCACGCCGCCCCCCAGCCAGAGCACATTCGTAACGCCGAGATGGTTTCGCAGCACCGATTCGATTTCCGTCCGCCCCAGGCCGGGATTGCGCACCTGGGTTCTCCGATCCAGCAGGCACTCCTCGGTCGTGAGAAGAGTGCCGCGGCCATTGACATCAATGGCGCCCCCTTCGATGACAAAATCCCGGCCGTCGTATTCGGCGTTGAACAGGCGTTTGCCCAGGCGTTTGGCCGCAATTTCAGGCACCTTGCGGTCTTTCTGCCAATCCGGGTATTTGGCCCAGGCATTGAAATGAAAATGCACAAATGCGGTTTCCGGATTATTGCCGCCGCGCCGGACGCAGATCGGCCCGCTGTCGCGCGTCCAGCCGCGGTTGGTCGGGTGGATGATGAATTCGACGCGGGAGGCATCGGCGTGGGCTTGGGTCAGGAGGCGGCGGGCGGCGGTTTCGCCGGTCCTGGAATTGACGAACAGCCGCACGATTTCGCCCGGAACGATTTTGCGGACCATTTCGCCATAGACCCAGCGAATGGTGCTGACTTTGCGGGGCCAGTCGGTGGGATTGTGTGGCCACCCCAGCCAGGTGGCTTCATGCCGCTCCCATTCGGCGGGCATGGCAAACCCGAGAGACGCCGGAGTGCTTGAAACCGTGGATTTTTTCCCAATCATCATGCAGCAGGATAATAGGACAATGGATGGTGGACAATTAGTGATTTTTTCGTTTCCACTTGCTAATTGGCCGGGCCATCCGCTTATGGATGGAGCCAGACGACTGCCTGGCATTGCCTTATGAGCGATTTGATGGGCCATATCGAGACCAGCATCCGTGACCGGCGCCTCTTCCGCGACGGCCAGCGAATTCTGGTGGCTGTCTCGGGCGGGGTGGATTCGATGGTGTTGCTGGATGTGCTTCATCGCCTTTCAAAAACCCATCGCTGGAGGCTCACCGTGGCGCATTTCAATCATCAATTGCGCGGGGTTGCCAGCGACTCGGACGAACGCCTGGTGCGCAAGACTGCCCGCAAACTCAGGCTCCCTCTCGTGTCAGGCCGCGGCAAGGTGCGGGAACTGTCCCGGGAAAGCGGCGTGTCGGTCGAAATGGCGGCCCGCAAGCTGAGACACGACTTTTTCGCCGCAACCGCCTCGAAATTGAGGATCCCCACCGTGGCCCTGGCCCATCACGCTGGTGACCAGGTGGAATTGTTTTTCTTGCGCCTGTTGCGGGGCGCAGGCGGAGGAGGATTGGCCGGGATGAAGTGGAGCAATGCCTCGCCCAGCTCGCCCGGCATCCGCCTGGCCCGCCCGTTGCTCGATCTGTCAAAGAACGCGCTGCAAAGCTTTGCCAGGGAGCAGGGCCTTGCCTTCTCCGAAGACGCCTCCAATGCCTCCACCGACATCCTGCGCAATCGCATCCGTCACGAGTTGATTCCGTTATTGACACGGCATTACCAGCCGGCGCTGGCCAGGACTGTGCTGCGCCTGATGGACGTTGTCGGCGCGGATGCGGATTTCGTCGCGCTCACCGCCGGCGAGTGGCTTAAAAGGGGGCGAACGCCGGACTTCGATCAACTCCCCGTTGGCGCGCAAAGGCAGATCATCCATCTGCAATTGCGCCAGGCCAGGCTGTCGCCGGACTTTGACCTGATTGAAAGTTTGCGCCTCCGCGCGGGTCAATGGATTGCCGTCGGCGCGGATTATTTCGTCTCCCGGGATGCGTCCGGGCTGGTTCATCGGCGGCAGTTGCCATCGATCCAATTCCGTTCGAGTCAACGCAAACTCTCGTTGACTGGCAGAAAGGGGGAACCGGTTTTTGGCGGCCTAAAGATTCACTGGGAAATCGTCGATGACAGGGGGATGACTACTGCCGGCAAGCAGGCTGATGTCGAGTATTTCGACGCCGACAAGGTTGGCGCGCCCATCTGGCTCAGGCACTGGCGGCCGGGAGACCGGTTTCAGCCGATTGGCACGGGTTCCGCCCGGAAATTGCAGGATTTGTTCACCAACCTTAAGGTGCCGCCAGCCGAGCGGCGCGGGCGGGTGGTCGCGGTCACCCGGCAGGGCACGCTCTTCTGGGTGGAAGGCTTGCGCATGGCCGAGGAGTTCAAACTGGATAAAACCACGACGCGCAAGCTCAAATGGAGCTGGCGCCGGGTTCCAGGCGCTGAAGCAGTTGCTATTTGTGTGCGCCATGATACCCTAACCTAGGAAGTTCTAAAACATGTCTGATCTAAATCGACCAAACGAACCAGACCGAAACGACAAGCGGAACGGCGACAATATGCGCCTGCCGCCAAGGACGTTATTGGTCTGGATTGGCATTATCGCGGCTTTTTGCATGTTGTTCCTGCTGAAAAACGGCCAGGACGAGAGGGTGGACGAATTCTCCAGCTACCCGCAACTGCACGAGAAGCTGGTCAACAACCTCGTCGTCCCCGACTCAGGCAAGATCACCTACGGCTCCCAAGTGCCGGACATCAAGCGCGTCACGGGCCGCTATTACCAGACGGACAAGGACGGCAAAATAAAACTGGACGAGCACGGCAAAAAAGTCGAGATGCCTTTCAAATTGGACATACCTCTCACCGACGCCATGACCAAGGAACTGGTCTATGACCGGGGCTTCAAAACGCCCAACAACGGCAATCTGATGATGACCGTGTTCCTCAACACCGGCCTGCCGTTCATCCTCATCCTTGCCGCGCTCTACTTTTTCATTTTCCGCCAAATCAAGATGGCTGGCAAAGGCGCGATGAGCTTTGGCAAAAGCCGCGCCCGCATGTTGAACAAGGAAAAGAACAAGATCACTTTCAAGGACGTGGCCGGAGTGGAGGAGGCCAAGGAGGAGGTTTCCGAGCTGGTCGAATTCCTGAAAGATCCCAAAAAATTCCAAAAACTGGGCGGCCGCATTCCGAAAGGCATATTGATGGTGGGCGCGCCGGGCACGGGCAAGACCCTGCTGGCCAAGGCCATAGCGGGCGAGGCCGACGCCTCGTTTTTCAGCATCAGCGGCTCGGATTTTGTGGAGATGTTTGTTGGCGTCGGCGCCAGCCGGGTGCGCGACATGTTTGAGCAGGCGCGGAAGAACACGCCCTGCCTTATTTTCATCGATGAAATTGACGCCGTGGGACGCAGTCGTGGGCATGGCTGGGGCGGCGGCAACGACGAACGCGAGCAAACGTTGAACGCGTTGCTCGTGGAAATGGACGGATTCGACACTCAGGACGGCATCATCATCATCGCCGCCACCAATCGTCCCGATGTGCTGGACCCGGCCTTGTTGCGGCCGGGCCGGTTTGACCGCCAGATCATGGTCAGCCTGCCGGATGTGCGCGGGCGCGAAGCCATTTTGAAGGTCCACGCGCGCAACGTAAAACTGGATCCGGTCGTTGACCTGGAGATCATTGCGCGCGGCACCCCCGGCTATTCCGGCGCCGACCTGGCCAATCTCTTGAACGAAGCCGCCCTGCTGGCGGCCCGCCTGAGCAAGAAAATGATCGGCATGGACGAGTTGGAGGAAGCCCGCGTCAAGGTGCGCATGGGCCGCGAGCGCCGCAGCATGGCCATGTCCGAGGAAAATAAGAAATGCACCGCCTGGCACGAAGCCGGCCACGCCCTGGTCAACGTCGTCCTCACCCATACCCATCCGTTGCACAAGGTCACCATCATCCCGCGCGGCCAGACGCTTGGTTCCACCATGTCCCTGCCCAAGGAAGATGTGCTGAACCATCGCCGCAAGGAAATGCTCGATTTGATCGCCGTCATGATGGCCGGGCGCATCGCCGAGGAAATTGTTTCCGGCGACATCTCCAGCGGCGCCTCGGGCGACATTCAGCAGGCGACCGGCGTGGCTCGTGCCATGGTCTGCCAGTGGGGCATGAGCGATAAAATGGGCATGGTGCAATACGGCAACGACCAGGAGCAGATTTACATGGGCCGGGACGTTGCGCAGCGCAAGGATTACAGCGAATTCACCGCGCAGGAGATCGATGCGGAGGTCAAACGCATCATCAACGAGGCCTACACCGTTTCAAAAAACATCATCGAGTCAAGCCGCGACAAGTTGGAAGTCATCGCCAACGCCCTCCTCGAATACGAGACGCTGGATGGCGAGCAGGTCGGTGAAATCGTGCGCACCGGGGCCTTCACGCCCCCGCCGCCCGCGCCGAAAGTCGAGCCTCCGTCCGGCGCGCTTGCCGCCACGCCCTTGCCTGAGGTGCCCAAGCCTCTCCCGCCGAAACTGCCCGGATACGGTTCCCCCGCCCCCGCGCCAGCCTAGCTAGCCGGAAACCCGCCCCGGCCAGGCGGAAAAATTATTGCATTCCCGCGCAAGATCGCATGGGGAATCTCGTAATAGAGAAGAAGGATTGCGATTATGATGACGAATATTACACCGATGCTGGCGATGCATGGGCATTTTGTCGGGCGCGGATTTTTGTTCCTGCTGGTGGTTGGGGCATGCGCCCTGATGATTTTCTGCTGGCCGGGCAAATCCGAAAGCAAATAAGCCCCAGGCACCCGACACAACTCATTGACCGGCTCCGCCTCCGCGCCCGAGCCTTGTCAAACCTTTAAATCTCCGCCCGACGCTACGGCAGAATGCGGTAGTAACGGGCGCGCTGGTTGCCGACAGGCGTTTGGTCTGTGTAAGTGCCTGTGTTGGTCAGGGTTGTGACGTTGGTGAGAAACGTCCACGTGGTCAGGTTGGTTGAGAAGTCAATCTCATAAGTCTGCCCCGGATTGGCCGACCAATTCAGAGTGAAGCCCTTGGCCAGCGAAGCGATAGTGCCGCCGGGATTGAGAGGCGCATTCGACGCCTGCAGGAGACGGTAGTAGCGGGCAGGCTGATTGGTGATGGGCGTCGGGTCGGTGAAGGAGGCGCTGTTGGATAGAGCCGTGACGTTGGTGAGGAACGTCCACGTGGTCAGGTTGGTCGAGGTTTCAACTTCATAGGTCCTCCCCGCAGTAGCCGTCCAGGACATGGTGAAGCGGCCGGGTTGCAATGAGACACTGGCCCTGGTAAAGAGGGGCGCACTCGTCACCGGGCCGGTCGGAATGGTGCTCGCTTCTATCGAATAGGAAACCGTATTGGTGGAGGTATTGGGCACAGCCAGATACCAATTCCCTTCGAGTGATAGTAGCGCCGAGTTAGTTCCAATCTCTATGACTTGCGGGCTGGCGCCGGCGAAACTTCCCGAATAAAATTCCTCCGGCGTCGGGAAGACGTCAAAGTCGGCCAGCAATTCCAGATTGCCGGCATTGGTATTGGTATAGCTCACTGTAAACTGAACGCCCGCGACATTTGTGCTAACAGGGAACCAGTACAAGACGTTCGTTGGGTAGCCCGGAGATGCTATGCCTGAAACGTTTGTGCCGTCGTGCAGTTGTATGATTTGGAAGTTGGTGCCCCCGTTGGTCGCGGTCACCCATGTGGCGATTATCGTGTAGGTAATGGGGCTTGTCTCCGCGAAATTGTAGGCGGCGAGATACCATGTGTTGGTGGATGACGGCACGACGTTATTGGACGATAGCGAAGGCAGGGCGATGGGCACGGAATTGGTAGTAATCACAATGAATTGGTCGTTGGGACCCGAGTTGTGGCTGTCGTAATCAAACGACAGAGGGCCCGGCAGCGGCAGGCCGTCGTTCGCATAAAGATCAACTTCGCCGCCGGTCGGATTGAGGATTTGGAACGTCACCATCGTGGCCTGGGGCGGAACAACGAACGAGTAATACTCCGGGACGGTTGTGCCGACGGTGTCTGTGTACGCAATCGCATTGGTCAGCGGTATAATGGCATTGGTCGTTCCATTGAAATCCACCTGAATGCTGAATGTGGCGCTTGAAGCGCCGTTGTTCTGCACACCCAGGAAATATCGCTGGCCGGGCAGCAGCGGCGGGGGCGCGCCTTCCGTGGCAAGAACACTGGTGCCCCCGGTAACACCGCTCAACAAAGCCACATCACCGGACAGGCCGCCTGTCGGCAGCGCGCCTTGGTCAAACCACAAAGTCAACGGGCCACCCGAAATGGCTGTCAGGATATTGGTGGCAAAGGTGGCATACGGTGGAACATCGACGGCAAAATAGGTCATGCCGTTGGTATTGGTCACCGTCATGGGGACATCATTGGTCAGCACGTAGAGGGTGGCATTGGTTGAGGATGTCGTCACCTGCAAGGTCCAGCCGAGCAGCGTGCCGTCGAACTGATTCGGGGAGTCGTTGCGCGTGTCCCAAACGTCCAGCGTCCAGCAGCCCACCGGATTCTCCCCCACGAACGGAGTGAGCGGTTCCTCGGGCAGGTAATAATTGTTGTAGTTGGTCGCCGGCAGTTGAACGATTTGAATGTCGTCCAGCAGCACACCCAATGGATTGCCCGAGAATTCGATGGGGATCTGGTCGCTATTGGCGACAAAGCTGTTGGTGAAAAGCTGCCAATCGCCCGAGGCGTTGGTCAGGATGATGTTGTTGGTCGAAATGCCGTCAATGGTCAGATTGAAATTGGGCAGGATGGAATTGGTGCTGTATTTGCCCAAGCTGCCGGCATGGTAGATGGCGTAAATCTCCGCCGGCGAAAGAGGGCGATTGTAGAGCGAAACCTCGTCAATAATGCCGCCGAAATAGTTCAGGTAGGTCCCGTTCTCGATATCCCAAGTGCCCGTCGTGCCAATGAATAGCGGAGTCGTGTCGTAAGTCAACGCAAACCCCGCCGTTGCTGACGCCTCCGCCGCACCGTTGACGTAAAGGATGGATTGGTTGCCGTCGTAGGTTGCAGCCACGTGATACCACACGCCGCGCTGCGCAATCGTCTGGGAATTGATCACCACCTGGTCACTGGTGCCGGAGAGGGAGATAACAAATTGGAAGCGGTTAGAGGAAGTCCCGTCACCGTTGTCAATGGGCTGCTTTGAGAGGCTGTAGCCTTCAAACCAGGCCGACTGGAGGTTTTTCTTGAACACGATCTGTTCGCCGAGGCTGTTGTTGGAAGGCAGGTTCGGATCGAGCAAGACCCACGCCTCGATGGTGACGTTGGCGGGCTTGAGTGTGGGAGAATCAGGAACCTGGACGTAGCCGCTGGTGCCGTCGAAATGGAAAGCCTGTCCAACAAGGCCGGTGCCGTAACTCGCACCACTCGGTGACAGTGTGCCGTTGTTCGTGCCGATGATGTCATTGGCATTGCCGTTGCCGGGCCACCAACTGACGATGCCCAGGGGTTTGGCGTAGTATTGGAGTTGGTAGGTCTGGCCGTTCGTGATCGCAAATGTGTTGGTGCCTGGAAAAGTCTGGATGATTCGTCCGCTGGTCAGCGCCAGGTAGTTGGTGCCGAGACTGTTCGTGACGGTCGTGACAAATTGATCGCCACTGGCATCGGCGACAATGCCGACCTCATTATTCGTAAGAAAGCCCGTGCCGTTGGTGGTCTGAATGGTGACCACATTGTTGGTCACAAGCCATCCTTCAAGATACACGGGAGCCGCGTCATTTTCGATGTAAACCCCATTCGTCACTGTTTCCCAACTATTAGACCAAAGGACGGACAATGGGATATCAACCTCCCGGGCAAACGGCGGCGGGGCAAACTTGATCGGCGTGGTCGTTAGGTTGGTGTCCTCGGTGAAGACGGTATAGATATAATTGGTCAAGCCGTTGTTGGTCACCGTCAGGCCGAGGTTGCTATTGGAAGTGGTTCCCCCGCGATCCTCAAAGAGCAGCACGCTGGTCCCCTCTGGACTGGTCAGGTGCAGCACGAGGTCGTCCAGATTGGGGTCGCTTATGCGAAGCCCGACTTGCAGGGACACCACTTGCTGGCCGTTGGTGATGCAAATCTGCGTCTGGGTATGGGCATCGGTCGTCAACGGCACGGGCACGCCGCTATTGGTATAATTCTGCACAAGGTTGGGCGTCAGACTTTCCTGGATTTGGACCTGAACAAACAGCGTCACCGGCGCGGAACCGGAATTGTAGATGCCGTAATACCACGTGCCGCCGGACAGGGGCGGGGCGTCCGGCCAACCCGGCACTGGGTTGTTGGTTCCCAACGTGAGTGAACCTCCGGGAGCTTGAATGCCATTGCTGCCGAAATCGTTGACATTGAGAACGTCAACGTTGGTCAGATAGATGCCAATGGGGCCGTCACCGGCCAAATTGGTACCCTCATTCTCGTATATAGCCGAAATAATCAGGTTTGTTGCATCGTTCGGAACCGGGATGTAGTCGTCAAACCATTCATCGGGATTAAGGGTGATGAAGAATCCAGACGTTGGCGGCTGCGGATCAATCATCACAGTATAGTTGTTGACAAAACCAGTAACGTATTGATCATTGTTGGCCTCCGATAGAAGCCAAAGACCATTCATCGGTTGGCCAATGTATTGAGTTAAACTGCCAGGGCCGTCGGAAGGGATGTCGCCGGAGTTCGGATCTTCCTGGAGATCATCGTAGGTATTGGTGAAACCGTACTGATAGCCTGAAAAATCGTTCAGAACCGTATTGACGCTATTGTGTTGGATCGTTCCGTATAGAGATTGTGGTGTTGGGAACTGGACGCCAAGATTCACAGTCACGCGGCGAATTTGTTGCTCGAGTGGATTGGGATTCACCAAAAAGGCAAAAACCAAGGCGGGGGCAGGCACAAGGAATGTGGGAATGGGGATCGGCAGGCCGGTGCCCGTCGCGATGATTTGGCCGCCACTTGAAGTGCTGAAGTTCGCCTGCTGGGCGATACCGTAGAAGCCAAAATCTGCCGCCTGCTGATCCTCCGATTTGACGCCGATATAATAGACCTCATTCGCGACGGAATTGGAATAGATGATGGTCTCAGACCCGGTGCGCCCGAGGGACGTGTCAGCGGTCTGCACGAAAGCCGGGAAGTTGACCAACGGCGAGAAATTAGTGGAGACATAAAGGTCAATATCAGCGCTGGAGTTGCGGGGGATGGAAAGATTGGGCGGCATAAAGGTGGCGAAGGCCACGTTGCTCGCCATCTGGCCGTTGGTAAATTGATTATTGGTAAAGACGAAGAAATGCCATTGCGACGGATTGCCATTGGTAGAATTCGGGTAACTATACAGGTTTGGCTCGTTGGCGCCGACCCGCTGATGGAGGAGCGGCACGCCGTTGCTGACCACAGTCACCAGAATTGGTGCTAAAGTGACAATCGGACTGGTCGTCATGGTCAATGCGTTGGTCAAGGCCGGGTCGTCGCTCGAAATGACCAGGGCATAATCCTGGGCGATATTGTTGGTTTGACCCGAGACGGCGTTGACGTTGACCCGGGTGCCGCTGACTGTGACGGTCAATGGGAAGGCAATGGGCGCGGTGGCGGGATTGATATAGACGTTCTGAACATTGTTGATGGAGTCACCCGCGGCTGTGAATATGGGAATCCCCTGGCTGTTGACATAGATGTTCTGAACGGCATTGTCGCTTTCACCAGGAGGGAGATTGGTCGGATTGCTGTCAACGGTGTAGATGTCGCCACCAAGCATATTGTTGCCGATATAGATGTTGCTGCCGGTGGCGTCCACAACGGCCAGATCGAGGTTGTTGACCAGGGCCACGCCGGCGGCTGGATCGCCGGGCGGATCGGTCCAAACCAGGGTGACGCGCAAGGGATAGAGATTGGAAGCGCTAAGATCGCCGCAATTGACTGTATAGGTTTGGTACTGGCCGGTGGCCAGCGCGTTGGTGGGGGACTGGTCCACCAGCAGCATGGACGTATTGGTGGAGGATCCGGAGTTATTGGTCAATGAACTCGGGATGACGTTGGTGAGATTGGGCAGGCCCCAGCCCTGTTCATTGACACCTTCAGTGTTGACATAGAAGTCATATGGCGCTCCCAGTGAACGCGAGCCATTGATTAGCATTGCTTTGAGGAGAGCCGGGCTGGGATTTGTGATGCCCAGTTGCGGTTGCGTTTGCAAGAACTCCTGCATCAAGGCCAGCACTCCAGAAACAGCGCCGGCAGACATGCTGGTTCCGCTCTGATAGACATAGAACGGCTCGAGTACGTTGTTCAGGTAATTGCTGTAGGTAAGGGTTGAATAATAATCACCCAGATCATTCGTGTTGTATAGATAAAAATCTATAGTGTATTCCACGGGCCCCGGCGAGTTGGACGGAGCAACGACACCGAAAAACCACGTGCTTCCAGGCGCAAGATTGCTCACGACGAGAATATTGATTGTCGACAGGAGATTCGTTGGCTGCGCGGGGGGGTATTGGTTGCCCAAAATCAACATGTTTGTTGGGAACGGCACTGGTGATGCCGTGTTCGAGGAAATCACGATGACCAATTGCGACGTGCCATCCGGAATGGCTCGCTCATAAACATTGGTTTGGTTCAATGCAACAACGTTGGTGAAAGTGCTGTCGCTGATAATGGTTTGATTGGTGGGAGCGATATAGTCTGCCGCACGGCAGGATATGGTAAACACCCCCGGTGCAACCACATCCGGTTTGAAGCGCCCGTAAAGACCCTCCAGCCCAAGGTCAACGTTGCCGCAACCCGAAAAGTACGCCACCAGGTTGGTGTTGTCCGTCTCGCCGTACCACACTTCGTTTGTCGTTATGTCGTCTTCAGTGACCATATTGGTAATGAAACGCGGGCTGTCGATGGCTCCGACTGTAATAACGTTCTTGGCCGTGGCCGGTGAATTAATCGTGCCCGCGTAACCACTAATGCCATTGTCCTGGCCCCCGCCGCCATTCCCGGCCGCGAAAACGAAGAGCAGGGGCTGGCCGCCGTGGGCGGCGTTAGGCAGGGCGTCGCGCGTGGCGGCGTCGTAGCTGGCCGCATGAGTGTCATAGACCGTGGAACTGTAATCCCAACTGTTATTGGAGATCAGATTGGTCGGCCCCAAGTTCGTCGCAGCGTTCTGCTGTAAAAAAGAGTCTGAAACGTACGGGCCGAACGTCAAATCCAAGGCTTGCACAAAAAGAGTGGCGTTGGTGGCCTTGCCACGAAAATCCGCGTGATTGCTTGGGCCATTGGTGGTAATTGAACCGGGAACGTAGCTCGTGACGGTGGTTGATTTTGACCCATTGCCCGCAATAATGCCCGCAACATGCGTGCCGTGACCGTCAGCATCGGTCAACGAACTGGGGTAATCGGCCAGCAAACGGCCCGCCAAGTCCGGGTGTGTGGCATCGACGCCAGTATCGTTGAGATTGACCGTTACGTTCTGGCCGGTGAGGCCGAGATAATTTGTAGTTCCGATGAGCGTGTTAGTGGCAACCCCCATAATGACGCGCGTCAAATCATTCATGAGTCGGCGCGGTGTATAGGTTTCGATTTCCTGGGCCAGCGGCAGTTGCGCGATGGCCGTCAGGCTCCCGGAAGGGACGTTGACAATCAGGGTGGGGCCAAAGGGGCTGCGATCTTCGCCAATCAGGGTCGCCCCCAGTTGGGTCAAGGCCGCCAGGGCGGCGTCGCGCTGCCCGGGAAAAGTCGTGACACTCAACGCGTTGGTCTGGGGCTGCTGCTCGACGGCAGAGGGCAGAAGCGTGCTGTCGAGTTTGTAATATGGCTCGTAAGGCAGCACGGCGACCACGTCCGCGTTGGCGGCCAGGTTGGTGGCCACCTCGGGCGAAGCAGCGACCAAGGCGGCATTATTTGGCACATAGGAAACATAAGTCGCGCCCGCCCGGCTCAGTTCGGCATAAAAACTCTTGTCCAGAGGACGGTCCGCTTGGACGAGATAACTGCCCGGAGCGCCTTTGGCGCGCAGGTGGGCCGGGATGTTCAAGGCCACTGGCACCTCGGTGTCGATCAGTGCGTTGCGCAAAATGAGTGCGTGATTGTTGCGCAGCAATTGCTGGATGTTTTGCTTGGTATTGCTGAGGCGATACGATTTGCCTTTGGCACCGGCATTGGCGGCGAGGGTTTTGGTCAGGGGCGCATGCTGCAACTTCAAGGCCTGCGCCTTGGCGGCGATATTTTCCGCAGCGTGGCGTTGCGCGGCGCGTTTTTCGGCATATTGCCACACGCAAAACGAAGCCGCGAAAAACAGCAGGCTGATGAGAAACCAAACACGTGGTTTTAAACGCATACCATTACCTCCTAATGCCTTCCAAAGGCGTACCTAAATTTACCGCAAAACGAAGGGAAATTCAAGGCAAAAAGACATTCAAGACAAGATGACAAGACGGGCAGGACCAAGAATTCATTTAAACCGCGAAATACGCGAAATACGCGAACGGGAACGACGGAATAGGTGTGAACGGGTGCATCTTGAACCGCGAAATACGCGAAATACGCGAACGAATCTCCAGAATCCCTTTTCGCGTATTTGGCGTATTTCGCGGTTAAGAAATCCGGGTCTTTTGTTGATAGCGGCCCCGTTCGGCCACGATGCGTTCCACCTGCGCTTTCGGAAAGTGGCCAAAGTTTACCAGCAATCCCAGTTTCAAACCGGTGGCCTTGAGATAATTCTGAACTTGCGCCCGATGCTCGTCCGCCAATTCTGTCACGGCTTTCAATTCCAGCACAATCCTTTCGTGGCAGACAAAGTCCGGCTCGTAGGTTGCGCGCAACGGGCAGCCCTTGTATTCGAGCGCGAGCGGTTTCTTCGGCGCATACGGAATTCCCTGCAACCGCAGTTCGATCTCCATGCATTCCTGATAAACGGCTTCGAGGAATCCGGATCCCTTCTCGCGATAGACCTCGAAGCATGCGCCGACGATTTCGTAGCTTTCTTCCTTGTAAATAATGTCGATTTCCATGCGGCCACGATTGCCACATAAAACGCATTCCGTCACGCCATTTTGCCTGTTCCCACCCAGTCGTTGAAGAAGATTCTTGACCGCGAAATACACGAACCACGCGAACAAAACTCAAGAGAGCCTTTTCGCGGTTCATCCTGCAAATCCTGTTCATCCTGTCTTTGAGTTCTTCCACATGCTCCTCTTTAATCTTTTCGCGTATTTCGCGTATTTCGCGGTTTAAACTTCTTCCCATTCTGACCGAGGCAGTTTCATCTTGTATTTCGTGGTTCATTGCTTCAGTTCCCCGGCACGATGTTGTAGTTGTCTATGACGATCCTGGGCGCGGCCGCGCTCGGGTCGCCGACGATGTGGCAGACGGTGCGGGTCAAATACTCCCCTGTGATCTCATAGTTGGTGCAAATGTTAAGGAGATTGCCGGACCCTGAAGAATACAGGTTCTTGGGCTTGAGCGACTGGCCCCAGGAGTAAATGACGAACTGCGGCAGGCCAACTTTGAGCAAGCCCAACGTCTGCTGCGGAATCCGTTCCACCATTTCATCTGAGAGAGGGACTTCAGTCGCTTCAGGTGGGGACACAGTTAGCGCGGAAGCCTGCAAAATGTCTCCGATTTTATGGAAGATCCCGTTGGGCTGCAACGTACGGACGACATTGATTCCAAAGGCGGGTGCGTTGCTGGCATCCATCAAGTAATAAACATCGTTGGTTGGATTGAGAGGAAGCCCGCCACCGGTCCCGGCAGTAGTGTTAAGGTTTGTGATGAAGATAACCCCGCTAAAAACTGCCGCCCACGCCGCGTCATTGGTTTGATTGACGGACAACAAGCCGCGGGCGGCGTTGTCGTTGGGAACAGCCGTGAAAAGATCAATGAGCGACCAGTCGTTTGTGGGGTATGTGAAAGGAGAGTTGACCCACGAATTGGTCCAATTAGCGTAACTTGGTGATGGATTGACACCCGCCGGATTGACACCATCCGGCTTCAAATAAACCGTCTGCCAGGGGGTTCCACGATGGACACGGCCCAGCCACCCCACGCCCGGAAACAGGTTGGTTGGAAACTGCCAGTTATTTGCGCTGGTCATGTTGGGATCCTTAAAAACCATATCGGGGTCGGGGTTTTCCGCGCCAAGCATGTACCGGGTCGTATTCCTATTAAGACTTAGCGTCATGCTGGGGTTGGCCTGCAAGAGCGTAGTAGTAATAGGAAGGATGGCACCACCGGGGGTTGCCGTTGAAGGCGAGCTCAGATCCCCCAGCGTGTAATGGACCAGGGGGTCGCAAGTCATCCAGATATTTGAGTCGGTATAGTTCGCAATGGGAACGTAGTTTCCAATCGACATCGTAATTGAGCCTGATACTGGTGACGGCGGGCCAAAGGCTGGAGTGCTTGCTGAATAACCGCCCGGAGTAATTCCCAGCAAGCTATTATTAAACAGCGTATTGCCGATCTGGTTCACAGAATAATTAATCTGTGCCTGAACTGCTGTAGGTATCCGTGCCAAACCGGCATCTGTCGTATTGGCTAGCGTCCACATCGGGTAAGTTAAGGTGTTATACTGGTCAGGCCGGTTAATAAGATACTGGGTTATTGGTAACGAACTGCCGAAAGGGCCCAAATTGACAAAATCCAGCAGGTTCGAATTTCCGGCGGCTGGAATTCCGTCAAAGAGGGCGTAGCAAAGATGGTTGGATACGGTCGTCGTCCAAGTATGGGTTGGGTATGTGGTCTGGTTCGTATCCGTTGTGAACCCGCCGCCAGGCACAGTTGGATTGATATAGACAAAATTTGTTTGGGAATCAGAGAAGTATCCCAGTGGCAGCGAGCAAAAGACGTTCGACACAAATGTTTGAAACTGGCCCGCTTGCCATGGATCGCTGCGGTTGGTAGGTGCTCCCAGATTCCAATTGTTCACGTTGGTCACGTATATGTTGGTCCTCCAACCATTGGTATTCATCAGGCTGACCGTTATAAGATTGGATACGACAACGTACAAACCATTGCCCGACCCGGAGAAATTGCTGTTGTAAGGGTTCCAGGCGTCCATTCCAGTGATGTTGGTTAACGAAATTTCATAAAATTGATTCGTATATTGAGGCGGCCGGTCAGCGGCAAAAGGGCCCGGCGATTCTCTATACCTGACAAATTGCAATGGCCGGGCGAAGAATACCTGATTCTGATAACTGTACTGATCAAATGCGGGAAGGCCTTTGACAGCCCCAACAATCCAGGGAATCCCCCAGAAGTTGAACGTGCCATCGCGCTGATTATAGGTATTCGTTGAATCGCTCAGCTCGTGAAATTGCTGGTTGATTTGCGTGTACGCATCATTTGTAACTTGAATATAACCCGTAATCGTCACAAAGAGATTCGTACCGTTTCCAGAAGGAACCACCAAGAACTGAGGGCGAAAGATAGGAGGCACTTGATAACGATTTGCACCACTACCCAAGTAAACAGGGTTTGCGGCGGCGTAAATATTCGCGGCTAATTGCAACATGCGATGAATCTGTTCGTTGTAGTGGACGCCCGGGTTGGTTGCCACATAAACGGGAATGTTTGTAATTCCAAAAGTGGCGTATATCCAGTTGCTCGGCGCGGCGACTTGGACTGGTTGAGGCAGGCCCAGGGTGTTTGTGGCGTAAACGACTTGACCGAATATGTTTGTGAGATAGTTGGTAAAGCAAAAAACCTGCGAACGAAGCAGCAAATCGGCGGCGTTGGTGAAAAAGCCGAGCGGCGTCCATGGAACGAGGTTGGTCGGCATCGGGGTAAACGAGCCATAAGGGCCGACGATCCTCTGGCCATTCTGGCTGACGGCCGTCTGGCCGTAAGGACCGGCCTGGATTTGGGCCGTGTTGTTGTAATTGATATTGACTTTGGTGCGCAATAGGGAAGGGGGTGGTACGGCGCTGAGGAGCGTTACAAAGTTGGTCGTTGATAGATTGGAATACACATATACCCCATATTCCGGGGCGGAACCAGTCCCAATGCAGTCGAGCAGCCGTTGCATCGTGTAACGGTCGTAAGAATCGGCGTTAGTCATGATCGATGCAAACCGATGGGAGAACGTGCCGCCAGCGTTTGCATTGTTAGGGCCTTTCTTGTTCGGATCAAACAGGTCTTGCACGTCGTAAAACGAATTCGTGTTATAGCTGCCTGGCCAGGCGTAGCCTGGAGTATTGGGAGCTGAAGCATAATACTGATTAAAGTCAAATGGGTAGTCCAGTCTCGGGGATGCGGCGTATTCGTCTATTGCGTTCAGGCCGATCGAAGCCTGGTCAAATGTCCCGAAATAGTTGATCAGATCCTGGGGATAAGTGGAGTCGTTATATCCTGTGTAGCGATAACGAATGAACTGCACGGCGTCGTCGAAAGAATAACCCAAATTTTGTCCGGCGAGATTGTATTCGTAGCCGCCGGAGGGCGGATACATGTTCGTGTTGATGTCATTGAGGAGCGCAGCCAGATTGAGTTCCCACGACCCAACGCCCTCATCGCGGCTGAAACCGTCTGAGGTGGTTGGGGCGACGCCGGAAACCAGAAATTTGGAATAATTATGGATGAAATTCAAGTCGAGGGTTTTGCCGATGGGCAGCGCCATGTAGGCGTAGCGGCCAACGAATGGGTTGGTCGGGGAATGGACGTATTCCGGATATTTCAGCACGCCTATCCATTCCGGTTCGCCATTGAAGAAATTTGTGACCGGCAGGCCGTTTGATGTGATTGTGGATCCGTCGTAATAGTTCTCTTGCAGGTAGCCGTTGGATTCAAACCGCCCGTTGCGGTTGAGGTCCACCCAGAAGCGAAAGTCATTGGCTGGGTGGGCCAGATCGCCATTGGTCATGACAAATACAGGCGGGCGCGGATCATAAAACAGATTGCCGATGTTTTGCGCCCAGTTCTGTGCGTTGGCCGGGGTCAACGCCCCAAATGAGCCGTAATTGACGTTGGTTGCATCCGTGTTACCGGGAATGAAACCCGTTGGACTGAAGTAGTTATGGGAGGCCAGGTAGTCGTAGCCCAATATGTCCGTTTGCGCCATCATTTGGCCGATAATTTCCGTCTGGGCGCGGGCCAGGGCGGCGTCACTCATGGCCCGGGAGTTGGCGACGTCCAACGTGGCGGTCACCGCGCTGCGATCGCGGTTGGTCATCGCTAAGAACGCAACGGCCAGGAAGGTGATAACCGAAAGCATCAGCAGGGTGATGACGAGCGCGACGGCGCTTTCCTCTGCGGAATTGAGATCGGTAGGGTGAGACTCCGTCGAACCCCATATCGATCCAGTCAGGGTTCGACGGAGTCTCACCCTACCGATTGTCGCTTCGTATCCTTCGTGGTGACTATGTGTTTTCAATTTCATGGCGCGGTCGGGATGAGGACGTGCTGGCGGAAGATTTCAACCTGCCCGGCGCAATTGGTCAGGAATTGCCCGGCAGCGGCGACAGCCCCGGCGCTATACAAGGCCCTGGCATGTTCGAAGGCTTCCGGTTCCAGGATGCCCAACTCGATGTCAATGGAATGGGGCAAATAGTTTGTTTGAAGAACATAGAATTTTGTGCCATTTATGATGTTAAACTCAGGCAAGAGCGTGGCAGGGTTGGTCACATTTACGATGAATGGATACTGAAGGTACGTCAAATTGCTTTGGTACGAGTCATAAGCCGGCTCCAAAGACATCTCGTTACCGTCGGCATCGAAGGCGTATATTTTCAAATGAACGACGCCATCGGCAACGCGGTGGAAATTCGTCGCATTCCAAGCGTTGGTAAAACCCCAGCAGAGAAGATTGGTGGTGAAAATCGGTGCGTTTGAAGTAGCGACATAACGATAGAGCGTGCAAACGCCCGGAAATGGGCCACCACCACTGTTGGTGAACCAATTGCTGACGGCATAACCGATGCCAAGCCATGTGTTGTTAGTTTGCACCATGGCAAAAATATCCTCCACTTCATTGACGCGAGAAGTGGGCAAGCCGTTGTTCGTAATCGCCTGGACAAGCTCCATGCCCGTCAATGACCAGTACAGATTGGGAGGGTTCGGCCCACTAAAAACGTAGCGTTGGGATGGACCAAGAGTCAGAAAGTTTGTTGGCGGATAAGACACGTTCGTGAAATGGGGGTCGGACAATTGCGAAAGATCGGAAGCGATCATGTCGATGATGGTGCGGCCGGCATCGGTGACGGTGGTCTGTTTGATGCCGGTTTTGAAGGCCTTCTGGGTTTGAATGAACATGGCCGTCAAGCCCACGATAATAAAGGCCAGCATGGCCGTCGAAACGAGCATTTCCAATATGGTCAGCGCGCGGCAATCCTGCGGCGGCTGATGCGGAATATTATTTGGAAGAGCGGTTTTCACGGGTCAGAAGGCATACGTGTAGTTGGTGTACGACTGCGGTTGGAAAAACCAGTTCGTCATCAGGTTGCCGTTGAAATAGTTAGTGGTCAGCAGCAGATGGCCGCTAACCAAACTCCGATAGGTTTGGCGGCCGGGGCCGAGGTTCCCATTGGGCAGAACAGGCCAGGCGAACTTCAGGCGCACTTCGTGCAGGTTATTTGTCAGATACGCTACTTCCAAAAAGCGATTATGCCGCGTGATGTAATCGGGAGTGCCGAGAGAGTAAGGAGACCAATTTGTCGAATCATACGCAATGGAGTTCCAGGGGACGTTATCGACCGTTAATTGATAGCGGAAGGCCGTGAAGGAGTTCAGCCCGTTTTGTTGGATGGCGGATCCGGTCATGGCGCGAACAATGCCGCTAACGAGGTTGGTCTGGCCCGGGTTCGGGAAACGAGCATCGTATTCCGGGGTGCTAAATAAGCCGACAATGTTCATGTCATTGGTCAGGAAGGGGAGGACGCCGCTTCCGTTGGTGAAAAACGGGTTGCCATAGACGGTGACATTGGTGCCGGATGGATTAATGTTCGTTATGGTGATCGATTCCACGTAGTTGGAGAACACGCCGAAATTGGTGCGCATTTCACCGTTGCGGATGGCGTTGAGGAAATAAGGGGCGTCCTGGCTGATGATGGTGTCCTCGCGATTGTCCTTCTGCACATTCATGCCATGCGGCAGGATGCCGATGATCGCGCACAGGGCAAAGCCAATGATCCCGATAGCAAGGGCGATCTCGATCATGGTAAAGCCCCGTTCTGAACGGGACTTTTTGACAGGATGACAGGATGGACAGGACAAAGAATTTTTTTGAACCGCGAAATACGCCAAATACGCGAACCTCGAAATCTTTCGGGAGAACGGTGTGGGTTTTTCGCGTATTTCGTGTATTTCGCGGTTTACTTGTTTTTCTTTTCCGAGCGAAAGCAACTTCATCCTGTTTTGGGTTTTTGTTCTCATCAGAATTGGTTCCGTTCAATCCTGGCGCGGCCGGTCAGCCAGTCGATGTGGATGAGATTGGGATTGTTCGTGACGTTGCCGGGCGGGGTCTCGACGGGCACAGGCGCATTGGGATTATTACCCGGATTCCATTGTGGATTTCCGTTCGGGTCCAGCGGGTAAAAAATACTGCCGCTGCTCAAGGCAATGAACTGATCAGAACCCTTCGCAAGCTGGCCGCTCGCGGTAAAACCGATGTAGGGCAAATTATTGGAATTGGTGATGCCGCCGCCGGTGGTATCGAACGTGGACGGAAACGGAAAAAGGATATTGTTGGTGAAGGCCACCACGGGCCATCCGTTGGACAGGCCAGCGCCAATCAAAGTGTTGGTGGTGCTGATCCAGTTCGTGCCATAACCGTTAGTGAGCTGGAAGGGGTAAATATAAACTCCTTGCGGCAGGAATTGCCATTTTGTGAGGTAATGGACGTTGGACACGCCCGGCTGATCGCCCACGGTGCGCATGCTGACCAGCGCGTAGCCGGCATATTGATGACCGACGAGGCTGGTCATTAAACTGTTGGAGAAATTATCCAGGCCGTTCTGATTCTGGTCATTCGTCCAAAAATTCGGCGGCAGGAAAACCATGCAGACCATCGAGTGGTTGGCCAGGGCGCGCTGGCGGGCCAGGCCGACGTCGTCGAGCAGTTGGCGGGTGGCGGTGGCCATGGTGTTGCCTTTGGTGAAGCCGCTGAGATGCGGCAAAGCCATCGCCGCCATCAACCCGATGATGCCGACCACCAGCATCAATTCGAGAATGGTGAATCCGGACCTCCTGACGGTAGGGCGAGACTCCGTCGAGCCGTGAATATGCAATCGAGTCAGGGTTCGACAGAGTCTCACCCCACCGTTTATCATGGTGTCCGGGAAGTTCATTTACCAGTTGCCGTTGGTCAGGATGACGTTATAGCCGTTCTTGTTGCCAACGAGATATTCGGCCCATAAATCGCAGCCGTTGAGATTGTGGCGGTTGGTCGAGGACGAGTCGTAATGCCAATAGTTGGTCATATTAGGCAGGAGAGGAACAGGCACGAGCAAGCCATTGAGAGTGTAGCCGGAATAGTAGGCACATTCCTTGGCTTGGGGGCCTGGTCGGAAAAAATCATGCGGTTCGTCCGGGTTTCCATTCTGCACGCTCGCTCTCCCGAACAGGTTGCTGTACGTGGTTTGGAGCGCCGCAACGTTGGTGTCAAAAAGTTGGATATACCCGTTGGTCGGATAATTGTTCGTCCCGCCAGTCAATTCGTAGATCAGGGGATTGGTGGCGGCCGCTGCGTCGTAATAGGCAAAAGTCTGAGATGAGGTTACGGGGAGGCTGGCCAGGGAGCCATTGTCCGGCGGGTAAAAATTGAGCTTGGACTGATAGTTGTCAATCATCAGGACGAGCTTGAACTTGTCGGCATTGACCTGGGTGGCTTTCTTGGCGGCCTGGGCGCCGGCGTTCATGTTGACAACCAGGGCGGCCACAATGGCGATGATGGCGATGACCACGAGCAGCTCAATCAGGGTGAAGGCGTGTCGTTGGTTCATATCATTCCATCTGCGCGCGGGCGCTTGTTTGGGAGCGGACGTTCATCGATGTGTCGCGGATTTCCTGTTCCATTCTTTCGCTGAGCCACTGCTTGATCATGCTTTGATAATTGAGAAAGCGGGATCGGGCAAGCCGTTTGATGCGCGCCAGCATGCGCGGGTCCATGCGCAACGTGATGGTGATGGAGTCGGCCAGCTCGCTGCCGGCGGCCACGGAGCTTTCCATCAGCCGGACATCCACCCGGGTCTCGGCCCAGAAGGCCGCTTCCGCTTCTTCCCGGTCGAAGAGCGGGACTTCTTCCCAATTTGAAATGGCATTCATAGGCGGCATTATTGGGCCAGGGTTTGGCTAAGTTTCCGTTGATAAAAAAAACGGTCCTCGGATTCAAAGGGGCGGGCGAAGATGACGCGAGCCTGCTTGCCATTGGTGCGGAAGACGGTGAAAATGCCGAGCCCGTTGGCGGCCATGCCGAGATTGAAAAAGCGGGCCTGCTTGGCAAACCGGGGCGAATCCGGCATCAACCGGACGGCGAAAGGGTCCTCAAACGACTCCTCGATGATCTCGAGAGTCAACGAATGATCCAGATTAAAGGGTGGATTATTCCAATCAAAGTCCATAAACCTCGTAAATCAATTGCCCATGCATTGTCATTACAATGTATTTACGCCTCAGGCAGGCCAACGTCAAGGGCTTTTTTGCGTTTTGTTGGTCAAACTTCATTTTCTGGTTTGACCGGGTTTGACTGGGTTTGACCCGTCTGCTCCTTTTTGTCAAATTCCGGCATCGGCTGGTCATAGTGTACAGCAGCGACATACGCAGCCAGTTTTCTACCCTCTTCGCTGTCGCCAAACAGATGTCTCAGGGTGTTTTGCTGAAACTTGGCCCAGATCGGGGCCAGCGCCTTGCTCCTCGCCTTCTCCATGACGCTCTTGTGGTCGTCCTCCATCTTTTGCTCCCACTCGTTTTTTTGATTGGTGGCCCGGTGAATCGTCCTTTGGATCAACGCGATGTCATGGGTAAGGCCGCGCAAGACGCGCAATTTCTCCTCGAATTTCGGGTCGGCCTGTCCGTCCCAGGTGTTGAGCAGACCGGCATAGTGCGCGGCCACCACCGCAACCAGATCGCCGGCCAGCAATGGCCTGTCAACAACCTGGTCCATGTCTCTGCCGCAGTCCGAGAGATCGTAGGCCTGCGAGATCAACTCCTGCCGAATCTGCCATTCGCGGAATCCGCCCTGCCGCCACTCGCACAGGTTCTGTTTGCTGATGGGCGCGCCGTCGAAGTTTGTCTTGAGACTTTCCTGGACTTCGGGCAGCCCGTTGAGCCAATCGAGAAGTTCCGCGCCGTCCTCCCCTTTGTCCATGCGCTGGTTTAAATCCTCGCGGACAGCGTAGGGCAGTTTCGCAATTTTTCCGTTTCTCATAAGTTCACTTGTACTTTCCGCGAATATACCGATTGTAGTACGCCCCCATCGAACTGGCCTGCATCAGTCCCGCATAAACCGAATACGGCACGCCCGGATGGGAATAGATGGTGTCGTTGCCGTGGAATTGGACGTACAAATAATACCCGTCCCACCCCACCGCCCGAATCGAAGACGAGTTCACGAGGGTCATCATAATCTGCGTCCTTCCCGGTCGTAATAGAAATAACGAAGCCTAGGATCCATCGTCGCCAACTCGACCGGCGAAAGCTTTTCGCCGCGATACGCTCTCCCATGCGTGGCCCGCATGTCTTGAATTCGCTGTGCCGCGATTTGCTGTGCGCGTTCAAGGATTATGGCCTCCAATTCCTCAGGTTTGAAACTAGACTTGATTTGAATATAGTTATTCATGGGCGCACAATAAGCGAAAATCGAAATCCGGGTGTGACAGGAAAATGCACCGTATTTTGTTCACCGGCAACTGCGACTTGGTTGGTACGCAACACGTTGGCGTGAAGCGCTGAAACTCCGCAATTCTTTCAGAGGAGGCTCCCGCCAACATCATGTCCGCATTTGGAGAGTCGCTTGCGGCTTTACACGGCGCGGCGCAGAGCAAGCCGACCTTCTACGAACAAGATTTCGTTTTTGATTAAAATGATTTCTTTGACCTTTGGAGCGCGCGCCTGCTTCAAACCAAGCCGATTGCGCCACTGCCGAATCGATGCGCACGAAGGATTGCCGTCCTTCCTGCCAAATGCGGTACTACAGAAATCAGCCAACGCCTGATCAGAAAAGAAGCACAGCGCGGGCAAGCGCGAATTGTAATGTTGACCCTCGCACCAGTTATCTACCAAGAAGCGCGGAACCGGGTCCACGCGGTCCCAGTCAACCTCGGCCACCGTCTTGCTCGATTGCAGGGTCCTGCCCAGGCGAATAAACAAGCGCACGTCATTACGCTTGGCTGCCTCATGAATCAAACCCGGAAGGCCAAGTATATTCACTGCCTTGGCCGTTCCCGCGTGTCGAACGACGAACTGCCTTTCGTCCAACGGGATTGGGCCCACATAAACCTCCGAACTTTTTCCTTTGCGACTTTCACGTTCTCCACACGCCCTGATCATAAGGCGGGTTCCTGCGCGCCTCATGCTGCGCCAGATTTCGCAATATTCGAGAATCCGGTTGAGCGGCCATTTCTCGAACAATTCGGGAAACAATTTACGAATTTCTGGCGGTGCCGAACCTAGCAAAAACATCTTTCTCGCTTCAGGGCTGGCCTCTGCAAGCCGGTAAAGCAAACCGCCTGTCCAGTTCAAGAGAATCAACCCGTCTGTCCAGAAATAAATCTCCGACCAATTGCTCATAGCCTGGTCGCTGTTTTTTACGAGCAGTTGGCGTGGACTCATCCGCAGTTTTTCTAATTGGAGGTACATAGAACGGTCTGATAATTAATTTTTTAACCGCGAACCACGCGAACCACGCGAACAAAACAAAAACTTTTCGCGTATTTGGCGTATTTCGCGGTCATGAATTCTTTCCCTTATCACAGCATCTCCTGTTGTTTTTCCGGCTTCGCTTCCCGTTGCGCTTTGGCGAAGGGGTTCAATTGCGGCGCGTCGAGGTAAACGAGATCGACGCTGGCGTCGGGGAAAATCCTCGTGTCCCGCAGCCACTTGAGATTATCGCCAAAAAGAAGGCGGTTCATGTCCGGGCGTTGTACCAGACGCGCCTGCCGTGGGCGAGAAAGAAAAGATGTTCCAAGGCAATCGCCGGAATGCGGCTGGGCGATTTCTGCCCAGACTTTTTCAACCGCGAACCACGCCAACCACGCGAACAAAACAATCAGTTCCTATTCTCAAGGAAAGCCGATGCCGTAAAAGCGGGCCGGGTAATTCGTCCACTGCGGATCGCTGAAATGGAGGAAACCGTTGGTGAGGGTCACGTTGGTCAATGAAGTCCAAACGGGGTTCGACAGGTTGGTGCAGGCCACCACGGACACCGGGATGTCGGAGCTGCCGGTGATGTTGAAGCCAAATTCATCGCTGGTTTGAGCCTGCGGATTCCATACCAGGGGCGGTTGGCCGCCAGATGCCTGGGACGCAACACGATAGAAACGGCTGGGATAATTGGTCCACTGCGGATCGCTGAAATATGCCGAGCCGCTGGTGAGAGTGTCGGTAGCCAGGATTGTCCAGACGGGATGGGCCAGGTTGGCGCAGGCTTGAACAACGATTGTCCTGTTGGATGAGTCGGTAATGTTGAAACCAAAGTGACTTTTGCTCACGCCAAAGCCCGGGTCACTGGTTTGGATAGCCGGATTCCACAGCGCTGTCGGAGCACCTTGATAGCTGCTTCCCCAGCCCTTCGTGCCGGGCAGGTAATAGACTGTTGTATTGATGTCGCCCCAGAACACCGGCCCGTCTGAGGGATAACTCCCAATGACCCCCGGAGCATTGCCCAGAAACAATACGTTGGCCGGCTTGCCGCAGTTGGCGAACATCCCATAAGAGAGGTTGGAAACCCCAGCCCCGATGACGATGTTCGTCAGGTTGTAACAGAAATCGAACACTTGATCGTCGAGGATATTCACGTTCCCAAGCAGAGTGACGCTGGCGAGTGGATTCCCCAAAAACGCCCATCCACCGATGGTCAGATTGCTGTTGCAAATAACCAGATTTGTCAGCGCACAGTCCTCGAATGCCGCGCCTCCAATGCTGGTGACGCCGGCGGGAATCGCGATGGTGGAGATGGGATCGCCGCTAAATGCCACCTCCCCAATGCTGGTCACATTGCTGCCCAAAGAAACCGTTGCCAAACTGTTGCAGAAGGCGAACGCAAAGTCCCCGATGTCGCCGCCTGCAATGTTAGCGCTAGTCAGCGAGAGTTCGTAGAACGCGTACTGTCCGATAACCGGTTCGCCTAGAATCGTAACGTTCGTAAGGCTAGCACAGCCCGCGAACGGCTGGCCATATAGGAAATCCCCCATAATGGTGGCGCCCGCGACTTCGGTGACGCTGGCGGGAATCGTGACGCTTCCCAAGTTGCTGCATCCAGCGAATGTGTATTCTCCGATGTAAGCCACACCTTCCGGAATCAGAATGTTGGTCAGACTTGAGCAGTCATTGAATGTGTACGAGATCTCAGTGACGGTTGAAGGAATTGCTAGGCTCAACAGGTTGGAACAGCCTTCAAACGTGCCGTCCATGTTGGTGACGTTCGAGGGAATTGTGACCCTGCCTAGGCTGACGCAATCTTCGAACATACCCGATATGTCCGTAACTCCCTTGCCAATTTGGACGTTCGTCAGGGCGAAGCAATATGCAAAAGCAAGATACCCGCCGTTGGTGATGCTGTCAGGGATCACAATGCTGGGCAGACTGAGGCAGGCAACGAACGAGGCAATCCCAAGGTTTGCGACGCCGCCTTCCAGAGAGACGTTGGTAAGGTTGGTGCAATAATAGAAAGCCTGTTCCCCTATGCTGGTGACATTGCCAGGTATTGTGACGCTGGTCAAACTTTGAATGCCTGTAAACGCATTTTCTGCGATGCCGGTTACCGTCAAGTTATTGATGTTGGTTGGAATGGTCACGTTGCCGCCGGGACCGGTGTAATTGATGATGGTGATAGTATTTGTGTCCCCGGCATTCGTCATGTATCCAAATTGAGCTTGAAGAGCAATCGGGAAAGCCAAAAGCACCGAGCTCAAAGAGGCTCGGAAGGCTGCCTTAAATATGCTTAACGCTTTGTTGACACACTTAGAAGCATTTAACAGGTTCAGCATAACGGCTTATGGCCAGGGAATACCTGACAATTGGTTGAAATAAAGATTCGCAACGTCACCGGGGGTTAATGCCTTGCTCCAAATCTGTGGCTGCCACATGTTTCCATCATACTGAAGGAGTCCGTTCACATTTGTCCCGATTCCGAATGTCAGGCTTTTCACGCTCTCTGCTGGATTCGTAAAGCTCCCTTCCGTCGCCTGTGGCTTAGCATTTAAGTATATCAAAGGGGTGTTGGTACCATCTCGAGTAATTGTAACCATAGCGTAAGGGTCATTGGGTCCGGGCCAGAGCCCAATGGTGGCCGTCTGTATCGTGTTTTCAGCATTCGAAGTGTCAGCGCCGAACTGAAGTTGGTCGCCGCCGAAAGACAGGAACCATCCGCTATTCGTAACGGAGTTATTTCCGAGTAGATATCCGCCAGGAGTATAAGGTAAAAGCCAGACATTTATTGTAAATGAATTGGTCGTGAAATTGAAGGGGTTCGTTTTGGTCGTGGCAATATAGTTCCCTGTTGGCGTTGGATTCCCTGGGGTTCCTCCATTGAAGTGCATCGCCGCATCCGTTGATCCAGTGATGCCGTTCGTCCAGAAAACGTATGGGCCTAATATTGTTCCCGTCGCGTCGCCTGCGCTAGAACTGTCCGCCAGAGTTTGAGGCGTATTGGTATTTGCTGATCCTTCAGTCATCTTGTAATAAAGCAAATCAGGAACGCTGACGGTTGGCGTAAAGTCAGAACTGAGATAGTTACTGGCAATCTCATTTGAGGACAAGGCGCGATTGTAGATTCCAACATCGTGCATGGAACCTTCCAATGGATTAATGGCGCGCGATTTACCCACTAACAAATGTGCTGCCCCGCTCGGGTTTTCTCTAGCGCCCCCATCTCCCTGTGCAGAATTCAGTATGCCGTTAATGTAATAGCAGACCTGATTGCCTGAATTGCCTGGGTAATGCCACGTTACTGCAACGAATGTCCATTGCCCGAGGGGGACGCTGGCCGGGCCGCTATCTGGCGGTGTATCCCCGTAACAATATTCCAGCGAAAAATGAAGTTGACCCGCTTCAACAAAAAAGGACCAACCCCCATAATCGCCACAGACATTATAATAATCTTTATCCACAATTCCTTGTGTGGAATTGGTTGTCGTGTCGATCCAAGCACATATCGTCATGTCTGCGTTGTCGAGATTAGCGAGCATGTTAGGTCCGCCATCTCCATATTGAGTGCTTCCATCCAGTGGAAGCCAGGCAAAGCCCCAGGAAGGAGAGCCTAGCAACGGCAAAGTGTTGTCGTTTCCGCTGGAATCTGCCGCGGTTGTCCCAGTGCCGTCATTCAATTTCCAATATGCCACCAATCCGTTTGTAATATAACTTACATTTGTCGTGGCGCAAAGGGTGTTGAAATAAAGCATCGATTCCCAGTCCGGCAGGGCGGACGGGTTGTCGCAGGTGTTCCATACCATCGCCGCGCTAAAGAAGATGCTGTTGGTCCCTGCATTCAATGGCGGGACCTGGGTG